>Ga0299906_10005249_pt1 | contig 10573 bp, 9 predicted proteins | sample RVTome_14_FD_200259 | JGI IMG/M metagenome (GOLD analysis project Ga0299906, IMG submission 200259) | Soil microbial communities from uranium-contaminated site in the Upper Colorado River Basin, Wyoming, United States - RVT145D125 (version 2) ... | reverse complement strand
AGGCCCCCCACCCAGCTGCGGGGCCCGCGCAGGCGGCCGCCGACTGAGCGCCGCGCAGAAGCCGTGACAGCCATTGTGTCTAGCCGGATGAAGAACGACCCAGGATGACGACAATCATCTCGGAGTGCGGCTATAACAGATGCCCTGATATGACGCTTTCCTTTGGATTCGCAAGCGAGAACGACATTCCGGCCCTCTTGCGCCTTCGACTCGCGGTCGACGCCGATCAGGCGCGCCACTTCGGCGCCGATCGGTGGACGACGACGATCAATGAGAAGAGCGTTACCCGCGCGCTCAACACCTCGCGAGTCTTGATTGCCAGGCAGCATCGGCGAATCGTCGGCACCCTGAGGATGGAGACCAAGAAGCCGTGGGCCATCGACCTCAGTTACTTCACGCCGGTCGCGCAAGCTGTATATCTCCACGACGTCAACGTTGACCCACAACTGCAACGATCAGGCGTCGGCCGGCAGCTGATCGAGCGCGCGAAAGTGGTCGCTCGTGAATCGCTGGTAGACGCGATTCGCCTCGATGCGTACGACGGCGCATCCGGTGGAGGACCCTTCTACGCGAAATGTGGATTCGCGGAGGTCGGCCGGGCCGTTTACCGGAGAGTGCCGCTCGTGTACTTCGAGTTCCTGGTCGACAGTGTTCATCGGGACCCGAGGGTGAGCTCCGAACGTGACCGGCTCCTAACTGCTTGCAGCCAACGGCGCCCGGCGACACTGAGGCGCCGCGGCTGAAGCCCAACGTTAGCCTTCAAAGCAAAAAGCCATGTACATTCCGGAGCACTTCGAGGAACGCGACTTGGCTGTGCTGCATGCCCTTCTCAGGTCGCACCCGTTGGGCACGTGGGTGACCGAGGTCGACGGACAACTGGTTGTCAACCACATTCCGTTTATTGTCGATTCAACGCGTGGGGCGTTCGGTACGCTTCTTGGTCACGTGGCGCGCGCGAATACTGTCTGGAAGGCAACCTCGAAGCAGGTCGAGTCGGTGGTGGTGTTCCAAGGGCCGCAGGCGTACATCACACCGAGCTGGCATTCCACGAAACACGAACATGGCAAGGTTGTGCCAACCTGGAACTACGCGGTAGTTCATGCGCACGGCGTGCCGCGCGTCATCGACGAGCCGGAATGGTTGCGTCAGCATGTCGTGGAACTTACTGACGCGCATGAATCCGGACGGGAGGTGCCGTGGCGCATCTCCGACGCCCCATCGAACTATATCGACCCGATGCTCAGAGCCATCGTCGGCATCGAGATTCCGATCGCGAGGCTGTTCGGAAAGTGGAAAGCCAGTCAAAACCGGTCGGCGTCGGACAGGCTTGGGGTTATCGCGGGTCTCGATGAGAGCGGCGATCATGAGTCGCAGCGAATGGCCAGGCTGGTCCGGGAGCGCACGGTCCGGACCGATTGAAGGCTAACACCGAATGGAGCCGACGCCCTTGCCCGCCCGCGTGTCTATGGGCGCGGCTCATGCGAATCGTTGGACGGACACAGCTCTCGTCGTGGAAGAGAAGATCGGACCGAGTGGTGCTCGGAACTCACCTCGGCACTCGAAGGGATCTTGCATGCGCTGTATCGCCATCGCAGTCGCTCTGGCCAGCTTGGTGGTCGTTCCCGGGAGTGGTCGGTCCCCTGACCCACCGCTGGCCCCGACGAACGAGCAGATGGTCCTGTACGACATCGAAGTGCGTCGGCTCGTGACGCTGCTGCGGGTCGAGCCAGACATCACGATCGCAGACGTGGACGCGGGGCTCGGCGCGTGGAGCCGGCTTCGTGGACAAACCGCAACTCGGGCGCCTGGCCCTGCAGGCGGCGAATCAGCCGATCCAGGTCGGCTCACGCGTCCCGATCGCGCCCGCGAACACCGCGGATCTGCGGCCACCGGTCGCGTGCGCGACCGCGATCGAATCCTTGTGCACGTCCAACCCGACGAACAGCGGAGTAGACTGGGCCATGGCTGCCCCCCGGGAACACAGCGCTGCGGCTCTGGGCGGCAGGCCAACCCGCGAGACAACCGGAGATCAGCCTGTTCCGGAAGTCATTCTGTCTAGCCGGATCCAATCACGATGGAATCATCAGCCAGACGCAGCGTGTTGATCCTGACCGTCGCCGTCGTGGCGTCTGGCTTCGCTTCCCGCGGCACGCCGGCGTTCCAGGCTCAAGAACGCGCATCCGTCGACACGTTCAGGGTGGTGAAGAGCTATCCGCACGATCCGGCGGCGTACACGCAAGGTCTGGTCTATCTCGACGGCTTCCTTTTCGAGAGTACAGGGCTCAACGGTCAGTCCACGTTGCGAAAAGTCAAGATCGAGACTGGCGAGGTCGTGCAACGGCACCGTCTCGATGCCGCGTACTTTGCCGAAGGGCTGGCGGAGTGGAGCGGCCAGCTCGTGCAACTGACCTGGCGGTCGAATGTCGCATTCATCTACGACTTCGCGAGCTTCTCGCTGCGCCGAACGTTGACGTACACGGGTGAGGGTTGGGGTCTGACTCGAAATCAGGAACAATTCATTCTTAGCGACGGGACCGACCAACTCCGTTTCCTACATCCCGGGACGTTTCGCGAAGTCAGACGCATCAGGGTCACCGATGGCGGTCGTCCGATTCGCGACTTGAACGAGCTGGAGTATGTTCGCGGCGAGGTGTACGCCAACGTCTGGCAGACAGACCGAATCGCGAGGATTTCGCCCGCGGATGGGCGCGTAGTCGGCTGGATCGACCTGCATGGTTTGATGGCAGGCGGATACCGGCTGGATCCCGAGGCGGTTCCGAACGGGATCGCGTACGATGCCGCTACCGATCGACTGTTCGTGACGGGAAAGCTGTGGCCTCGACTCTTCGAGATCGAGATTGTTCGTGGAAAGACCGGCTTCTAAGGCGTTTGCAGCCGTCGGCGGCCGGTGCGCTCATGAGGCCGCCGCGGCTGAGACGCAGACGGTTGGGCAGACGAATTCGGTTGGGGGGCTGCACCTTCTGGAAGAGTCAGGTCCCTGCTCGATGCTGCGGGTATCGCTTCGTAACGGGGACGTCGAGGTGCGCGCGGTGAGCGGTGGTTGGAGGAGTCGCACGGGGCGGGACGACCGCCTGACTCTCATCAGCCCGACGTCCGCTGGCGCGCTCGCGCGCGCCAGCGGGTCCCGGCGCGGCCGTGCGATGATGAGGCCGCGCGGCGTCGCAGGCGCGGCAGAGATCGCGGGTCGCTCCATCCTCCACGGTGGGAACGTAGACCGCCGTGAGGTCGCCGGACCGCAGGAGCCGAACGAGGTCGACGGCGTCGCGCCGGTCCAGGTCCGCTTGGCGAGGGCCAAGCGCGCCCACGAACACCGGTGGATCCGAGCGACCGCTGGTCGCATGCGCGACCGCAATCAAGTCCTTGTGCACGTCCAATCCGACAAACAGCGTCGTCGAGGCGCCGGCTGACACCACCTTGGGAGCCGGCGGCGCGGACCTGGACCGTCCGTGGGACGGATCCCCTGAGGGGGTCGTCCTCAGGGGCCCGGGGGGGGCCTTGGTTCATCACTTCTGATGGCGCGCGGATGAAGTTCCGATTGACGTTCGTAACGAGCGTGGTGCAGATTGGCGACATGCTCGACGGTCTGAGGCAGGGCCTCGCTAGGCGTGTGTGATGCACGAGGGGCAAGGGAGGGGCCAGCAAGACATGACGCTGCGGCATGCGGTCTTCGTCACGTTGCTCGCCGTGCCAGCACTCGTCACCGCGCAGGGAGACCTCGGCACGTATGAAGACCGCATCGCCGTCGAGGACGTGATGGCGCGCTACGTGTGGGCGGTGGATTCACTCGACGCCGACGGCTACGTGGCTGTGTTCGCCGAGGACGCCGTCATCGACTCGAACGGCAGCATCAGCAGGGGACACGAGGAGATTCGTCAGATCGTCACCGGTCTCATCCAGCGCCGCGATGACAACAGGGCGAAAGGGTTGCCGGCGGCGAACCTGTATCACATGGTCAGCAACGTGCGCATCACGTTCCCGAGGCCCGGCGAGGCCCTGCACCAGTCGTACTGGCAGACGGTGCGTCGCGGCGAGGGCGGGACGATGATCGCCGCGGCGATGGGCCGCTCCGAGGATCGGCTCGTCAAGCGCGACGGGCGGTGGCTGATTCGTTCGCGAACGCTCACGGTCTTCACCGACTGAGCCGTGACGGACCGCGCGGTAGTGTCGACACAGGGCCTCGGCGGTGCGGGCAGGGCGTTTCTGACGGCGCGCTGGGAGAACCTGGTGCTCCTCAACTTCGACTGTCCCGGCGAGCTCCTGAAACCGCTGGTTCCCGCCGGAACCGAGCTCGATCCCTGGCAGGGCACTCACCTGATCAGTCTCGTCGGCTTTCGCTTCGTCGACACGCGACTGCGAGGCATCCCGATCCCGTGGCACCGGAGCTTCGAGGAGGTCAATCTTCGGTTCTACGTGCGTCGCCGGGTCGCCGGTGGTCCCGATCGGCGGGCCGTCGTGTTCATCAGGGAGCTCGTGCCACGTGCGGCGATCGCCTGGGTGGCTCGCCGCCTCTACAACGAGCCCTACGCGACGGCGCCGATGGCGCATGACGTCGCCGTGAGCCCGGAGGAGGGTGGGGCGCTCGAGTACACATGGAGCCATGAGGGCGCCACGCACCGCATGTCCGCTCAGGTGTCCGGTCCGGCATCGTCGCTCGAGGGCGGCTCCGAGGCCGAGTTCGTCACCGAGCACTACTGGGGCTACACGCGGCAGCGGGATGGAAGCACTCTCGAGTACCGGGTCGACCATCCACGCTGGAGGGCGTGGGTGGCCGGGAAGGCCCGCTATCAGAGCCCGGAAGTGCCGACGCTCTATGGGCCGGCGTTCACGGATGTCCTCCGGCGGAGCCACAGGTCAGCGTTCGTGGCAGTCGGCAGCGAGGTGGTGGTGTACGACGGGGTTGCAGTCGCGTGAAGGCCCAGCGAGGTGCGCTGAGGCGAATCGCGGGCTACTGCAGCGTGCGCCGTTGCGGCTGGCGGCTCAGGGGCAGCAGTTGGGGTGGCTGCCGGGGACCGGCGCCCTCGAGCAGGATCGTGATCTCGGCGGGCCGGTCGCTGCGGATCTCCACCGTCTGCCGGCGCTCGCCGAGCTGCGGATGCCGGACGAGGACCTCGCGCGTGCCGATCGGTACGGCGACGGGACCGAGCGGAGCGGTGCCCACGGGCCGTCCCTCGACGTAGACGTCCGAGCCTGGCTCGGTCGTCACGAGCAGCGATCCTTCGGGCAGCGCCACCGTGTGCGTGGTGATCTCACCCGGCCGGATCTCCAGCTCGACCTCGCCCTCGTAGCCGAAGGCCCGGTTGGCCACGCGGATCGTGTACCGCCCCGGCGCAAGCTGCAGGTGGCCCTCCTCGGTGGAACCTATCCGCTGCGAGCCGTCGTAGAGCTCGAGGGGAAGGCTCGAGAGCAGCGACAGGAAGCCTGCCGCGATCTCGTAGCGCGCCACGGTGCGCTCGCCTCCCTGCACGCGCACGGTGCGACGGAGCGTTCCGGTGTTCCCCTCGAGGACGAGCGCGTGACTGCCGGCCTCGATGTCGCGCAGTGTCAGCGGCGTGAAGCCGGCCTCCCGACCGTCGAGGACGACGCGAGCGCCCGCGGGAACCGATTCCACGAGCAGCTCCCCGGTGGCCGGCGCGGCCGTCATGGGGACGCCAGCGGCGGCCGCGTCGTCGGCGAGCAGGTTGGCGCCAGGTTCGGCGAAGGCCGGCTGTTCGAGCGGCGCGGCCGTCGTCCCTCCGGTCGAGCCACCGAGTGGCACGAGCCCGAGGGCGAAGGCGCCTCCCACCAGGCCGACGAGCGCGAGCGAGGCCGCGATCATCCACGTCCGACCGCCTCGACGCCCTGGCCGGACCATCTGCTGCGTGCGATGGTCCGCGACGAAGCCGTCGAACCGCTCGCGCACGGCGAGCTGCGTGGACTCGGGACGCGGGGACGACATCGCCTTGATGCGTGCGACCTCGGCGGCGGCCGCCTGCTCGGCCGCCATTCGGGCCTGTTCGGCCGAGGCCTGACGCAGGCGGACCATCTGACCGCGGACCTCCTCCAGCTCCTCGGCGCGCCGCTGTTCGGCCTCGGCACGAATGGCGGCGACTTCCGCCTCGAGTCGCGCGTCGGCCTCGCGCCTGGCGCGGCCGGTCTCCTCGCGCAGCCGCTCTTCGGCCTCGGCACGGATGCGCGCGGCCTCGGCCTGGAAGGCCCGCGCGGTCTCGTCCTCGGTCTCCTGTGAGCGCGTCGCGTCACGCTGGGCGTGCGCGAGCGCGTCCCTGGCGAGGTCGGCCTCCCGCCGCGCGGCCGCCAGCTCCTGCTGCAGGCGGCTGTCGGCCTCGGCACGCACGCGCGCGATCTCGGATTCAAGTGCCCGTGCCGCTGCTTCCTGCGCCTCCTGGGTCGCGGCATCGCGGATGGCCTCGGTGTCGCGTTCCGACTGTTCGCGCGCCTGCTGACGGGACTGCTCCGCCTCGGTCTGGAGACGGGCGATCTCGGTCTGGAGCTGCGCCTCGGCTTCCTCCTTGACGCGGGCCACCTCGGCCTCGGCGCGGGCCGAGGCCTCCTCCGCGGCGCGCAGCGCCTCCTGGGCGGCAGCCTCCCGCAGCCGCTCCACTTCGGCCTGGGTCTGTTCCTGGGAGAGCCGTGCCTCGGTGGCTTCCTGCCGCAGCCGTTCCAGCTCGGCAATCAAGCTGGCGTCGGCATCGGCCTTGACGCGGGCCACCTCGTCCTCGAGCGCCCGGGCCGCGGTCTCCTCGGCTTCTCGCTGGGCCTGGGCGTCGAGCGGGACGTTGAGCTCCTCGCGCGCCCGTTCGCTTTGGCGCCGGGCCGCCTCGGCTTCGCTGCGGACGCGCGCCAGTTCGGTGTTCAGCTTCTGGTCGGCCTCGGCCCGGACGCGGGCCACCTCGGCCTCGAGCTCCCGTGCCGCGTCCTCCTGGGCCGACATCCGCGCTTCCTGGGCGGCCAGCTCTCGCAGCGTCTCGGTCTCGAGCTGCGTCTGCGCCTGCGCGAGCCGGGCCTCGGCCGCCTCCTGGCGCAACCGTTCGAGGTCCTCCCGCAGGCTGCTCTCGGCTTCCTCGCGGACGCGGGCGACCTCGCCTTCGAGCGCGCGCCGTGCCGACTCGTGCGCGGCCTTGCGTGCGGCCTGTGCGGCTACCTCCCGCTGCTGCTCGGCGGCGCGGTTCGCGGCCTCCTGCTGGCGGCGGACGTCCTCGGCTTCCTGCTTGAGCCGCTCGAGCTCGGTGCCCAGCTTCTGGTCGGCGTCGGCCCGGACGCGCGCCACCTCCTCTTCGACGCGCCGTGCGGCCTCCTCCTCGGCCTTGCGCTGCGCCTCGCGCGTGGCTTCCTCGCGCAGGGCCTCGGTTTCGAGCTCGGTCTGCGCCTGCGCTACGGCGGCCTCGTCGCGCAGCCGCTGCAGCTCGCCCTTGAGCTTCTCCTCGTTCTCGGCACGCACGCGCTCGACCTCGGCCTCGAGGGCTTCGGCCGCGGCGCGCTCGGCCGCCTGCCGAGCCTCCTCGGCCTCGGCGACCCGGCGGGCCTCCGCCTCGTGTTGCTCGATCTCGACGGCGAGCCGTTCCTGCTGCGCCTGTTCGCGCGCGGCCTGCAGTTCGGCCTTGAGCTTCGCTTCGGCGTCGAGCTGCAGCCGCGCGACTTCGGATTCGAGCGCCCGGGTGGCGGCCTGCTCGGCGGCCCGACGGGCTTCTTCCACCTCGGCGGCCCTGGCCCGTTCGGCCTCGCGGTGCGCCTGTTCCTGCGCTGCTCGTGCGGCGGCCGCCTCCCGTCGCAGTCGCTCCACTTCTTCCTGGAGCTTGGCTTCGGCCTCGGCGCGTGCGCGCGCGACCTCGTCGGACAGGGCGTGCGCGGCGGCCTGTTCGGCCTCGATCTTGGCCGCGCGGGCGACCTCCTCCGCGTGCCCACGGTGCGTTCGCTCGGCCTCCTCGCGGATCCGGTCGGTCTCGGCCTGGAGGTGAGCGTCGGTCTCTTCCCGCACGCGGGCCAGTTCGGCTTCGAGCCTCGCGTCGGCCTCGGCCTTCACACGCGCCACTTCCTCGGCGAGCGCGCGCGCCGCGGATTCCTCGGCGGCGGCCTTGGCCTCCTGGACCTCGTTCTCGCGCATCGCCTGGGCTTCGGCCTGCACGCGCTCGACCTGCTCCTGCTTGGCGCGCTCGGCGTCGGCCTGCGTCCGATCGAGCCGCTCGGTGAGCGACTGTTCGGCGGCGGCGCGCACGCGAGCGAGCTCCTCGGCCAGCCGGCTCTCGGAGTCTGCCCGGACCCGCTTGAGCTCGTCGCTCAGCGCCTCGCGGACCTCGGACTCGGCCGCCGCACGCGCTTCGGCCACCGCCGCCTCGCGCTGCGCGGCCGCCTCGGCCTGAATGCGGGCGAGCTCGGCGCTGCGCTGCTCGGCCGCTTCGGCCCGCACGCGCTCGAGCTCGGCAGCCAGCCTGGCCTCGGCCTGCTGCTTGAGGAGCGCGATCTCGGCCGCGTGCGTTTCGGCATCGACGGTGTCGGCAGGAGGCGGCTCCGGAGCCGCGCTCGGGGCGCGCAGGTCCAGGTCGTCGAGCGAGATCTCGAGCTCGAGCTCCTCGTCCTCCTCCGGGTCGGCCGCATCGACGGGAGGTCCGTCCGACACCTGGATGGCCGAGGCGTCCACGTCGATGTCGCCGACGAGCGCCTCGACGTCGGAGGCCGACACGTCGGTCTGCACCTCGTCGGGTACGACCTCGAGACGGGGGCCGTCGTCTTCGTCGGTGTGGTCCTCGAGGGCGGATGCCTGGGAGAGCAGCTCCTGCTCCACTGGATCGATGGACGCCCGTACCCGCGCGTCAAGGTCGGGTACGCGGACGTCGGTGCGCACGGCGGGGGCCTCGCGTGGCCTGTCGCCCTTGGCCAGGGTGAGCGAGACGCCGATCTGCTGGGCGAAGAGCTTCTGGTCTCCGTTGCGGAGCGAGGGAATGGCGAGGGTCTGCGTGGCGCCAGCCCCGCCATTGGTCCGGAGATGGTCGAGGACGCGCTCGCGATGGCGATCGGAGATCGAATCGCTGAAGAGGATGAGATCGGGGACCTGTCGGTTGATCGCCACGACCGCCGCGTAGGCGGACGTCACCAGGGTGAAGTCCGCACCAATCTCGCGCCGGACGAGCTGGCGCAGAGCGTCCGCCTTGGCCTTTTCAGGCTCGATCGCGAGGACCTGACCTAGGTGGCCCATATCTGTGGATACACGTTGGACGACAAAGAACCTCCAGATTCGCAATTGATGTGCCACGACTGTCGTGGGCGCCCGGCACCGGTTCGCCGTGGCGGATTGTGTCCTGGCACGCGAAGATGGGAAGTACTGGCGGCATCGGGCGGCGCCGGGCCTGACGATTCTGGTGGTCCGATCACGCTTTGGAGCGACGCCGGGGACGGGGCGACGGACCTCCGATGTCGCCGTTCGGACCGGTACACGCGGTCGGACGCCGTCCCCGGCCTTCCAACGGGGCTGCTAGAATCAAAGGTCCCCGATGACGCCAGCCGTCAAGACCGTCGACATTCTGCGGGTTGGGCCGGACGCCCGGGCGCCCGGCCGGGATGTGGCTGCCGCCGAGGAGCCGCTCGAAATCCGGCTCGGCGCGATGCCCTTCGTGGTCATCATGCGCACGCCGGGCGCCGACCGCGAGCTGGCGGCCGGGTTCCTGCTGTCCGAGCGCATCGTCCGAGACCCGTCGGAGGTCGCGAGCATCCGCTACTGCGGAGACCCGTCGGACGGAGCGGCCGACCAGGTCCCGCCGGACCAGGCCGACGTCGAGGGTGGCGACCCCGCTTCGGGCAACGTCCTGGGCGTCTGGCTGCGCGGGGCGGCCGCCGAGCGCGCTGCGGCCCGTGTGGCCGAGCGACGCCATGTCACGGCCAACTCTTCCTGCGGCGTGTGCGGCCGGCGGTCGATCGACGACCTCATGGAGGGAGTGGTCGCAGTAGCCTCATCGGCCGTGGTGCCGCGGTCGACCATCGCCGCCCTGCCCGACCGGCTCCGCGCGGTCCAGGAGGTCTTCGATCTGACCGGTGGCCTTCACGCGGCCGGGCTCTTCGGGCTGGATGCAGAGCTGGAGGGGGTGGCCGAGGACGTCGGGCGGCACAACGCCGTAGACAAGGTCCTCGGGGCCGAGCTGCTGCGCGGACACCTGCCGCTGGCCGACCGTGTCCTCTTCGTGAGCGGCCGCACCTCGTTCGAGATCGTGCAGAAGGCGGTCGTGGCCGGCGTGCCCGTCGTTGCCTCGGTCTCCGCGCCGTCGAGCCTGGCCATCGCGCTGGCCCGGGAGGCGGGCGTCACCCTCCTCGGCTTCGTGCGCGATGGATCGTTCAACGTGTACACAGGCGCCGAGCGCATCGCTCTCTGAGGTTTCGTGTCCAGCATGCAGATTCTCGACCGCACGACGCACGAGACAGTGATCGGCATCGTCGATCGCCTCAAGGGCAAGGAAGGCGCGCTGCTTCCCGTGCTGCACGCCGTGCAGGAGGCGCTCGGCTACATCCCGCCGGAGGCCGTGCCGGTGGTGGCCGAGCGCATGAACCTGTCGCGTGCCGAGGTCCATGG
>Ga0299906_10005248_pt1 | contig 10574 bp, 9 predicted proteins | sample RVTome_14_FD_200259 | JGI IMG/M metagenome (GOLD analysis project Ga0299906, IMG submission 200259) | Soil microbial communities from uranium-contaminated site in the Upper Colorado River Basin, Wyoming, United States - RVT145D125 (version 2) ... | reverse complement strand
TCGGGGGTGAGGTGCAGCGGCTGCTCGCGGCGGTGCGCATTTCTCCCACCACGGCCGCGTTCGCCGGATCCGGAGGCAGCGGCAGCGTCGAGGTGACCTCACCCGGCGGATGCCCCGCGTGGAACGCCGTCAGCAACGACTCCTGGATTACCGTCACCGGCGGTGAGAGAGGGACGGGCAATGGAACCGTTGGCTACACGGTGGCGCCGAACGCGGACGTGGCGCCGAGGACCGGCACCCTGACCGTCGCCGGACGAACGCTCACCGTCGAGCAGGGGGACGGACATCCCCCCACGCTCGCGATCGACGACGTGGTCGTGACCGAGGGCCCCGGCGCCCAGGCCTCGTTCACCGTGAGCCTGTCGTTCGCGAGCTCACTCACGGTTTCCGTCCAGTACTCGACCGCGACCGGCACCGCGACCGGAGGCGACTTCGTTTCCGCGCCGCCGACCCCCCTGGTTTTCGATCCCGGGGAAACCGAAATGACCGTAGACATCGCGATCACCGACGATCTCCTCGACGAGGACGACGAGAGCTTCTTCGTCAGACTCACGGAGGCCGTCAACTCGGATCTCGTGGATGGTGAGGGGGCAGGCACCATCACCGACGACGATCCTCTCCCCGCGCTCTCGATCGCGGACGTGCGCTTCGCCGAGCGCAACGGCCTGCGCCCGGTTCTGTTCAGCGTCACTCTCGGCGAGGCCAGCGGACGCACGGTCTCGGTGAACTACGTCGTCGGTCCGGGATCCGCGACCCCGGGCACGGAGTTCCGGGAGAAGGCCGGAACCCTCACCTTTCCGCCGGGCGCGACGAGACGGAGGCTCCTCGTCTGGACCCGGGGGGATCGCCTCGACGAGGCCGACGAGGATTTCGTCATCGATCTCGGGAGAGCGGTCAACGCGACGATCGCAACGCCGCGGGCGAGGGGGACGATCGTCGACGACGACCCGTAGCCGGTCTCGGACGGCTGGAAGAGAGGGGGAAGGAACGCAAAGACGCAAGGACGCAAAGACGCAAAGGAAACCCCATTTCTTCTTTGCGTCTTTGCGCCTTTGCGTTTTTTCCCTTCCCCTTGGGTTGGAGTTTGTCGAGGCAAAGGAGCAAATTTGCGCTCTTGCGTTCGGTTGCGGCTTTGCGTTTAATTCGCATTCGTGAGCTGCTTCCGCAGAGAGTTCCTGAGGTTTCTCGCCGGCAGTCCCCTCCTGTTGTGGGAGAACGAAGAGCATCTCATCGGCTCTCCCGCCGAGGCCCTGAGCGTTCTCGAGTTCGAGCCGGTGGCGAAGAGTCGGCTCCCGCCCGCTCACTACGGCTACCTCGCCTCGGGTGTCGACGACGACTTGACGCTCCGCGCGAACCGCGAGGCCTTCACGAAAATCCAGATCCGGCCCCGGCGCCTCGTCGATGTCTCCAGCGTGGATCTCTCCATCGACCTCTTCGGCACGCGCTGGGAGACTCCGATCGTCCTCGCGCCGGTGGGAAGCCAGATGGCGTTCCACCCCGAAGGAGAGGTCGCGGTGGCCCGGGCGGCGAAGGCCAAGGGCCATCTCCAGATCCTCTCCACGATGACCACGGCCTCGGTCGAGGAAGTGACGGCCGCGCGGGGAGCTCCGATCTGGTACCAGCTCTACCCCACGGCCAAGTGGGCGGTGACCGAAGCCCTGGTCCGAAGGGCCGAGGCGGCGGGTTGTCCGGCGCTGGTTCTGACCGTCGACCTCCCTGTGATCAGCAACCGCGAGACCGCTTCCGAGCTCGCGCGGCTCGACGAAAGAGACTGCGACGCCTGCCACGAGCGGGACAGGTCGACGTACTTCCGAGTCGACCGCAAGCCGATGTTCGATGGGCTCGATACCAGCGGTCTACGGGACCTGGATGCTCCGGCGCTCACCTGGGATTTCATCGATCGCCTGAGAAGTGTCACGCGCATGAAGATTCTCCTCAAGGGCATCGTCACCCGCGAGGACGCGAAGCTCGCCGTCGAGCGCGGCGCCGACGGCATCATCGTCTCGAACCACGGGGGGCGGGCGGAAGAGAGCGCACGCGGCACGATCGATTCCCTTCCCGAAGTGGTGGAGGCGGTCAGAGGACGCATCCCGATCCTCATCGACAGCGGCTTTCGGCGCGGCACCGACATCTTCAAGGCGCTCGCCTTGGGGGCGGACGCCGTCGCTATCGGAAGGCCGTACCTCTGGGGCCTCGCCGCCTTCGGCCAGGCGGGAGTCGAAGCGGTCCTAGACATCCTGCGGAAGGAGCTCGCACTCGCCATGCGGCTCGCGGGGGTGACGTCAATCCGGGGGATCACTCGCGACTACGTAGTCTGAAACGGTGGAGACGAGGGTCCGTGAGGCGCGACCGGACGATGCCGCGGAGATCGTTCGCATCCTGAACCCCATCATCGAGGCCGGCGCTTTCACCGCTCTCGACACGCCCGTTTCCGTAGAAGCGGAGCGGCGCTTCATCGAAAGCTTTCCCGCGCGGGGCATCTTTCACGTCGCCGAGGACCCGACCGATGGAAGGCTCCTCGGGTTCCAGGACGTCTCGCCGTTCGCCGACTACACCCACGCCTTCGACCATGTCGGAGTCATCGGAACGTTCGTGGATCTTTCCCTACGCCGCCAAGGCATCGCCCGGCGTCTGTTCCGAGCGACGTTCGAAGCGGCGCGCCTGAAGGGATACGAGAAGTTCTTCACCTTCATCCGCGCCGACAACCCGGCGGCACTCGCCGCTTACCGGTGCCACGGGTTCGAGACGATCGGGACGGCGAAGCGCCAGGCCCGAACGAAGCACGGTTACGTCGACGAGATCCTGGTGGAGGCGTTCCTGTGAGCCCGATGCTCGAGCTCGTGGCGGTCCTCTCGGCGACGCTCTTCGCCGGCGCCGCCCTCTACATCAACCTCGTAGAGCATCCGGCGAGACTGTCTTGCGGGACGGAGCTGGCGCTCCGGCAGTTCGCGCCGAGCTACAAACGCGCCACGGTGATGCAGGTGTTCCTGGCCCTCGTTGCCACGGGAGCCGGCCTCGCCCAGTGGGCTCGAGCGGGAGGCTCTCTCTGGCTTTCGGGCTCTCTCGCGATCGCCTCGGTGATCCCCTTCACCTTGATCGTCATCTTCCCGACGAACCGGAAACTTCTCGAGCCGGGGCGGGACGCCGCCTCCCCGGAGACCCGGTCGCTTCTCGACACCTGGGGACGGTTGCACGCGGTGCGAAGCTTCCTGAGCCTCGCGGCCTCGCTCCTCTTCGCCTGGGCGGCGGTGGTCGGTTAGAGCTTGCCTTCGAGCTTTCGATCTTCCGCGTCCCAGAACGTCTGGTAGACCCGCTTTCGTTCCTGGAGGGTCTGCGCGAGGAGCCGATCGCACGATGGAGCGTCCTTCGACTGGACGACCAGATCCGCGAGAAGGGCGAAGGCCTGGGTTCCTTCGCCCGTCTGCACGTCGTCTCCCACGAGAACGAGAAAGAGACGGCGGCGAATCTCGAGAGGCATCGTCTGGATGATTCGGTAGACGTTGCGGTCCTCAGGGACTCCGTTGCGGGCCGAGACCACGACCGCGTAGTCGCCATGCTGAACGCGGAGGATCTTGTCGTCGGTGGAGTCCAGTTGCTCGACCGCGAACCCGAGCCGACCGAGGACACCGGCAAGAGTTGCCCCCATTTCCGGCGCGGGAACCGCGACCAGAGCTTTCGCCGCAAGGCCGGACGGGGGTGCGACTCGCGGCGGGGGGGACGGCGGCGCCAAGGGCGCGGGCGCGGACGGCTGAGGCGGCGGGCTCGGCGCGACGGCTTGCGCCGGAGCCGGCGCGGGAGTCGGGCTCGGCGGTGGAGCTGGAGCCGGCGGAGCCACGGTTTGAACGGGAGGAGGAGGAGGAGGCGCCGCCGGGGTCGGCTGCGGAGACGGAGCAGCGGGCTGGGCACCGCGGCCCGGGACCTTCACCATGCCCTGACACTTCGGGCACTTGAGCATGAACGGGGTCGGCGGCACTTTGGCGTCGTCGAGCACCAGCCGATTCGAGCAGTTCGGGCAATTCGTCTGCACGTCCTTACCTCTCGATCAGGTTGTCCATCTCGGACGCCATCAACGGCGCGGCCGAGGTGCCGTTCGAAGGCCCGTCCTCGGTGTGGGCTCCCTTCTCCATCGACAGCCTCAGCTTCAAGTTGGGACCGTTGGTGGCATAGGAGAGGGCGGTCTCTTCATCGATGGCGCCGACCTCGATGAGCCGCTTCAACTCGGAGTCGAACGTCTGCATCCCCTCGAGAGCTCCATCTTCCATGGCGTCGAGCAAGCTCTTGCCTTCCTTCTCCCCTTCGCGGATGTAGTCGCGGGTGCGCGCCGTTGCTCGAAGGATCTCGCAGACCGCCATCCGGCCGCCGGTCTTCTTGGGCACGAGGCGCTGGCTCACGATCCACTTGAACGACTGGGAGAATCGCGTGCGGATCTGGCGCTCTTCGTTCTTGGGAAAGACGCCGACGATACGGTCGATGGTCTTGGAAGCGTCGATGGTATGGAGAGTCGAAAGGACCAGGTGCCCGGTCTCCGAAGCCTCGAGGGCCGTCGAGATCGTCTCGACGTCCCTCATCTCGCCCACCAGGATGACCTTGGGCGCCTGCCGCAGAGCGGCGCGGAGCGCGAGAGCGAAGGTCTCGGTGTCGGCCCCGACCTCGCGCTGATTGATGGTGGCCTTCAGGCTCGGATAGAGATACTCGATGGGGTCCTCGATGGTGATGACGTGGATGGAGTGCTCGCGGTTCATCTTGTTGATGATCGCGGCGAGAGTCGTCGACTTCCCCGACCCGGTGGGACCGGTCACCAGGACGATCCCGTTTCGCTCCTGGGTGATCTCGTTTAGCTGCCCGGGAAGCCCCAGCTCTTCCACTGTGGGGATCTTGTTGGGGATGACCCGGAGCACCACCGAATAAGAGCCGCGCTGCGAGAAGACGTTCACCCGGAAGCGCGTCTTCTGCGCGAGCGAATAGGAAAGATCCACCGAGCCGGTGCGCAGGAGCCTTTCCGTGAGATCGCGCTTTCCCTTGAGAAGGCGCATGGCGACGAGCTCGACGTGGTAGGGCGCGAGCTTCTCGATGCCGGCGAAGGGAACCGGGCGGAGCCGGCCCTCGATTTCCACTTGCGGCGGCTTGCCGACGGAAAGATTCAGGTCGGAAATCCCCGGCGCCACGTCCAGCATCTTGGCGAGTAGAGGATTTACGTCGAAATACGACATGGCCGAAGTCTCCACGGGAGTTCCAGGTTCGGATTGTTCTGAAGAAGAATTATTATACCATGCCCTCGGGGGATTGCCATCCGGCCCTTTCGGAGCTTCCATGCCAGAACCGACTCCATTCGCCGGTTTGTTCACCAAGAGGACCGATACCCGCACGCCGTGGGTCTTTCTCGGGATCTGCGACGATACTCAGTCGTCGTTCCTCCGCGGTCCGGCCGACGCCCCCGACTGCATCCGCCGGGCGTACGATGGCCGATGCTACAACGCCACCACCGAGTCGGGTGTCGATCTCTCCTCGAGCGTCACCGACCTCGGCGATCTGAAGCCCCGCTCCACCTGGGAGGCGAGCGCCCGCGAGTACCGAGCTCGCGTCGAGGAGATCGTGAAGGAGGGATTCACCCCGTTCATCGCCGGAGGAGATCACGCGGTCACGGTGCCGGTGGTGGAGGCGTTCGCGGTGCTGCGCCGGCCGATTCACGTCATCCAGATCGACGCCCATCCCGATCTCTATTCCGAGTTCGAGGGCAACCCCGACTCCCACGCCTCGACCGCCGCGCGGCTCCTGGAAATGGACCACATCGAGAGTCTCACTCAGATCGGGATTCGCACCATGAACGAGGAGCAACGGCGGCAGGCGCAGCGATGGTCGGGCCGGCTGCACATCCTGGAGGCCCGGAGGCTCGAAGGGACCATCCCCGATCTCGGCCACGTGCCTGCGGAGGCCGCGGTCTACATGACCATCGACATGGACGGATTCGATCCCGCTTTCGCCCCCGGAGTCTCCCACCCCGTTCCCGGCGGTCTCAGCGCGAGACAGGTCCTCGGCCTCATCCTTCGAGGACACTGGACGCTCGTGGGCATGGATGCGGTCGAGGTCAACCCCTCGAGGGACATCCAGTACATGACGGCGATCCTCGCGGGGCGCCTCCTCCACGAGGGGATGGGATACGCCGCGAAGGGCCGCGCCGCGGGTCGCTAGCCGGTTTCCGGGACCGGCAGGGGGAGTCTCTACTTCTTTATATGGAACGTGACGCCGAATCCGAACCGGCCCATCGCTAGATCCTGCCGGCCCGCATTTCCTCGGCGAGGTAGTCGCTCGCCCGCCAGCAGAGCGCGAGGATGCTGAGCGTCGGGTTCTTCTCCGAGGCGGCGGTGAACGCCGAGCCGTCCACCACGAACAGGTTCGGGACCTCGTGCATCTGGTTGAAGGAGTTGAGGACCGAGTTCTTCGGATCCTTCCCCATCCGGCAGGTCCCGTGCTCGTGAATGGCCGAGCCCGGGACGTCGTTCGCCTCTCGATCGATGGGCACGATCTCGGCGCCGAGCGTATGGAGTATTTCTTCGCAGGTGTCGTACATGTGTTTGCGCATCTTCCGCTCGTTCTCACCGAAGGTGACGTCGACCTTCATCAAGGGAACGCCGTAGCGATCCGTTCGGCTGTCGTCGACGGTGACCCGGTTCTCGGGTCTCGGGAGGACTTCGCCGAAGGGATGAAGCGACAACAGCGCCGGGTAGCGCTTTTTCACCTCCGCTTTGAAGCCGGCGCCGAACCCCGGGAGTCGCTGGGCCACGTCGGCGCCCGTGGTCTGCGCTCCCGTGCTCCAGAACTGAATGCCGAAACCGCGAAGGTAATCGGGCTTCTCTCGATCGGGACGATGGTTGAATCGCGGCACGTAGACGTGCTCCCCGCTGATGCCGTCGTCATTGACGTAGCCGCGCCCGAAAAGCTGAGGGAGAAACCCGCGGACGTGGACCATGATCTGCTCGCAGAAGTTCCTCCCGAGTTGGTCGGAGCCGTTTCCCAGGCCGTTCGGAAACCGCGACGATCTCGAGTTGAGGAGAATTCGGGTCGAGTCCATGGCGGAGGCCCCGAGAACGATGACCCGACCGCTCACCTGGCGCTCGGCGCCGGTTTGTCTCTCGAAGTACTGAACCCCCGAGGCCTGCCCCCGGTCGTCCACCAGGATTCGGGCGACGACCGCGTTCGAGCGGATCTCGAGATTTCCCGTCTCCAGAGCGAAGGGAATGAGATGGTCGGCGGAGTTGAAGAACGAAGCGGTGTCGCACCCTTCGCCGCAGGCGCCGCAGTAGTGGCACGCGGGAAAGCCTCGATGGGGGCGGGTGAAGTTCGCCCGGCGGCCGGCGACGATGGGAATGCGGAGCTTGTCGCAGGCCTTCTGTAGAAAGACCTCGCCGCAGCGCGGGGCGGGCGCCGGCATCAGGAAGCGGCTCCCGGGGAGCGCGTCGGAGTCGTCGGTCCCGCCGCACACCCCGATGAGCTCTTCCACTCGATCGTAGTAGGGAGCGATGTCGGCGTAGCGGATGGGCCACGGGATTCCCCACCCGTCCCTCTCGGCCGCGGTGAAGTCGAGATCGGACATGCGAAGGCTCACCCGGCCCCAGACGTTGGTCTTCCCTCCCCGACCCCAGACTCGCGCGAGGTCGAAGGGCCTTCCTTCGGGAGTGAGGTAGGGCTGTTCCTTCTTGTCGAGGAAGAACTGCGGCGGCGCGTCTCCCCGCCGGAGACGCCCGTCAGCCTCGAACGGGAGCACGTGGGTCCAGAAATTCTTGCGGTCGAACACGTCGCCGGCGTCGAGCATGAGGACCTTGACGCCCTTTTGCGTGAGGTTATACGCGGCCATCCCGCCCGAAGCGCCGCTCCCGATAACGATGACGTCTGCCATCGTTATTCTCCGACGCTCCACGATTTATGCTCCGGGTGAGTGCAGCCCTCGAACTCCGAGAGAAAAGTGTTTCCTTCGAAGCCGAGCTCCTGCTTCATCCCCGCTTCCGAGCGGTAGTAGCCGTCGACGGTCAGCCGCTTGGCCTCTCGGAAGAATGGGCTTTCCGAGATCCCCGTCAGGAACTCGTCCTGCCGGCCCCCTTCGAGCTCCGCGAAGGGTTTGCCGAACCGAGATTGGCATGTTTGATCGATCCAGCGAAGCCCGTCGCGAAATCGATCTTGATCGGCAGAATCGCCCCGCGACAGGACGAAATCGATGTACTGGTGGACGAGCGCGCTCCGAGCTCCCGGGGTGTCGGTCTCGGGGAGGATTCGCTCCGCGATCCGGGCCACGGTTTCCACCTCGGACTGCTGGAAGAACCGAGCCTTCCATTCGCCCTCCTGGCGGGGGACCAAGGGATGATAGCCATGGAAGAGGGAGACCACCGCGGGAGCCGAAAGCCTTCGGATTGCCTGACGTCGCCCGATGGGCCCGATGCGTTCGCTCATGGGCCGGTAGTATACGCCCGGGACGAGATGCGAATCGATATGAGGATCGCCGCGGAGACCAGCCAGAACGGCCAGAGGGGCTGGATCAGGATTTCGAGGCCGCGGAGAACCGCGACCAGGGCGAGGATCAGGAGCCTCATGGACGAATAGCTCGCGACGAAGGCGCGGTTCGACGATCGGAGGAAGAAGTCGAGCGGAAAGAACACCAGGAGGAGCTCGTTCCGGCGCAGTTCGGGGAGGACGGAGACGAGAGCCGCGAGGAGCAGCAGCGCTCCGAGGCTTCCCAGGAGCGTTCCCCCGAGCTTTCGGAAGAAGCGACGCACCCGGGGACCGAGGAGGAGGGAAACGAAGAAAGCGAGCGCCACGAGAGTCGAGGCCACGAAGAAGGCTACGCGCGCCGACTTCACTCGGGACGGAAACGTCGGACCCGAGCGCTGGTACACGATCTCCGGCGAGGCCGAAAGCGCCGAGGCTACTCCGTCGCGCAGCACGTCGGGGATGAACATCGCGGCGTAGGCGTCGATGGGACGGTCGACCCATCTCCCCATGAGGAAATCGCCCGTGGGCACGAGAAGCGGGCTCGCGCGGGAGAGTCCCTCGGCGGCGTAGTGGCGATGGGTGCCGATGCCATCGAGCCTCACGCGGCGGAGAAGACCGCCCGTCGCTTCGTCGATGTGGTCCCGCGGCCGCGTCGAGCAGTTCTCGAGGAAATGGTTGTAAACGTAGGCGCGGTTCTCGGGGAGCGCGTCCCGCTCCAGAGTGCGCGCGAGACTCACCGCTTGCTTCTCGGTCAAGGGAAGCTTCTGACGGTAGATCGTGCGATCCTCGAGCTCGAAGGAAACGATCGTGGTCTCGAGGTCAGAGACCGAAACCCAGAACCGCGACCTTCCGCGAACCACGTCCCACCCGAGACCGATGGGGCGGGAGAAGTCTGAGGTCCCGTAGTTGTAGCAGACTCCCTCCGCAGGAGCGTCGCCGCCCGCGACACAGAGCGCGGCGTGACCGAACTTGCTGAACAGATCGTACCCGGGGCCGATGGTATAGAGATCGACCCGGGTGCGCTCGGCATAGACGGATTGGGCGCTCGCGAGAACGAGACCCGCGAGCGCCGCTCTCCGCATACCGCAATGATTCTATGCTATCCTCGCGAGCCTCATGGACATCGTCGTTCTCTCTCACGACGACGTGACGTCGCTACTCCCCATGAGCGACTGCATCGAGCTCATGTCCGAGGCGCTCTCGGCTCTCGCGAGAGGCGAGGTCACGAACCCCCTGCGCTCGGTGGTGCGACCCGAGGGGACGGAGCATTTCTTCGGGCTCATGCCGGCCTATCGCGGAGGGGGCAATGCCGCGTACGCGCTCAAGGAAGTCTGCATCTTCCCCGACAATCCGAAGAAGGGTCTCGACGCCCATCAGGGGGCGGTCCTCCTTCACTCCGCCGAGGACGGCCAGATCCTCGCGATCCTGAACGCATCCGCGATCACCGCCATCCGCACTGCGGCCGTCTCGGGGCTCGCCACGAGACTCCTGGCCCGGGACGACGCGACCGAGCTCGCCATCGTGGGGACAGGAGTCCAGGCGAGGGCACACCTCGATGCCATGGCCGCCGCCTGGAAGTTCGAGCGCGTGCGCATCGCCGGCCGGACTCCTTCGAAGGCCCAGGCCTTCGTGTCCGAGCTGGCGCCGAAGTACCAGTTTCGGATGGAAGCGGTCGACGCGGTCGAGGACGCGGTCCGCGGTGCCCACGTCATCGTCACCGCCACCAACTCCGCCGAGCCGGTGATTCGAAGGGAGTGGGTGAAGCTCGGGGCCCACATCAATGCCGTGGGCTCATGCTCCCCCAGGAAGCGGGAGCTCGATACCGAGACCGTCGTGGCGTCGACATTCTTCGTCGACCGGCGGGAGTCCGCGTTGAACGAGGCGGGGGACTACCTCATCCCCGCTTCCGAGGGCGCCGTGGGGCCCGATCACATCCGCGCCGAGCTCGGACAGCTCCTCATCGGCGAAGAGTTCGGTCGCGGCTTCCCCGAGGAGATCACCATCTTCGAATCGCAAGGCATCGCCATCGAGGACCTGGCCGCCGCCCAGTTCCTGTACAGAAAAGCGCTCGAGAAAGGCGCCGGCATCCGCGT
>Ga0299906_10005246_pt1 | contig 10577 bp, 10 predicted proteins | sample RVTome_14_FD_200259 | JGI IMG/M metagenome (GOLD analysis project Ga0299906, IMG submission 200259) | Soil microbial communities from uranium-contaminated site in the Upper Colorado River Basin, Wyoming, United States - RVT145D125 (version 2) ... | reverse complement strand
TCAGCTTCGCGGCGCAGATGGCGGAGCGTGGCTACATCACGCTCGCGATCGACCCGCTCGGCATCGGCGGCAGCAGCCGGCCCGCGCGCGGCTTCGATCTCACGCCGGACGTGCATGCGCTCGCGCAGGCCAGGCTGCAATCGGTCCTGTGCGCGGAGCTGCGCGAGGGCCGCTTCCACGATGCCCTTTCCGCCATGCCGGGCCTGCTGCGCATCGGCGTCGGACATTCCGTCGGCGGCATGCTGATCGTGTTCCAGCAGGCAGCGCACCGCAGCTTCGACGCCCTGGTCCTGCTCGGCTTCGGCACGGGCGGCCTGCCCTCGGTGCTCAACGAGGAGACGCGCGCGTATGCGGACGATCCCGCCGGTGCGCGCGCAAACATCGTGCGCCTGGCGCGCAAGTGGTACGCAGAGCCCTACCCTTGGCTCGACGCCGGCGGGCGCGGCCGCGAGATCTATGGCGGCCATGCCGATCGAGCGGCCCGGCTCGCGATGCGCGAGTGCCGCGCACCCTTGCTGGCGACCATCGCCATCTTCGTCATCATTCCAGGGAGTTCGGCGCCGGAGGCAGCCCGCGTGGACGTTCCCGTGCTGCTCGTCGCGGGTGACGAGGACCTGTGTGGCCCCGCGAACATGCTGTCGGCGAGCTTTCCGTGCAGCCCGCATGTGTCCGCGGTGGAGTTGGCCGATACCGGGCACAGCCATTTTGCATTCCCCTCGGTCGATGTGCTCTTCCCGCGCATCGCGGGGTGGGCGCAGGCGCTCACGGTCGCCGGCGCCGGCGCGGAGGCACGCGCATGAAACTCTTGAAGCCGGGGTTGCGTCTCAAGAGCGCGGTCTGCGCAACCGAGATCATGGTCATCCGCTCGCCGCAGCTCGAAGCCGAACTCGCCTGTGGTGGCGTCGAGATGCTCGGCATGACCGAGGCGGTCACGCCCGGGCGCGCGCCGGATGCCGATCACGCGCAAGGCACGCTGATCGGCAAGCGCTATGTCGACGCGCTGGACCGGTTCGAGGTGCTGTGCACGAAAGGCGGAGCGGGATCGCTCGCTCTCGACGGCGTTGCGCTGGTGGTGAAACAGGCGAAGGCGCTGCCGTCCTCGGACTGAGCCGATGAATCTCGCGCTGCTGCTCGACATGGCCGCGGAAACCTACGCGGAGCGCGAGGCCGTGAGCTGCGCGGGGCGCGGGTTCAGCTACCAGGAATTGCGATCACTCGCGCAGGCGACGGCGCAGCGCGTGCTTGCGCGCGGCGCGCGTTGCATCGCTTTCCTCGACGTGAACGGCCCCACGGCGCCGGTCGCGCTGTACGCGGCGGCGTATGCGCGTGTCCCCTACGTTCCGCTCAACTATCGTCTGACCGGCGCCGAGATCGGGTCACTGCTGGCGCGGCTCGAGGCGCCATTCCTCGTCGTGGCGCGTGCGCTCGTTGCCGGGCTGCAGTTGCCGGCCGGGACCGAATACGTGGCGACCGAGGAGTTGCTGCGCGCTGCACCATCGGGCGATACGACGGTCTGCGAACCCGGCCAGGACCCGGATGCGATCGCGGTCCAGCTCTTCACCAGCGGCACGACCGGCCCGCCCAAGGCGCCCGTGCTGCGTCACGGTCATCTGAGTTCCTACATCCTGGGCACGGTGGAGTTCGGCGGCGCGGATGAGTCCGAGGCTGCGCTCGTGGCCGTGCCCCCGTATCACATCGCTGGCATCTCGGCGGTGCTGAGCTCGACCTACGCCGGGCGGCGGATCGTGGTCCTGCCCGCGTTCGATGCCGCCGAATGGCTGCGGCTGGCCGCCGCCGAACGCGTCACGCAGGCGTTCCTGGTGCCGACGATGCTCGCGCGCATCGTCGAACTGCTCGAGGCGCCGTCGGCGAATCCTCCGCCGCCTACGTTGCGGGCGATCGCCTACGGTGGCGGCGCGATGCCACGCCCGGTGATCGAGCGCGCGCTGCGGCGCTTCCCCGGCGTGGCGTTCACGAACGCGTACGGATTGACGGAGACCAGCTCGACGATCTGCCTGCTCGAGCCCGATGATCATCGCGCGGCGGCGGCCAGCGACGACCCGGCCGTCCGGGCCCGCCTCGGGTCTGTGGGCCGGCCGCTGCCCGCGATCGAGATCGACGTGCGTGATGGGCAGGGCCAGGTGCTCGCAGCCGGACAGCCCGGCGTGCTTTTCGTCCGCGGCGCGCAGGTGTCCGGGGAGTACCGCGATTCGGGTACGACGCTGAATGCCGAGGGCTGGTTCGCGACCCGCGACCGGGGTTGGATCGATCGCGACGGCTACGTGTTTCTCGACGGGCGCGCCGACGACGTGATCGTGCGCGGCGGCGAGAACATCTCCCCCGGCGAGATCGAGGCGGTGCTGCGCGCGCACCCGGCGGTCGCGGACGTTGCGGTGCTCGCGGTGCCGAGCGAGGAGTGGGGCGAAGCCGTCGGCGCCGTCGTGGTGCTCGACGGATCGCGGGCCGCGAGCGTCGCCGAGCTCAAGGACTGGGTGCGCGCGCAACTGCGCGGCTCACGTGTCCCGGAGCGCGTGCTGTTCAGGGATCGCCTGCCGTACAACGACATGGGCAAGCTGCTGCGTCGCGAGCTGCGCCGGGAGTTCCATGAAGCTTCGTAAGCGCCCGGATCCGTGCGATAGTGCCGGCGGGAGGAGCACAGGATCCGCCGCCGGGAGGGCGGTAGCTTGACTGCGAAGAAGAAAAAGAAACCGGGGCCTGGCCGCCCCCGAAGCCTCGCATCGGAAGAGGCCATCATCAACGCAACGTCGCACCTTCTGAAAGAGCAGGGCTATTCCGGCCTGACCTTGAGCAAGGTGGCGGCGCGTGCTCGCGCGAGCAAGTCGACGATCTACCGGCGCTGGCCCACCAAGGAGCACCTGATCGTCGCCGCGTTCAATCGCTGGCCCGCGCTGGTCGTTCACGACACCGGGAACGTGCTCGCGGACCTGCTCGACCTGCACAAGCAGTTCCTGCGCAACCTGCACCAGCCGCGGCTGCACGGCGTGATGCCGAAACTCGTCGCCGAGCGCGCCGAGAACCCGGCACTCGCCGAGGTGCTCGATCCGCTGATCGAGCGGCGCTATGACCCCGTGCGCCTGATCCTGCGGCGCGCCGTCGAGCGCCGGCAACTGCCGAAGGACACCGACGTCGAGCTTGCGGTGCACGCCATCATGGGCATCGTTGCGGCGCGCATGTACTTCGTGCCCGGCGACCTCAGCCTGCCCGCGATCCGCAAGGTCTTCGTGCTGATCCTGAAAGGCCTTGGTGGTTAGTTCGGCTCGAAATGGAAATACGCGAACACCGGCACCGAACTAGGCGCGGTCGCGGTACACCGCGGCACGCACGAGCAGCATGGCGGTCATGGGCGATGTCAGGACGATGAACAGCGTGATCAGCAGCTCGTGGAGGAGCGGCCGGCCCGCCAGCGCCGAGGAGACGAGCATCGAGGCGAGCAGCACGCACCCGGTGCCGAGCGTGGTGCCCATCGCCGGACCGTGCATGCGGGCGTAGAAATCCGGCAACCGCAGCAGGCCCAGCGACCCGGTCAGCGTGAGCAGGCCGCCCGTGACCAGCAACAGCGCGGCCGGCACGACTGCCCACCACGGGACATCCGTCACCGTCATGGCTCGATCACCTCGCCGCGCAGCAGGAATTTCGCCAGCGCGATCGACGCGACGAAGCCAAACAGTGCGATCAGCAGCGCCATGTCGAAATAGACCGTGGTGGTCGAGCGGATCCCGAGCGTGAGCAGCGTCAGCATGCCATTGATGTAGAACGTGTCGAGTGCCAGGACGCGATCCTGGGCCTTCGGGCCACGCACCAGCCGGTAAGCGGCGCAGGCCATGGCCAGGACGAAGCACAGCTGCGCGAACCAGATCGACCCGTCGAGCAGGGCATTCACTCGAAGATCTCCGTCAGCGGGCGTTCGTAGCGGTGCTTGATCGTGCGTATCCACTCGGCCTCGTCACGAAGGTCGAGGATGTGCAGCGTGAGCGTGCCGCCGTCAGGCGAAAGGTCGACCCAGATCGTGCCCGGGGTCGACGTCAAGATCATCGCCAGCACGGCCAGCCCGTGCGGATCGCGCAGGTCGAGCGGTATGGCGAGGAACCCGGACCTCACCTGGCGCTCGCGCACGAGCCCCAGGATGATGCGCCCGACGCCGATGTTCGAGCGCACGATGTCGAACAGCACGACGAACATCAGCCGGATCGCGCTCAGCGGGCGCCGCAGTCGCGGACGCAGCGGCCGGACGCTGCGGAATGCGTAGACCACGGCGACCGCCAGCACCGATCCCAGCACGATATCGACGGGCGCCAGCGTGTCGTTGAGCAGCAACCACATCGCAACGAGCGCGACCGCGAGCACGGGTGGCAGCTGCTTCATGGCCCCGCCTGTCCGTGACCGGCCATGAGCACGGGTGGCAGCTGCTTCATGGCCCCGCCTGTCCGTGACCGGCCTCGTCCGGGGGCGTGCCCGCATGCGGCGACAGCACGGCCCGAACGTAGATCTGCGGCGTCTGCAGCATGTGCGCGATCGAGTCGAGATATGTCATCACCGGACCGGCCACGACGGTGAGCGCGATGCACAGCGACACCAGGAAGGCGACCGGACCGGCCTCGATGATGCGTAGCCGCGGCGTGACACGCTCGGCACCGGACCAGAACACGCGCATCCCCTTCCTGGTCAATGCGATCACCGCCGCGAGCCCGCCGCCGATCAGCACCCAGATCAGCAGCCACTCGTCAGGACCGGGACCGTCTCCGCCCGCGGCGCCGAATGCGGCCGACAGCAGGGCGAACTTTGCGATGAACCCGGACAGCGGCGGCAGGCCCGTGACGAGCAGGCCGCAGCACAGAAAGGCCAGGCCGAGAAACGCCATGGCGGCCGGAATCGCCAAGCCGATTTCGTCGTCCGGCCCGTACGGATCGGGCGGATCCTCGACCGCGAACGCCGCGTACGTCGCCGGGGCCAGTGCCGCTGCGTCGGCTCGCTCGGGCACGGTGGTTCGCACGCGCTCGATCATGCCCGCAAGCATGAAGAAAGCGCCCGTGGCGAGCACCGAGTTCACCAGGTAGAACAGCGCCGGGGCCGTCATCGACGGGGCGCCCGTGCCAAGCGCGGCGAGCAGGATGCCGGAGGACATGATCACGGTGAAGGCGATCAATCGTTCGAGTTGCTGCGTGGCCAGCATCCCCACGATCCCGAGCACCATCGTCGCGATCGCAAGATAGAACAGCAGCGGCCCGCCGAAGGGCGCCGGTGCGCCGGTGTCGGCCAGCAGCGATCCCAGTCGCAGTATCGCGTACACGCCGACCTTGGTCATGATCGCGAGCACCGCGGCCACGGACGCGCCGGCCGCCGCGTACGCCGGGGGCAGCCAGAAGTTGAGCGGCCAGCTGCCGGCCTTCACGAGAAACGCCACGCCGAGGATCGCCGCGCCGGCCTCGAACAGCGCGCGATCGCCGCCCTGCAGCGCCGGCCAGTGGACGGCGAGGTCCGCCATGTTCAAGGTGCCGGCCACGCCGTAGATCATGGCGACGCCGACCAGGAACGCGAGCGAGGAGAGCAGGTTGACGACGATGTAATGCAGGCCCGCCTTCACGCGCGCCCGGCCCGACCCGTGCAGCAGCAGGCCGTACGAGGCTGCGAGCAACACCTCGAAGAAGACGAACAGGTTGAACAGGTCGCCGGTCAGGAATGCGCCGGCCAGGCCCATCATCAGGAACTGGAACAGCGGGTGATAGTGCACGCCGACCCGGTCCCAGCGCGTCAGCGAGTACACGAGCGCGGCCAGCCCCAGTACCGTGCCGAGGGTCAGCATCAGCGCGGACAGTCGGTCGACCACCAGCACGATGCCGAACGGAGCGGGCCACCCGCCGATGCCATAGACGCCGATGCCCTCTGGCCACACTTCGGGCACGGCATCCGAGCTCAGGTACAGCAGGGTCGCCGCGGCCACCAGCTGCACGAACGCCGACGTCAGCGCGAGCGCGACGCGCGGCACGCGGCGCGATTCGCCGAACAGCAGCATCGCCGCGCCCGTCGCGAGCGGGGCGACGATGGGCACGACCGGGAGATGCTGCAACCAGGGGTTCACTCAGTCGCGCTCCTCGCCGTCGACGTGATCGGTGCCCGTCAGGCCGCACGAGGCGAGCAGCACGACCAGGAACAGCGCGGTCGTCGCGAAGCTGATCACGATCGCGGTCAACACCAGCGCCTGCGGCACCGGGTCCGCGTACAGCGCCGGATCGACTATCGCCTCCGTAGCGATGATCGGCGGCGAGTGCATGACCAGCCGGCCCATGGCGAAGATGAACAGGTTCACGGCATAGGACAGCAAGGCCAGACCCATGATCACCTGGAAGGTGCGCGGGCGGAGCAGCAGCCAGACGCCTGAGGCCGTGAGCACGCCGATGGCCAGTGCGAAGACGACTTCCATCAGCTTGCCACTCCCGCTCCGGCACCCGTTGCCGTTTGGACCTGCGGCCCGGTCGATGACGCCGCGGCGGCCGGCGCGCGGCGGCTGCGCAGCGACTGGTGCGCCAGCGCGATGAGCATCAGGGTGGTTGCGCCAATGACCAGCAGGTAGACACCCAGGTCGAAAAGGAGCGTGCTCGCCAGGTGCACTTCGCCTCGCAGGGGGAGCGTCGCGTGCCAGGTGAGGCTCGTCAGGAAGTTTCGTGAGGCGAGCCATGCCCCGGTGCCCGCGGCGGCGGCCGCCAGCAGACCGATCGCGATCCAGTTCTGCGGATGGATGCGCATGCGCGACTCGACCCAGGTCGCGCCGCTGACCATGTACTGGACGATGAAGGCGGTGGCCATGACGAGGCCGCCGACGAAACCTCCGCCCGGCGCATCGTGCCCGCGGAGCAGGAAGCTCAGCGACACCAGGGCCGCCATCGGCATCAGCAGGCGCCCAAGCACCGCCGGAATCATCATGTAGTCGCGCGGCAGGAGGGCGCCGACGTCGAGCGGCGCGATGCTGGGAGCGTCGTCACGCTGAGCGCGCGGCACGGCGACGCTCTCCGGGGCGGGGCGGAAGCGTCGTAGCAGCGCATAGACCGTCAGCGCAACGATGCAGACAACCGTGATCTCGCCCAGCGTGTCGAAACCGCGGAAGTCGACGAGAATCACGTTGACGACGTTGCGCCCGCCCCCCAGCCACAGCGAATGCTCGAGGAAGTACGGCGACAGGCGCGGCACGGGCGGGCGCACCAGGATCGCATACGCCAGGGCCGCAAGCCCGGCCCCTGAGGCGAACGCGACGACGAGGTCGCGCGCGTGCCGCGCGCGCGCGCGCAGCGTGCGTCGCCGCGGATCGTTCATGTCGACGCGCTTCGGCAGCCAGCGCAAACCGAGCAGCAGCAGCACCATGGTGACGACCTCGACGGTGATCTGCGTCAGCGCGAGGTCGGGCGCCGAGAACCACGCGAAGCTGAGACAGGTGATCAGGCCCGTGCCACCGAGCATGATCAGCGCCGCGAGCCGGTGGAACTTGGCCTGCTGCGCAGTTCCCACGGCGCACGCGGCGCCGATCAGCCACAGCAACGCGAACACCGGATCGAAGGCGGAATGGGGGCCCGCACCCGCGAAGACGTCGGCGCCGCGCAACGCCACGTACGGCCCCGCCAGGGCAACGGCAAGGATCAGCAGCAACTGCGGTTGCAGCCGGCGCGTGGAGAACCGGCGCAGCGCTCGATTCGCCGCATGAACCGTGGCGGCGAGCAGGCGCTCGAACGCGCGACCGCCGTCGAGGCGATGGATCACCGGCGCGCGGCCATTGACGCCGCGCCTGCGGAAATACAGCAGCAGGTAGAGCGCCATGCCGCCGGCCAGCGCGAACAGACTCATGAGCAGGGGCAGCGTCGGGCCGTGCCAGAGGACAAGGCTGTACACCGGCAGTTCCGGGCCCAGGATCGCCCGCGTGGCCGCCTCGAGGACCGGGCCGATGGTGCGCGCCGGCAGCATGCCGACCAGCAGGCAGCTCACCACCAGCAAGGCGATCGGGAGGAGCATCCAGCGCGTGGGGTCGTGCGGGGTGCGCGGCAGGTCGGTCGCCGTCGGGCCGAAGAACACCTGGTGGACGAAACGGGCCGAGTACGCGACGCTGAATACGCCCGCAACCGTCGCGGCAACCGGCAGGCCGATGCGCAGGAGGAGCGACTCGCCGGCGAATATCGCCTCGGCGAAGAACATCTCCTTCGACAGGAAGCCGTTGAGCAGCGGCACCCCGGCCATGGATGCCGCCGCGACGGTCGCGAGGGTCGCCGTCAGCGGCATGGCTCGCGAGAGCCCGCTCAGGCGGCGCAGGTCACGGGTGCCGGTCTCGTGATCGATGATGCCCGCCGCCATGAAGAGGGAGGCCTTGAAGGTCGCATGGTTCATCATGTGGAACACCGCGGCGACGAGTGCCAGCGGGCTGTTCATGCCGAGCAGCATCGTGATCAGCCCGAGGTGGCTGATCGTCGAGTAGGCGAGCACTCCCTTCATGTCCCGCTGGAAAATCGCCGCGTAGCCACCCAGCAGGAGCGAGGCCAGCCCGGCGCTGCAGAGCATCCAGAACCAGAGGTCGGTGCCCGACAGCACCGGCCACAGCCGGGCGAGCAGGAAGACGCCAGCCTTCACCATGGTAGCCGAGTGCAGGTACGCGGAGACGGGCGTGGGCGCCGCCATCGCGCGCGGCAGCCAGAAGTGGAACGGGAACTGCGCGCTCTTGGTCGCCGCACCCAGCACGACCAGGGTGAGCATCGTGGGGTACCAGGGATGTGCGCTGATCTCCGCGCCGGCGGCGAGCACGCGGTCGAGATCGTAGCTGCCCGCCACGTGGCCCAGCATCAGCACGCCACCCAGCAGGCACAGCCCGCCGGCGGCGGTCACGGTCAACGCCATGCGCGCACCGCGCCGCGCCTCCGGGCGGTGATACCAGTAAGCGATGAGCGTGAACGACGTGAGGCTGGTCAACTCCCAGAAGATGACCAGCTGGATCAGGTTGCCCGACAGCACGATGCCCAGCATCGCGCCCATGAAGGCCAGCAGGAACGAGAAAAAGCGCGGCACGGGATCTGCCGGCGACATGTAATAGCGCGCGTACAGCACTACCAGCGCGCCGATCAGCGTCACCAGCAGCGCGAACATCCACGCATAGCCGTCCATGCGCAGGTCGAAGTCGAGGCCGTACTGCGGGAGCCACTGCAGGGACGCGCGCACGACGCCGCCATCGACGACCTGCGGGGAGAGCAGCGCCATGATCGCGAGGCAACCCAGCGTGACCGCTCCCGCGAGCCAGGCCTCGAAGTTGCGTGCATTCGAGGGCAGCAGCGCGGCGAACAGGCTGCCCAGGAACGGCAGCAGGATGAGGAGGCCCAGCAGCATTACCGGCGGCCCGACACAAGCACGGCCCGGCGGCGTTGGCCGCCGTGCTGTCGTGCTCGATCGCAACCGCTCTGACGCGGTCCGATGCGTCGAGTGCCGTCAGGAATCATGCGTTCCGCACCATCGTGGGCAGGACACTGACTTTACCAAGGGTGCTGGTGGGTGCCCGCAGGTTGCTTTGTATACCGGCTGGACGGTATAGTACCGTCCGGTCGGTACACTCCAGGGTGGACGCATGCAAGCCTCAGTCACGCCGGCCCTCGCGGCCCGCGATCGGATCCTCGACGCCGCGGAACAGCTGGTCGCCACGGCGGGTGGCAGCAACCTGACGCTGGACGCGGTGGCCCAGGCCGCCGGGGTCAGCAAGGGTGGCCTGCTGTATCACTACCCTAACAAGGACGCCTTGCTCGTCGCGATGATCGAGCGGCATTGCGATGACCTGGATCGTCGCTGTGCCCGGGAGCTCGAGGAATTGCCGGCCGACCATGCCTCGAGCCGCCTGAAGGCATTGATCCTTGGCGTGTTGAAGCCGCTGGCCGGCCGCGAGGAGCTCGGCGCTGCAGTCCTGGCGGCGGCCGCTAACAATCCCGCGCTCCTCGACGGGGTTCGCGCGCGTTACGTCGATCACGTCGCACAGTTCGCCGCATCCGGCAACTGTTTCGCGCGCAGCGCGGTCATCATGCTCGCGGTCGACGGGCTGATGCTGGGCGAGATCTGGCGCCTGACCGCGTTCTCGAATGAGCAGCGCGAGCTGATCGTTCAGGAGTTGCTGAGTCTGGCCGACGAGGCCTGCACGGGCTCGACCACCACCAAATGACGATTCGGCAGCCGCGCACGGCGCAGACCGTCGATCGCTACCCAAGGGAACCAGCCATGAACGCAGGAATCGTTCGGTCACCCGTTTTTATGGCTTTCTTCCCGGTGGCCGCGACCGCGTTGCTCGCGGCCTGCGGGGACGACAGCTCCGCACAGATGACGCCGCCGCCGGCGGAGGTCGTGGTCGTGTCGGTGGCCCGCGGGGAGGTCCCGATCGAGCTCAGCTACAGCGGCCGCACGGCGGGCTCGCGCGAGGTCGAAGTCCGCGCGCGCGTGAGCGGCATACTGTTGCGGCGGCTCTACGAGGAAGGCAGCGCCGTCGAGCAGGGCGAAGTCCTGTTCCGCATCGACCCGGAACCGTTCCGCGCCGCGGCCGCGCAGGCACGCGC
>Ga0299906_10005244_pt1 | contig 10579 bp, 11 predicted proteins | sample RVTome_14_FD_200259 | JGI IMG/M metagenome (GOLD analysis project Ga0299906, IMG submission 200259) | Soil microbial communities from uranium-contaminated site in the Upper Colorado River Basin, Wyoming, United States - RVT145D125 (version 2) ... | reverse complement strand
GCGCTCCGGCCGGGTGACCGCGAGTGTTTGGGCGATCGCGCCGCCGGTCGAGTGCCCGACGAGATGCGCACGGTCGATCTTCAGATGGTCCATCAGCCGGACCAGGTCATCGGTCATCTGATCGACCGAGTACGCGATCTTCGAGCGGCTGCTCTGCCCGGTGCCCCGGTGGTCGTGGATGATCACGCGGTGCTTCGCCGCGAACGCGGGAATGTTGGGCTGCCAGTAGGCGCCGACGCCGCCCAGCCCCGGCACGAGGAGGACCGGCGGGCCCTCGCCGTGAACTTCGTAGTAGATCTGGAGATCGCCGAGTTCGGCCTTGGGCATCGAGTCGCTCCTTCGCGTGGGACTCAGCGTGCCACAGGGGGAAGCCGGTGCGCAACGTCCGCATTTCCTTCCTGCATGGTTCCGGATACCCTCCGGCGGCATGCGCCCACGACCAGAGACCGCCTCCGACCCGCTGCCAGTTGCCGTCTGCGCGCTCGGCATCGCGCAGATCACCGCCTGGGGCACGAGCTACTACGCCCTCGGGGTGCTCGCCGGCCCGATCGTCACGCAGACCGGCTGGAGCCGGACCCTCGTCTACTTCGGCTTCACGGTGGCGCTCCTCGCCATGGGCGCGGTGTCCGGCTGGGCGGGCCGCGCCATCGACCGCTACGGTGCGCGGGGCGTCATGGCGCTCGGCACGGTGCTCGTCTCGATCGGCTTATATGTGCTGTCGCTGGTGCAGACCACCGCGCAGTACCTGGGCGTCTGGGCGTTCCTCGGCGTGGGCATGCGGCTCGTGCTCTACGACGCCGCGTTCGCCGCGCTGGTGCAGGTGGTGCCCTCGCGCGGGCGGCGCGCGATCTCGTACCTGACGCTGTTCGGCGCCTTCGCCTCGACCGTGTTCTGGGTGGTCGGGCACTACCTGAACGAGGCCGTGGGCTGGCGCGAGACGCTGGTCGTCTTCGCCGTGATCAACCTCGTCGTCTGTTTGCCCCTCAACTGGCTCGGGCTCGCGCGGCACGAAGCCGCGGGCACCGAAGACGCCCCGGCCGCCGCCGCGCCGGCATCGCGCGACGGGCCGCCGCTCGCGGGCACCGCGCGGACGGCGGCGATGGTGCTCTTCGCGCTCGTCATGTCGCTCAACGGTTTCGTCTTCGCCGTGGTGACGGTGCAGCTCGTGCCGCTGCTGGAGGCCGCGGGGCTCGCGACCGCAGCCGCGGTCTGGGTCGCGTCGATGAAGGGCTTCGCCCAGTTCGGCGGGCGCGTGATCGAGATCGTCTTCGGCCGGAATCTGCGCGCCATCACGGTGGCGCGCATCGCCATCGGCGTGCTGCCCGCCTCCTTCGTGCTGCTCGCGCTCGCCGGCGGGAGCTTCTACGCCCTCCTCTCGTTCACGCTGCTGATGGGGGCTTCCCAGGGCGTCATCACCATCGTGCGCGGCGCGGTACCGCTGGCGCTATTCGGCGTCGCGGGCTACGGCGCGGTGCTCGGGCTCATTGCCACGCCCATCCTCGTCGTCAACGCCGTCTCGCCGACGCTCTTCGCGATGATCGTGGACCGCTGGGGCTGGCAGGTCGCGGAGATCGTGCTGATCGTGGTCGCGGCCGCGTCCTTCCTCGCGATGGAGCTGATGTCGAGGTGGTACGAGCGGCGGCGGCGCTCGGGATAGCGGCGCGCGATTCCGCTCGCGCGCCGCGGTATTAGCCCGAACGGCGTATTTCTCGCTCGCCCCGGACCGACCAGAATGACCTGGTGCGCACACCCGCCGCTAGCGTCCAGGCGTGGCTTGCGACACGAGCAGGCCGTCGCCGCGCGGTCCATCGAGCAACCACAGCACCAGGAGGTCCCCAATGCGCAGCGCCGTCATCGCCGCTCTTGCGCTCCTCGCCGTCCTGCCCGGCTGCACGCGGCCACCAGCTCCGCAGCCTCCGCCCGCGCGGATCGTGGCCGTGGCCCCGGCGACCGTCGAGGCCCTGCTGGAGAAGCGCGCGCGACGGGCGTTCGTGCCCGGCGAGGTCGTGGTCAAGATGAGACCCCTCGCCCCCGGGGTGCTGCCGGTGATGCCCGCGGCGGAGCTCAAGCGCCTCGATCTCGAGACCAGGCAGGCGCGGACCTCGGGCGGGGAGGTCGTCTACCGGCTGTCGCCCGCCACGCTGCGCACCCTGTCGGCGAGGGACGCCGGCGATCGGACGCTGGCGATGGCACGGAGCCTGCGGGCGCTCCCCGACGTCGAGTACGCCCAGCCCAACTACCTCTTCCAGATCGCGGTCACGCCGAACGACTCCGCCTACTTCAGGCAGTGGCACTACTTCGACAACGGCGGCGGTGCCGGTCAGGCGCCGGGCGGGATCAACCTGCCGACCGCGTGGAACACCAACACCGGCAGCTCCGCGGTGGTCGCGGCGGTCATCGACACCGGGATCCTTCCCGGTCACGAGGACATCAGCGGATCGCCGAACCTCGCGAGCGGCTACGACATGATCAGCGAGCCGGGCATCGCCAACGACGGCGACGGGCGCGACGCCGATGCCACGGATCCGGGTGACGCCGTCGCCGCCAACGAGTGTTTCCCCGGCAGCCCGGCGCTGCCGAGCAGCTGGCACGGCACGCACGTCGCGGGCACCGTCGGCGTCGGCAAGACCAACAACAGCCTCGGCGTCGCGGGCGTCAACTGGCACGTGAAGGTGCAGCCCATTCGCGTGCTCGGCAAGTGCGGCGGCACCATGCTCGACATCAACGACGCGATTCGCTGGGCGGCGGGACTCCCGGTCCCGGGCGTGCCGAGCAACCCGACTCCGGCAAAGGTCATCAACATGAGCCTCGGCGGGGCGGCGCCGTGCTCCGAATCGCCCGCCACGCAAAGCGCCATCAACGACGCGGTGGCGAGGGGCGTGACCGTGGTGGTCGCGGCCGGCAACGACGCGTCGGACGCCTCCGGCTTCCTTCCCGCGAGCTGCAACGGCGTGATCACGGTCGCGGCGAGCGATCGGCGCGGTCGCCTCGCGACGCGCTACTCCAACTTCGGCGCGCGCATCGACATCATGGCCCCCGGGGGCGACGTGCAGCAGGCCACCGACGGCAACCCGGACGGCGTGCTGAGCATGGTGGACGGGGGCTACGCGTTCTACAACGGCACGTCGATGGCCGCGCCCCACGTCGCGGGCGTCGCGGCGATGCTGCTGGCGCAGGACGGCACGCTCGGCCCGGCCGCCGTTCTCGCCCGGCTGCGGGCGAACGCCCTGCCGCGCTCGCCGACCGAATGCCCGCTACAGTGCGGCGCGGGCCTGCTCAACGCCAGCATCACCGTCAGCACGCAGCCGCCGCGCACCGACGTCACCTTGTCGCCGCCGGAAGTGATCGTGCAGGTCGGCGGGACGGCGGAGGTCGTCGCCAGGGTGACGACCAACGGCGCTCCGGATCCCAACAAGACCACTACCTTCCTCTCCTCCAACCCGCTGGTGGCGACGGTTGCCCCGGCGAGCGCGACGACCGATGCCAGCGGCACCGCCCGGGCGACCGTCACGGGCGTGGCGCCTGGCGATGCGACGTTGACGGCCGAGTCGCAGGGCGTGAGCAGGACCGTCACGGTCGGGGTTCCGGTCAGGATAGCGGCCCTATCGCTCCCGGCGGCGACGCTGTTGCTGCTGGTCGCGCTCATGGCCTACGCGTGGCGGCGGCGGCGCCGGCGGGCCGCATGAGCGCAGCGACGGCGCCCGCCCTGGCGGGCTGGTCTAGCGGCGAGGCGGGGCGCGTCGTGGTGGCGCTCGGCCTCGCCCTCGCGGGACTCTGGGCCGTCGAGCTCCATCCGGCCGCGCGCGGTATGCTGGCGCCGCTCGAGCTCGTCACGGCGCAGCTGACCGCAGCCATGCTGGGCTGGATCGGGTTGCCCGTCGCACGCGAGGCGACCGTGCTCGTGCACGCCGAGGGCTTTGCCTGCGAGATCTACCATACCTGCACCGCGTTCACGCCCGTGGTCTTCCTGGTCGCGGCGATCGCTTCGTGGCCGGCGCCGCGACGAGCGCGGATCCTCGGCGTGCTCGTCGGCGCGGTCCTGCTCGTCCTGCTCAACCAGGCGCGCCTGGTGAGCCTGGTGTGGGCCGGCGTGCACGTCCCCCATGTGTTTGGCGTGGCACATACCATGGCGTGGCCGGCGCTCCTGATCCTGGCGACCGCAGGCTACTGGCTTGCCTGGGCGAAGGCGGTGCACCGCCGGTGACCCGTGACCGGAAGTGGATCGGGCGCGCGGCACGGCAGCTGCTGCTGTTCGCCTCGTGTCTGGGACTCGCCTGCGTGCAGGCGAACGGTACGTCGTCGTTCGTGGCCGGCGATCTGATCGTCAAGTTCTTCGACGCGAACGACGCGGGCCAGGCGGTGGCGCGCGCCATGCGCGCCGACCAGCCGCTCGCCGACCTGGCGCCGGTCGCGACGCGCCTGTCCGCCGAGCTCGGCGTCCCGCTCGTGGCCACGCGCGTGACCTCGGGACGCGAACTCGTTCTCAGCGTCGACCGCGACCGGCTCGCGCAGCCGCTGACGCAGCGGCTGGCGCGCGATCCGGCGGTCCGCAGCGTCACCCCGATCGCGGCGCCGAAGACGGTTCTCCCTGCGGCGCAGGTCGCGCTCGCGGTGGCGCTCGCCCCGAACAGCGAGGCCGAGCGCCTGGTCCAGCAGGCGGCTCGGGCGGGCCACCAGACCACCCCGGAGATCGACGCGCTCGTCGCGCGAATGGCGACGGGCGTCGAACCGCGGCCCGCCGGGCGGGTAACCGAGCGCGGTCAGCTCGTGGTCGCCATCGACGTGGCGGCGCTGACGCGCGAGCTGGTGGCGCGCCTCAAGCGTCGACCCGACGTTGAGTATGCCCAGCCGATCCAGCTCGCTCGACCGTACGGCGGCGGCTCGAAATAGGACCGGCTCACGACCGCCACAGCCGCCGGCTGGCGACCGCGGCCCCCGCGGCGAGCGTCTTCAGCTTCGCGTAGGTGATCTCGGCGTCGATCTTTCCGTACCCGGCGTGGGTGCCAAAGCCGCAGTCGCTGCTCGCGATCACCCGCTCGCGGCCGACGATGTCGGCGAAGCGGCAGATGCGCTCGGCGACGTAGTCGGGATGCTCGACGAAGTTCGATACCGAGTCGATCACGCCCGGCAGGAGCACCTTGTCGTCGGGAATCTTCGCCGCCTTGAGCACCGCCCACTCGTGGCCGTGGCGCGGATTGGCGGCCTCGAACGAGATCGCCTGCGGCTTCGCCTTGAGCACGGTGCCGAGGATCTTCTCGAGGGGAATGTCGCAGACGTGCGGGCCCTCGTAGTTCCCCCAGCAGAGATGCATCCGGACGCGGTCCGCCGGGACCCGCTCGAGCGCGTGGTTGAGCGCCGCCACGTTCTGCGCCGCGGCCTTGACGAACGTCTCGTCGCTTTCGTCGGCGAACATGATGTGCCGGCCCATCGCGAGATCCGGGCAGTCCACCTGGAGCACGAACCCCGCCGCGACGATCGCCTCGTACTCCTCGCGCATCACGTCGGCGAGCGCGCCGAGGTAGGCCTCGTGGCTCGGGTAGTGGCGGTTCGGCTGGAACAGCGCGATCACGCCCGGAGACGCCGCGTTCATGAACGCGTCGACCGGCCGCCCCGCCGCCACCGCCGCCACCGTCGCCACCGTCGCCACCGCCGCCTGCATGTTGGCGATGTCCTTCGCGAGCGGCGTGCGGTCCCGGACCTCGATCGGGCCGGTGCAGAGCTGCCGGCGGATGGCCGGAGTCTCGCCGGCGGCGGCGATCTTCTTCATGTAGCGCGGATACATCGCGAGGTCCCGCGGCGGCAGGCGCGGGCTGTCGCCCGAGAACCCGGTCAGCCGGTCCTTGATGTAGGTGCCGTAGCCGATCTTGCTCATCTCGCCGTCGCTCACGACGTCGACGCCGAGCTCGACCTGCGCCTTCACGACGTCCTTGACCGCCGCGGTCATGCAAGCGTCGAATGCGCGCGGATCGGCGAGCTCGTCCTTCTCCTTCGCCTGCAACATCGCCCAGACGTCGTCCGGGCGCGGCAGGCTGCCGACGTGCGTGGTCAGGATACGTTCGGTCGAGAGCTTCATCGCGGCTACTTGTGCTCCACGATGAAGCCGTGCTCGTCCAGCGTCGCGCCGTGGCGCTTCGCTTCCTCGAGCACCTGCGGCGCCCAGATCACCTTGCCCGAGTCGTTGCCGCCGATGATCGCGATCATCGTCGCCTGCTGGTCGCTGACGTTGCGGAAGTTGCGATGCACGCCCGGTGGGATCGAGATGCAGTCCCAGGGCCCGAGGATCGCCTCCTGCTCGCCGTGCTCGCCCCAGCAGATCTTCCACTTGCCGGTGAGCGGGATGAACACCTCGACCGTCTCGTGATCGTGCAGCGCGTTGCCGTTGCCCGGCTCGCAGCGCACGTAGGTGACGTTGAACCCGTCGGTGGTGACGATGGCGGGGCGCAGGCTCGGGTCCTCGAGCACGCCCGGGCCGATCACGGGCACCAGCTCGCGCTCGTTGCCGGGGATGTAGGTGTCGAGGTGGCCGTGCGAAGTGAACTTGAGATCCTTGAAGTGCGCGATCCGGCTGCGCACGTCGGGGACCGCGCGGCGCTGCGCGTTCGATTGGCTGGACATGGATCGCCCTCCTGGGGTCGGCGCAGGAAGCGGGCACGCTAGCAGAGACGATCCGCGACCGCAATCCGAGCGGGCGCGGGGGCCAGCCGCCGGCACCTCGACAACGGTGTTCGAGGGAAAGGCGGGCGGGGACTAGCCGATCGCGGGCGGGATGCGCGGCGGAGCTTCAGCCCGCGCCACGGTCACCGATCGGCGTTCAGTGCGACGAGCGGCGGCTCCACTTCCAAAGCGAGCGCGGTCCTCGACACGACCACCGCACCGTCCGACTCCACGACCTTCGCTTCGAGCAGGCGCCGCGCCGCCGCGTGGATCGCGTCCCGGTGCTGATCGAACGCGAGCAGCAATCGCTGGTACATGTCCGCCTCTTCGCGCAGGCCGCGTGCGGCCTCGATCAGGGCGTCCTCCTTGACGTAGCAGCGCACCCGCTGGTCGCCGACGGTGGCGAAGAACAGCACGCTCTTGCGGGGAGCGACGTACAGCCGCCGGGTCTCGAAGGTGACGTCCACTACTGCCCCGCCCCGGCGCAGTGCGTCGTGTCGACGGCCTTCGAGGCCGCGCGTGACGGCAGCGCGACAGTCATTTGCGGCTTCTTGCTGCGGCACAGGTTCATCCTGCCGCGGGAACTAGCAGGTTTCGCGCCAGAGGGGGAAAGCCCGTCACGGGTGTGACGGGGGTGCGTCATCCTGGCCCGACGCCCCGCCGCGCCGTGACGGCGTGCACATAATCGCGACGGGTCTCGCGACCGGGCGCGCGCCCTGCTTCTCCGGCCGGCGTCAGCGCCGGACGAGTAGCGTCACATCGAGCCGGTCAGCTGCCGCGGGCACGCGCGGCGGACGAGGAGAGGGCGGTGAGCGCGATGACGACCGAGAGGAGCGTCAACGCGGACAGCGCCAGCGACCAGTGGATACCGATGAGGGCCCCGAGCAGGCCGACGGTCACGCCGCTGAAGGCGCGCATCCCGAGCGCCGCCATGTTGAACAGCCCGATCACGCGCCCGCGGACGTGCGCCGGCGCGTGCAACTGGACGAGCGTCTGCGCCATCGCATTGAACGAGAGCTCGAGAAAGCCCGCGGCGAAGAGCAGCGCGAGCGCGATCGGGTAGACCCGCACCGCGGCGAAGCCCGCGATCGCACAGCACCAGAGGATCGCCAGGACCAGCGCCGTTCGCGGTTTCGCACGCAGGAGACTGCGGCTCTCCAGAGCGAAGGCGGCGAAGAGCGCGCCGGCGGCGTCCGCCGCGAGCAGCATGCTGTAGGTGAAGTCCGCATGCGCGTGGCCGAGGTCATGGGCGAACTCCGGCATCTGCGCGTGGTAGGCGTTGCCCACCAGCAGCGACGCGCCCCCGGCGAGCAGGGTCATCGAGACGATGGTGCGGTCGCCCGCGATGTCGCGGATCGTCTGCACGATATCGGCGAGCCCGCGCACGGCGCGCGGCGGGGCGGCCTGGGCCTTCCGGAAGCGCGGCCCGTAGGGCGCCTTCCACAGCCAGAGGAGCAGCGGGAGGTAGATCAGCGCGTTGGCGAGGATGCCGTACGCCGGCCCGAGCGCGAGCATGATCCCGGCGCCCACCGCCGGCCCGAGCAGCAGTCCCACCCAGCGTGCAGTCGCGGCGAGCCGCACCGCGCTCTGCAGGTGCGCCGGCCCGACGATGTCGTGGATCAGCACCTGGCTCGACGGCGTCCACAGCACGCCCGCGAACCCGTGCAGCACGAGCAGCACCATGGCGTGCCACATCTCGAGCGAGTCGGTCACGAAGAACCAGCCCCACGCGAGCGAGACGCCCATGAACAGCAGCATCCCGACCTGGATGATCCGGCGCGGGTCGAAGCGGTCGGCGAGCGCCCCGGAGTACACCGAGAACAGGAGGAACGGCAGCCAGTGCGAGACCACGGCGAAGCCGGCGAGCGCCGGCGACTGGAACTTCTGGAACATCACCCAGTAGCTGATGACGTGCTCGACGTTGTCGGCCGTCATCGCCAGCGCGTAGGTGACGAAGTACGCGCGGAAGCCGCGGTGGCGGAGCGCGGCGAAGGACTCCGGCGGGCGGGCCTGCGCGCCGGCCGGGCCGGGGGCGGGCGTCAAGTGGACTTGCCGCGCGAGCGGCCGAGGATCTCGTCGGCGGCGCGCCCGAGGATCTGCGCGATGCGGCGCTGCTCCTCGGCCGAGGAGCCCCAGCTCCGGACGAGCGCCGCCGTCAGCTTGAGCCGCGCGGCGTGCAGCTCGTAGAGGACGCGGTGGCGACGACCGCCGTGCGCCGCCGGCGAATCGAGATCGACCGCCGCTTCGTCCCCCGCGCCGTCATCGGTGGAGAAGACCTGGCGAAACCGATCCATTCTGCGGCCGATCCAGTCGAGCTCGCCCAGGATCGCGTCGACGCTCGCGCGGTTCGCCTCGAGGTGGGCACGGCCGTCCGCGGTGATGCTGTAGAGCTTCCTCGTGCCCTCGGCCTCGACGGTCGCGTGGCCGATCTCCTCGAGATACGTGAGCGCGGGATACACCATGCCGGGGCTCGGGCTGTAGTACCCGTTGGAGCGCTCGTCGAGAGCCTTGATGATCTCGTAGCCGTGGCGCGGCTTTTCCGCGAGCAGCGCCAGGATGAGGAGCTGGAGATCGGCGGCGGCGAACTTGCGGCCGCGCCCCAGGCGCCCGCCGCCCCGGCCGGCGTCGCCCGGGAACCCGCCGGAGCGCCCGAACGGGCTGCGGCCGTGGAACCGGCCCGCACAGCGGTGGCGATATTCTTCAAAGAAATGAGTCACCTGGCACCTCGAACTGAAATACATCGTAAGATAGCTCTTACGATATATCTACACAGCGTCGGGTGTCAAGGGTTACCCGGCATTGATGCTCGACAAACCACCGGCTGTCGATCTCGCGCCCCTGCATTCGATTAAGCAGCAAGCGCCCGAGTTCGGGCGTCCCAGCGAATCAGGAGCCGCGAATGGAAGTCCTCGTCATCGGTCTGGACATGCTGCGCCGGTTGGTGCCCAGGATGGGGCCTTACGTCCTCGTCGAGTTGCTGCTCCCCGGCGGAACCCTGATCGCGCTGCTGTTGTATCTCTACCGGCGCAGGACCTCGAGCATCGGGCCCATCGGCTGGAGAACGTGACGCCCGCGTTGCGCGGGATCGATTTCAAAAGCGCTTTCCAAGGAGCGAACCATGCTGCAGCGATCGCCCATGTACGCCTACCTCCCGGCCCAGGACGTGGACCGCGCGAGGAAGTTCTACGAGGAGAAACTCGGGTTCGAGCCCAAGGAGGAGGTGGCCGGCGGCGTCGTCTACGCGTTCGCCCAGGGCACCGCGTGCTTCCTATATCCGACCCCCAACGCCGGAACCTCGAAGGCAAGCCAGGCCTTCTGGCAGGTCGACGACGTCGAGCGCGAGGTCGCCGAGCTCAAGGCGCGCGGGGTGACGTTCGAGGAGTACGACGCGCCCGGGGTGAAGACCGTGAACGGCATCGTGACCGCCGGCGGCGCGAAGGCCGCGTGGTTCAAGGACACCGAGGGCAACATCCTCGCCGTCGTGCAGAACCTCTGACCCGGTCAGGCAGTTCGTTCATTCGCTGCGCAGCGCCGCCAGCGGATCGAGGCGCGCCGCGCGCCGCGCCGGCAGCACGCCCGCGGCGATCCCGACCGCCACGGCGAGCGCTTCGGCGAGCACGGCGTAGAGCCACGGAGTGTGCACCGGCAGCGCGGGCAGCACGAGCTGGAGGAGCCCTGCGACCCCGAGCCCCAGCGCGAGCCCGGCGGCCCCGCCGATCGCCGCGAGCAGCGCCGCCTCGCCGAGGAACAGTCCGAGGATGCCCCGCCGCGTGGCCCCGATCGCGCGCAGCAGGCCGACCTCCCCGGTGCGCTCCGCCACCGCGATGGTGAGGATGGTGAGGATGCCGATGCCGCCGACCAGCAGGGAGATGGCGCCGATCGCCGCCACCGCGAACGTGATCGCACCGAGCACGGTGTCGAAGAC
>Ga0299906_10005243_pt1 | contig 10581 bp, 7 predicted proteins | sample RVTome_14_FD_200259 | JGI IMG/M metagenome (GOLD analysis project Ga0299906, IMG submission 200259) | Soil microbial communities from uranium-contaminated site in the Upper Colorado River Basin, Wyoming, United States - RVT145D125 (version 2) ... | reverse complement strand
GACGGTCTTCGCCGCCGCCCTCGAGCGCTTCGACACGGACGTCGCGCCGACGTTCGAGTCGATCGGGTTCGGCGGCTTTCGGGAGACGCCCCTCAACAACGCCACGCTGCTCGCGCGCATCCGCTACTACCACAGGCTCCCGGACTTCGACGCGCTACTCGAGGCCCGCGGCGGCGATCTGCGCGTGGTCCTCGGCGAGCTGCGGTTGCGGGCCGACAGGGTCGACGACCCCTTCGAGCTGCTGCCGGGAGGGTGAGGGGGCGTTCGACCGCCCTCAGATCCGCGCCTGCAACGTATACAGCGTGTGGTAGCGGCCACGCAGCGCCATCAGCTCGTCGTGGCGACCCCGCTCGGAGATGCACCCGTCCTCGATGACCAGGATCAGGTCCGCGCGCTGGATGGTCGAGAGCCTGTGCGCGATGACGATCGTCGTCCGGTCGCGCAGCAGCTGCTCGAGGCTCCGCTGGATGAGCGCCTCGCTCTCGGTGTCGAGGCTCGAGGTCGCCTCGTCCAGCAGAAGGAGCCGCGGGTCGGCGAGCAGCGCACGCGCGATGGTGACACGCTGCCGCTGGCCGCCGGAGAGCTTCACCCCCCGCTCGCCGATCACCGTGTCCAGCCCGTCGTCGAAACGATCCGTGAACTCCGTCACGTACGCCTGCTCGGCCGCGCGCTGGAGGTCCGCATCGCCCGCCGCGGGCCGCGCGAAGCGCAGGTTCTCCCGAATGGTGCCGTCGAACAGGAAGTCGTCCTGCAGGACGAGGCCGAGCTGCTCCCTGTAGCTGGACAGCTTGACGCCGCGCAGGTCCACGCCGTCGACGAGCACCCGGCCACGCTCGGGCTCCAGGAAGGAGGCCGCGAGACCGGCGATGGTCGACTTGCCGGACCCCGAGCTGCCGACGAGCGCGACCACCGTGCCTGGAGGGGCATCGAACGAGATGCCCTTGAGCACCGGCTTGCCCTCGTCGTACTCGAAGTGGACGCCCTCGAACGCGACGTGGCCCCGCACCCGGGGCATGGTCACGGACCGTAGCGGGTCGTCGTCCTCCTGCGGCCAGGACAGCAGCTCCGCCGTTCGGTCGAGGCCCGCGAAGGCCTCGGTCATCTGGGTGCCGATGTTGGCGATCTGCAGCACGGGCGCGATCAGGAAGCCGAGGAACAGCGTGAAGCTGAACAGCTCGCCGAGGGTGAGGTCGCCCAGCAGGATGAGCCGGCCGCCGTAGCCCATGACGAGAACGCTCGCCAGACCCATGAAGAACGTCCCGAGGCTCGTCACCCCGCTCGAGGTCTTCAGCGTGGTCTTCACGTTGTCGAAGATGCGCAGCACGCCCTCGACGAAGATCTCGCTCTCCTTCTCCACCGCGTGGAAGCCCTTGATGATCCGGATCCCGCCGAGCGCCTCCGTGAGGCGTCCGGTCACCTCGGCGCGAATCCGGCCGCGCTCGCGGAACGCGGGGCGCAGCGTTTGAAAAGCCCTGGTGGACACGAATGCGAAGCCGGCCAGCGGCCCCAGCGCCAGCAGGGTCATGATGGGATCGATGCTCATCAGGAAGAAGAACGCGACGACGGCCGTGATCGCCCCGCCCACGAGCTGCACGAGCCCCGTGCCCACGAGGTTCCTGACGCCCTCGACGTCGTCCATGATGCGCGATACGAGCTCGCCGGACTTGGTGTTGTCGAAGATGCGCACCGGAAGCTGCAGCACGTGCCGTTGGACCTGCGCGCGCAGACTGGCGATGAGGTGCTGCGCCTCCACGCTCAGCAGCATGGTCAGCGCGTACGAGGTGGCGGCCTGCAAGGTGACCGCGAGGCCCACGAGCGCGAGCAGCCTGTACAGGAGAGCCATGTCGCCCCCGCCGATCACGTCGTCCACCAGGTAGCGCGTCGAGGCGGGCAACACCAAGCCGCTCATCCTGTTGATCAGGATCAGCAGGAGGCCGAGCCCGATGAGCTTCCTGCGGGGCCAGATGATCTCCTGGAACGCGTGACGCAGGCTCGCGCCCGATACCTTCTTCTTGCTGTCCTGCTTCTTGTTGTCCTGGTTCGACATGGCGATGGGCCGGATGGGTCCCGGTGCCGCGGGCGCCGGGAAAGGGCCTACGAAGATAGGGGCCCTGGCTGCGAACTCCGAGCGGAGCGGCCCTCGCGACCCCCTTGGGCGGCTTCCTTCCCCCGTGTAGCTTTGCGGTTTCTCCACAGGGGCGGCCGCGACGGCCCGTATCCCGACCCGCGTGAATTCAGGCCATGGCCAAGCCCCAGGACAAGGACGCGTACGACCCCTCCGCCGTCGAGGAGAAGTGGCGGCGCCTGTGGGACGAGCGGGGGACCAACGCCCTACGGCGCGAGCAGCTCGAGTCCCCGCGCGAGCCGTTCTACAACCTGATGATGTTCCCCTACCCCTCCGCCGAGGGGCTGCACGTGGGTAACATCTACGCCTTCACCGGGGCGGACGTGAACGGTCGCTACCACCGGCTGCGCGGCCGCCAGGTGTTCGAGCCCATCGGCTTCGACGCCTTCGGCATCCACTCGGAGAACTTCGCGCTGAAGGTCGGCACGCACCCCATGGACCTGATTCCGTCCAACGTGGCGAACTTCACGAGGCAGCTCCGGCGCATGGGCGGGATGTTCGACTGGACGCACTCCGTCGACACCACCGATCCCGCGTACTATCGCTGGACGCAGTGGATCTTCCTGCAGCTCTTCAAGGCCGGCCTGGCCGAGCGCAAGGAAGCGCCGGTCAACTGGTGCCCGTCGTGCATGACGGTGCTCGCCAACGAGCAGGTGATCGCCGGCGCGTGCGAGCGTTGCGGCACCCCGGTCGAGCAGAGGCGCATCGCGCAGTGGTTCTTCCGCATCACGGACTACGCGCAGAAGCTCCTCGACAACCTGGAGCGTCTCGACTGGTCGGACAGCACGCGCAAGGCGCAGACGAACTGGATCGGCCGGAGCGAGGGCGCGCAACTGCGCTTCCCCGTCATCGACGACGAGGGCCGGGAGACCGGTACGGTCATCGAGGTCTACACCACGCGGCCCGACACCGTCTTCGGCGCGACGTACATGGTGCTCTCGCCCGAGCACCCTCTGGTGGACGCCGTGCTGCGACCGGACAACACGCCGCCGGTGGTGGCCTACCGCGAGCAGGCGAGGCACAAGGACCTGGTCGAGCGCCAGAAGGTGGACAAGACCAAGACGGGCGTGCCCACGGGTGGGTTCTGCCGCAATCCGGCCACGGGCGAGGCGATTCCCGTATGGATCGCCGACTACGTCCTGATGGAGTACGGAACGGGCGCCATCATGGCCGTTCCGGGGCACGACGAGCGGGACTTCGACTTCGCCCGCCAGCTCGGGCTGCCCATCGTGCGCGTGGTCGCCGCGCCCGGCCAGGACGCCGACGCGCCCCTCGAGGAGGCCTACGTCGGGCCGGGAAGGCTCGTCAACTCGGGCCCCTTCGACGGAACCGACGTCTCCGAGTCGGTCCGGGCCGTGACCGCGTGGGCCGCGAAGCAGGGCTGGGGCGAGGCGCGCGTCAACTACAGGCTGCACGACTGGTGCATCTCGCGCCAGCGGTATTGGGGCCCTCCCATCCCCATCATTCACTGCGATGCCTGCGGTCCGGTCGCGGTGCCCGAGGAGGACCTGCCCGTGGTGCTGCCCCGGGTCGCGGACTACCGCCCGGACCTGTCCGGCGTCAGCCCGCTCGCGCGCGTCGAGGAGTGGTACCGGACGAGCTGTCCCGAGTGCGCGGGCCCGGCGCGGCGTGAGACCGACGTGTCCGACACGTTCCTGGACTCGGGCTGGTACTTCCTGCGGTATCCGTCGACGGACTTCGACGACCGCCCGTTCGACGCCGACATCACGCGCGCCTGGCTGCCGGTGGACAGCTACATCGGCGGCAACGAGCACGCCGTGCTGCACCTCATGTACGCGCGGTTCCTCACGATGGTGCTCAAGGACCTCGGTCACCTCGACTTCGACGAGCCGTTCACGGTGTTTCGCGCGCACGGGCTGATCATCGCCGAGGGCGCGAAGATGTCGAAGAGCAAGGGCAACACGATCGTGCCCGACCCCATCATCGACGAGTTCGGCGCGGACACGTTCCGGACTTACCTCATGTTCCTGGGGCCGTACGAGGAGGGCGGGGACTATCGGCAGGAGGGCATCCAGGGCCCGTTCGGCTTCCTGCACCGTCTTTGGGACACCGCGCTCTCGGCCAGGGACGGCCCGCCCGACCCGGACGTGGAGCGCAAGGTTCACCGGGCCATCCGCCAGGTCAGCGAGCAGATTCCATCGCTGCAGTACAACACGGCGATCGCCGCGGTGATGGAGTGCCTGAACGTGGTGCGCGCGGGTGGCCGCATGGCGATGCGAGCGGAGGTCGAGCCCCTGGTCGTGATGATGGCGCCGTTCGCGCCGCACCTGGCCGAGGAGCTGTGGGAGCGGCTCGGGCACGAGGGCGGCATCTTCGACGGGGCCAACTGGCCGCTGTGCGACGAGGCGAAGGCCACGGAGAGCACCGTTCAGGTCGCGATTCAGGTGAACGGCAAGCTGCGCGGCACGATCGGGGTGCCCAAGGACGCCCCCGAAGAGATCGTGGTCGGCGCGGCGCGTGTGGAGGAGAACGTCGCCCGCCACCTCCGCGACCTCCAGGAGCGCCGGGTGATCTACGTGAAGGACCGGCTGGTGAACTTCGTGGCCGGATGAGCGCCGCCCGGCGGTCGAGCGCGGCGGCGCGGGCCGCGAGCGCTGTGAGCGACGAGGTCGCGCGTCTGTCCATCGATGCCGTCCGGGTCCTTTCCATGGACGCGGTCCAGGCGGCGAGCTCGGGCCACCCCGGCACGCCCATGGCGCTCGCGCCAGTGGGTTACGTGCTGTTCCACAGGCACCTCAGGCACAACCCCGCCGATCCGGGCTGGCTCGACCGTGACCACTTCGTGCTGTCCGCGGGTCACGCCTCGATGCTCCTCTACGCGATCCTCCACCTGAGCGGTTACGAGCTGTCGCTCGACGAGATCCGGCGGTTCCGGCAGTGGGGCTCCCCGACCGCCGGCCATCCCGAGCACGGGCACGCGCCCGGTGTGGAGACCACCACGGGTCCGCTCGGCCAGGGCGTCGCCAACTCGGTCGGCTTCGCGCTCGCCGAGCGCTGGCTGGCGCACCGGTTCAACCGCCCCGGGCACGAGGTGGTGGACCACCGCACCTACGCTCTGTGCTCGGACGGCGATCTCATGGAGGGCATCTCGCACGAAGCCGCCGCGCTCGCCGGTCACCACAGGCTCGGCAAGCTGATCTGGATCTACGACGACAACCGCATCACGATCGACGGCGGCACCGAGCTGTCCACCTCGACCGACCAGGCGACGCGGTTCGCGGCCTACGGATGGCACGTCGTGCACGTGCACGATGGCAACGACCTCGAGGCGATCGACCTGGCCATCACCGAAGCCAAGCAGGAGGTCGAGCGGCCGAGCCTCGTGGTGCTGCGCACGACGATCGCGTTCGGGAGCCCGGGCAAGGCCGGGACCGCCGCCGCGCACGGCGCGCCGCTCGGCGCGGCCGAGGTCGAGGCCACGAAGAAGAACCTCGGCTATCCATCGCTCGAGCCGTTCCACGTGGACGGGCGGGCGCGCGAGCACTGGGCCGAGTGCGCGAGCAAGGGAGCCCGGCTGCAGGAGGCGTGGGATGCGCGCTTCGCGATCTACCGCGCGGAGCATCCGGAGCACGCGGTGGAGCTGCTACGCATGATGGCGTGCGAGCTGCCGGACGGATGGGACGCGCGCATCCCCGACCTGTCATCGGTCGACGCCACCGACGCCACCGACGCCACGCGGGGCTGGTCGGGCAGGGTGATCCAGGGGGTGGCGGCGGGCGTGCCGAACCTGATCGGCGGCTCGGCCGACCTCGCCGGCTCGAACAAGACCGACATCGATGGCGCTGGCAGCCTGCTTCCGGCCACGCCCGGGGGCCGCCAGGTCCACTACGGCATTCGCGAGCACGCCATGGGCGCGGTCATGAACGGCATGGCGCTGCACGGCGGCGTCCGGCCGTTCGGTGGCACGTTCCTGATCTTCTCGGATTACATGCGGCCGGCCATTCGGCTGTCCGCGCTGATGGGTCAGCCGGTCATCTACGTGTTCTCGCACGACTCGATCGGGCTCGGAGAGGACGGCCCCACGCATCAGCCGATCGAGCAGCTCGCCGCGCTCCGGGCCATTCCGAACCTGCTCGACCTGCGGCCGGGCGACGCCGCCGAAACGGAGATCGCCTGGCGGGTCATGGTGGAGCGCCGGGACGGACCGTCCTGGATCGCGCTCAGCCGGCAGAAGGTGCCGAACCTCGCGCGCGTCAGGCGTGATGCTTCGGCCCTCGCCTCCGCCGAGGGCCTTCGCCGCGGCGGCTACGTGCTGGCCGAAGCGTCGACCGGCGCGCCCGCCGCCATCCTGATCGCGAGCGGCGCCGAGCTCGCGTTGGCGGTCGAGGCAAGCGCTCGACTCGAGCGCGGCGGCGTGCCGACCCGTGTGGTGAGCCTACCGAGCTGGTACCTGTTCGGCCGCCAGGAAGCCTGGTACCGTGACGAGGTGTTACCCCCGGCGGTCGCCGCGCGCGTCTCCGTCGAGGCGGCGAGCACCTTCGGGTGGGAGCGGTGGGTGGGCGTGTCCGGCCGCTCCATCGGACTCGATCGCTTCGGCGCGTCCGCTCCCGCCGAGGTGCTCTTCGAGAAGCTCGGGATCACCGCGGACGCGGTGGTCGGGGCGGCCCGGGAGCTGCTGTAGCGAGGGCGGCGAGGGGCGCTTTCGCGGGCGGGGCGTGCGCGCGTGGGTGAGCGGCCGCGTGAACGTGCCAGTCAGCGCGGTGGCACTTCCCCTGTTACGGTCCGTTGTCGATCTCCCCGTCTGCTTGCCGATGCTGCCCCTGTCCGTTACCGATGCCCGGTCCGCCCGCCGACAACCCTACACGCATATGCTCGCGATTCAGCGTTTGCAGCATGACCAGAACGGTTGCCGGAACCCCTGCAGGGATCCTTTCACGCCGACCATGCTCGAGCCGCTGACGGCGCTATTTGCGGTCAAGCCAGCACGGACTGCGCGAGGGCCTCATGCGTGCAAGGTTGTCGGCACGGGCAGGCGTGGGAGCGCGGGGCCGAATGGGCGTTGCTCCGCCCTGTTCCGGGCGGCGCGCGCCGGACGCTCAGGGTGCCCTATGCCACCGGCTGGCCTGGGTCGCGCGGACCCGGTCGGAGGACCTCCGACCCGGATTGCGGTCGTAAGCGACATGATCGGCCTGGACCGCGTGGCTCCGCCGATGCTCCCCCTGCTCCTCCTCCTCGCCCTCCTTGCCCACGCGCCGACCCCGCTCGTCGCCCAGACCTTCGAAGGGCGCGTGCTCGACGCGCAGGACGACACGCCTGTCGGGACCGCGCTGGTCCGGCTCGTCGACGACGAGGGCGAGCAGCATGCCGTGACCGCGGCCGACTCCACCGGCGGGTACCGGATCGAGGCACCCGAGCCAGGCGTCTATCGGCTCCAGGCGGAGCGGCTCGGCTACTACGGTATGCAGACGCCCTTGCTCGAGGCTGGCAACGCCGACGCCGTCTACCCCCTCGACCTGCTCATGCGCAGGGCGCCGTTGCCGATCGAGGGGCTGGAGGTCTCGCGCGCGGGCATCGACCGGCGGTTGCGCCTCATGATCGGCATGAGCCCGGCATCGCTTCGAAAGGAGCCGATCGGGTACGAGGAGATCCGTGGCCACATCGAGCGGGGACACGACCTGTCGGACCTCCTGCGCTGGTCCAACACGGCCAGCCTGCTCGTCTTCAGAACCGAGGACGGTCCGTGTTACACCCTTCGAGGCGGCCCCTGCCTACCTGTGTACTTCAACGGAGCGCGTTTCGCACCGGAGGTTCTGGACGTCGTCCCGCTCGACATGATCCACACCATCCTCATCCTGTATCCGAAGGAGAACATTGCGTACGAGCGTGGTGCGGTCCTGCTCTACAGCGGGGCCTGGCTCCGGTAACCGCCCGGTCCGACGGGGCTGCGGGTAGCTTGCTTCAGGCGCGCACGGCCCGTACGGTAAGCCATCGTCGGCCTCAACCTTCCCTCCGAGGTAAGCGCCATGATCTCGATCGTCGCTCTATGGCTCCCGATCCTGGTGAGCGCGGCTCTGGTGTTCGTCGTCAGCTCCGTGATCCACATGCTTCTCCGCTACCACCGGAACGACTTCCATCGAGTGCCGAGCGAGGACGCGGTGCTGGAGGGGCTCCGGCGTGCCGACCTCACCCCGGGTGACTACGCCATCCCGTACGCCGGCACCATGGAGGCCATGAAGTCCGAGGAGTACCGGCAGAAGGTGGAGCGGGGGCCCGTGGCCTTCATGACCGTGATCGACAAGAACCGGGTGTTCAACATGACCTCGCCGCTGGCGCAGTGGTTCCTCTACAGCGTGTTGGTCGGGATCCTCGCGGCGTACCTCGCGGGACGGACGTTCGGCCCGGGAGCCGAGTACTTGGACGTGTTCCGCGTGACCGGAACGGTGGCGTTCGCCGGCTACGCGATGGCGCTCATGCAGCGCTCGATCTGGTTCGCGCAGCGTTGGAGCGTCACGCTCAAGTCCATGTTCGACGGCCTCGTCTACGCGCTGGTCACCGCGGGCACGTTCGGCTGGCTGTGGCCCGCGGCCTGAGGTAGAGGAGCGCGGCGTTCCCCGCCGCCCTCCGCGCTCAGCCGGTGCAACGCCGCCGGCAGCGGCGGAACGCGCGTGACCCGATCACGCCTGCGGCGGCGCGCGGCGACGGGACGATCGTACAGCGTGGTCGGCCGGCATCCCACCCGTACCGCCCATGCGCGCCACGACGGTCCGTGACTGCGGTTGCCGGTGCCGAGGTAATCGGCGACGTGCGCCATCTCGTGGAGCAGCGTGTCCACGCGCTCGGCGCCGTTGGCGGCGAGCATCAGGTCGACGTTGAGCGCGATCTCGGAGACGTAACGCGTTCCGTCGGGTCGCTCCGCCGGAAGCATGTGGCCGAGCGAGGACCTCATGCGGCTGCTCAGCCGAACGGGCACGTCCGGCGGCAGAGCGCCGGTGAAGCGGGTCAGGTTGAAGTACCGGTAGAGCGTGCGTAGGTAGGCCCTCTGCTGCGGCGTCGCGCAGCAATGCGTCTGCTCCATGCCCAGCCCGGTACGCCTGCTGTCGTGCGCGGCGCGGGCGGCCTCGATCGCCACCGCGAGGTCAGGCCAGCGGTGAATCTCCTCCGCCGCGTGTTCGGATCTCCGTGACGACACGCCGCCCTCCTTCGCCAGCGTAGCGAACGCGTCGAGGAGCCCAGGAGGCGCCGCGCGGTAGGCCTCGTGGAGGTTCAGCACCGTCCCTCTCTGGGTGAGCGACCACACCGTGCTGCGATTCGCACGGAACGAAACACGCCTGACTCGCCGCGCACCGCGGCGCCACAACTCGAGCAGAAACTCGTCCGAGCTCAACACCTCTCCACCTCTCCCTCGAGCCATCCGGCTCACTCGCTCACACCACCAGATGCGGTGTCATCGTCGTCATGTTGATCCAATATCTTGTGTAGCGCGTGCTCGCACCTATTGCGCGCGTGGACCATTCGTTGCTACATACATTATCGGATTCGGTAACCAGCGTGGTACCACCCAGCGTCCGGAGGCACTTTCGTGGCGATCAAGAAGAAGAGAGCACCCAGGAAGAAAGCCGCAGCCAAGAAGAAGACGGCGCGCAAGCCGGCGACGAAGAAGGCTTCGGGCGCGAAAAAGCGACCCGCACGCAAGGGCGCGCCGAGGAAGAAGGCTGCAGCCAAGAAGAAGGCGACCCGCAAGCGGGCGGCGACGAAGCGCAAGGCTGCGGCGAAGAAGCGCAAGGCCGCTCCCAGGAAGAAGGCCGCCGGGAAGAAGAAGGCCGGCGCAAAGAAGAAGGCTGGCGCAAAGAAGAAGGGTGCTCCGAGGAAAAAGGCCGCACGGAAGAAGGCCGCCAAGAAGTAAGGTCCATCTCGGTCGGCGACACCGGAGCCAAGCGCCGGCGCCCCCCCGGGGGTGTCGGCGCTTCCTCGTGGTGCCGGCCGCAGGATACGCCCGCTCCCGCCCCCCGGGCCAGTCCCCCCTTTGGGACGGCGCCCGTGCTGCCGGAATGGCCGCCCCGCGGCAGGTGTGCGCCATCCGCCCCTCGCTAGATTTGGCCGCATGACCACGTTCCTCAGCACCCGCGGCCCGCCGGCCACATCGCTCCGCAACGCGGTGTCGGAGGGCCTCGCTCCGGACGGTGGGCTGTACGTGCCGCTCGAGCTGCGGGCCATGCCGACCCCCCCCGTCGAGCGGACGGCCAGCTTCCAGGACACCGCGCGTGCCGCCGCACGCTGGCTCCTTCCGGACGTGCCTGCGCTCGTGACGGATCGCCTAGCCTCGGAAGCGTTCGACTTCGCGGTCCCGCTCGTCGAGGTCGAGCCGGACGTGCACGTCCTCGAGCTCTTTCACGGGCCGACGCATGCCTTCAAGGACATCGGCGCTCGATTCATGGCGAGGCTCATGCGGGCCCTCGATTCGGGGGGGGGAGCGCGTACGGTGCTGGTCGCGACGT
>Ga0299906_10005242_pt1 | contig 10581 bp, 12 predicted proteins | sample RVTome_14_FD_200259 | JGI IMG/M metagenome (GOLD analysis project Ga0299906, IMG submission 200259) | Soil microbial communities from uranium-contaminated site in the Upper Colorado River Basin, Wyoming, United States - RVT145D125 (version 2) ... | reverse complement strand
AAGACCCAGCGTTATATTCATGTCTTCGTAACTCCAGGCCCGATGGCGAGAGAAATTGCCGTTCCTGTCACAGCATTTACGCCGAAAACGGGGTCGGGTACCGTGCGGTACCGTACATGGGGGTGTTAAGAACGCATCCAATCAGAGTTCCCTGATTTCGCTGAATGTACGTCAACGTACAGATTCGCTTGACTGGTGCGACGATAATTTCGTTGACGGTGGACAGCTGATGACAGCAGTCCGCTGTGTTCGCGAATTGCGAGAACCAGAGAACGGAGCAGTGAAATGACAATCAGTGACAGGACCATCGCGGCAATATTGTTCGGTTTGTCGCTGGCGGTGCTCAGCGGGTATCAAACCGCCACTGCGGGCGGAGCGCTCGGCGTGGATCGCTTCGAACCAGTGCCGGGGTCGTCGGAGCAGCTCGGCCAGGTGGCTGCGGAAAGTGACGCCGGGCTGTTATCAGACGCGTCACACAAGGGTGTTCTCAACCAGAATTATGCCATTCTCAAGCACACGCCCACGATTACCGAGCACTTCGATCCGAAGACCAGGGTGTTTTGTGCTGACGCGTCTGGTTGGCAATGGGAGATTAATGTAATCACCGGCAATAAGCTCAACGCTTTCTGCCTGCCCGGCGACAGGAAGATAGTTTATTCCGGGCTGACCATTCAACCGGATGCTATCGGCAATCTATAAGGAGGAATGAAAATGAACTGGAATCAGATCGAGGGCAACTGGAAGCAATTCAAGGGCAACGTCAAAGTTCGTTGGGGCAAGCTCACCGATGATCAGATCGACGTCATTGCCGGCAAACGCGACAATCTTGTCGGAAAGATCCAGGAAGCGTATGGCATTTCCAGAGACGAAACACAGAAACAGCTTTCCGATTGGCAGGATCGAATGAAGAAATAGATCATGCAAATGAAGCAGCGTGAAAGTGGCGTTGCAGGGAAGCAAGAAAATAGCCGGCACGAGTCGGCTTTTTTATTTGATGCGCCGAGGCCAGCGCTGGCAAACGGTAAGCGAAAGCGGGCGGGAAGCATAAACGGGCGGTGTTTATTTTCATCAAGGCGCAGGGCCCACGAAAATAGGCGTGAACCCGGTTCGTGCATGAAGCAGACGGGAAAGCCGCCAGCTTACTGAGCGCGCAGCCACCTCTGCCCTGTTTCCGAGAGGCTCAGCCGCGGCTGCGTGCCACAGATCTCGTAGCTGAACCGCGGGGTGGGATTGAGCCGGTCGAGAGGCGGCTCCCAGCCCAGCTTTTCGCGGGTCCAGTCCGGCAGGGGCATGACGATCGGCAGGTGACCGTTAGGGCGATACCAGGAGTCCACGGACCAGGGATTCCCGCTGTTCGTGTCGATGACGACGGCCGTCCAGTGAACCTGGGAATTGAAACGGTTGCGTACCCGTGGTGGCGGAACCGACCAGCCGGGTATCTCCTGAAGATCATGGAGAATGTGCAGGAAGGTGGTGGTGTTGGTGGTGTTATCGATGCAATCGGTCCGTCCCTCGACCCCGTATTCCGAATCGTTGATTCCCCGGTCATTGGCGAGCAGAGGCTGGTATTTTCTTGCCAGCGTCTCCATTTGCCAGATGCCGATCCGCAAACGCTGGAGACGATCGTAAAGTTTATTGCCGGAACAGAGCGCCAGTTGCTCCTTTACCCGCGCCATGTCATCGGCGGTGAAGGTCATGACCTGTTTGCGCGAACACGACCAGTTAAAACAGATCCGCAGCGTAACGGATCCGTCTGCTCCGATGGCGTAGTCTGGCGCAAGCGGACTCGAAACGGATTCCTCGGCCTCGGGAACCGCCCGCGGCACGGTGGTCGTCGCGCCCAGCCCGGGAGGAGTGCCGAGGACAGCGAGTAGACTGACGAAGAAGGTGGTGGTGTGTCGGCGAATCATGCTGTTACGGTGCCGAGGAGGGTGCGCCGCTGGTGCGCCGGGGCCTGACGCGATCGTGTCAGGCCCCGCCTTCACGCTATGTAGCCTGCCGGATTTCGACCCGGCGGTTCTCAGCGCGGCCGGAATCGGTGTCGTTGGTCGCTACCGGACGCAATTCGCTGAACCCGTGGGAGGTCGTCTGGCCGACCGGTATCCCGTGATTGATCAGGTAATCCCGCACGGAGTTGGCGCGGCGTTCCGAAAGTCCCTGGTTGTAGGCGGTGCTGCCCCGGCTGTCGGTATGGCCGTTTACGACGTACGCGACGCCGGGTTGCTCGCGCAGCGCATCGACCACTTCGCTCAGTATTCCCTCTGCCTTCGGCGTCAGCGTGGACTTGTCAAACTCGAAGTTGACATCGCTGATGACGAACACTATCGGGACCGGAGCCGGGGCTGAAACCTTGGCCGGCGCCGGCGCCGGCGCCGGAGTCGGGGCCGCCGCGATCGGAGGGGGAGCGGCTGGCGCTGCCGCGGTTTTGGCCGTGCCGGCGCAACCCGAGAGGGTCAGTACCAGTGTGACAGCGCCCAGGACTGTTTGTGTGCTTGTGATGTTCATCTTGGCGTTTCCTTAGATTGGTATGGATATACATTCACGCTTCTAAGCGCGTCGTGCCCGGTAACTGAGGCGACTCGATGGTGCGGCGTTCATGGTATTGCCGAACACGGGTGAATCAGCATGTTTCTGCGGTCCTGTTTTCGAGGCCGGGACAGCAGGTTCTTGCGCCGGGTTTCTCCGAAACCACCATTGGTTTCAGGAGGCATTGTCAATGCCTGAGCCACGATCCTACTCAACCGAAGGAAGCCGTCTGTACGGTACCAAACATGGCAAAAAGGGTCGCCAAAAAAAACCCGTTTGTACGGTTGTCCGTACCAACGGGTCAAGCTGAATCCGCGCTGAGCTGTCACCTCGGGAGGCGAGGTGGTCGAAGCTCCTCTGGGGAGGGAGGGGAGGCGCGGATTCCGGGTCTGCTACTGGCCATGCGTCAATGGTACCCGCCCGGCCCGGGCCCGTTCTGTGCGCTAACACACAGAAGGGGATCGCGATTTCAACCGAAACGGCGGCCGATTTCGCCTTTGGCGGATCCTGCTTCAAGCGGCCGGGGGAAGTCCGCCCAGGGCGGGCTGCCAGGCGAATAATTCTGTGTAATCTTCGACCACCGCCCTGTAACACTCGCAGGATGCTGCTTCGAGGCCCCTGCGGTTGACGACCCTGATCTGGCCACGGGAATAGCGGATGAGCTTTCTCCGTTGCAGGGCGCCGGCGGCGATGGTGACTGCGCTCCGTTGCACGCCGAGCATGTCGGCCAGGGATCTGTGGGTCAGATGAAAGTGATCTGCGTGCGCGCGGTCGTGGGTCATCAACAACCAGCGCGCCAGCCGCGCCTCCACTTCGTGGAAACGGGTGCAGGCGGCGCTTTTAGACAATTGCGCCAGGATTACGTACAGGTAGCGGTTCAACGCGCGAAGCAAGGAAGGCGTGTTGCGCAAGTCATGCCGGAGCCTCGCGGTAGTCATCCGCAGTGCGCTGCCGCCGCCTTGCACCACGCCCTGCTGGGGGACGGAATTGATGCCCAGCGCCAGCGTCGCGCCGAGCATGCCTTCGTCGCCGATGAGCCCCATTTCCAGCGGTGGATGACCGTCCACTTTCTCCACCAGCGAGATGAAACCGGTGAGGGGGAAGTAAGCATGCTTGAGGCGTTTACCGGGTTCACACAGGATGGTGCCCAAAACCAGTTCCACCCGCTCGCAGCGTCCCAGAATGCTGTTACGTTCCCTGCGCGGCAGCGCCTCTATCAGTCGATTGGACGGTATTGCGGTTAACACTCCACTCTCCCGCAGTTTGAAAATAAGCGGGATGGCACGAGCAAGGGTACGGAGGCTATCCCGATGCGACAGTGTCAGGGATGGGCGCGCGTTGATCTGTTCGGTAAACCACAAAGCGTACGCCGACACGGACAGCTCCGGGCGGCGCCGCGCTCAAATCCCCGCTTGTGCCGTCAATGAACCGGGCGGGGGAGAAATAACAGGCGATCGGTTTCTTTCCTGACCACGGCATAGCACTCGCAGCTCAGCTTTTCGAGTTTGGGCCGGTCCAGCACCGTAATGTGGCCGCGGTGGTATTCGATCACGTTGAGCTTCTGCAGCTTGCCGGCGGCCTCGGTGACGCCTTCCCGGCGGACGCCAAGCATGTTGGCGATCAGTTCCTGGGTCATGGTCAATCGGTTGTCCGGCAGGCGGTCAAGGGAAAGCAGGAGCCAGCGGCACAACTGCTCGTCAATCGAGTGGTGCCGGTTGCACACCGCCGTTTGTGCCATTTGCGTGATCAGGGCTTGCGTATAGCGCAGCATCAGCGTCCGCATCTCGCTGGAGTAATTGAACTCATCCTTGAGCCGCTGTTGCGGCAGCCGGTAGGCGTGACCGGCGCTCTGCACGATTGCCCGGCTCGGGGTACTCTCGCCGCCCATGAATACGGCGATGCCGATCATACCCTCGTTGCCCACCACCGAGATTTCCGCCGATGCGCCGTTTTCCATCACGTAGAGCAGCGACACGATGGAGTCGGTCGGAAAATAGACGTGGACCAAGGAGTCGCCGGATTCATACAGGACCTTGCCGAGCGGCAGCGCGATCCGTTCGAGATGCGGGAACAGGCGCTCCTGAACCTCGGCTGTCAAAGCCGCCAGGAGATAGTTTTCTTTCGGCGTATGTGTGTCGACCATATCGATCACCGTTGCGGGCATCACTGGAGGATTGATCCGCACTTTCGATGGACGATTGTCCGATGCCGTTAGCTCGTTATGTAACTTGTCGAGCATTATACGGTCGAGCATTTAGTATGGGAACTGTGTTCGGGGAGCCGCCGGCGCGGGAATAAATTATCCTGCGTGCGCTGCCGTACAGAACCAATCCTGCTGCTGCGCGCATTCTGATGGCCTGCCGATGGCGGCCAGGCCGTCACTGGAGAGATGGACCGGATTGGTTTACCGCAGCCGAGGTCCAGGGGCTGCTTGCAGGAGAAGATCAAGATGAACGCACAAAGAGTCGTGGCAATCCTGCTGATAGTGGCCGGCGCCCTGGCGCTCGGGTATGGCGGCTTCAGCTATACCAAGGAGACCCACGAGGCAAACATCGGCTCGATAAACTTGTCGGTCGATGAAAAGCAATATGTCAATGTCCCCGTCTGGGCGGGCGTGGGTGCGATCGTGGTTGGCGGGCTGCTGCTGTTCCCGGGCAGAAAACGCTGACGGCCGCATCAACAGGTTGGCCGAATAACTGTCCCTGAACGCTGGTTAAACGCGACCAATCGGTGATCTGGGGCGCTTGGGCGCCTCTTTTTTTTGGCAAAATTAAGTTACGATGCGTTATCACGCATCACGCAACGCCATGACCCACCCCGACGACCATCAGGACGACCATCAGGATATCCGCGACGCCGTCGCAAAACTCTGCGCAAAATTTCCGGGCGATTACTGGCGCGAACTGGACCGGGAGCGTGCGTATCCCACGAAATTCGTTCAGGCGCTCACCGCGTCCGGGTTTCTCGCGATACTGATCCCGGAAGCCTACGGCGGCAGCGGCCTGGATATCCGCGCCGCCGTCGCGGTGATGGAGGAGATCCACAAGGCGGGCTGCAATGGCGCCGCGTGCCATGCGCAGATGTACACCATGGGGACCGTGCTGCGTCACGGCAGCGACGCGCAGAAGACGGCGTTTCTGCCGAAGATTGCCAGCGGCGAGCTGCGGCTCCAGGCCTTTGGCGTGACCGAACCCGGCAGCGGCACCAATACCCTCGGCCTGCGGACCACGGCCGTCAGGCAGCCGGACGGTAGCTACGTGGTCAACGGCCAGAAGGTGTGGACGTCGCGCGCCGAACACTCCGACCTGATGGTGCTGCTGGCGCGCACCACGCCGAAGGACAAGGTGCAAAAGCGCACCGAGGGATTGTCGGTGTTTCTGGTGGATATGCGTGAAGCAAAAGGCAACGGGCTGGAAATCAAACCCATCCGCACTATGATCAACCACGCCACCACGGAAATATTTTTCGACAACCTGCGTATTCCCGGAGAGAGCCTGATCGGCGAGGAGGGCAAGGGATTCCGCTACATTCTGGACGGCATGAATGCCGAGCGCATCCTCATCGCCGCCGAATGCATCGGCGACGCGCGCTGGTTCATCAGGAAGGCCACGGATTACGCCAACGAGCGGCAGGTGTTCGAGCGCCCCATCGGACAGAATCAGGGTATCCAGTTTCCCATCGCGGAATGCTACGCCGCCAGCGAAGCCGCCGCGCTGATGCTCGGGAAGGCGGCGGCGAAGTTCGATGCCGGCGAGCCCTGCGGCGCGGAGGCGAACATGGCCAAGTACCTGGCGTCGGAAGCGTCGTGGCGGGCTGCCGACATGTGCATGCAGACCCACGGCGGCTTCGCCTTCGCCGAGGAGTACGACATCGAGCGCAAGTTCAGGGAAACCCGGCTTTACCGCATCGCGCCCATCAGCAACAATTTCGTCCTGTCTTTTCTGGCCGAGCACGTGCTTGGCTTGCCGCGTTCCTACTGAACCGGCGCACGCGCAGGTGAATTTCTTGTGACGTATGCACGATGATTCGTGACGCCCGGCTTTCGGATCTGAAGGCGCTGGTGGATCTGGAGAACCGCTGTTTCGAGATCGATCGCTTCAACCGGCGGCAGTTTCGCTACCTGATGACCCGGGCCCAGGCTCGGCTTCTGGTGGACGTGCGGCGGAAGGATCTGGCCGGCTATGTGCTTTTGCTGTTTCGCCGGGGCACCTCGCTGGCGAGGCTCTATTCCATCGCCGTTGCGCCTGCGTTCCGCGGAAAAGGCGCCGCCCGGAGCCTGCTCGAAGCCGCGGAAGCCGCCGCCCGGGAAGCGGATTGCGCCTACCTCCGCCTCGAAGTCCGGCGGGATAACGCCGAATCCATTCGTCTCTACCGGAAGGCGGGATTCCGTAAACTCGGTGAATTGGGGGACTACTACGAAGACGGCATGGAGGCGCTGCAGTTCGAAAAGGCCCTGGCGCCGCGTCTTCGCACCGTGCCGGCCCGGGTGCCCTTCTATCAGCAGACGCTGGAATTCACCTGCGGGTCCTCGGCCCTCATGATGGCGATGAAGGCGCTGGACTCCTCGGTTCGTTTCAGCCGCGCCCTGGAACTCCGGCTATGGCGCGAGGCGACGACCATCTTCATGGCCTCGGGACACGGCGGTTGCGGTCCGTTCGGCCTGGCACTGGGCGCCGCCAAGCGCGGGTTTGCGGCAGAGGTCCACGTCAACGATCGCGGGGTGCCGTTTCTGGACTCGGTGCGCAGCGAAGAAAAGAAAGAGGTCATGCGCCTGGTCCACGAGGAAATGCTCGACGAGATAAAAGACCTTCGCGTTCCGGTTCACTACGGCAGCCTGACCATCGACGAAATCGAGCGGCGCTTCACCAATGGTGCTATTCCGATCGTCCTCATCAGCCTTTACCGGCTGTACGGAAAAAAGGTTCCCCACTGGGTCGTGATCACGGGGTTCGAAGCGCGGTTTGTCTATGTCAACGACCCGTACGTGGACACGAAGCGGGGACACGCCCGCGCGGATTCCATGAACACACCGATAGCGCGGGGGGATTTCGACCGCATGACGCGCTACGGAAGCGCGGCGCTTCAGGCCGTCGTCTTCGTCTCCCTGCCGAAGTGCGGCAGCAGGGACGCTGCCACCGACAGGCGCCGGTAAGGCAACGTGGCAGACCACCTGGTTATCGTCGACAAGACCGACGCCTGGACGGGCGACCTTCCCGATTTGCCGGTGCTGTCGGCACGGGATTACCTGTCTGCCTCCGCGGGTTCGGAAAGGAAGCGGCTGCGGGTCATCAATCTCTGCAGGAACTACGAGTACCTGGGACTGGGCTACTACTGTTCGCTGCTGGCGGAGGCGCGGGGCCAGCGGGTGGTGCCTTCGGTGCGAACGATCCAGGATCTGAGCCGGCGTTCGATTTACGGCGGCATTGCCGACGATCTCGAAAACGTCGTCGAGCGGGCGTTCTCGGGGTCTGAGGCCGGAGGCGGCCGGGATCGCCGTGAAATCCTGGTGTGTTTCGGCCGCACGGAGGCGCCGGAACTCAAGGAGGTCGCGCGGCGGATCTTCGAGATCTACCCGTGCCCGGTGCTCGCCGTGGAATTCCGCAAGCAGGTGCACTGGCAGCTGTACGCGATCCGGCCGGGGAACGCCGCCGCGCTGCTCGACTCGCAGCGCGGGTTCTTTGCCTCGGCCTTGTCGCGCTACCTGACCTGGCGCTGGCAGCGAAGCAGGAACCGCAGCCCGTCCCGCTATGACATGGCGATCCTGCACGACAAGGAAGAAAAACTCCCGCCCTCAAATCCGAGGGCGCTGCAGCGGTTCGAGAAGGCGGCGCGCTCACGCGGCGTCGAAGTGGAGTTCATCGGCCGGCGCGACTACGGGCGTCTCGCCGAGTTCGACGCATTGTTCATTCGCGAAACCACGCGCATCGATCATCATACCTACCGGTTTGCTACCCGCGCGGAAAGCGAGGGAATCGTCGTGATCGATGATCCCGACTCGATTCTGAAGTGCGCCAACAAGGTGTTTCTGGCGGAAAGCCTCAAGGCGCGCGGATTACCCACGCCCAGGTCATTCATCGTCAGGCGGGAAACCCTGGGCGAACTGGAACGCGAGATGGACTATCCCATGGTGCTGAAGATTCCGGATGGCGCATTTTCGTCCGGCGTGTTCAAGGTGGAGGCTCCGGGAGCACTGCGCGAGGTCGCCGGGCGCATGTTCAGGGAATCCGATCTGATCCTCGCGCAGGAATTCCTTTACACCGAATACGACTGGCGCATCGGCGTGCTCAACGGTGAACCCCTGTATGCCTGCCGTTACTATATGGCGAAAGAACACTGGCAGATCGTCCGGCATCGCAAGGAGGGAACGCCGGTGGAGGGGGCAAGCGATACGCTGTCCATCGCAGACGCGCCGGCGGATATCGTCCACACCGCCCTTCGCGCCGCGGCCATCATCGGCAGCGGGCTCTACGGCGTTGATCTGAAACAGACCGACAAGGGTGTCGTCGTCATCGAAGTCAACGACAATCCGAACATCGATGCGGGAATCGAGGATGCCGTGCTGGGCGACGCGCTCTATGAGACCGTTATTGACGAGTTCCTGTCGCGGCTCGACCAGCGCAAATCCGGGGTGCCGGAGCAGACGCAAAAAAACGCGCCGGCGCGCGAGCCGGACTGGAATCGAAATGCCTGAAATGCCCCGTCGGCGGCCGAAGCCTGTGCCGGCCATTCATCCGGTGCCGGAATACGCGGCCGATGCGGAACTGGGCCGGCGCTACCAGGATATGAAGGCCGTGCTGCAGGTGCACCAGCGTGCCTGCACGCTGGCCGACGAGTTGCCGAATCCGGGGCAGCGACGGGGTGACAGGCTCCGGGCGGCGGTACAACGCGGCGCCGGACTCGACGAGGTGCTGGCGGTATGCCGTTTGTTTCAGTGGCTGCTGCCGGGACTCGTCACCAACGTTGCCTTTTTTCGGCAGCAGCTAATAGAGGATCGGTAACCGATGCACCCATGAGCGCCTACGAGGTCTACGCCATTGACATGTGACATGTGACATGTGACAAGATGAGATCCATTGGTGATTAGTGATTAGTGATTAGTGATTGGTAATGGGGGATAGGAGGTCCGATGGTGCCCGCCGAAGCTCGCTTGCGAGCGAACGGCGTATCCTGTTCGGCCGGATCTAGGGAATCGCGGGCAAGGCCGCTTTCGCACATCCCTGTGCGTCGCGGCACCTGCACGTCCTTGTGCTTTGCCCGCCTCCACAGGGTATGCTGTCAGCAGGAGGTGACTTCCGACAACGGCGTACGAATCACCAATCACCAATCACTCTCTCATGCTAGCCCTCGACAACATTCTCGTGGTCTCCCTGGAGCAGGCCGTGGCGGCGCCTTTTTGCTCATCCAGGCTGGCCGACGCCGGTGCCCGCGTGATCAAGATCGAAAGGGAAGGCGGTGATTTTGCCCGCGCCTACGACCGCGCGATCCGGGGGGAAAGCGGATTTTTCATCTGGCTCAATCGCGGCAAGGAATCGCTGGTGCTGGACATCAAGCATCCGCAAGATGCGGCGCTGCTGCAGCGCATACTGTCGAACGCCGACGTGTTCATACAGAACCTTGCTCCCGGCGCCGCCGCCCGGGCGGGCTTCGATTCCGGGCGCCTGCGCAAAAATCATCCGCGCCTGATCACCTGCGATATCAGCGGCTACGGCGAGGAGGGTGAGTATGCGCAGATGAAGGCCTACGACATGCTGGTACAGGCGGAAAGCGGGATGTGCTCGATCACCGGTTCGCCGGAACAGCCGGGTCGCATCGGCGTGTCCGCGTGCGATATCGCCTGCGGCATGTACGCTACGATGGCGATATTGGAAGCGCTCATCGCGCGCGAGCGCACTGGAGAAGGACGCGCGGTGAAAACGTCCCTGTTCGAAGGAATGGCGGACTGGATGACAGTGCCGTTGTTGCTGCACGACTACGCGGGTCAGGGACCGGCGCGCACGGGTCTCAGCCACCCGATGATTCAGCCCTACGGCGCATTCGATACCCGGGGCGGGCCTC
>Ga0299906_10005241_pt1 | contig 10582 bp, 6 predicted proteins | sample RVTome_14_FD_200259 | JGI IMG/M metagenome (GOLD analysis project Ga0299906, IMG submission 200259) | Soil microbial communities from uranium-contaminated site in the Upper Colorado River Basin, Wyoming, United States - RVT145D125 (version 2) ... | reverse complement strand
ATGCGACAAGTGACCCACGCGATCGTGCCCGTGCTGTCGGCGGTGGCCCTGGGCCTGCCGAGCTTGCAGGGGTCCGCCCTCGGGCAGGTCTCCAGCTCCACCCTGCTGATTCCGAGGGAGGCCCTTTTCGCCGGTCCGCAGGTGTCGGCGGTTCAGATCAGCCCGGCAGGCGACGCCGTGGCCTATCTCGCCCCCATTGCGGGCGTTCCCAACGTGTGGATCCAGTCGCTCGACGAGGAAGGCGCCGAGCCCCGGGCCCTGTCGAGCTTCACGGACATTGCCGTGACCGACATCCGGTGGTGCCTCAACGGCCGACAGATCCTCTGCCAGGCCAGCCGCGCCGGGCTGCCCGTGCTGCGTGCGGTGTCGATCGAGGACGGCTCGATCGTCGACCTGACCGGCTCCGGCTCCGGCTCCAGTCCCGGGGGCGGGGGCGGGGGCGGGGGCGGGCAGGCGCGATTCATCGCCGCCGACCCCGATGCGCCCGACGAGATCCTCATCGTGTCCGACCGCGCGCAGCAGCTCGATGTCTGGCGCATCAACACGCTGACGGGCCAGGGCGACATCGTGTTCGAGAACGACATGGGCTTCGTCTCCTACATCGCCGACGGCCGGCTCGATCCGCGCGTGGGGCTTCGCTTCACCGACTCCGGCGTGCTGAAGGTGTACCTGCGCGGCGAGGGCGATGAGTGGCAGCAGCTCATCAACTGGGGGCCGGCCGACACCCAGGCCTCCGGACCGCTGGGCTTCTCCAGCGACGGGCGCACGCTGTATCTCATGGACTCGCGCGAGCACAACACCGCCGCGCTCTTCGCCTATCGCATGAACGAGGATGGCACGACGGCCTACGACCTGGTCGCTAGCAACGACCGCGCGGACCTGCGCCACGTGGTAATGGACCCCGTCACCGGCCACCCGCAGGCGGTCGGCCACGAGTATGCGCGGCTGGAGTGGACGATTCTCGACGAGGCCATCCGCCCCGACTGGGCCATGATCCGCGCCGCGGCCGAGGGCGACATGACCATCGCCAGCCGCTCGGCGGACGATCGGCGCTGGGTCGTGGCCTACGAACGCGCCGACGGCCCGACGGCCTATCACCTGTACGACCGCGACCTCGGCACCACGCGCCTGCTGCTGACCGACCGTGTGGACCTTGCCGCGCTGCCCCTGTCGACGATGACGCCGCAGGTGATCACCAGCCGGGACGGCCTGGACCTCGTGTGCTATCTCACGCGGCCGGCGGGCGCGGCATCGCGACGGACGCCGCTGGTCATGCTGGTGCACGGCGGACCGTGGTCACGCGACTCGTGGGGCTTCAACCCGCTGCACCAGTGGCTGGCCAATCGTGGGTATGCCGTGCTGTCGGTCAACTATCGCGGCTCGGTCGGCTTCGGCAAGGACTTCGCCCGCGCGGGCGACCGCCAGTGGGCCGCGAAGATGCACGAGGACATCATCGACGCCGCGAACTGGGCCGTCGACCAGGGCATCGCCGACCGCCGCCGCATTGCGATCATGGGCGCGGGCTACGGCGGCTACGAGGCGCTGGTGGGGCTGGCGTACACGCCCGACTACTTCGCCGCGGCGGTGAACATCGCGGGCCCGTCCAACGTTCAGACGCTGCTCGCCTCGATCCCGCCGCAACTGGCGCCGCTGCGAGCGATGTTCCTCGATCGCGTCGGCACGCCCGAGGAACGCGACTACCTGATGAGCATCTCGCCCCTCACCCACGCCGACGCCATGGCCCGCCCCCTGCTCATCGCCGAGAGCGGCAACGACTCCAGGGTTCTCGAAGCCGAAACCAGGCACATCGTCGAGACGATGCAGGCGAAAAAGCTCCCGGTCACCTGGGTAGTCTTCCAGGACGAGGGTGAGGGCATCACCCGCCCGAGCAACCACCTGGCCCTGCTGGCCATCGCCGAGTCGTTCCTGGCCCAGCACCTGGGCGGGCGGCGGCAGCCGATCGGCGCCGAGATCCGCCAGTCCAGCGCCCAGGTTCGCGCCGGGGCGGGGCATGTGCCGGGCCTTTCCGAGGCGCTGAAGTAGGAATCGCCGCGGTTTCGCCATTCACGAGAAAGCCCGCCCTCGCATTGAGGGCGGGCTCTTGACATGGTCGAAGTTCCGGCCGCTCGCAGACGGCGTCATCGCCCGCGGAGGCGGGCCAACTGGCGGCGGAGCTCCTCGATGTTGAATTCGAGCGTTTCGATGTCGGGCACGCCGAACATCATTTCGGCGATCCGTTCCGCCTTCTTCCGCCACTGGATCAGGTCCTGGTAGAGACTGATCAGGCGGCCGATGGTCTCGGCCTGGTCACGGCCGATGCCTGCCGTGTTGATCCGGTTGATGATTTTGGGGATGTCGTCCTGGGCCTGCTTGGCGGTGCGGAGCCAGTCTTCGGAAATCTTTCGGCCCACGCCGTCTCCAAGCTCGTTCCACTTCGGCAGGTCCAGCAGCTTGGCCAGCTCGTCCGTCGTGTCGGCGATGCCCTGGGCGAAGCCGCAGTGGACCGCGTTGGTGGCGTTGAACGTGAGATTTTCCTTCGCGTCGGAGAGGACGTACTTGCCCTGAAGCGTGTTGTAGAACGTCACCGCGCCGGTGACCGGATCCTTGTCGTAAGAGAGCAACTTCGGTGCGTTGATCATCGCTTCGGCGATGTAGCGGCTGCGGCCGCCTTCTTCCATCCAGTCGCCGAGCGTCTTGAGCCAGGCCTGGAGCTGCGCGCCGGTGGCCGCGGTGGTGCCGGAGAACATGGTCACCGAGCCCGCGGTGCCCTCGGTCATGAAGTAGATCTCGTCGCAGCAGATCGCCGCCGCGCACCCGCCGGAGATGGCCTCCTCGATCCACGCCACCACGCGATGGCGCTTGCGGACCTCGGAGATGGTCCGATGGATGTCCTCGCCCTCGATGACCAGACCGCCCGGCGAGTTGATCCGCAGGACGAGGATCTGGTGCGGGCCGTATTTGTCGGCCTCCGCCGCCAGCTTCTCGATCTCTTCGTGGCGGAACTCGAAGCCGACCGTGCCCTCCATGGGCATGAAGAACACGCCCGGTCCCGATGAGCTCTTGATGGCGCCCTTGCCGGCGCGACCGGCGTCGGGGGCCGCGAGTTCTGGGTTCCGGGCGGCGACCGGCTCGGCGGCCTTGGCGTCGGCGCTGGTCTTCAGGGCCACGAGGTCGGAGCGCATGATGATCTGGCGCCGGTCGATGCCGGCGATCTTGCCATCCACCTCGATGTACAGGTCCGTGATCTTGGTCAGGCGTCCGGTGATGGTGGTATTCACGCCGCGCATGTTGAACACGGCGTCGACCGCAGCGCCGACATCGCCCTTCCAGATCGAGCCGTCCTTCATCTGGATGCGGACATCGGCCCGGGCAAGCGCGGCCGACATCGCCAGGAGCAGGGCGAAGCAGGCGAAGACCTTCACGAACGATGTCGAGGAATTGGTTCTCATGGTCGTCACTCTCCCGCGAAAAAAGTCAGTCCACGCCGCGTCGGACCGGCCTCCGCCGGCGCCGGGTCATCCGCCGCCGCGACGCCCGCCGCCACTGCTGCGTCCGCCGCCGGCTCCGCCCGCGCCGCCGCTGTTCTGACTCAGGGCGCGAATCGTGTCGGTGATCTGCTCGATCAGGATCTCGATGGTCAGCCTGTCCCAGCCGAAGTCGGCCATGCGGATGGCCACGGCGTCGTAGCGGTTGAACAGTGCGAGCAACTTCTTGAGATCGGACTTGGCCTGGCCGAGCCACTTCACGGCGTCAGCGCCGCTGGCCCAGCTCACGTGCTGGTTGTAATCCACCGCCACGTTCTCGGCGGTCTTGAACGCCCGGCGCCAGTTGGTCACGTAGTCCTCGACCAGCTCGACGCCCCGGCCCTCGGCCAGGCGGTACTCGCGGTAGCCATAGAGCAGCATCAGGTCATCGAGCGTGTCGGCGGTGCCGTCGCTGATGAGGAAGTTCTCGGCGGTCTTGGCGTTGAAGCCGGCGGTCTGCCTCGTGTTCGAGTCCACGGTGTACTCGCCGCCCCCGGTCGTCGACCAGAGCACCGACCGGCCGCGCCACGTGGCGCTGAGCGTCACCGTGGGGTCGATCATGGCCTCGCCGAGCTCCAGCGGATAGCCGCCGTTCTGGAGGAAGCCGTTGCCGATGCCGATCCACGCCGCGAGCATCTTGGCGCGAACATCCGCGTCTGACCAGCCGGCGCCCATGGCGAAAATCTGGTCCAGCCCGTCCAGGCGCGCTGTGGACTTCATGTACATGTCCGACCACGCCATGGCGATCACCGAGCTGATGCCCAATGAATCTTGCACCCACATGACCTGGGGAATGGAGCGAATGCGACGGTCGTCCTTGAGGACGTTGACCAGCTCGCGATAATGCTCGAGCTCCAACTTGCCCGCCTCCGCCGGATCATCGCGGTGGAGCATGAACGTATCGACATCCGAGCACTCCAGCACCCAGACGACCACATCCGGCCTGACCCGGTTGATGTCTTCCAGGACCTCCTCGTAGATGGACTTGTGAATGTCGGTGCCCATCTGGCCCTTCATCGGCGATACGTAGACGCTGGGCAGACTCGGATCACTCGACGCCAGTGTGGCGCCGTACGTGGTCTTGAGCTTCTCCATGTCGGTCGGTTTGGAGCTGGTGTTGACCTCGTCGAGCTTCAGTTCCTCGTCGGCCTCGGCCCCGGCCGCGCCCTCGGTCGCCATCGACCGCGCCACCTCGCGATCGATCTTGGCAATGTCGGTCTTGGCCAGCGTGATCTGGGTGGTGATGCCCAGCGTGTCGTTGCGGTAGTTGAACACGTAGCCGAGCCGGGTCTCCTCGACGATCTTGCCGTGGAGAATGCGACCATCATTGAGGTAGATGATGTCCTCCGTGGATGCGGCATCCTGGGCGGCGACCGGCAAAGTCGGCATGCCAACCAGGCCCGTCAGGGCGATCGCGGCAGTCAACACGACGCATGAGCTGCGAATCTTCATGATTGAATTCCTGGTCGGATGGACTTGACAAGAGGCGACCGACTCATCGCCGGGAAGCCGGCTGGCACACCACCGGCGCCCGTTCATACACTCTATCTGACGAGGCGGTGGTCGAAAAGTTCCCGCCACAGTGAATTTGCCCCCGGCCGCATCCAAGGCCGGCATCCTGAGGCCGGGATCCAGGGGCGTCGGGCCGGGATCCAGGGGGCGGGGGCACGGGTCACTCCCCGGGCCGTCGCACGCCCGTTTCCAGCGTCCACTGAAGGGCCCGGGCCATCGAAAGGGCCTCCTCGCGGCTGTGGATCGTGTCCTCGAGTTGGGCGTCGTAGATCGAATCCAGCAGCCGCCCGAAGAGCGGCCCCGGCTCCAGGCCGGCTTCGATCAGGTCATCGCCGTTGATCAGTGGCACGGGGGCCAGGCCGGTCTTCTCCAATTGCTCCACCCGCCGCTTGATCTGGATGAACCGATCGTTGTCGGTCGCCAGCACCAGGGCCAGGCCGGCCTCGAACGGCTGCGAGGCCGCCAATCGCTTCTGCCGCGCCACCCCGAGGCGGTCCCACTCGTTCATCAGGGTCCGATAGGCCGACAACGCCCCCTTCATGCCCTCGTGCTCATCGTTGGACAGCATGAGCGCCCCGCACCACCGATCGGCCAGCCGGGGCCAGTATTCGGGCTCGGCCGGATGGCGGTCCAGCAGCCATGCCGCCAGAATTGTGGCATAGGCGACGCCATCGATCAGCTTGCCCACCCGCTGCGGGGCCTCATCGCAATGCGGCTCCTCCAGCACCGCCGGGTCGAGGCCGAGGTATTGCACCTCCCATGCCGCCACCGCCCGGTTGACGTGGGTCAGCATCTTCTTGATTTCCTGGCCGATTCGCTCGCGGCTGACGCCCCGCAGGTCCCCCGCCGCCGCGCGGATCGCCTCGGCGGTCTGCTCCTCGATCTCGAAGCCCAGCCGCGCGGCGAAACGCACCGCCCGGAGCATCCGCAGGTGGTCCTCGCGGAGCCGTGCCGCCGGGTCGCCGATCGCCCGGATCATGCGGTTGGCCAGGTCCGCCCTACCGCCGACGTAATCGACGACCTCGCCCGTGCGGGGGTCCTCGAACATGCCGTTGATGGTGAAATCGCGCCTGCGGGCATCGTGCTCGGCATCGGAGAAGGTCACATCATCGGGGTGCCGCCCGTCGGAGTAGACCCCATCCGTGCGGAAGGTGGCGACCTCGATGGTGTGGCCCAGCAGCCGCACGAGCATGACCCCGAACGACTCCCCCACTTTCTGGACCTTGCGGAAGACCTGCTCCACCTGCTCGGGCCGGGCGTCGGTGGCGACATCGTACTCCGCCGGCTCGACGCCCAGCAGCTTGTCGCGCACGCAGCCGCCGGCGAAGAGCGACTGGAAGCCGGCCTTGTGCAGCTCATCGGCGACCTTGAGCGCGGCATCGCGCACCGACGCTTTCGGGCGCGTGGTCGCGTCGACATGCTCGGCGCTGCCGCTCATTGCTAAAGCTTATCGGGCATCCGCCGGGCGCGGCGTCGAAAGGGGTGAGCTGTTGTGAGCAAACTCGTCATCTGGTTCACGCGATGGGCCGACCGTGCGAGCGTGGCGAATGTGCGCACGAAAAGCCCCCGGCGCCGGGGTGTGGCAACCGGAGGCGGGGTCGGCGGTGGCAACCGGGGGCGTGGGCGGGGGCGTTTGGGCGACTGTGATGCCGCCGTTCGGCGGCCATGGATGGCCTATGGCTGCGGGCAATAGCCCACCGGGTCGTAGCGCTCGAAGTCGATGTTCAGGCCGAAGGCGAGGTTGACCCAGTGCCTGGGCTCGCCCATCTGGCCGTAGCTCATGCCGTCCAGGCCCAGCCAGAACACGGAGTACGCCTCCTCCGTCTCATCACTGTACGCCCAGTACCAATGGCAGCCGTCCGGATCGGTGTCGCCGCCGTTGTTGCGGATCTCGATGAAGTAGCACTCGTACGCAGTCAGATTGACCGCGCTGTGGGAGAGCGTGTACATGTACAGCGGCAGGCCGTTGCCCATCGTATCGGGCATGAGCATCCGGTCGGGCTCGCTAGTGAAAGTGGCGATGACATCGCCGGGAATCCTCGTGCCGTGGGTGGGGTGCAGGGTGGTCGCGTAATAGGTGACCGTGAAGTCGTCGGCGTAGCCCGACTCGGTGTTCGCGCCATTCACCTCGTAGAACCCCCACCAGTGGGCCTGGGTCACCGGGTCGGTCGTGGTGGGCCTGAAGTCATCCGCGGCGACCTGGTAAATCGGCGGATTGGGGAACTGCTTGGCCATGCTCCACTGGTCGCTGACAATCCCATAGTCAGTCTCCAGGGACTCGTCATAGAGCTGCGTGTCCGAACCGCCGCCGGGGTTGCACGCGATGCACGTGGCGCTCTGGCACGGGCCCCACGCCGCCAGCACATCCAGCAGATCCGACACGTTCACGGTGCAGTTCCTGTCCACATCGCTGATGCACGAATCGGGATCGGGCAGGGTGCAACTCGTGCAGGGCTGCGGGCAGTCGCCCCAGTCGCCCAGCAGCGTCAGGAGATCGCTCGTATCGATGGCGTGGTCGAATCCGGCGACATCGGCGCAGCAGGTCAGGCCCTTCTCGTACGGGCCGAGGTCCACGTTGTCGTTGGCGACCATGTCCCCGTCGATGGCCCGCGGATGGAGATCCAGGTCGGGCGTGAGGCCGGCGGCTCGGCCGTCCCCGTCCACGTCGAAGCGGTCGGCTGGCGTGAACGGCGTCGTCTCATCGCGCTTGCCGTCGTCAATGAGGGGTGAACTGGCGGAAAGTCGGTAGTTGCCGCCGGAAGCGTTCAAGAACAGGGGATTGTCCGTGGTGATCTCCGTGCCCAGCGTCCATCCGCCCTAGACGTTGGACCACTCGACTGTGAACGGCTGACATGTCCCCAACTCCTGAATAACGCCGAGCTGGGCGGCAGTGCTTGGGGAGATCGTGTTGCCCCACAGGATGGAGTTGCGGACGATCACGCCGGGCTCTGCTTCGCTGCCGCTTCCGGGGCAGACGGCGGCGATGCCCCCGGCGATGGCGTCGGCCGCGTTGTCGGCGATGGTGCAGTTGAAGGCCTGGACGGAGGCGTTGCCGCGCACCATCATGGCCCCGCCGCGGCCCTCGACGACAGTCGGATCGTTTCCGGAGAACGAAACGACGTTGCTTTCGAAGAGGCAGTTGACGAGCTGGACCTTGGTCCGAAAGGCATCCTCTCCGCTGGTCAGGACGCCCTCGACGTTGAGTCCGCCGCCGCGCGTGGCGGTGTTGTCGCGGAACGCGCAGTTGATGAAGTAGACGGTCCGTTCGCTCTCGGCCGCGGGGCGGAAGCCGGTGACGAACGCGCCTCCGCCGGGTCCGGAGATTCCGTTCGGGCCGTCGCCCGCCGCGTTCTGCTCGATGCGGCAGTTGGCGATCAGGACGGACGAGTCGTCGATGGAGATCCCCGCGCCGGGCGTGCCCTGCGACTGGACGAATCCGTTGCGGATGACGAAGCCGTCGAGACGGGCCGGTTCCTCGTCAAGTGCGGCGACATTGGTGAAGGTGACGACGCGCGTCGTGTCGCCGCCGTCGAGGATGGTGTTGCCGCCGAGGATGTCGCGGAAGTCCGGGTCGTTGGCCCCGAAGCCGGCGAAGCCGCCGAAGATCCGGATGCCGTTCTTGCTTGAGCCGGAGACAATGATCGTGCCACTATACGTGCCCTCGGCGACGTGAATCACGTCGCCAGCGACCGCATCGTCGATGGCGTCCTGGGGGTCAAGGAAGGCCGTCGCCCATGTCTCGCCGTTGTGGGTCGGCCCGGGGGCGTTGTGATCAACGAGAATCTGTCCGTTGGACGCGCACGTGATTGCCAACGCTCCGAGCACGGGCAACAATGACGTACTGATCGCGCACCGATTCCGCTTGCGATTGTTCATCGCTCTGGTCCTTTTTCTGTGGAGGTGTTCCCGTCCCGCAAGGGGCGGGGCGCCTCCCGTTTTTCATGTCGAGCGCGAAGACCTTCCTCGCGTCTCATTCATCCGAGTCACGTTGCGCGACGCCTCCCTTCACCCCCAGTTCGCCAGCAGGATCAGTAGATCCGTCACATTCACGAAACCGTCGGCGTTCGTGTCCGCGAAAGACCCGAGGTTGCCCCATTCGCCGAGCAGGGTCAGCAAATCTTGAACATTGACAGTGCAGTTCCTGTCCACGTCTCCCGGCATCCAACCAACGGGTTGCAGGATGACGTTCGCCCCGGCGTCCACTATCTGTCCGATGTTGTTGATGTCCGTCGGCGTCGTGAGTGTCTGGAGCCACGCGGCCGGAATTCGATCACGAAGCAGCACAAGCTCGCCATCGTGCCACATGAACAGGCCCTCGACCTGCGAGTACGCCACCGCCTGGCCGAGGTCGTTGACGGCGCCGAAGACGCATTCCCCGAGCCCGAACTGCGCGCTGAGATCGACCATCACGCCGATTTCCCAGACGAAGGCGTGCCGTTCGAACCCCGGTGGCGCGGCGATCGCCACGCGGCCTATTCCCAAGATCAGATTGTGGTTATTGATCGCGTGCGCTTCGGCCGTGTATCCACCCGGGATCACGCCAAGGTCAAGCACCTGTCCGTCCTGGAACACATAGGCGTGAGCATCGAATGACTGCGATTCGCCCATCCACCCGACGATGGCTCCATCGTCATTAATGTCGTTCGCCCCGCTGCTGCCGGGGGAACCGAGCGCTTCGTACAGGGCCAAGCTGATTTGGCCATTGAGCCACACCGCCGCGGCCCGCCCCGGCCCGGTCGACGTGTTGCCCCACCGACCGACCACGGTGCCATCCTCATTGATCGCCCAGGCGGAGCTCATAGTGCCGTTCGGCGGCGGCGCGAGGATCGTCGGCACGCCGCCCTCCCAGATCACGCCCCTCGGCTTGTTGAGGCCCGTCAGGGGCACGTTCCCCACGATCTGCATGGACCAGTTCACATCGACCGCGCCCGAGGCGTTGTAGCCCGGCGGGTTCGGCAGCAATTGCACGATCCCCCCGTCCCAGTACGCCGCCGCGCTCGGCCCGAACACGCACCCGTATCCGCCGACAATGAACGAATCGTCGCGGATCCCACCGGCTCCAAAGCCCCCCGCCGACCCGTCATAGCAATTTGGCGTGGGCAGGATCACAATTTCATACGAACATTGCCCGAACACGGCTCTACAAGGCCCCATGGCCGCCATCAGGAAGCCCATCGCCGCCAGGATGCACCGCCCCCGGCCACCGACGACGACCACCGCCCGCGGCCCCCGGCCAAGTCCGCCGCTCGAATTGCCACCGTGCTCTGCCACCCGAAACTCCTCTCGCCGCGCCTTCCGGCCAGACGCGAGTGAGCATCGATCAATCCTTGGCGCGGCGAGCGCGGCGGGGAATCGGGGAAACTTCCCTGATTTCGTTGCATTCATGGCTGTGTATCCTTTGCTGTCCAGTGAGGACCAGCACGCGAGCGCTGCCAGGCGGCCCGGCGCGATCGACACGCGACCGTCGGGGGCAGGCGCCGACCCCCCATGAATCAACTATGCCGCGCATCCGGCCGCGCTGCGCGAAGTCCAAAAACCCCCCTCGA
>Ga0299906_10005240_pt1 | contig 10583 bp, 7 predicted proteins | sample RVTome_14_FD_200259 | JGI IMG/M metagenome (GOLD analysis project Ga0299906, IMG submission 200259) | Soil microbial communities from uranium-contaminated site in the Upper Colorado River Basin, Wyoming, United States - RVT145D125 (version 2) ... | reverse complement strand
AGCCGTTTGCAAGATGGCGATGCGTGCGGCCCCGGCGGCAAAGTCGCCAAGCCATGCAGTTTCCCCGTGGACGAAGGCCCCCTTTATGGTTAGTTTTCCCTTAAGGTGCGGCGAAGGATTGGACGCATTCGCGTTCGGCCCTTCGGGAAGTTCAGTGGAGATCGGGCCCCTTGCCGAGGCAAACAGGCGGGGGCGGAGCAGGTTTCGATCAGGTGACCGCACCGAGTCTTGCCGAATACATGTCGTCGGAGCGTCCGGCCTGGCTGTGGGACGGTGAGCGCGCGCGCATCGTGTGGGCCAACGCCGAAGGGGTGCGCTGGTTCGGCGGCGAGACGCTGTTCGATCTCATCGACCAGCCGTTCGACGCCGAAGCCGAGGCGCTGGGCCGCATCAGGGCTTTGGCGCAGGAACTGCCGCAAGGGGAGACGGCGCGCGAAACGCTGCGGCTGCCCGCGGCGGCGGGCGAGACGGCAACGCGGTGCTGCTGCAGCGTGCATGCCCTGGCCGACGGCCGGCCCGGCCTGCTGGTGGTGGTGGAGGGCGAGGGCGGATCGCTGCCGCCGGGCCTTGCCAGCGAGATGCTCATGGCGCTGCCGTTCGGCGTCGTGCTCACCGGCGGCGAGGGCGATATCCGCTTTGCCAACGCGGCGGCCCGGGACCTCGTCGAGGCCGAGCGGGTGGAAGAGTTCGCCCGGCTCATCGGCGACGCCGATCAGGCCAAGCGGCTGCTGTCGCGCGCCGGGGTCATGCGCATCGCCAGCGCGGTCGTGGCGATGCCGACGCGCTACGGCCGCCGCGAGGTGCGGCTGACGGCCAGGCTCCTGGCTCCTGCGCAGAGCGCCGGCGCACCGATCCTGGTCCTGCTCGACGACGTCACCGATCGGCGCACGCTTGAGCGCGCCCTATCGGGTTCCGGGCCGAAGCCCGAGGCCGCCGAACCGCCTGCGGGCGGCACGGCCGGGACCGGCCATCGCCTCAGCGACTCCGACCGGCGCACCTTCGAGGCGCTGGCCGCGGCGATCCTCAAGGGGCCTGAATCACCTGCGGCCGAACCGGTCAAGCCGGCCGAAGCCGCCGCTGCACCCGCACCCGAGCCGGAAAGCCCGGCTGCCGAAGCCGAAGAGGCGGAGACAGCGGCCACCGAACCGCAGGCGCCGGCCGCTGTGCCCCCCGCTGCCGCGCCTGCCGAGCGGGCGCGCGAGGTGCCGGGCCTCGTGTCGCGGGCCCTCGATGCCGTGCCGCAGGCCGTGATCCTGCATCGCCAGGCCGAGATTCTGTTCGCCAACCGTGCAGCCGTCGAGACGCTCGGCTTCGCCGACCGGGCCGAGGTGATGGCCCGCGCCGACATCGGCGGGAAACTCGCGGAGGCGGACACCGGAGAAATCAGGCTGACGACCCAGGACGGGACCGAGCAGCGCTTCCGGCTCATCCGCTCGAGCTTCCCGTGGAACACCGGCCCGGTGAGCCAGTCGACCCTGGTGCCGGTCGAGGCTGGAGAGACAGCCCCGCCCGAGCCCCCCGCCGAGCCGGAGGCTGGCGAGGCGCCGAACGAGACCGAAGCCGAGGCCGCTGCGCCGGCGGTCGTGGCCGAGGCCGTGGAGGCGCCGCCGACGCTCGCCTGGGAACCGGTCGACGCCGAGCTCAGGGCCATCCTCGACACAGCCACCGACGGCATCATCACGCTGGACGAGAACGGCCATATCCGCGGCTTTTCGGCCGGTGCCGAGGCGCTCTTCGGCTACCGGCTGTCGGAGGTCGCCGGCCGGCCGTTCACCGAGCTGCTGGCGCCGGAAAGCCGCAAGGTGGTCAGGAACTATCTGGCCGCGCTCGACCACAGCGGCCTCGCCTCGGTGTTCAACGACGGCCGTGAGGTTGAGGCGGTGGTGGCCCAGGGCACGGTGCCGCTGTTCATCGCCATCGGCCGCATCGGCGCCACCTCGAACGCCCCGACCGGCGGGACCGCCGGGGGCGGGCAGGCCTACTGTGTGGTGGTGCGCGACCTGACCCAGTGGAAGAAGACCGAAGCCGAGCTGCGCCGCTCGAAGGAGGAGGCCGAGCGGGCGAGCGCCCAGAAATCGGAGTTCCTCGCCAACATCAGCCACGAGCTGCGCACGCCGCTCAACGCCATCCTGGGCTTTTCCGAGGTCATGCGCTCGCAGCGCTTCGGGGCGCTGTCCAACCAGAAGTACCTCGGTTATGCCAACGACATCCACGAGAGCGGCGAGCATCTGCTGTCGCTCATCAACGACCTGCTCGATCTCTCCAAGGTCGAGGCCGGCAAGCTCGAACTCAATTTCACCAGCGTCAATCTCGCCGCCCTGGTGGACCAGTGCCTGGCCGTCCTCCAGGAGCATGCCGCCGCGGCCCAGGTGGTGCTGCGCAAGAACATTCCGGCCGGGCTCCCCAACGTGGTCGCCGACCAGCGCTCGGTGAAGCAGATCCTGCTCAACCTGATCTCCAACGCGGTCAAGTTCACCGACCCCGGCGGGCAGGTCATCGTGTCGGCGCGCCTGGCCAGGACCGGCGAGTTGACGGTGTCGGTCAAGGACACCGGCATCGGCATGACGGAAACCGAGCTTCAGGCGGCGATCCAGCCGTTCAAGCGCATCGAGAGCCCCGGCCGCAACCAGGCTCCGGGGACCGGCCTGGGGCTGCCGCTCAGCCGCGCTTTGGCGGAGGCCAACCGGGCCAGCTTCGCCATCTCCAGCGAACGGCGCAAGGGAACGCTGGTCGAGATCACCTTTCCCACCACCCGCGTGCTCGCGGGGTAAGGCGGCGCGCAAGCGACGGATGAGGCCGTAGGTGACGGCGCCGATGCCGAGGGCGTATTTGTGCGCCACCGTCCTGGCGAAGGAATCGACCTGATACTGCATGGTGCGGGCAATCAGCCGCTTTGCACGGCCGGGGCCGGGGTCGACGTCTGGGAAGCATCGACGGGCTTGCCGGCCAGCAGGCGGCGCAGCTGTTCGCCGGTCAGGGTCTCGTACTCGCGCAAGGCTTCCGCCACACGGTGCAGGTCGTCGAGGCGCCCGGCGAGAATGCCGCGCGCCGTCTGCTCGCCCTCGGCGATCAGCCGCTTGATCTCTTCGTCGACCAGCGTCTGGGTGAGGCCGGACATTTGCTGGCGGCGGGTGACCGGCTGCCCGGCGAACACTTCTCCGTCGTCCGCGCCGTAGGCGAGGGGACCGAGCCTCTGCGACATGCCGAAGCGGGTCACCATGGCCCGGGCGAGGTCGGTGGCGGTGCGGATGTCGGCCGCCGCGCTCGAGGTGACCGTATCGGCGCCGAAGATCAGTTCCTCGGCCACGCGGCCGCCCATCGCCACGGAGATGTCGGCCCGACACCTGGCCCGGGTCAGCGAAAGGCGGTCGCGCTCGGGCAGGCGCACCATCATGCCGAGCGACTGGGCGCGCGGGATGATCGTGACCTTGTGGACCGGGTCGGAGGCCGGCAGCTGCAGCGCCACCAGCGCGTGCCCGGCCTCGTGGTAGGCGGCGCGCTGCTTTTCCTCCCGGCTCATCACCAGCGAGCCGCGCAACGCGCCCATGATCAGCTTGTCCCTGGCATCCTCGAACTCGTCGCTGCCGACGGAGCTCTTGGAGCGGCGCGCGCTCAGCAAGGCGGCCTCGTTGACCAGGTTGACGAGCTGGGCGCCGGAGAAGCCGGGCGTGCCGCGCGCCACGACCTTGAGGTCGACGTTCGCAGCCAGGGGAACCTGGCGGGTGTGAACCCGCAGAATCGCCTCGCGCCCGACGAGGTCAGGATTGGGCACTACCACCTGTCGGTCGAAGCGACCGGGGCGCAGGAGCGCAGGGTCGAGCACGTCGGGCCGGTTGGTCGCGGCGATCACGATCACCCCGGTGTTGGGCTCGAAGCCGTCCATCTCGACCAGAAGCTGGTTGAGCGTCTGCTCGCGCTCGTCGTGACCGCCGCCCATGCCCGTACCGCGCTTGCGCCCCAGAGCGTCGATCTCGTCGATGAAGACGATGCAGGGCGCGCTCTTCTTGGCCTCCTCGAACATGTCGCGCACGCGAGATGCGCCGACGCCGACGAACATCTCCACGAACTCCGAGCCGGAGCAGCTGAAGAACGGCACCCGCGCCTCGCCCGCCACGGCACGCGCCACCAGCGTCTTGCCGGTGCCTGGCTGACCGACCAGCAGGACGCCGCTGGGGATGCGTCCGCCGAGGCGCAGGAACTTTCCCGGATCGCGCAGGAAATCGACGATCTCCTCGAGGTCGCCTCTGGCTTCGTCGATGCCGGCCACGTCGTTGAACCTGGTGCGCCCGGTGCCGCGGTTGAGTTGCCTCGCCCTGGACTTCTTGAACTCCATGGCGTTGCCGCTGGCACCCTGCATCTGGCGCATGACGAAGATCCAGGCCGCGATCAGCAGGACGATCGGCAGCAGCCAGACAAGTGCGGCGGCCAGCGACGCCCCACTCCGGTCCGGCTTGGCGGTGATCGCCACGTCCTGCGCCTGCAGCTGTTTCACCAGGTGGCGCTGGTCGGCCTCGGGAACATAAGTTTGGATGGCCAAGCCGTTCCACAGCTGCGCCGTGACCCTCGCCCCGGCCATGGTCACCGAACGCACACCGCCGCGCTCGACCTCGTCGACGAATCGGGAATAGGCCATCTCGCCCAGCCGCTGACCAGAAGATCGCGTGAAAGGCGACGCCACCTCGCCGGACTGGCCCGTCGCCGCCCCTGAAGGCTCCGCCTGGCTCGGGCCCTGGAGCGGTCCGATCAGCAGAAGGATTGTCAGCCACAGGCGCAAGGAGCCTCGCCTAAAGCACATGATGCATGTCCCGGCATCGGTGGAACCAGTTCGCAGACGTGAGGGGCCGAAGCCGACGGCCTCGCTTTCTCGCCTGTCGCATCTGGAACGCCGAGATGACGGTGCCCGTTCCCGCAAGCTCTGCCATGCAGCAGATGCTGCCGCAAATCAGCCCCCGTGCGATCTCACCGCAGGCCTCGCCAAATCGGCCCGGCGCCTTGTAGCTCCGTGCTGTGACGCCTATATGATGCCTGTTCGATGTGCCTGCCTTGCTGGCTGGGCGTGCTGAGGATGTGCCGACAGGCACTTGAAATCCTTCAATTCGGGCAAGGTGTTAGGCGACGAGTGCACAGGGGCAAGGGCCCCCGCAATCCTGACCAGCACACCGCCCACAGGGTTTCTTGTAAGTGTCGACCGGGTGTCGGGCGTGCCAGCTGCGCGCGCCCGCCACGAATGTTTCGCGCTCCAGCAGCGCGATCGAGGAGAAGCCGATGGCCTTCAAGCCCAACTACAATCACCAGCGCGCCGAACGCAATCGCGCCAAGGAGCAGAAGAAGCTGGAGAAGCGCCTGCGGCGGGACGAGGAGGCGGCAAGGCGCAAGGGCGGCCTCGACGAGCCGCAGCAAGAACTGGAGACGGGCGAGACAGCGCCCGACAACCCTTCGGAGGATGCCGATGGCCCGCAAGAAACCACGCGCTGACAATGGACCTGTGCTCTTTGACGTATATTATAAGGACGGTGTTCGCACATCGAACCGCAAGGTGCCGGGCGCCATTCTGGGGGGACTGGACGGAGACGATCCGGCCCGCGGCTTCATTGAAGAGCAGGACCGCAAGATCGCCGGCCTGTCCGGCAACCCGCAGCGCTCGATCGAACGCATGGTGCGCTCGTCCGGCCGTTGAGCCAGGCCCAATTTGAGGACCGCCATGACCAATGCACGCCCCGATGCGGATGAACGGGCCTGGATAAAGGCCCTGGCTGCCTACCGCGCCCCGAGCCGTTTTCGCAGCCTGTTCGAGCTCGTCGTCACGATCGTTCCGTTCGTAGTGCTGTGGGTCCTGGCCATGGCCGCCGTTTCGCATGGCCATTGGTGGGGCCTCGTACTGACGGTCCCCGCGGCGGGCTTTCTGCTGCGCCTCTTCATTATTCAGCACGACTGCGGCCATGGCGCCTTCTTCGCCAGCCGGAAGGCCAACGACTGGGTCGGCCGGGTGCTCGGCGTGCTCACGCTCACCCCTTACGGCTATTGGCGGCGCACCCACGCGGCCCATCACGCCACGTCGGGCAACCTCGACCAGCGCGGCATGGGTGACGTGACCACGCTGACGTTATCGGAGTATCTGGCCCTGCCGTGGTGGCGCCGGGCCGCCTATCGCGTGTACCGCCATCCTGCCTTTCTCTTCGGCCTCGCGCCGGCCTTCCTGTTCCTGCTGCAGTACCGGGTGCCGGTCGGCCTCATGGGCGCCGGGCGCCAGCCATGGGTGAGCACCATGGGGACCAATCTGGCCATCGCGGCGGCTGCGGCCGCGGCCATCTGGGCTATGGGCCCGATTCCGTTCCTGGCGGTCCATGTGCCGATCGTGGTGATGGCGGCGACCATCGGGGTGTGGCTGTTCTATGTGCAGCACCAGTTCGAGGACACCTACTGGGCGCGCGAGTCGGAGTGGGGCTTCCAGCATTCGGCGCTGCATGGCAGCTCGCATTACGACCTTCCCCCGGTGCTGCGCTGGCTGACCGGGCATATCGGCGTGCACCACGTGCATCATCTGTCGAGCCGGGTGCCGTTCTACCGGCTGCCGGCCGTGCTGCGTGACCATCCCGAGTTGCGTTACGTGGGGCGGATGACCCTGGCTGAGAGCCTGCGCTGCGTCAGCCTGGTGCTGTGGGACGAAGAGCGTAGGCAGCTCGTGTCGTTCCGCCAGGTCCGCAGGCGCCAGCGACAGGTGTCGACGGAGCCCGGTTTCCTCGCCGGGTTCGCGCGCCAGAGCGCGGTGCTGGCGCAAGCCGTCTGTGCGCTGCCGGTGTGGCTCTATCTCAGCCTGTCGCCGGTCCGCTCGCGACGCTGAAGCGCCGAGCGCCCGCTGGGTTCATTTCCGCCGGGGCGAATATCGCCGCAGTGGATTATCTCGAATCCGCTGCCGAGGGCTGCCGGAACATCCCCTGGTGCGCTATCATCTGGCCAGGGCGGCCGAACTGGTCGGCGAGGACGACGATCTCGGCGACAGGATCAAGGAGGCCCTCGGCTAGGCGGCCAAGCCGCAGACGCTGAACCGAGGCCGATATGGAGACTTGTGCCAGGACATGCGAGATTGCAAACTTTCCGAAGGTCTTGAGCACCGTCTCCTACAGCGAACCGCCAAGGTCGGGGTCATCGGCCTCGGCTATGTGGGGTTGCCGCTCGCGGCGGCGGCGGCACGGGGCGGCTTTGCCACCATCGGTTTCGACATCGATCCCGCGAAGACGGAGGCTCTGACCCTCGGCCAGTCCTACATCGATGCCGTCGCCAGTGACGAGGTGGCAGGCCACATCGCGACCGGCCGCCTGCAGGCGACGACGGACTTCGAAGGGCTCGGCGCATGTGACGTGATCGTCGTCTGCGTGCCAACGCCGCTCACCGAACATCGCGAGCCCGACCTGTCGTATGTCGAGGCGACGGCCCGCACGATTTTACGGCATCTGCGGCCCGGCCAGCTCGTGGTGCTCGAGTCCACCAGCTATCCCGGCACCACCGAAGACGTGCTGAAGCCGCTGCTGGAGAGCGGCGGCCTGGCTTCGGGTCGGGATTTCTGGCTGGGCTTTTCTCCCGAACGGGAGGACCCCGGCAACAAGGCGTTCCACACCACCAACATTCCCAAGGTGGTGGCCGGCGACGGCCCCGTGGCGCTGGGCCTCGTTTCGGCGTTCTACGGCGCCCTGGTCGACAAGATCATCGCGGCCTCGTCACCGCGAGCCGCGGAAGCCGTGAAACTGACCGAGAACGTGTTCCGGGCCGTCAACATCGCGCTCGTCAACGAGCTGAAGGTGGTCTACGACGCCATGGGAGTCGATGTCTGGGAGGTCATCGACGCCGCGGCGACGAAGCCGTTCGGCTACATGCCGTTCTATCCCGGGCCCGGTCTCGGCGGGCACTGCATTCCGATCGACCCGTTCTATCTGACCTGGAAGGCGCGCGAATACGGCCTCGCCACCCGGTTCATCGAACTGGCCGGCGAGATCAACGTGGCGATGCCGCGCCACGTGCTCGGACGGCTGGCGGAGGCGCTCGACCGCCGCGCCGCCACGCCACTCAGCAAGGCGTCGGTGCTCATCGTCGGCCTCGCCTACAAGAAGAATGTCGGCGACACGCGCGAAAGCCCGGCGCTGAAACTCATGCAACTGCTCGAGGACCGGGGATGCACGGTGGAGTTCCACGACCCGCACCTCGACGAGATCCCCCAGACCCGGTCCTATCCGCCGTTCGCGGGCCGCCGCTCGCTCCCTCTCGAGGCCGATGTCGTGGCGCGGTTCGATGCCGTGCTCATCGTCACCGACCACGACAATGTCGATTATCCGCTGCTCAGCCGGCATGCGCGTCTGATCGTCGATACCCGCAACGTCATGCGGCGCCGGGGCCTGCCGACCGACAACGTGGTGCTTGGCTGATCTCCGAAAAGCTCGAAGGCCGGGTGCGCAACGACATCTTCTACGTCGACAACTGGTCGCTGTCCTTCGACGTCCAGATCCTGCTGCGCACCGTCGTCGTCTGCCTGGTGGGCAAGAACGCCTATTGATCGCCGATGCGGGGAACGCCTTCCCGTGGGCGAAACTGCGCCGGCTGCAATAGCGCCAGCAGGGCCTTGAGGATGTCGAGCGGCGGCGGCGGGCAGCCGGGGACGTGAAGATCGACCGGAACGACCTCTGAGACGCCGCCGACGACGGCATAGCTGCCGGCAAAACACCCTCCGTCCGCAGCACAGTCGCCGACGGCCACGACCCATTTCGGGCCTGGTGTCGCATTGTAGGTTCGCTCCAGCGCCTCGCGCATGTTCCTTGTGACCGGGCCGGTGACCAGCAGCACATCGGCATGGCGCGGCGAGGCGACAAAGCGGATTCCGAAACGCTCGAGGTCGTAGACGGAATTGTTGAGCGCGTTGATCTCCAGTTCGCAGCCGTTGCAGGACCCGGCATCCACTTCGCGAACTGACAGGCTTCGGCCCAGCCGCTTGCGCGCCGCCTGGTCGACGGAACGGGCCAGTTCTTCCAATGCCGCTTCGCTGGGCGATGGCGGGCTCTCGGTGACGGGGAACCGCACCAGGCTTTCGAACAGAAGCTTGCGCATTATCGATTGACCTTCACAGATCGTGACCGGCGTAGGAACAGTTGAACGACTTGTTGCAGAGGGGGAAATCGGCCACGATGTTGCCCTCGATGGCGGCTTCGAGAAGCGGCCACTGGAACCACGACGGATCGCGCAGATGGCAGCGCTCGATCCGGCCGTCGGCCGCGATCCGGAGCCAGACCAGGATGTCGCCGCGGAAGCCCTCCACCATCGCCATGCCCTCCCGAGCCTCCGGGGCCGGCGCGATGTCCGAGCGAAGCCGACCTTCCGGCAACCGATCCAGGATCTGCTCGATCAGCGACAGACTCTGTTCGACCTCGCGGATTCGAATCCACACGCGCGCATTGACATCGCCGGCCTCGAGCACCGGCACGTCGAACTGCAGGCTGTCATAGGGCGGGTAGGCAATGTGCCGGCGGGCATCGAAGGCTCGCCCCGAGGCTCGCCCGACATAACCGCCGGCGGCGTACTGCAGCGCCAGCGAGGGCTTGAGATAGCCGGTTGCGACGGTGCGGTCCTGCAGCGAGGTGGTGCCGTCATAGAGGTCGACCAGGACCGGAAACCGCGCCCGCAGCTCGACGATCAGCGCCCGCAGCGCCGAAGCCCCCTCGGGCGCCAGATCGGCAGCGACGCCGCCCGGCCGCACGCCATCGCGCATCAGCCGATGGTCAAAGCAGGTGTGTGCGGTGCGCAGGACACGCTCGCGCAGGATGCCGCAATGGGCATGCATCAGCGCAAAGGAGGCATCGTTGCAGACGGCGCCGATGTCACCGAGATGGTTGGCGAGGCGTTCCAGTTCGGCCATGAGCCCGCGCAGCCAGTGGGCCCGCGGCGGAGGGTCGACGCCGAGCGCGGCCTCGACCGCCCGCGCGAAGGCGATCGCACAGGCGACCGTGCTGTCGCCCGACACACGCTCGGCCAGCCGCGCCGCCTGTTCGAGATCGGCACCGGCCATGAGATGCTCGACGCCGCGATGGACGTAGCCCAGCCGCTCCTCGAGCCGGACCACCGTCTCGCCGCCAGCGGTGAAGCGGAAATGGCCGGGCTCGATGATCCCGGCATGGACCGGTCCGACCGGAATCTGATGCAGGCCTTCGCCATGCGCGGGCAGGAAGGTGTAGGGATCTCCTGACGGCGCGGCATCGAGCCGCCGACCCATCGGGTGCCGTAGGCCCCAGCGCCCATGGTCGAGCCAGCGGCGCCTGTCCGGCAGCCCCTCCGGCTCGAGGCCGAACAGGTCGCGGATCGTGCGCTCCAGCCGGATGGCCGGCGGATGCAGCTTGCCGATCGACGGAAATGATCCCGCGGCGCATTCGATACTGAAGACAGCGGGCCGGCTCGTCTCGTCCTTATCGAGAACAGCCATGTGCACGACACCGGCATCGCCCCACAGACCGAGCAGCGAGAGACGGCCCTGAGCCAGCAGGCCGGCCAGGGCGTGCCAGGCATCCGGTGCGACGACGGTGCGCGGCCATGGGTGGTGGCGGGCG
>Ga0299906_10005238_pt1 | contig 10583 bp, 4 predicted proteins | sample RVTome_14_FD_200259 | JGI IMG/M metagenome (GOLD analysis project Ga0299906, IMG submission 200259) | Soil microbial communities from uranium-contaminated site in the Upper Colorado River Basin, Wyoming, United States - RVT145D125 (version 2) ... | reverse complement strand
GGGCTTCGCGTCCAGTCGACGATGGATCGGCATTTCCAGAGCGCGGCGCAGAAGGCTCTCTTGGAGGGGCTCGAGGAGATCCAGGACAGGCTCCCTCGCGGAGCCTCGGGCCCGCCTCAAGCGGCGGTGGTGGCGATGCGGCCCTCGACCGGCGACGTCCTTGCCCTGGTGGGAGCGCGGAGCTACGGCGCGAGCCAGTTCAACCGGGCGACCGGGGCCCGCCGCCAGCCGGGGAGCGCCTTCAAGCCGTTCGTCTACCTCGCGGCCTTCGAGCACGATCGGACTCTCGGCCCCACGACCACGGTCAAGGACGAGCCCAGGACGTTTCGTCAGGGCGGCCGCTCGTGGACCCCTTCGAACTACACCGGCCGGTTCGAGGGTACCGTGAGCTACCGCCGGGCGCTCGCGCTCTCGCTCAACGTCGCGACCGCGAGCGTGGGAGAGAGGGTCGGATTCGGACGGGTCGTCGACCTGTGGAATTCTATGGGGATGGAGAGCCGGATCGAGCCCTACCCTTCCCTGGTGCTGGGCTCGTTCGAAGTGACGCCTCTCGAGCTCGCGACCGCCTACGCGGTCCTCGCGGGCGGCGGGAAGAGAGTCGAGCCCCGCTTCTTCACGTCCGTCGAGGACGCCTCGGGGGAGAACGTCGTCGAGAATCGGCCGCGCTCCAGGAGCGTGGTCTCGAAGGAGAGCGCCTATCTCGTCACCGACATGCTCCGGACCGCGATCGACGCCGGTACCGGACGAGAGATCCGGTCGCGGGGCCTCACCGTCGATATCGCGGGAAAGACCGGCACCACCAACGACACCAAGGACGCCTGGTTCGTGGGATACACGCCGGAGCTGCTCGCAGTCGTCTGGGTGGGCTACGACGACAACCGCGAGCTCGGCCTCTCCGGGGCCGAAGCCGCTCTCCCCATCTGGGGACGCTTCATGAAGGCCGCTCTCGCCGGAGGCGACAAGGAGTCGTTTCTCCCTCCCGCGGGCATCGTCGCGGCCGAAATCGACCCGGCGACGGGAAAACGCGCGACGAAGAGCTGCCCTCGGCGCGTTCGCGAGGTCTTTCGGAAAGAGGCCGCGCCGCGGGAGATCTGTCCTCTGCACCGCTAGCCAGGCTCCGCCTCAGACCGACGAGCCCTGCGTCCCGATCCAGGGGGATTGGCATTCTTCCCGACCCCAAACTTGACTCACCTGTGAAGATCCATCCGATTCAAGGCTTCTAGCGCAGTCGAAGGGCGGGGTCGCCGAGCAGGACGTAGATTCGAAGAAGCTCCGGGAAGGCTCCCGAGTGGGCGTACGCCGCTTGTGCCTCGGCCACCGCGTCGCCGAGCCGTTCGTGGTTCCCCGACAGAAGCTCCAAGAGAAGCGCTTTGTGAAAGACCTGCGCGGGATCGTTGAGCGAAAGTCCGCTCGGCGAGATCGACGCCACCGCACCGCGCCCTTCGGCCTTCACCAGCGCCTCGCCGAGAGAGTCGAAGTAGGGGAAGTGGAAATACCCGTTCAGGCAGTTCAGAGTCACCACCAGGGGCCACTTCGCTCGGCGCGGGAGGGACGGGACTCCCGACGTGTCGAGAAGGTTTTCTTGCGCCCAGAGATGGATTCCTCCGTGGCCGATGTAGCTCACGACCGAAGGGTCTTCGCCGAAGCTTTCCACGATCGCCTCTCGAGCGCCTTCGACTCCCAGCCGCCTCAGATAGACTCGGCGCGGATCCTGCGAGGCTAGGAGCGTGGTCGCGATCTCCTCGGCGTCTGCCTCGAAGTTACCCGCCGCGTCGGGATCGTCGGCCACCAGCACCGCCCCGCCCCTGCGGAGCGAGCCCGAGGCTTCGTGAGCGAGTATCTTCGAGACCATCGCCCGCACCTCCGAAGCGCTCTTCGCCGGGAGGCGTCCGATGGCGATATCCGGGAGCAGGTCTTCCCCGTTGACGGCCGCGTACGCCGAATCGGAGGCGGTCCACAGGTAGCTCGTCTTCACCAGGAATGGGGGCACCTGATTGCCGACACCGGTCTCGAGATGATCCTTGAAGTCGTACGTGGCGTCGCCGAGGAGGACCACGTACCGAGGCGCGGGCTTTTCCCACTGGTGGTACGCGTAGGCGAGAAACTCCCGTATCGATTCGGGAGTCGATTCTCCGAACCCGAACTCGGCGTAGACCTCATCGATCGCCACCGAGGCGCTCCGAAGCCCCTGGCGGCGCCGAAGAGCTAGAAGAGGCTCAGCCGACGGGAGGAGCTCTCGCGGCCCCAGGATCAGGTAGTCGGCTCGCCGGGCGGTGCTCTTCAGGGTGCTCGCGACCGCTTTGGCGACCTTCGGCGCCTTCGGCTCACTCCCCGCCACGACGTAGGAACGGCCCTCTTCCGCGCGCAGCTTGCTTCCATCCGGGATCCATCGGGGGCCGAGGGGATCGGTGATGTCGAGAACGAGACCCGCATGAAGACTGCGCGGATATTCGACGGCGAACCGATCGAGCATGACCATGGAGTGAAGGGAGTCCGCGTCCGCCGAGTTCTCGATCGACAGCTCGTTTTTTCCTTCTCGAAGGACTCCGGCCGGAACCTCGGCGGCGAGTTTCAGCGGCGCCTTTCCCGAGAACCTCGACTCCGTGACTTCTGTCCCGTTCACGAAGACGCTCACCCGGTGGTTCGAATCGCTCACTCCTTGGAGCCAGACTTCCAGAAGCGGCGCGGAACCTGACGCCAGTTCGCTCACCTCGAAGGAGTAGCTCTTCGTCTCCGGCGCGAAAAGAAGGTCCCATAACCACGGATCCCGCGCGTCGAGGAGTCCCGCCTGGTAGTAGCGGTTCTCTTCTCTCTCGAGCTTGTGGCGGTAGGAGGGCGTGGAGTCCCCCGGTGGAACCGGGCCAACGACGGACATGGTCGGGCCACGAACGCCGGTTTCGAGCTCGTACACCGCCGCCCTGCCATAGGGATTGATTGACGCTCCCGGGCTGAAGAAGTAGAGGCTCGACCGGGGCCCGAATCGGCCGTTGTCCGGCTCGAGGTGGAAAGCCACGTCCACCCCCTGGCGGCTCAAACGAAGCGACGATTGCGCCACCGCTCGGCCGCGAGCGCCGAAGAGATCCTCGAAGCTCGCACGGTAGAGCCCGTTCTCGGCTGCGCCCAGACGAAGGACCACGTTCCTCCGATCTCGACCTTCCCTCCCTCGGGGCTGCGTCCCCTTCTGAGGGGTCAACGCCAGCCGCACCACCATTCGACGAGCGAGGACCAGCTCTCCCGCCGCTCCATCCCACCGCAGCGGAGCGAGCTCCAGGAGAGCCTTTCGATCCAATCCCTGATAGCCCACCGAGAGAACCCGCGCGGCACTGGACGGGGTGAGCCCGGCACGTCGGAAGTCGCCGCCCTCCCGGACTCGACGGCGGCCCGCCCGCACGGTTCCGCCCGAGACGAAGAGCTCCGGCACGGGCGCGGCCTCGGGACGAAGCGAGGAGAACCTCTCGACGTTCTCGACGAGGACCGAGACCACCTCGACGCCGGTTCCATCGGGAATGGGAATCCAGGAGCGCTTCAACGGAACCGCGGGCACGCCGGGCTCGTTCTCCCCCGACAAACCGGGAACCGAAAGACGGACCGAGCCGTCCGGCAGGGCCTCCGCCTGAAATCCCCCGACGCGGAGCTCGACGAGGAGACCTGTCCGGTTCTGTTCGAGGACGACGAGGGAGCCCTCGGATGGCTCTCCGAACGTGACGACGCTGGCAGGGGCGACGATGTCCCCAGGATTCTGAGGAGTCGGCGCCGCAGAGATCGGGCCATGACGCTCGGTGTTCCCCGAATGGTCGATGTCTTCGAGCTCGTAGAAGTAACTCTTTCCGTTCGAAAGACCGTCATCGAGGTGACGGTACCGCGCCCCCGACGGTGACGATCCGAGCCCGGGTATGGGCCGGCTGGTGATGCGCTCGAAGGGACCTTCGGGAGACGACGCCCGATACAGGTGGAAGCCGAGGTTCGAGAGCTCGGAGCCTGTCTCCCACGTGAGCTCGACCGCGCGATCCACTCCCCGGGCCTCGAACGAGGCGAGCTCGACCGCGGTCGGGATGGGCATCCCGAACAGGAACGTCTGCGCGTCCGCGGTGATGTCGGCGCAGTACTGGAACAGCAGGATATCCGTCTTGATGAGGCCTTCGAACGGCGTCTGGGTGTAAGCCCCTGAGACCAGAGACGCGCGCACGTAGTACAGGTCGGGCTCTCCCCCAAGCGAGTACGGAGACCAGCCGAAGGGGTCGTTCCAGTAGATGGTTCCGTGCGCCGTCAGATGGTTCGTCTGGTCCGTGAAGCCGAACCCGCTCTCGAGGTCGGCCCATGCGGTTCCGTTCCAGAACTCCCACTTGAGATCGACGGTGCCCGTCCCGAGCGCAGTCAGCGCCACGTTGAGACCGCGGAACTTCGAATCGGCGCCGACGAAGAGATACGGCCCCCGCTTCGAAGCATCCAGCACTCCGAAGTTCAAACCGAAGCTTCGCGCGGGATCCGCGAAGTACTCGCCGGTATTCCCGACGAGCCCCCCGTACGCTGCCAGAGAAGGCGTATCCGCGCCGATGAAGATGTGCGGCTCATCGATGATGCCGTTCGCGTGGCCGTTGCCGGTTCCGGGGCATGGACCCGCGCATCCGCCGAAGAGCGTCGGCCCATGGTTCATTCCGATTCCGTCCCAGGCGCCCACCACCGTCTGGGTGGGTGCGACGCCGTTCACGTAGATTCTGATCCGATCGGCGGCGAGCCCGGTGTTCTTCCACGTCGTACGGAGGTGCACCCAGTCGTTCGCGCGCCAGGAGTAGTTGGCCGGCGCGATCGTGCTCGACGCGCTCACGCCGCCGTTGTTGTTGAGCGTGAGCGTCAGCTCGTTCGCGGTCGTCCTCTCGAGGATGAAGTAATCGCTTCCCACGCCCTGGTTCATCCAGATGACCCGCCTCGGGGGTGCCCCTTCGTTCCAGGCATAGTAGGGCCGGTACCAGAGCTCGACCGAGCCCGAGACCGGATCGAAGTCGGGGCTTCCGCTCGCGCCCGCGGAAACGGCGTCGGTGTTCGCGTCGAACTCGGCGGCGTTGCCGTACCTGCCGGGGACGATGACCACTCCCGTCTGTCCCCCGGTGCTCCCGACGTCGACGCTCCCCGCATCGCAAGCGCTGCCGCTCTCGACGGTGCAGTGCCAGGCGAGGATGTCCGCCCAATGGGCGCGCGAGACCGGCTTGACGTCGGCGTGATAGTCGATGCCCTCCGCGAGCGGGACGCCTTCGACACTCACCCCCGGCGCATCCTGGAGCGAGCGCCACTGTCGGATCTTGAAGAAGGGGCGATAGCGGGTGGTGCCTCCGCCGTCGATATCGAAACGGAGACCCAGCGCCGGATCGAACGTGAGGGCGTAGGCGGCCTCGGACTCGTTGTAGTCGTCGCCGCCGCCGGTATTCTCGTCGGCGTCGAGCCAGGGACCGCCGACCATCACCGAAAGCGAATTCGGACCCCGGTAATCGTCGCGCCGTTCGAGGACCCCGGCGTCGGTGTTGTCCGCGAGGGGGCTCGCCTTGAAGTACGTCAGGGAGTTCCAGGTCTCGCTCGAGCCCGCCGGTAGGACCAAAGGAGTGGACTCGACCCAGAAGAGATTCACCCGCTCCGCTCCCACGTTGACGTTCCAACCCGTCAGGTCCGCGGTGCCGAAATGTCCGTTCACCGTCGTCCAATCGCGCGACAGGACGTGAAGGAAGTCGGTGCGCACCAGAGGGACTTCCTTGCTTGCGAGAAGGAAAGCATCCGTTCCCGGATTGTCGGGAGGGATGATGCCGTCCGTCTCGCTGTAGGTCGCCCAGTTGTCGATCGGGGCCGCGGCCTGATGAACCATGAGCTCGTGGTATTCCGTCTCGTAGCTCACCGCCTGGGTGGTCCTCCGGTTCCAGCGGAGAGCGACCTTCCCCGAAGGGAGCACGGTGTAGTCCCCGTAGGCCCTCACTCCCGGGAGAAGCGTCCCGGTGCCGTCGTTCTCGTAAAACGACGTTTGACGAAGCCGTACTCGAGTCGGGGTCACTTCGAGCGGGTCGACGCGCGAGCCGACGGCGTTGGTTCCGGCGTTGTAGTTGGTTCCGCCGACCCTCATCCCCGAGTTGTGAAGCCCGCGAGGGCTGGTGCTGGATGGAAGCGCCCCGGCGAGGTCGTGGAGCCTCGTGGGATCCTCGACCAGGTCGTAGAAGCTGAACATGCTTCCGCCCGCCTGGGTGCTGAACGTCATCTCGAAGCTCGCGGGAGAGGAGACGGTAACCGTCCCGGCGCCTTCTGAAGTCGAGAGCGTCCCACACTCCGGCGACCCCAGGAGGAGGAAGCGCACGTTGAACGTCGGGCCGAGTCCCTCTCCGATGGCGAGACCCGCCCGGCAGTTGGCGCTCAGCTCCATCGGCGCGAGAGCGTCGTTGAGGTCGGTCCCGGCGTCGTACAGGAAAGTCTCCGGACCCCAGGCGCTCCCGTCGAATCGGCGAGAGTAGATCTCGTCGTTCGCGTAGGCGTAGAACAGATAGAGGTTGCCGCTTCCGGCCGCGGTCACCGCGATCTTGTCGATGGTGGTGGCGGAGAGCGTGACGTCGGTCGAGAGCCGTGTCCAGGTGTCGTTGAAGCCCGGGGCCTTGCGGTAGTGCACCACGTCGTCGTTGCGGTTGACGTAGACGACGTGGAGGTTGCCGCTGGTGTCCTTGACGGAGGCGAATCGCTTGTGGACGCTGTTGTCCGACTGGACCTTGACCTCGGTGGTCGCGTCTTCGGTTAGAGTCCCTCCGAGCGTCGATACGTTGTACCAGCCGGCGTCGAAGGCGTTGAGGCTTGCGTCGTACTTGACCGAGAGCACCCGATGGTTTCCCAGAAGGTACGCGTTCGCGGTGGCCGCCCGCAGCATGATGAGGTCGTTCGCATCCGAGCCTCCCGTGGGGAAGAGCGCGGCCGCGGAGAAGCCTCCACCCGTGGCCACCGCCCAGGCGGGAGTGTTCGGGCTGTTGCTCCAGACGGGGCCGTTCAGCTGGCTTCCGATGCGAAGCGCGCCGTCGGTCGTCGCATCGGCGCGCCACAGGATGGGCTTTCCCCCGGCGATGAGAGCGTTCAGGTTCGGCCAGGTTCCGGCGCCGGTCGAGGCGTCCGCGGCGGTCCAGCCGACGGTGCCGTCGGCGTTGAGAGTCCCGTTGCGATAGTAGCGGAGGTTATCGCCGCCGTTGCGCCCGAAGGCGATGACGTTGGCCCCCGAGTAGCGGACCGCCCACTCTCCCACGTCCGATGGGTTGAAGCTCGAGAAGATGGCACCGAGAAGCGTCCAGGAGACCCCGTTCGAGGAGCGCGCGAGCACCGGTCTCGTGCCGTCGTGGTAGGCCACCCAGTAGTGGCCGTTCGCGAAGTGGGTGTGGAAGCGCGACGCGGAGTGAAAGACGTCGCTGGAGGTCGTCGTTCCAACGACGGCCTGGGCCCGCGCCCAGTGCGCCAGAAAAGGAAGCAGCAGCGCCGCGAGGACGCTCAATGGAGTGATGCGCTTCAAGACGGAGAAAGCCCCCGGAGGCAGAGCGGTGCAAGGCCCGTGCCCTGGAACGGAGCTCGCCTAAAGAGCTCGAGGAGAAGTAGTTACGCTGGAAAGACCGGAATCCGGGGCTGGGTTTCGGGGGGGAAACGCAACAGGGTCACTGCTTCACGTAGCATGGGTAGTCCCGCTGCGCGCGAGCCACGGCCTGGGTATCGATCTCGTAGAACGCGACCGGAGTCGCTTCCGAGGTCTGAACCGCGAGCTCGCCCTCGGCGGTGACGACCATTCCCGACCCGCCGAATAGCTGGCCGCGCGAATCCGTGCCGCTGCGGTTCGAAGACAGAACGTAGCAGCCCGAGACGATGGCCGCCATCCTCAGCGCCACCGTCCACCGGGGGACCGAAGCTTTCGCCGTGGCCCGGGGAACCCAGAGGACCTGGGCGCCTCCCCGACCGTATTCCCGCGCGCGCTCGTTGAACATAACCTCGGTGCAGATGAGAAACCCTCCGCGAATCTTTCCCGCCGGCACCACGCGGAAATGCCTCTCCCCCGGTTCGAACCAACGGGCCTCGTAGTAGCCCTCCTCATCGGGAAAGTACTGCTTGGTGTGGAGGCCCTTGGCTCCGTCTGCATTCGTCCAGACGAAGGCCTCGTTGACGCGCTTGCCGTCGTTTTCGCGCGGGCGCGAGCCGAGAACTACGGGCGCGCCGAGCTCGCCGAGGCTCGAAATCGCCTCTTCGTGAATCGCGCAGGCCTGTTTCCAGGCTCCCTTGTTGAAAGCCACCGCCGCTGCGATCCACCGTCCGAAGGGCATTTCGTTGAGGAGGAACAGGTCCGGGGCCTCCCGGGTCACCGTCCGACAGAGCTGGCTCCACTCCGCCGAGCCGGGCAGAAGCTCCGGAGGGGACTCGCAAACGCCGACCTTGAGCTTCGCCATATCTGACTCTCCTCTCTCCGTCGCTCGCCCGAGGGTGCGGATGCTTTTTCCCGCACCCCGGCTCGTCCGTGGGGATACATACTACAGCGTCCTCGGGGGAAGGCCCACAGCCGGGATCACCGCCGCTTGACGGCGCGCGCCTCAGAATGGAATCACCATGAAGAGCGAGCTCGACCTGGTGCAGGAGTTCTCCGAGCTGAACGAAGCGAAGGTAGACTCGTGGGGCACGCTTCCCGTAGCCTCGGAGAAACGCTTCCGGGAGCTCAAGGCCTATTTCGACGATCTGATGCACCGGCGGTCGAACGACCGCATACCGCTGGTCGATCGCCACGAGACGTTCGAGATCCGGAGCGCGGTCACGGGACGCTCGCGGCTGAGGATTCCGGCGGCGATGAGTCTCTTCTTCTGCCATGACGACGCCTACGCTCCCGCCCGCTCGGTCAACCTGAGCCGCGGCGGCCTCTTCGTCGGGTCGGACGTCACCCTCCGGCGGGGAGACCGCATGACGCTCTACATGCCCAATCTGGGCCGCGGGTACGAAACCCTGTTCGAGACGACGGTCGACGTCGTCTGGGCCGCCCGTGACAGCCGGGCGGCTCATCGGGGAATGGGCGTCCGATTCGAGGATCTTCGGCCGGATGCCGCCGAGCAGCTCGACGATTTCGTGGTCGCGTTTCTCCGCGACCGAATCTCGAAGTCGACGCCCGTGGGTTACCGACCAAGTTGGCTCGCCGAGCGCCGCATCATCGTGTAGCTTCCGGGGCCAGCTCGGGCGCCGGCCGGACGCGGGCGGCAAGGAGCGATACGCCGAAGACCACGACCCCCGCAACCTCGAAGGGAACGCTCGGGCCGAGCTTCTCGAACGCGGCGCCCGCCCAGATCGGGCCGAAAATGCGCGCGATTCCTCCGAAAGCCTGCTGAACTCCGAGAACCTGGCCGAGCTCGGTCCGTTGGCAACGCTGCGTGAGAAGGGCGCTGGTCGCGGGAAAGAGTAGCGCCGTTCCGATGGGCACGAGAAGCATCACCGGGATGAAGGCCGCGAGGTTCTTCGGCAGCGGAAACGCGGCGAGGCCGAGCGCGAGAAGGAGAGCCCCGGCCCTCATGAGCCGAACTTCCCCGAAGCGGCTCACCAGAGTTCCAAGGATTCCGGCGCGCATGATGACCGAGACCGCGCCCAGTATGGGAAAGATATAGCCGATGTGCGCCTCGTCCAGCCCGAACCGCTCCCTCAAGAAGAGCGCGAGGACGGCGGTCATCGAGCTGAACGCCGTCATCGCTACGGCATAGATCCAGATGAGCTCCGACGCTTCCTTTCCGGGGTGCCGGAGCGTCTCCCACACCATCGCGGATATGGAGCGCCGCTCCCCGGCGGCCGCGGATTTTGCGGCGGGGGCTTTCGATTCGGGCAGGAGCCGGTAGGCGAAGACGAGATTCACGAAACAGAGGCCGGCGGCGAGCAGACCGGGAGTACGGGGACCGAAGAGCCACACCGCCGAGCCCACGACCGGGCCAATCATGACGCCGGTGTTGGTCGCCGCCGAGAGCCAGCCGAGCGCTTTCGCCCGCTCCTTCGGCTCGACGGAATCTCCGATGTAGGCCTGCATCACGCTGGTGGTTCCGCCGCTCGCTCCCTGGACGATCCGCGACAGGAACAGCATCGCGATCGAGTCCGCGAAAGCGAAGACCAGAAACGCGAGGCACGAGCCCGAAAGGCCCACCAGGAGAGCCGGCCTTCGGCCGAATCGATCCGAAAAACGTCCCCAGAGCGGCGAAGCCGCCACTTGAGCGACGGAGAAGGAAGCCACCATGAGCCCAATCACCGTGGGGCTCGCCTGAAGCCGCAATGCGTAGAGCGGGAGAAGAGGGAACACCATCGCGTAGCCGAGCATGTCGACGAACGCGTTGAGGAACAGGACCCACAGTTTGCGGAAGCTCACGAGGTTTTGCTAGATTTGGCGGGTCCCGAATGGGCGATTAACTCAGCGGGAGAGTGCTACCTTCACACGGTAGAAGTCGCAGGTTCAAATCCTGCATCGCCCACCATCCTTAGTGGCGAGCGCGCTCCTCGCGCGCTCGCTCCCCTCGCTCCTCGCTCGGGGGGAAGGGCCCTCCGGGCCCTGCGTTTCTGTCACGCGCACTCCGCTCCTT
>Ga0299906_10005237_pt1 | contig 10583 bp, 7 predicted proteins | sample RVTome_14_FD_200259 | JGI IMG/M metagenome (GOLD analysis project Ga0299906, IMG submission 200259) | Soil microbial communities from uranium-contaminated site in the Upper Colorado River Basin, Wyoming, United States - RVT145D125 (version 2) ... | reverse complement strand
GGACGTGGTCGAACCAGGACTGCTCGGCCACTCCCGGGGGCGCGGGCGCCACGGATGCGCACCTCGATCCGAGGAGCCTGGACGAGGCGCGAGCCATCGCGTGGAAGGGCGAGACCCTGCTCCACCGTACCGGCGAGGTCTTCCTGCGGACGGCGCCGGGCGTGGCGCAGCAGCTCGCCGAGGCGGCCGAGCGGAACGACCCCGACGCGGCGCGCCGGATAGCACACAGCCTGATCTCCTCGAGCGGCGCCTTCGGTGCCCGCCGCTTGGTCGCGCTGTGCCGGACGCTCGAGCGCGATGTCCTGGGCGGCTCCGTGCACGATCTCCCCGTCCGGGCACGGGAGATCGCCGATGAACTCGTCGCGACCGCCGCGGCGCTGCAAACCGTCCTGGAGCGGGATGGCCGGCCTGTCCGCTCTGAAGCGGCTCAGCCGGCCTAGCCCGCGCCGCCGGCCTGGTTCACTGCAAAGCCGCTTGCCGGGGCGGCGCCCCGGGGTCAGCTTCGAGATTCGTCCTGAACGGCGGAATCGCGATGACCGGCTCCGGCACCCCCGGCGATACCCCCATCTCGCGCCGTGCCCTGCTCGGCGCGCTCGGCAGCGTCGCCGCGGTCGGCGTGGTGCGCACTCGACGAGACGCAGTAGACCTGCTCGCGGCCCAGACCGCGCCGACTCGCATCCCGCGAGCCGTGGGACGGCTCCCCTCCGCCCTCGGCGACCGGGCGCCCGGCGAGCAGCCGCGCCGTCTGGTCTCCACGCCGGCCCTCTCGGGCTCCTCCCTGACGCCGCTCCAGGACCTTGAGGGCATCATCACGCCCGCGGACCTGCACTTCGAACGCCATCATGGCGGGGTGCCCGCCATCGACCCCGAGAGCTACACGCTGCTGATCCACGGAATGGTGGAGCGTCCGATGACCTTCACCCTCCGCGATCTCAAACGGTTTCCCGCCGTGTCGCGCATCTGCTTTCTGGAATGCTCGGGCAATGGCCGCCGCGCCTACCTGGGCGGCGACATTCCCACCGACCTGACGCCGCAGCTGATCGACGGCATGGTCTGCACCAGCGAGTGGATCGGCGTCCCCCTCGCCACGCTGCTGCGCGAAGTGGGCGTCAGGCCCGGCGCGACCTGGCTGCTGGCCGAGGGGGGTGACGCCGTGCTCATGGCGCGCAGCGTGCCGCTGGCCAAGGCGTACGAGGACGCCATGGTCGCCTGGGGACAGAACGGCGAGGCGATCCGCCCCGAGCAGGGCTACCCCGCGCGGCTGCTGCTGCCGGGCTGGGAGGGCAACGCGAACGTGAAGTGGATCCGCCGGATCGAAGTCACCGATGCGCCGGTCATGACGCGGGACGAGACCTCGAAGTACACCGACGTGCTCCTCGACGGCACGGCCCGGCAGTTCAGCTTTGTCATGGACGCCAAGTCGATCATCACCTTCCCCGCGTATCCCTACGCGCTGCCCGACCGGGGGTGGTGGGAGATCCGCGGTCTGGCCTGGAGCGGCCGCGGGAGGATCAGCCGGGTGGAGGTGAGCGGCGACGGGGGACGCACCTGGAGCGAGGCCGAGCTCCAGGCGCCGGTACTCCCCCAATGCACTACCCGTTTCCGTTCGCTGTGGCAATGGAACGGCGCCGAGTCGCTGCTGTTGAGCCGGGCCACGGACGAGACCGGCTACCTGCAACCGACCCTCCAGGCGCTGCTCTCGGTGCGGGGCGAAGGGAGCAACTACCACGCGAATCATATCCGGGCCTGGAAAGTCGCGCGCGACGGCGCGGTCACGTTTGGATTGGGAGAGCTGCTGTGAGCGGGCGGCGCGCTGGACTCGGGCTGTTGGCGGTCATGGCCGCATGCACCGGCCGGCAGGCCGACCCACCCGCCGGCGCGGCGGCCGGAACCGCCACGACCGGCCCTGTGGCGGCGCCCGCGGCGCCCGGTCACTGGCCCGCCTCGTTCGGCCTGGGCCAGGCCGCTCCCGCGGCCCGCATCGCGGCGCTGGATGTCGACGCGCGCCCCGACGGCAGGGGGCTCCCGCCGGGGCGCGGAAGCGTGGCCGAGGGCGAGCTGGTCTATCGAGCCCATTGCGCGCTGTGCCACGGCGCGACCGGGACCGAGGGACCCCAGACCGTTCTGGTGGGCCGGGAGCCGGGGGATTCCTTCCCGTTTGCCCGGGCGCGGGCCAACCGGGCGCGGCAAACGGTGGGGAGCTACTGGCCGTATGCCACCACCATCTTCGATTATGTCAACCGGGCCATGCCACAGAACGCCCCCGGCGCGCTGAGCGCCGACGAGCTCTACGCGGTCACGGCCTACGTGCTGTTTCTGAACGAGATCGTGCCGCGGGACGCGGTGATGGATGCCACCACGCTGCCCCGGATCAGGATGCCCTCACGCGAGCGCTTCGTCCCCGATGATCGGACGGGTGGGCCAGTCGTTCGATAGCCGGGGACGGCGTATTCCCCCCTTGGGCAGCAGTGTGGTCGCGCATTCCGGCCCCTCCCTTCCGCCGATGAAACCTTTCGCCGCGCCGCGGCGTCTATTACTCTGTCAATGTCGTACTAAAGAGAGAGACGCCATGGGAGACGGCCTGGGGGAGTTCGAGCAACTGGTCCTTCTGGCCCTGGTCCGCCTGGGCGACGACGCTTATGGCGTCACGGTCCACCGCGAGATCGAGCGCCGCGCCCGCCGGGAGGTGGCGCTGGGCGCGGTGTACAAGACCCTCGCCAGGCTGGAGGCCAAGGGTCTGGTCGGGGCGCGGCTCGGCGACCCCACCCCCGAGCGCGGTGGCCGCCGCAAGCGGCACTACCGCGTCACCGCCGCCGGCAAGCGGGCGCTTTCCCGCAGCCTGGCCACCATCCGACGCATGGCCGACGGCCTCAAACCGGCCCTGGAATGGTGAAGCGGGATTCGCCACCTCCCTGGTTCACCCGGGTCCTCGCGCGCCTGCTGCCGGAGACCGAGCGCGACGCCATCCTGGGCGATCTGGCGGAGGAATACCAGGCGCGGCGTGCCGCGGGCGAGCCCGCCGGCACGGCCCGGCGCTGGTATCGCCGCCAGGCGGTCGCCGCGGCGCGCATGACGCTTTCGCCCACCTCGGGCTACGACCTCACCCCGACCAGGATTTTTGCCATGGGGGACCTGCTGCACGAAGTCCGCTACGCCCTGCGCCAGCTCCGCCGCCGGCCGTTGCACACCGCCGTCGTGGTGCTCACGCTCGCGCTCGGCATCGGCGCCACCAGCGCCGTCCTCAGCGTGGCCAACCCGATCCTGTTCCGGCCCCTGCCCTACCCCGAGCCCGACCGCGTCGTCAGCCTCTCCGAAGTCGAGCGCGACGGCTCCGGTTCGCGGATGGGCTGGATGACGTTCCGCGACATTCAGCGCCAGACCCCATCGCTCCAGTACACCGCCGTCGCGGGTTATTGGACCCCCGTGCTGATGGGCGGCGAAGCGGCGGAGCGGCTCATGGGCCAGCGGGTGACCCACGACTACTTCAAGGTGCTGGGCGTCCGGATGCTGCATGGCCGCGATTTCCGCCCCGAGGAAGACCTCCCGGGACAGACCCGCGTCGCCGTGCTGAGCTACGGCCTCTGGCAGCGTCGCTTCGGGGGGGACCCGGCCGCGCTCAACAGCACTTTCACGCTGAGCGGCGTGCCGTTTCAGGTCGTGGGCATTCTCCCGCGCGACTTTGCGAGCCTCTACCCTCCCGGCATCGAGATTTTCAGGCCGCTCGGCTACGACCAGGCGCACAACTCGGCCTGCCGCACCTGTCGCCACCTTGCCCCCATCGCGCGGCTGGGGCCAGGGATCCCGCTCGAGCGGGCCCAGGCCGAGCTGAATCGGGTGGCCGAACGCCTGGTGGCCGAGCACCCGACCAGCTATTCCATCGCGGGCATTCGTCCCGAGCCCTTGCAGGACCGGATCACCGCGGAGGTTCGCCCCGCGGTGCGACTGATGCTCGGCGCGGCGCTCTTCGTGTTGCTGATCGCGTGCGCCAACGTGGGGAACCTCGCGCTCGCCCGTACCGCCGAGCGGAGCGAGGAGCTGGTCGTGCGCGCCGCACTTGGCGCCGGGCGCTGGCGTCTGGTGCGACAACTGATCACCGAGAACGTGCTGCTTTGCGCCGCGGGGGCCGGCGCGGGGCTTCTGCTGGCACTCTGGGGGGTCGGCGCCCTCCGGGCCCTGAGCCCGGTCGACCTGCCCCGGCTGGCGGACATCCGACTCGACTGGCGGGTGGTGCTCGCAACACTCGTGGCCACACTGGGCGTCGCGCTCGTGACGGGCGTGCTGCCCGGCCTCATGGCCCTGGCGGGCGGCCGCCGACACCTGCGTCCCGCGGGAGGCCGCAGCGTGACGCAGGCCAGGGGGCACCGGCGGGCAACCGCGGTGCTGGTGGTGGGCGAGGTCGCGCTCGCGTTCATGCTGCTGGCCGGCGCCGGCCTGCTCACCCGCAGCCTGGGCCACGTGCTCGCGATCGACCCGGGATTCGACGCCGACAACCTGCTCACCATGCAGATCGTCGCCGCGGGACCCCGGTACGACGAGGACGAGTCCACCTGGAGCATGCATGCCCGCCTGCTGGACGCGGTGCGCGCAGTCCCCGGTGTCACCGACGCGACGCTCGCGAGCCAGCTCCCCCTGGCCGGCAATTTCGATCGCAGCGGGATCCGGATCGAGGACCAGCCGCTCGCCAATCCCGAAGAGGCGCCTTCGGGCGATCGCTACTCGGTGTCGACCGACTACCTGGAAACGATGGGCATCCCGGTCCTCCGGGGCCGCGGGCTCACGCCGGAAGACCGCGCGGGCTCGGCCCCCGTGGTGCTGATCAACGAGACACTGGCCCGGCTGCGCTGGCCGAACGGCGACCCCATCGGCAAGCGGCTCCAGATGGGCGCCTCCGATTCGCCGTGGCGGACCATCATCGGCGTGGTGGGCGACGTGCGGCACGTGGATATCGACGCCGAACTGACCCCACAGTTCTACCTGCCGGATGAACAATGGCCCTGGGCGGCCAACCCCTTCGGGGTCGCGGTGCGCACCAGCGGCGACCCTCGGACGTCGGTTGCCGCGGTGCGCGCGGCGATCCACTCCGTCGATCCCGACCTGGCGATCGGCGATGTCGCGTCGGCCGAGGAGCTGGTGGCCACGGTGACCGCCGACCGGCGGCTGGTGATGCGCCTGTTCGAGGCATTCGCCGGGGTGGCGCTGCTGCTGGCGGCCGCGGGGATCTACGGGCTGCTGTCGCGCCGGGTGGCGGAGCGCCGGCGCGAGATGGGCATCCGCACCGCGCTCGGCGCCTCCAGACGCCGGATCCTCCGGATAGTGCTGCGGGACGGCGGTCGCCTTGCGCTCACCGGCGTGGCGATCGGTCTCCTCGGCGCGCTGGCCCTGGGACGCTTGCTGGAAACCTTGCTCTATGGGCTGGCGCCGGAGGACCCCGCCACCCTGGCGGCGACCGTCGCCCTGCTGGCGCTCACCGCGGTCATGGCCTGCCTGTTGCCGGCGTGGCGGGCGGCGCAGGTCGACCCCATCACCGCGCTCCGGGAGCAGTAGTCCCCCCGCGGGGGCATCCGGCCCGTTTCGCCCGCGGCTCGTCGAGGGTACATTCTCGTCCCCTCCCCTGAGTGCGGGCGCATGCCAGACCCCGGGCCACTCGATCCCGCGCGGTGGCGACAGGCCACGGACCTGTTCGATCGCCTGGCCGACCTCCCTCCCCGCGAGCGCGCGGCCATCCTCACCCCGCTGCGGCACGAGGATCCCGTCCTGCACGCGTTGGTGACCGGCCTGCTCGCACGGGACGCGGAGACCAGTTCGCCGCTGGATCACGGCCCGGCCGCCATGGCGCACCTCGTGGGGCCGGCCACCACGGCAAGCGGAGCCGAGTCCGACCCCGCATCACTGGTCGGCGGCCGCATCGGCCCGTACCGCATCGTCCGGGAGCTGGGACATGGCGGGATGGGCGTGGTGTTCCTCGCCGAGCGGGTGGATGCCGGCTTCCAGCAGTTGGTCGCGATCAAGTGCCTGCCCACCCGTCGGGCCAGTGGGCAACAGATCCAGCGTTTCCTTCGCGAGCGTCAGATTCTGGCGGGGCTGATCCACCCCCACATCGCTCAGCTGCACGATGGCGGCATCACGGAGACCGGCGAACCCTATCTGGTCATGGAGTACGTCGAGGGCGAACGGCTCGATCGGTTCTGCGACGCACGGCGCCTCGACGTCGATCGGCGGCTCCGCCTCTTCCTCGGCGTGTGCCAGGCGGTGCAGTATGCGCACCAGCAGTTGGTCGTGCATCGCGATCTCAAGCCGGGCAACATCCTGGTCGGCGCCGGCGGCCACCCGAAACTCCTCGATTTCGGCATCGCCAAGCTGCTCGAAGACGAGGCGGACAGCGGTGAGACCCCCGAGAGCGCGACGACCCGGGCCCTGACGCCGGAGTACGCCAGCCCCGAACAGCTGCGCGGGGAGCGGGTCACCGCCGCGACCGATGTCTTCTCGCTGGGCTTGATCCTCTTCGAGCTGCTGACCGGACGCCGTCCGTTTGCGTCCTCGGGCCCGTTGGGACCGCTCCATGCGGTGCTGAGCGGCGATGCGCCCCGCGCGAGCGGCACGGTCCTGAGCCGGGAACGGCGCCCCCCCGGCGGGGGGCCCACGCCACAAGAGTTGGCCGCGGGCCGCGCAACGACACCGGCCCACCTGCAGCGGCGCCTGCGCGGCGACCTGGACACGATCCTCGACCGGGCGCTCGCCCGGGAGCCCGCCTCGCGTTACCCCTCGGTCCAGATGCTGCTGGACGATATCCGGCGGCACCTGGACGGGCTGCCCGTGCTGGCCCGGCCCGATTCGGCCGGTTACCGGATCCGCAAGCTGATCGGGCGCAATCGGCTGGCTGCGGTGGCAGCGGGTCTCGCCGTCCTGGCCATGACCGGCGGCACGGCGGCGGCGCTCTGGCAGGCCAGGCAGGCCAGGGCCCAGGCGGCCGTTGCGGATGAGCAGCGCGTACTCGCGGACCGGGAGCGCCGAACCGCCGAGCGGGTCTCCGGCTTCCTGCAGAACATCTTCGCCTCGGCCGACGCAAGCTGGCAGGGACAGGGCGCCCGGCCGGGGCCTACGACCACCGTGCTCGAGGTGATCGACGCCGCCGCCGATCGGGTGGACAGCGAGCTGGCGGATGAACCCGACGTGGCCGAGGCGCTGCACGAGATCCTCTCGTCGATCTACTCGGCGCTGGGGCAGAGCGGCAAGGGCGAAGCCCAGGTACGCGAGATCCTCAGGCACCAGCGCGAACGCGGGGCCGGGCCCCTGGAACTCGCACGCGGCCTGCAGGACCTGGCGGTGCACTACTACCAGGCCGGCAAGCAGGACTCCGCCTTGAGCCTGTTGCGGGAGTCATACGCCATGTTCGAGCAGGCCGGGCTCCCCGAGACGGAAGACCTGGTCTTCACCCTCAATCATCTGGGCCTCCTGCTCTGGGCCACCGGCCGGTCGGCCGAGGCGGAGCCCTACATGGTCCGCGCCATCGCCTTGCGACGGCAGCTGATGGGCGACGATGCGGGTGTGGCCATCGCGACCAGCAACCTGGGACTGATCCGCGACGCGCGGGGAGACCTGGACGGGGCGGAACGGCTGTTCCGGCAGGCGGAGGAGATCTATGCCGCCCTTCGGGACCGGGAGTACTTCGAACACGGCACCAATCTCAACAACCTGGCCATGACCCTGTTCCTGAAAGACCAGTCGGCGGAGGCGGAGCCCCTCATGCGGGAGGCCGTGGCGCTCTTCCGGCGCACCATCGGCCCCGACCACGCCACGGTGGGCGTGGCCATGTTCAACCTCGCCAGGATCGAGTTGGCCAGAGGACGGGTGGAGCAGGCGCTCCGGACGCTTCGTGACGGTGCGACCCGCCTTGGCCACCTGCCGCCGTCGCACCCCGACGTGGCCCGCGGCCAGACCCACGAAGCGGCCATTCTGTTGGCGGTGGGCCGGCTGGCCGAAGCCGAGCGGCTGGCCCGCCGCTCCCTGGCCACACGCACCGGCGCCTACGCCGCGGGCGACTGGCGCATCGCCGAGACCGAAGGCATCCTGGGCCGGATTCTGCGGGCGCGGGGGCGGGAGGATCAGGCGCTGCCGCTGCTCCGCCGGAGCCGCGACGCGCTGCTGGCGGCGCTCGGTCCCGGCCACCCCCGCACCCGCGCCGCCGAGCGGGACCTGGCCGCTCGCTAGATGTTGGCGGCACCCCGGTAGGATACCCATGCCCCTGGCGGCCCTCAGTGACGGCGATCATGGTCCTGCGCCGAATCCGGCCGTAGCTTCCGGGATGCCTTCCAGGGCGGTACCCCGGCGTGGGTGAGACCCGGGTCGACCTGCTTCATCTGCTTGAGGACCTCCGCGACGCGTATCCCGGCTCGTTGGAGGAAACCATCGTCAGCGAGGTAGTTGCGAACGCGCTCGACTCCGGCGCCACGGCCGTCGGCTTCATCGCCGATCCGGCCGCCGGGTGCTTGACCGTGACGGACGACGGCGCCGGCATGGCTCGGCGCCAGCTTGCCCGCTATCACGATCTGGCCCACAGCCGCAAGCTACGCGGGGAGGGCATCGGCTTCGCGGGCGTCGGCATGAAGCTTGGCCTCCTCGCCTGCGAGGAAGTCCTCACCGAGACCCGGCGCGGCAAGAGCCACGTGGCCAGTGTGTGGCACCTCGCGTCGCGCAATCGAGCACCGTGGAAGTGGGTGCCACCTCAGGGTCTCGTCGCCGAGCGGGGCACGGCGGTGCGGCTCAAGCTCGCCAACCCGCTCTCGCCTCTGCTCGACCCCGGGTTTCTCGAAACCGTCATTTGCCGGTCGTTCGAGCCGCTGCTGGACGCAGCGTTCGACGGCTTTCTCGCGGTGCGGTATCCCCACGGCATCCGCTTCACCCTGAACGGCCGCGGGCTCGAAAGGACCGCCGGCGACGGCCGTGCCCCCCTCGCGATCCGCTTCGGCCGGCGCCGGAAGCCCGGTGCGCTCGGCTGGCTGGCGTCTCGCCCCGATCCACTGCCCGAGGACGAACGCGGTGTCGCGGTGAGCACGTTCGGCAAGGTGATCAAGCGCGGATGGGACTGGCTCGGGGTGGTCCCCGCCGATCCGGAGCGGGTTCACGGGCTCCTCGAGGTCCCGGCCCTTGCCGAATGCCTCACGCTCAACAAGGCCGACTTCATCAGGGTGGGGACCCGCGGCGCACTCTACCTGGCGTACCGCAAGGGCATGCAGCAGGCGGTGGCCGCCCAGCTCGCCGAGTGGGGTGCGGAACGGGATACCGAGGCCGAGTCGAGGCGCCGCAAGCTCCGCCCGATCGAACGCGACCTGGAGACCGTGCTGGTGGATCTGGCCGATGAGTTCCCCTTGCTCGCCAGCCTGGTGGAGCGGCATCGCGGCGGGCAGCGACGCCTACCGATGGGCCGGGGTGACGAGCCCGGCTTCAGTCCCGCGCTGGCCATCATCGCCGGGGCGGAGGCGGAGCCCGAGTCCCCACCAGCCCAGGCTGCTGCCGAACCCGGCGAAAGCAAAGAGCCGCCGCCGCCGGACCTCCCGGACGCTGCCCCCTCGATGCTCCCCGCGAGGCAAGGGCCAAGGCGCCCGGCGCGCTACGGACTCACGATCCGCTTCGAATCGCTCCCCGACCTGGAGCAGCTCGGGCGGCTGGTCGAATCCACGGTGTGGGTGAACGACGCCCATCCGGCGTGGCGCCGTGCCTCGGCGTCACGCTCGGAGGGCTACCACCTCGCGCTCGCCGTGGCGATGGCCCTGGCGCCGCTCGCGGTCGAGCCGGGCGCGACACAGGACTTCGTCGCCGCCTTCCTGGCGCGTTGGGGCGAAGCCGCAACCGGTCCGAAGCGATGAGCCTCACCCATTCGCACTTCGCACTACGCACCACCCACCGCCTTGGCCACGCCGAAGTCGGCCAGCAGCGCGTGCCGCCCGGTGAGCAGGATGTTCCGGGGCTTGATGTCCCGGTGCACGATCCCCGGGAGACGAACCTATGACCCGGCTGGCAGGAGTTCTTCTAGCACGAGGCGGGTTTTGACCGGGACGTCACCCTCGGCGAAGTACCGGGTCACGATGGCGAGGGCGTCCGCGGCGCTGGCGATATTCAGGAACCGGAGCAGGTAGCGCACGTCGTCCAGGTCGTGAAACTCCTCACCCAGACGCAGTGCCAGACACTTCATCGCCAAGAGATACTGCGGCTGCGCCACAAAGACCTTCAGGTGCGGCCGCTCGAGGTAGGAGTCGAACGTTCCACGTGGGCTCAGCCAGGCCTTGACGGCGTCATTCAGCCAGGTCTCGGGAACCGACGCCAGATGCGCCACCCGAACCGCCGCTTCCCGGACTCGTGCCACCGGCTGAAACCACCCGTCCACGTCGCGGGTGGCGGCGCGGGCCCCCAGCGCCAGACACATGACCGCCCCACCGACCAGGTAGAGCTCCGCATGGGTCCCTGTCGTCGCAAGCTCCGCATCAAGGAGCTCAAAGAGCTTCAGGATGTCAGCCTTGGTGAGCTGCACCGGCTCGGCCACGCTCAGACTCGCGCGCCGATCCCGCTGTCCACGAAGATGTTCCGGC
>Ga0299906_10005236_pt1 | contig 10584 bp, 3 predicted proteins | sample RVTome_14_FD_200259 | JGI IMG/M metagenome (GOLD analysis project Ga0299906, IMG submission 200259) | Soil microbial communities from uranium-contaminated site in the Upper Colorado River Basin, Wyoming, United States - RVT145D125 (version 2) ... | reverse complement strand
CGGCAACGACGTGCTGATCGACGGCGGGTGGTGCGCGCAGTAGCGCGCTCACTGCGAGCGAACATGCAAAGGCCGGGCGACGCCCGGCCTTTTTCTTTCCGACGCTGGCGGGCAGTTGCGGCGCCTCCCGGCAGGCGGCCGGGCTCGATCGCGGGGCGCTCGCACGCGACTTGCAGCATCGGCTGCATTCGTGCGCGGGATTCATTTCACATTCGAACCGCCAGTCTTTCAACAACGTCAATTTGTTCGGCATAAAGCTTGCAGAAGGCTTGCGCCGAGAGCTTGCCCCATCGGCGCGATCAGACGCTTGCAGCCGACAAGGCGCTGCGATTCCGGTCCCGGGCAGGACCACCGTCGCAAGCGCGACCGCTTCACCCGATGCATCGACATTGATATGAACTCGGCCATCCAAGTCTGGCTCGAAATGCAGTGTGCGGAAATCGCCGGCGCCACCGGCGGCGTGGTGATGCTGCTGCCCCGCGGCGGCAACGCGCCGCTCGCCGCGGCGGCATCGTGGCCCGCAGGCGAGGCTGCGAACGAGGAGCTGGAGGCCGCCGCCAAGGCGGCCTACGAGCGCCAGTCACCGCTCACGCAGCCGCGCCTGAACGGCGCGCAGCGGCCGGTCGCGCTGGGACCGGTGATCTCGCATCCGATCCAGGTGAAAGGACGCACCATCGGTGCGCTGGCGGTGCGCCTCAGTCCGGAAGTGACGCTGCCGCCGCAGACCGCGGTGTCGAGCGTGCAACGCGGCGTGGAGTCCTTCGAGGCCTTCATGCGCAGTCAGCTCGCCGCCGGCAAGACGGCTGGGGCCGGCTCCGCGAGCCGCGGATTCGCGCCCAGCAACCCGGCCCCGCAGCTGCAAGCGGGCCCGGCGCGCAGCGCCAGCTCCGCCTCGGCTCCGTTGCCGGCGCCCCGCAAGCCGGGCGACGATCTCGAGAAGACGGCCGAGATGCCCGCGCCCAACTCGGTGCGCATCCTGCACCTGCTGGCCACGCTCGAAGCGCACGCGGGCTTCCACGCGGCGGCCACCGCTTTCGCCACCGAACTGGCGGACATGTTTGACTGCGATCGCGTGGCCGTCGGCCTGGCCGGACGGCGACACGTGAAGGTCGAGGCGCTGTCCCACAGCAGCGAGTTCAAGAGCAACCAGGGCCTGCTGCGCGACATCGGCGCGGCGATGGAAGAGGCGATCTGGCAGGGCTCGACGCTGATCTTCCCGCAACCCGACGGCGCGCAGCCGCGGGTGGACCGCGCGCACGCGACGCTTGCGCAGCGGCACGGCGCGATGAGCATCTACACCATTCCGCTGGTCAAGGCGGGCAAGCCGGTTGGCGCCTTCAGCCTGGAGCGCAGCCGCACCGACCCCATGCCGCGGTCCGAAGTGACCCTGGGCGAGAACGTCGGTGCGCTGCTCGGTCCGCTGCTGGAGATGAAGCGCGCGGCGGGCCTTCCCTGGCCACTGAAGATCTGGCATGCGCTGCGCGAGGCGCTCGCGCCGCTTACCGGGCCCGGCCACCGGCTGACCAAGATCGTGACCGCCTGCGTGGTGGGGCTGCTCGCGGCTGCCGCGCTGATCTCCGGCGAATACCGGGTGAGCGCACCCGCGCGCCTGGAAGGCGCCATGCAGCGCGTGCTGGTGGCGCCGGGCGAAGGCTATCTGAAGCAGGCGCACGTGCGTCCCGGCGACCGCGTGAAGGAAGGCCAGCTGCTGGCCGAGATGGCGGACGAGGACTTGAAGCTCGAGCAGCGCAAGGCGCAGAGCGCGATGGCGCAGCTCGAGACTTCCCTGGGCGTGGCGATGGTGAGCGGCAACCGCGCCGAGGTCGGGATGCTGCAGGCACGCCTCGACGAGGCGCGCGCGGAGCTGATGCTGGTCGAGCAGCAGCTCGAGCGCGTGCGGCTGACCGCACCGTTCGACGGGGTGGTGATCACCGGCGACCTGACGCAGTCGCTGGGCGCGCCGGTGAAGAAGGGCGAGGCGCTGCTCACGCTGGCGCCGGAGCACGACTTCCGCGTGATGCTGGAGATCGACGAGCGCGACATCGGCGACGTGAAGATCGGCCAGGCCGGCAACCTGGCGCTGGCGGCCTTGCCGGGCACGCCGCTCGCCTTCGAGATCCACCGCATCACGCCGGTGGCCAGCGCCGGCGACGGGCGCAACTTCTTCGAGGTCGAGGCGCGCGTGCGCGACAAGAGCGCGGAGCTCAGGCCCGGGCTGCAGGGGGTGGGCAAGGTCGAGGCCGGCTCGCGCTCGCTGCTGTGGATCTGGACGCACCGCGTGTACGGCTGGATGCGCCTGACCCTGTGGTCGTGGATCGGCTAGATGGAAGGCCTGTTCAGCTCGCGCTGGTACCGTGTAGCCGGCTTGCATCCGCGGCTGCGCAGCCACGTGCACGTGTCGCGGCACATCTATCGCGCACAGGTGTGGTACCTGCTGCAGGACCAGAGCTCGGGCCGCCACCACCGGGTCGACGAGATCGCCTTCCAGTTCATCGGACGCATGGACGGCCAGCGCTCGACCGACGAGATCTGGCACTCGCTGCTCAACCAGCTGGGCGAGCGCACGCCCACCCAGGACGAGACCATCGAGATCCTGTGCCAGCTGAGCGACAACGACCTGCTCCAGTGCGAGATCACGCCCAACGTCGCCGAGCTGTTCCGGCGGCGTTTCGAGAAGGACCGCAAACGCCGTCTGGCGATGCTCAACCCGTTGGCGTTCAAGGTGCCGCTGTTCGATCCCGACAAGCTGCTCGAGCGCCTCGCGCCGCTCGCGCGCCTGCTGTTCCAGCCGGCTACGCTGGCGCTATGGACGGTGGTGGCGGCGCTGGCGCTGCTGTCCGCGGGCGCGAACTGGGAATCCATCGGCGCCTACGCCAAGGTGCACATGCTCACGCCGCGCTTCCTGCTGCTGCTGTGGCTGTGCTATCCGGTCATCAAGGCGATCCACGAGCTGGGCCACGGCCTGGCGGTGAAGGCCTGGGGCGGCGAAGTGCGAGAGACCGGAATCAGCCTGCTGCTGCTGGTGCCGGTGCCGTTCGTGGACGCTTCGGCGGCCTCGGCATTCCCTGAGAAGCACCGGCGCGCGGTGGTCGGCGCGGCCGGCATCATGGTCGAGCTGTTCCTGGCTGCGCTGGCGCTGTTCGTGTGGAGCAGCGTCGAGGACGGTTTGGTGCGCCAGATCGCCTTCGTGGTGATGGTGGTCGGCGGGGTGTCCACCGTGCTGTTCAACGGCAACCCGCTGCTGCGCTTCGACGGCTATTACGTGCTGTCGGACGTGCTCGACGTGCCCAACCTCGGCCTGCGAGCGAACGCCTACATCGGCTATCTCGCGCAGCGCTACGTGCTCAAGGTGGAGGGCGCCGTATCGCCGGTCACCGCGCGCGGCGAGCCCTCGCTGCTGTTCGGCTACGCCGTGCTCGCCTTCGGCTATCGCTGGTTCGTGGCCGGCCTGATCGTGTTCTGGTGCGGCAGCTATTCGTTCTGGCTGGGCATGCTGGCCGCGGCGCTGGTGTTGTTCAGCATGGTGGTCAAGCCGGTGGGACGCGCCATCGAGTTTCTGCGCAAGGCGCCACAGCTTGCGCGCAACCGCAGCCGCAGCTACGCCGTGGGCGGCGCGGCGTCGGTGCTGGTGCTCGCCTTGCTGTTCGTCGTTCCGGTGCCGTTTGCCACCGTGGCGCAGGGCGTAGTGTGGCTTCCGGAGCAGGCGCGGGTGCGCGCCGAGACCGGCGGCTTCGTGGTCGAGGTGCTGGCCGCCGACGGGCAGACGGTGCGCCCGGGCGACGCGCTGCTGCGGCTGAGCGACCCCGAGCTGGTCGCGCGCGAGGCGGGCTCCCGCGCGCGCGTGGCGGCGCTCGAGATCGAATACACCCAGGCGATGGGTGCGGACACGCCCAAGTCGCAGTCGCTCAAGGAGGAACTGGCCGCGCAGCGCGCCCACCTCGAAGAGATGCGGCGGCGCCTGCGCAGCCTGGAGGTGACGGCCAAGGTGGAAGGCACCCTGGTGATGCCGCGCCCGCAGGACCTGCCGGGCAGCTACGTGAGCAAGGGCACGGTGCTGGCGCACGTGCTGCGTCCCGAGGACATCAGCGTCAAGGTGGTGGTGCCGCAGGCCGATGCCGGTCTGATCCGCTCCGGCACCGAGGACGTGGAAGTGTCCCTGACCGACCGGCGCGGCGAGCTGGTGCCGGCCATGCTCACCGGCGAAGTGCCCGCCGCCACCGCGATCCTGCCCACCGCGGCGCTGGGCGACCGCGCGGGCGGGCCGGTCGCGACCGACCCCGCCGACCAGGACGGTACGCGCACGCTGGAGCCGGTGTTCCTGTTCGACGTGCGCCTGGCCTCCAAGCAGGTGGAGCGCGTGGGCAGCCGCGTGTGGGTGCGCTTCGACCACGGCGCCAGCCCGTTGGGGGTGCAGTGGCACAGACGGCTGTATCAGTTGCTGCTGAAGCAGTTCAACCCGGTCAGCTGACCGGCCATGCACACCCATGAAACCGGCCGCGCTCACCGTACCTGGACTGCTGACGGGAGGCTACCCCGAGCGTGACTTCGCCGGGCAGACGCGCGGCGAGGCACGCACCGGCCTGCGCGCGCCGGCCCCGGTGCAGCGCCATCGGCAGCGCCGCTTCGTCACCCTGGTCGAGCGCCACTGCGAGCGCTTCGCCGCGCTGATCGGACCCGCCTGGCTCGCCGCGGTGCGCGAGGTGCGCACGCAACTGGCCGCGGACGGTTTCGCCGACGAGATCGCCGCACAGGCGTTCGCCCTGGCGCGCGAGGCCACGCGTCGCACGCTGGGCAAGTCCCAGTTCCACACCCAGATCATCGCCGCCCGCAGCATGCTGTCGGGCCGGCTGGCGGAGATGGCCACCGGCGAGGGCAAGACGCTCGCGGCGGTGCTCACAGCCGCGACCGCCGCGCTCGCCGGCATCCCCGTCCACGTGCTGACCGCCAACGACTACCTGGTGGGACGCGATGCCGAGCTGCTCACGCCGGTGTTCGCGCTGCTCGGCTTGACCGTCGGCGCGGTCACGCGGCCGCTCGACCAGGCGCAGCGCCGCGCCGCCTACGCCTGCGACATCACCTACTGCACGGCCAAGGAGCTTACCTTCGACTATCTGCGCGACCGGCTGGTGCGGCGCAGGGTGCAGAGCGCGCTGCACGAGCGCGTGCGCCGCATGGAGGGCGGTGACGTAGCGCCCGCGCCGCTGCTGCTGCGCGGGCTGTGCATGGCCATCGTCGACGAGGCCGACAGCATCCTGATAGACGAGGCGCGCACGCCGCTGATCCTGTCGCAGCCGCGCATCAACCCGCAGAAGCAGCTCTACATCGAGCAGGCGCTGCAGCTCGCCGTGCGCCTGACGCAGGGCGCGGACTTCCAGGTGGACACCGCCGTCCAGGAGGCGGTCCTGACCGAGGCCGGCCGCGCCAAGCTCGCCGAGCTGGCCGCGCCGCTGGGCGGCTTGTGGCAGGACCGCCGCCACCGCGACGAGATCGTGGTGCTGGCGCTGGCGGCGCACCACGTGTTCCATCGCGACAAGCATTACCTGGTGCGCGAGCGCAAGGTGATCATGATCGACCAGACCACCGGGCGCGTGGCGCCGGGGCGCATGTGGTCGCGGGGCCTGCAGCAGCTGCTCGAGGTCAAGGAGCGCTGCCCGCCCAGCGGCGAGCAGGAGACCATCGCCCAGATCACCTACCAGCGTTTCTTCCCGCGCTACCACTATCTGTGCGGCATGAGCGGAACGCTGGCCGAGGCACGGGCCGAGCTGCGCAGCGTCTACGGTCTGTCCATCGAGGAGGTGCCGCTGCGCCGTCCCTGCCGCCGCAAGCAGCTGCCGGTGCGCGTGTTCGCCACCCGCGAAGCCAAGTGGGATGCGGTGATCGAACGCCTGCGCGCGCTGCATGAGGCGGGCCGCCCGGTGCTGGTGGGCACCGACTCGGTGGCGGACTCGGACCATCTGAGCGTGCTGCTCGCGGCCGCCCGCCTGCCGCACGTCGTGCTCAATGCGCGCAACGACAGCGAAGAAGCGACGATCGTGGCCCGCGCCGGCGAGCCCGGGCGCATCACGGTCACCACCAACATGGCGGGACGCGGCACCGACATCCCCTTGGCGCCTGGCGTCGCGCAGCGCGGCGGGCTACACGTCATCTGCTGCCAGCACAATGCCTCGCCGCGCATCGATCGGCAGCTTCACGGCCGCGCCGGGCGGCAGGGCGATCCGGGCAGCGTGGAGACGATCCTGAGCCTGGAGGACGGCTTGCTGGCGCGCATGCTGGCGGCATGGCTGCGCGCCGCGCTGGCGGCGTTCGCCGCCCGCAACCGTCCGCTGCCCGCGTGGCTCGGCGCGCGCCTGGCCTGGTATCCGCAGAAGCTCGAGGAGCGCCGCCAGCGCGCCGAGCGCCGATTGCTGCTGGAGCAGGATGAGCGCGCCGAGCGCCGGCTGTCCTTCGCCGGGCGAGGCGAATGAAACGCATCCGGACTTCCGCTCCCGCCGCGCGCAAGACGCCGCGCGCGCGCCGTCCCGTGATCGAGGAGATCGAGCCGCGCATCCTGTACTCGGCCGACTTCAGCCCCGGCCTGGTCGAGACCGCCGCGCCGCTGGACGAACCCGAGCAGCGCCTGCTCGACGGCAGCGGCGAGTTCGTGTCCGTGAGCACTCAGGACACGGCTCTGCAGCCGAACGCGGACACGAACGATCCGCTCGATGCCGCGCAGTCGGGCGCCTGGGAGCTGGAGCTGCTGCTCGGCGACGACACCGCAGCCGCCACGGATGGCGAGCAGCCGCTGGCGAGCGCCGACGCGGCGAGCGCGCCGCTGTCGCCGGAAGCGGAAGTGGCGGTGGCCTCCACCCCGCTGGCGTTCGAGCGCAACGACGGTCAGACCGACGCGCAGGTGGACTTCCTCGCGCGCGGCAGCGGCTATGCGGTGTGGCTCACCGGCGGGGATGCGGTGATCGCGCTGGAGGGCGAGGAGACCGGCCACGTGCTGCGGCTGGACGTGCTCGGCGGCAACCCGGATGCCATTGCGAGCGGCGAGGGCCTGCTCGCGGGAACCAGCAACTACCTGATCGGGCCGTCCGAGTTGTGGCAAACGGACGTGGCCAACTATGCCGCCGTGTATTACGACGAGGTCTACGACGGCATCGACCTGCGCTACTACGGCAACCAGCGCCGGCTCGAGTACGACTTCATCCTGGATGCCGGCGCGCAGGTGAGCGACATCCGGCTGGCCCTCGACGGTGCGCAGAACGTGTCCGTCGCCGAAACCGGCGAGCTCGTGCTCGACCTGGGCGACGGACAGTCGGTCGTGTTCCAGGCGCCGGTCGCCTGGCAGGACGGCGCCGACGGGCGCGAGGCGGTCGCCAGCCGCTATCTGCTGTTCGAGGACGGCAGCATCGGCTTCGAGGTCGGCGCCTACGACGACACCCGCGAGCTGGTCATCGACCCGGTGTTTTCTTACGGGACGTATCTGGGCGGCAGCAACGGCGACCAGGTGCTGGGCATGGCGGTGGATGCCGCAGGGTACGTCTACGTCACCGGCTACACGTTTTCGACCAACTTCCCGGTCACCGCCGGCGCCTACCTTACCGCCACCGCGGGAGGACAGGATGCCTTCGTAACCAAGCTCACGCCCGACTTGAGCGGGTTCGTGTACTCGACCTATCTGGGCGGCAGTAACGACGAGGCCGGCTACAACATCGCCGTGGACGGCGCCGGTAACGCCTATGTCACCGGCTACACCAAGTCCACCGATTTCCCCACGGCGGCGGCGTATCAGAATACGTTAGAGGGCGGCCAGGACGCCTTCCTGACCAAGCTTAACGCGGCCGGCAACGGGCTGGTGTATTCGACGTACCTGGGCGGGAGCGGTAGCGATACGGGTTATTGGATCGTGGTGGACGGGGCGGGCAGTGCCTACGTCGCCGGCTACGCCACGGCGAGCGATTTCCCGGTCACGGCCGGGGCCGCGGACACCAGCTTCGCTGCCGGCGACGGTTTCGTCACCAAGTTCAGCGCGGACGGCAGCGCTCTGGTCTACTCCACGTTCATCGGTGGCAGCAACTTCGACGCCGCCTACTCCATCGCGGTGGACGGCGCGGGCAACGTGGCGGTGGTAGGCGAAACCTCGTCGAACGACTTCCCGGTCACCGCCAGCGCTTACCAGCTTACCCAGGGCGGCCAAGCCGACGTCTTCGTGGCCAGGCTCAACGCCGCCGGCAGCGCGATCACCTACGCCACCTATCTCGGCGGCAACGGCGCCGACCGGGCCTTCGCGGTCGCCTACGACGGCAGCGGCAGGATCTATCTGACGGGGGAAACCACTTCCAACAACTTCGACGTCACCGCCGGCGCGCTGCAAACCAACGACGGCGGATCGGGCGATGCGTTCCTGGCGGTCATCGACCCGTCGCAGTCGGGTGCGGCCTCGCTCGATTACTCCAGCTACGTGGGCGGCAGCAAGAGCAACGAGAGGGCGTGGAACATCTCGGTGGACGGCGCCGGGCGCGCCTACCTGGCCGGTTCGACCGATTCCGACGACTTCCCCACCACGGTGGGCGCATACCGCACGACGCGTGCGGGCGCCGACGATGTGTTCGTCGTGCAGATCAACCCCGCCGGCGGCGGCGCCGCGGACCTGCTCTACGGCAGCTACTGGGGCGGCCCCAACACCGACAGCGCACTGACCGGCGTGTACTCGAACGGGAAGCTGTACTTCGGCGGCGCCACCGATTCCAACAGCGCGATCGCCACCGCGGGCACGGTGGACACCAGCTACAACGGCGGTGTCGACGGCTTCGTGGCCGTGTTCAACTTCGCCACGCCGCCGGTGGTGACGGTCAACGCCACGCCGCTCTCGTACACGGAAAACGCCGGCGCGCAGCTGCTCGACAACAGCATCACGGTGACCGATGCCGACAGCCCGACGCTGACCGGCGCCACGCTGCAGTTCACCGCCAATTACGTGCTCGGCGAGGATTCGCTCGCGTTCAACAACTCCAACCCCTGGGGCATCACCGGGGTGTGGAGCGCGGCGGGGGCCACGCTCACCCTGTCCGGCAGCTCGAGCGTGGCCAACTACCAGGCGGCGCTGCGCAGCGTGACCTATACCAACGTGAGCCAGAAGCCGAGCACGCTCACGCGCTCGATCACGATCACGGCCAACGACGGCGGCAGCAGCTCGGCGCCTGTGGTGCGCCAGATCAACGTCGCTTCGGTGAACGACGTGCCGGCCATCAGCGCACCGGCGTCGCAGACAGTCAACGAAGACGGCACGCTCACTTTCTCCAGTGCCGGGGCCAACGCCATCGCGGTGAGCGATGTGGACGCCGGCACCAGCCCGGTGCAGCTTACCCTCACCGCCACCAACGGCACCCTCACGCTGTTCCAGACCACCGGCCTCAGCTTCGCCAGCGGCGACGGCACCGGCGACGCCAGCATGACGTTCACCGGCGCGGTTTCCGACATCAACGCCGCGTTGAATGGCTTGCGCTATAACCCGGCCGCCGACTTCAACGGTGCAGCCAGCGTGCAGGTCAACATGAGCGACCTGGGCAACACCGGGTCGCCCGGGCCGCAGATGGCCAACCGCACGGTCGCAGTGACGGTCGCGGCCGTCAACGATGCGCCGCAAAACAACGTACCCGGCCCGCAGTCCACGCAGCAGAACACGCCGCTCACGTTCTCGGCCGCGGGCGGCACCGCGATCACGCTCGGCGACGTGGACGCGGGCGCCGGCGAGCTGCGCGTGACGCTGAACGCGACCAACGGCGTGCTCACGCTGGGCTCCAGCTCGGGACTGAGCCTGGTGTCGGGCGACGGCACCGGCACGGTGACCATCATCGGCACGCTCGGCAACTTGAACACCGCCCTCGACGGGCTGCGCTTCACGCCCGACTTCAACTACAACGGCCCGGCCAGCCTGAACGTCGTCACCGACGACCAGGGCAATACCGGCAGCGGCGGCGTGCTGTCCGACAGCGACACCGTCGCGATCACGGTGTCGAACAACGTGGCGCCGAGCGTGACGCTGCCCGGTGGGGTGTTGATCTACACCGAGAACGACCCGCCCGCCGCGGTCGCGCCCACCGCGAGCGTCAGCGATCCGGACAACCCGCAGCTCGCGTACGCCACGGTGCGTATCGGTGCCGGCTACGTCCAGGGAGGGGACGAGCTGTGGTTCACCGATCCGGGGGGGCTCACCGGCATGTGGGACGCCGCCACCGGCACGCTGTCGATCAGCGGCGCGGCCGCGCCCTCGGTCTACGAAGCCGCATTGCGCTCGGTGACCTACCGCAACCTGAGCGACAACCCGAGCATGGCAGCGCGCACGATCTCGTTCGTGGCCAACGACGGCATCGCAGACGGACCGATCGTAACCCGGACCGTGCAGGTGGATGCGGTGAACGATGCCCCGGGCATCGTCGGGCCGCCGGTGCAGAGCGTGGACGAAGACACGCCGCTGGTGTTCTCCGCCGCGTTCGGCAACCAGATCGCGGTCAGCGACGCGGACGTCGGGAGCGGGGCGATGGAGGTGTCGCTCAGTGTGATCGACGGAGTCCTCTCGCTGGCGCAGACCAGCGGGCTGAC
>Ga0299906_10005234_pt1 | contig 10585 bp, 8 predicted proteins | sample RVTome_14_FD_200259 | JGI IMG/M metagenome (GOLD analysis project Ga0299906, IMG submission 200259) | Soil microbial communities from uranium-contaminated site in the Upper Colorado River Basin, Wyoming, United States - RVT145D125 (version 2) ... | reverse complement strand
ACCGGCCACCATGAAGTTCTCGGAGATGACCTCGAACCAGTCGACCCGGCAGGGGCCCTCGAGCACGCGTTCGAAGTGCTCCCGGCGCAGGCCCACTCCGTGTCCGAGGTCGGGGACGAGGCTCACGGGCCCTCCGCGACGCGGAGCCCGGGCCGCGGCCGCGGGCCGGGCTCCGCCTCCAGGCGGTGGCGACGCGTCAGTCGGCGTCTTCCTCGATCACCGTGCCGCCCTTCTTCGCGCATTCCTCGGCGGAGGGGGCCGTCACCCAGCCCTTGCCCTTGCAGGCGTTGTGACCGCCGCAGTCGTGGCTGCCGTCGGCGGCGGCGCACTCGCCCTTGCCCGAGCAGCTGTTGATCCCGGCGCACTTCACCCCCGCGCTGCCCTCGCTCTCGGCGCCGGCGGTGGCGGCGCCCGCGGCCATCAGGCCGAGCGCCGCGCTGGCGACCAGCAGGCCTCGCAGCTTCATCGTCTCTCCCCCTTTTCGTCTCTCGCAGGTCCCGTCTCGCAGGTCTCGATGGCGTTCCGGGTCCGTCCCGGGCGCCCGATCACTCTAGGATACGGGGAGGCGACGCCCCAGGTGGCGGCCGCTCCGGTCCGGGGGCCGCCCGCCGGCGGGCGTCGGCCCACTCCAGGGGCTGGCCCGGCGCCAGGCGCTCGACCTCGAAGAGGGTGGCCACGAACTCGCTGCGGCTCCCGGCGCGGTAGGGCTGCGGAACTCCCAGACGATCTCGCCCTCGGGGGTGACCTCGAGCGCGCGGCCGCAATCCGACTCGGTCAGCAGGGTGTTGCCGCCGGGCAGGCGCTGGGCGCTGCCGCAGGTCCGCGAGAAGAAGGGCGGGTCGCCGGGCCGGGACGGCAGCTCCACACCGCCCGCGAGCTCGCGGGATCGAGCTCGAGGACGCCCGGCGGCGAAGGCCGGCAGCCGGCCGTCGAAGAGGCCCTCCACACGGCTCACCTGCCGCGTCAGCAGGCAGGGGACGGCTGCGCGCGCGAGCCAGCCGTCGTCTACACTCGCCCGCGTGTCGGGGGGAGAGGTCGCGGGGGGCGGCGCGCCGGGCGCGCCGGGAGCCGGGTCCGACGCGGACATGGCGGACGCGCGGCCCTCCGCCGCCGAGGCCCGGCGCTCCGCCGTGGAGCAGGTCGCCGGCCTCTTCGACTACCGCGCGAAGGTGGCGAGCGCGCCCGGGCGGCTCTGGGTCGAGCGCTACGCGCCGCACCAGGAGCTCTACGCCGGCCTGATCGTCGCCCGCAACGACGCAGTGGCGGCCGCGGTCTCCGGCGGCGGGACGCTCCTCGACGTGGGCTGCGGCATGGGCGACCTGCTGGTGCGGCTCGCCGACCGCTACCGCGTGCTGGAGGGGATCGATCCCTCGCCCGAGATGGTCGAGCAGTGCCGCCAGAACCTGGAGATCCGCCGGCTGGTTCCGCGGGCGCGCGTCCGCCAGGGCGTGGCCGAGGCCCTGGAGTGCGAGGACGCCTCCGTGGACACGGTCCTGATGCTGGACGTCTACGAGCACATCCGCCCGGCGCGGCGCGGCGCGGCCCTGGCCGAGGTGGTGCGCGTGCTCAAGCCCGGCGGCGAGCTCTGCCTGGTGACGCCCTCGCGTGCGCGGCTGCGGCTCTGGAACGTCTTCGACAACCTGCTCTGCGCCCCGGGCCGCCTGCGCCGGGGCGAGCGCGCCCGGCTCTGGCCCTTCGCCGCCAAGGGCCACCCCGAGCACTTCGTGAGCCGCCGCGAGCTCGTCCGCGACCTGGCCGCGGCGGGCCTCGACCTCGTCCACTTCGAGCGCGTGGGCTTCTACCCGGCCCCGGAGCGGCCGGGCTTCGTCGAGCCCTGGCTGCGGCGCCTGTGGCGCCGGCCGGCGGGCCGGCGCTTCGCCCGCGCGCTCTTCGCCGCGGCGGCCCGGGTGCGCCTCCTCAACCAGAAGCTGCTGGTGCGCTGCGAGCGGCCGGCCGGCTCCTAGCCTAGGCTCCCTTCCCGCGGCGCGCGGCGGCGCGGCGCTCGCGCCAGCGGCGCAGGCGCTCCGCGATCCCGGCCTCGGCTCCGGCCTCGCCGGGCTCGTAGAAGCGCGGCTCGCCGAGCTCCGGGGGCAGGTTCGCCGCGGGCACGAAGGCGTCGGGCGCGTCGTGGGGGTACTCGTAGCCGGCGCCGTAGCCGAAGCGCTTCATCAGCGCCGTCGGCGCGTTGCGCAAGTGCAGCGGCACCGGCAGCGAGCCGTGGGCCTCCACGGCCTCCTGGGCCCGGCCGATGGCCCGGTAGGCGGCGTTGCTCTTGGGCGCGCAGGCCAGGTACGAGACCGCCTGGGCCAGGGGGATGCGGCCCTCGGGCATGCCGATGCGCTCGACCGCCAGGAAGGTCGAGGTGGCCAGGCCCAGGGCCGCCGGATCGGCGTTGCCCACGTCCTCGGCGGCGAAGACGACGAGGCGGCGGGCCACGAAGAGCGGATCCTCGCCGGCGGCCAGCATGCGCGCCGTCCAGTAGAGGGCCGCGTCCGGATCGCTGGCCCGCAGGCTCTTGATCAGGGCCGAGACCACGTTGTAGTGCTCCTCGCGATCCCGGTCGTGCACCCACACCTGCCGGCCGGCGGCCTCGCGCACCGCCTCCAGCGTGACCGGCGCCCCGGCGCCCCCCGCGCCCCGGGCCACCGCCGCCGCGGCCTCCAGCACGTTGAGCGCCCGGCGGGCGTCGCCGTCCGCCGCCGCGGCGATGGCCTCGAGCACCGCGTCCGAAGGTGCGGGGATGCGGGAGCCGAGGCCGCGCTCCGGGTCGGCGGCCGCCCGGCGGAGCAGGCGCAGCAGGGCCTCGGGCCCGATGCGCGCGAGCGCCAGCACCCGGCAGCGGGAGAGCAACGGTGCGATCACCTCGAAGGAGGGGTTCTCGGTGGTGGCGCCGATCAGCGTCACGGTGCCCGCCTCCACGTGGGGCAGGAGCGCGTCCTGCTGGGCGCGGTTCAGTCGGTGCAGCTCGTCGAGGAAGAGCACGGTTCGCCGCCGACGCCGGCCCGCGCGCTCGACGCTGGCGCGGATCTCCTTCACCCCCGCCATCACCGCCGACAGGTACTCGAGATCCGCCTCCACGCGCGCCGCGATCAGGTGGGCCAGGGTGGTCTTGCCGCAGCCCGGCGGTCCCCACAGCACCAGCGACGGCAGCTCGCCCGCGTCCAGCAGCGAGCGCAGCACGGCGCCCTCGCCGAGGAGCGCGTCCTGGCCCTCCACCTCCTCCAGGCGGCGCGGTCGCATGCGCTCGGCGAGCGGGGCGCGTCCGGGATTCGGCGGGGCCAGGGGGCTCTGCGGGAAGAGCTCGAGCTCGCGGTCGGAGCCCATGGGGGCATGCTAGCAGCGGCGCCGCTGACTATGCTGTCGCCGCCCCGAGGCGCGAGGCGACCATGCGCATCCGCTCGCTCGGCCTGTGCGTCAAGCCCGGACAGCCGCAGCTGGCCGACTTCGTTCGCGATCTGGAGAAGTGGCTCGCCGAGCGGGACGTGGAGAGCGTCCCGGACGAGGAGGCCGCGCGCTGGACGGAGGCCCGCGGTGTCGCGCGCTCCGAGCTCGGCAAGCGGGTCGACGCGGTCGTCGTGCTCGGCGGCGACGGCACGCTGCTGGCGGTGGCGCGCGAGCTCGGCGAGCGCTGCGTGCCCATCCTCGGCGTGAACCTCGGCACCCTGGGCTTCCTGGCCGAGACCGCCCAGGAGGGGCTCCACGCCAGCCTCGGCGACCTGCTCGGCGGGCGCGTCGAGCGCGAGTCCCGCATGCGCCTGGAGGTGCGGGTCGACCGGGAGGGGAGCCCGCGCGGGCGCTACCTGGCGCTCAACGACGCGGTGATCTCGGGCCCCCTGTCGCGCCTGCTCGACCTGGACACCCGGGCCGACGGCTTCGAGGTCACCACCTACCACGCGGACGGGCTGATCGTGGCCACCCCCACCGGCTCGACGGCGTACTCGCTGTCCGCGGGCGGCCCCCTGGTGCTGCCGGACCTGGAGGCCATCGTCGTGACGCCGATCTGTCCCCACACCCTGACCCAGCGCCCCCTGGTGCTGCGGCCCGACTCGCGCATCGAGGTGCGCGTGCGCGACGCGCGCCAGCGCGGGGCGCGCCTCACCGTCGACGGCCAGGTGGGCTGCGAGCTCGGCGACGCGGACTGCGTGAGCGTGTGCCGCTCCGCCCATCCGGTGACCCTGCTGGTCCCTCCGGACCGCAACCGCTTCCAGGCCATGCGCGCGAAGCTCCGCTGGGGAGAGCGGTGATCGAGACCCTGCGCCTCGAGGACTTCGCGATCGTCGACCGCGCCGAGCTCGAGTTCGGGCCCGGCCTGAACGTGCTGACCGGCGAGACCGGGGCCGGCAAGTCGATCGTGCTCGGCGCCCTGGCGCTGCTGGCCGGGCGCCGCGCCTCGGCGGAGTGGATCCGCAGCGGCTGCGAGAGCGCCGCGGTGGAGGCCGTGTTCCGCACGGATCGGCTCCCGGCCCTGGAGGCGGAGCTCGCCCGGCGGGGTCTCGCCGCCGACGCCCACGAGCTGGTGGTGCGGCGCAGCGTCTCCCGCGCGGGTCGGAGCCGCGCCCAGGTGGCCGGCCAACTGGTCCCGGTCGCGACCCTGGCCGAGCTCTTCGCCGGGCGCCTCGAGATCTCGAGCCAGCACGAGTCCCAGGCGCTGCGGCGCCCGGACGTGCACGGCCTGCTGCTCGACCGGGCGGGCGGCCTGCTCGAGCTGCGCCGCGCCGTCGCCGACGGCTGGGCCGCGCTGCGCGAGCTGGACGCGGAGATCCAGACGCTCGCCGCCGCCGCCGGCGAGCGCGCCCGGCGGCGCGACTTCCTGGAGTTCCAGGTGCGCGAGATCGACGAGGCGCGGCTCGAGCCCGGCGAGGACGGGCGCCTGCGCGCGGAGCGCTCGCGCCTGGCCCACGCCGAGCGCCTGCGCGAGGAAGGGGCCGCGGCGCTGGCGGAGCTGGCCGGCGATCCCCTGGCCGCCGAGGGCGGCAGCGCGGCGGACCGGGCGGGCGGCGCCGCCCGCCGCCTCGAGGGGCTGGCGCGCCTCGACCCGGACCTGGCCGGGCTGGCGGCGCGCGTCGCCGCGGCGCGCGAGGAGCTGCGCGAGGCCGCCCTCGACCTCGAGCGCTACCTGGACGGGATCGAGGCGGAGCCGGCGCGCCTGGCGCGGGTGGAGGAGCGGCTGGCCCGCCTCGAGGCGCTCCAGCGCAAGTACGGCCCCGACCCCGACGCGGTGCTGCGCTTCCGGGACGAGGCCGCGGCCGAGCTCGCGGCCTTCGAGGGGGCCGACGACCGCACCTCGCGCCTCGGCGCGGAGCGCGCGTCCCGGGCCGCCCGCCTGGAGCGCGATGGCCTCGAGCTCTCGCGCGGCCGGACCCGGGCGGCCCGCCGCCTGGCCCGGGACGTGGAGAGCGCGCTCCGCGAGCTCGCCATGCCGCGGGCCTCGTTCGCCGTCGAGCTCGTCGCCGCCGAGGCGCCGCCGGGGCTCGCCTGCGGTCCCGGCGGCCGCGAGACGCCGGAGTTCCGCTTCTCGGCGAGCCCGGGCGAGCCTCCCCAGCCGCTCCACCGGGTGGCCTCCGGGGGCGAGCTGTCCCGGGCGCTGCTCGCCCTGAAGCAGGCCGCCCGCGGCGCCGAGGCGGGCATGGTGCTGGTCTTCGACGAGGTCGACGCCGGCATCGGGGGCCGCGCCGCAGACGCCGTGGGCCGGCGGCTGGCGGAGCTCGCGGCCGAGCACCAGGTGCTCTGCATCACCCACCTGCCCCAGATCGCGGCCCGGGCCCACACGCACCTGCGGGTCGAGAAGCGGGGGCGCCGGGGCCGCACCCTCACGCGGGTCGAGCGGGTGGAGGGCCGGGAGCGGGTCGAGGAGATCGCCCGCATGGCGGGCGGTGAGAAGGTAGGCGAGGCGACCCGCCAGCACGCCCGGGCGCTCCTCGGCGGCCGCGGCGACTAGTCGCCGGCCCGAGCGCTCTCTTTCTATCCTCTAGGGGACCCCCAGGGGATATGGGGTCAAGCCGACCCGCTGTCCCTCCGAGAAGGATCCAGGCGTGGGACCCCGGGTCCTTGGGTGACCGCGGTCACACCAGGAGCCGGGGGCACCGACGATGTCCAGAACGGTGGGGATCGCGCGCAAGGCCGGGAAGGCGGAGATCGCGGTCCCGGCGGGGGCTCGGATCCGGGTGCTACGGGGATTCTACGAGGGACTGGAGATGCCGATCGACGAGCACTGGATGGTGATCGGGCGCGGGCGCAGCGCGGATCTCGCGATCGCCGAGCCCACGATCTCCAGGGCCCACGCGGCGATCGGGTACGACGAAGAGGGGTTCTTCGTGCAGGACATGGGCAGCACCAACGGGACGCGGGTCAACGGCGACCGGGCCGAGCGGGCGCGGCTCGCCGACCGCGACGAGGTGCTGCTCGGGAAGCTGCTGCTGCAGGTGCTGTTGCCCCGGGGCCAGGCGTCTGCGGGCCGGTAGGAGACGGGGGCCTGAGAACGCAAGATGGAACGCGACCACTACTCGCTGATCATCGTAGGGGACGAGCTCTCGCCGATCCGGCGCCTCGACGTGCCGAAGCCGAAGGTGAGGCGCATCCTCCAGGGAGCCGTCCTGGGGGCGGTGGTGCTGCTCGCGGGCATGGTGGACTACGTGCGGCTGCGCATCGAGCACCTGGAGCTCGACGACCTGCGCGTCCAGTCCGCCGAGCAGCGCGCCCGCCTGGAGAACTTCGACGAGGTGCTCGCCGGGGTGCAGAGCCGCCTCGAGCAGCTCGGGGAGTTCGAGCGCAAGGTCCGCATCATCGCCAACCTGCCCGGCAGCGCCGGGACCGGCGGCGAGGACGTGGTCGAGGTGACGCCCCGGATCGCAGAGGATCCCGAGGGGCCGCGGGGCGGCGCCGAGCTGCCCCTCGAGGTGGACGCCGAGGGCGCCGCCGAGGTCCCGATCCCGCCCCAGGCGGCGTTCCAGGCCGGCTCCGCGGCGGCCGCCGAGGTGCTGCGCAGCCAGGCCCAGCACCTGGAGCAGCTGGCTTCCGTGCGGGTCGGCTCCTTGGAAGAGCTGATCGTCCAGCTCGAGGGCAAGCGCGACCGCCTCGAGTCCTCGCCCTCGATCTGGCCCGCCGAGGGCTGGCTCACCTCGCGCTTCGGCATGCGCGTCTCGCCCTTCACCGGCCGCCGGCAGTTCCACGCCGGCCTCGACATCGCCGGCGCGCCCGGCACCGACATCGTGGCGCCGGCGCGGGGCCGGGTCAGCTTCGCGGGCAAGCGCGGCCCCCTGGGCAACAGCCTGACGATCGATCACGGCTACGGCGTGCGCACCCTGTACGGCCACGCCAAGGACCTGCGGGTGAAGCGCGGCGACCAGGTCGAGCGGGGTCAGCTGATCGCCACCCTCGGGAACAGCGGGCGCAGCACCGGCCCCCACCTGCACTACGTGGTCGAGGTGGAAGGCAAGGCCAAGAATCCCCTGGACTACATCTTCGACTGATTTCCCAGCCCCGACGGCCGTTTGCCCGGCCGGAACCCCTCCCGTACACTGCGCGGCGCTCTCGGATCTCCCCCGGTGGAGCGCTTCTCTTCCGAATGCCCAACCCGCTGCGGCTCCTGATCCCCAGCCACAACGACCGCGAGCTCAAGCGGATGCTCCCGCTCGTCGAGCGCGTCAACCACCTGGAGCCCGAGCTGGTGGCGCTCGCGGATGCCGACCTGCGCGCCCGCACGGGTCCGCTGCGCGAGCGGGCCGAGCGGGGCGAGCCCCTCGACGAGCTCCTGCCCGAGGCCTTCGCCCTGGTGCGCGAGGCCGCCAAGCGCACCCTGGGGCAGCGCCACTACGACGTGCAGCTGATGGGCGGCATCGTGCTGCACCGGGGCAACATCGCCGAGATGAAGACCGGCGAGGGCAAGACCCTGGTCTCCACGCTGCCCTCGTTCCTGAACGCGCTGACCGGCCGCGGCGTCCACATCGTCACCGTGAACGACTACCTGGCGCGGCGCGACGCCGAGTGGATGGGCGAGATCCACCGCTTCCTGGGCCTGTCGGTGGGCGTGATCCTCCACGACCTGGACGACCTCCAGCGCAAGCGGGCCTACGCGGCGGACATCACCTACGTCACGAACAACGAGCTCGGCTTCGACTACCTGCGCGACAACATGAAGTACTCGCTGGCCCACTTCGTGCAGCGCTCGCTCCACTACGCGATCGTCGACGAGGTCGACTCGATCCTGATCGACGAGGCCCGCACGCCGCTCATCATCTCCGGCCCGTCCGAGCAGAACGTGCAGCTCTACTCGGTGGTGAACCGGGTCATCCCCCGGCTCAAGGCCGGCGAGAAGGGCGATCCCTCCAAGGAGGTGGAGGAGACCGGCGACTACTGGATCGACGAGAAGTCGGGGAGCGCCGCCCTCACCGAGGAGGGCGTGCACCGCGTCGAGAAGATGCTCCAGATCGAGAACCTCTACGACCCGGAGATGATGCCGGTGCTCCACGCGGTGAGTCAGGGCCTGGTGGCCCACGGCCTCAAGAAGCTCGACGTGGACTACGTGGTCCGGCAGGGCGAGGACGGCCGCAAGGAGGTGGTGATCGTCGACGAGTTCACCGGGCGCCTGATGCCCGGGCGCCGCTGGTCCGACGGCCTCCACCAGGCGGTGGAGGCCAAGGAGGGCATCCAGGTCCGCAGCGAGAACCAGACCCTGGCCTCGGTGACGTTCCAGAACTTCTTCCGCATGTACGAGAAGCTGGCCGGCATGACCGGCACCGCCGACACCGAGGCGCCCGAGTTCGCGAAGATCTACGACCTCGACGTGCTGGTGGTCCCGACCAACCGCCCGATGATCCGCAAGGACCTCTCGGACGTGGTCTTCAAGAGCAAGCGCGAGAAGTTCGACGCGGTGGTGGAGGAGATCGCCGAGCGCCACGAGACCGGCCAGCCGATCCTCGTCGGTACCATCGCCATCGAGACCTCGGAGATGCTCTCCAAGAAGCTGCTCAAGCGCGGCGTCAAGCACAACGTGCTGAACGCCAAGCAGCACGAGCGCGAGGCCGAGATCGTGGCCCAGGCCGGGCGCCGCGGCGCGGTGACCATCTCCACCAACATGGCCGGCCGCGGCACGGACATCGTGCTCGGCGGCAACCCCGAGTTCCTGGCCCTGGCCAAGTGCCAGAACGACAAGGCCCACCCGGAGTACCCGGCCCTCTTCGCCCACTTCGAGGCCCAGTGCGCCCGCGAGCGGGACGAGGTGGTGGCGGCCGGTGGCCTGCACATCGTCGGAACCGAGCGCCACGAGAGCCGCCGCATCGACAACCAGCTGCGCGGGCGCTCGGGCCGCCAGGGCGATCCCGGGTCCACCCAGTTCTTCCTCTCCCTGGAGGACGACCTGCTGCGTATCTTCGAATCCGAGCGGGTGAAGCAGTGGTGGGATCGCGTCGGCGTCGAGGAGGGCGAGGCGATCGAGAACAAGCTGCTGACCCGGGTGATCGAGAACGCCCAGTCGAAGGTGGAGGCGCGCAACTTCGACATCCGCAAGCACCTGCTCGAGTACGACGACGTGATGAACAAGCAGCGCACCGCCTTCTACGAGCGGCGCCGCGACGCCCTGTCCCGGGAGGACGTCCACGAGGAGGTCCTGTCCATGGCCGAGGGGGTGTGGGTCTCGATCCTCGACAGCCACTGGCCCGAGAAGGCCGAGGCGGACCCGGAGACCCTGGCCGGGCTCTCCGCGGCGCTGCACGGGCTCTTCGGCGTGGCGCTCGATCCCCAGCAGCCGCCCTTCGCCGTGGGCGGCCGCCCGGCGCCGGACCGGGGCGCCTTCGGCAGGACCGTCTTCGACGCGCTGGTGACGGTGCTCGAGGACAAGAAGAAGCTCTGCGACGCCCGGGCGGAGGAGTACGCGGAGCTCGGCTATCCGCCCTTCGAGGCCTTCGAGCGCAAGATCCTGCTGGACATCCTGGACACCCAGTGGAAGGACCACCTGCACACCATGGACGGGCTGCGGGAGGGCATCGGGCTGCGCGGCTACGCCTCCCGGGACCCGAAGCTCGAGTACCAGCGCGAGGGCTACGCGCTCTTCGAGGCCATGAACGAGCGCATCGACGCCCAGGCGGTGGAGGTGGTGGCGAAGTTCGCGCTGCCCGAGCCGGTGCCGCCGGGCGCGACCCGGCCGCCCCCGGTGCTTCCCGGCCAGCGCTCCCTGGAGGAGGTGGCCGAGGCCCGCGGTCGCGCCCGGGCCCTGAAGGACGCGCCCCCCGGCAAGGTGGGGCGCAACGATCCCTGTCCCTGCGGCAGCGGCAGGAAGTACAAGAAGTGCCACGGGATGGCCTAGCGCCCGCCCGGCGAGACCCCGCTTGAACCCGCGCGTCCCCGGCTTCCGAGCCGCCGCCGTCCACTGCGGCACCAAGTCCCGAGGCCTCGACCTGGCCCTCGTCGCCAGCGAGGTGCCGGCCTCGGTGGCCGGCGTCTTCACGCGCTCGGCGGTGGTGGGGGCGCCGGTGGAGCTGTGCCGCAGGCGGGTGCGGGCCGGGCGCGCCCGGGCGCTGGTGGTGAACGCGGGCGTGGCGAACGTGGCCATGGGCGAGCGCGGGCGCCGCGACGCCGAGGCCATGACCCG
>Ga0299906_10005233_pt1 | contig 10592 bp, 9 predicted proteins | sample RVTome_14_FD_200259 | JGI IMG/M metagenome (GOLD analysis project Ga0299906, IMG submission 200259) | Soil microbial communities from uranium-contaminated site in the Upper Colorado River Basin, Wyoming, United States - RVT145D125 (version 2) ... | reverse complement strand
GTTGCTGCTCGCGCTCGCCGTCCCGTGCTCGGCGCAGCTCGGCGTGATCCTCGGGATGATCACCAAGACGGGCCTCATGGGCATCGCGATCTGGACCGTCGTCGTGCTCTCGACGCTGCTCGGGGTCGGATGGCTCGCGGCACGGGTGCTGCCGGGCGAGCGCTCGGACTTCATCGTCGAGCTGCCACCGCTGCGCGTGCCGTCCGTCCGGAACGTCGCGGTCAAGACCGCCGCGCGGCTGGAGTGGTACCTGAGGGAGGTCGTCCCGGTGTTCGTCCTGGGGACGGCAGCGCTATTCGTGCTGGACCGGGTCGGGGCGCTCGAGGCGATCGAACGCTGGTTCTCACCCGTCGTCGTCGGCTGGCTCGGCCTACCGGCAGCCGCGACCGGCGCCTTCCTGATCGGGTTCCTGCGTCGCGATTACGGCGCAGCCGGGCTGTTCGCGCTCGCGGGGGCCGGCGCGATGTCTGGCCGGCAGATGCTCGTCGCGATCGTGGTGATCACGTTGTTCGTCCCATGCATCGCGAACCTCATGATGATCGTGAAGGAGCACGGACGCCGGGTCGCGTTCGCCGTCGCCGCGTTCGTGTTCCCGTTCGCAGTGATCGTCGGCGGGGCACTGAACGCCGTGCTGTCCTGGCTCGGGATCGAGGTGGGCTGACGTGCGGTGCAGGCTGTGCGGCCACACGTTCGACGCCGCGTCGCTCGCGTGCCACGGATCGTGCCCGCTCGGCGCGCGGTGCACGCTGATCTGTTGCCCGAACTGCGGCTACCAGGTCGTCGACGAATCGCGCAGCGGCGTCGCGCGGCTGCTCCGGCGCGTCCTCCGCGCGACCGACGACCAGGCCGCCGATCCTCCGGAGCCGCGCGATCGATCGACCGTCCCGCTCTCGCACGTGCGCGAGGGCGCAGCCGTCGAGGTGCATCGGTTCGAGGACATGTCGACCGCCCGCCTGTCGCGGCTGACCGGCTTCGGCCTCGCGCCGGGAACGGTGGTCACCCTCCGTCAGCGCCGTCCCGTCCCGGTCGTCGCGATCGGCGAGACCGAGCTCGCGCTGTCCGAGGACATCGCCCGCCGGATCCACGTCCACGTCCCGAGGGAGGCCTGATCGCGATGTCGCCCGTCAACTTCGACCAGGCGCCGATCCTGCTCTTCTGGGAGACGACGAAGGCGTGCGGGCTTGCGTGCAAGCACTGCCGCGCGAACGCGATCGCCGAGCCGCTGCCCGGCGAGCTGTCGACCGCCGAGGGGTTGAAGCTGATCGACGATGTCCATCGGTTCGCGCCCCGCAACCCCGTGCTGGTCTTCACCGGCGGCGATCCGTTCATGCGCGCGGATCTCTTCGAGCTCGCCGCGTACGCCCGCGGGCTCGGCATCCCGATCGGGTTCGCGCCGAGCGTCACACCCCTCCTCACACCTGAGTCGGCCGTCCGGATGCGCGAGGCGGGCGCGAAGACGGTCTCGATCAGCCTCGACGGCGCGTGCCCGCAGACGCACGAGGGCGTGCGCGGGGTCGAGGGGCACCTCGCGAAGACGCTGGCCGCGATCCGGATGCTGGTCGAGCACGGCCATACCGTCCAGGTCAACACGACGGTGATGCGGAGCAACGTCGAGGAGCTCGCAGACGTCGCGGGCCTGGTCGCCGAGCTCGGTGCGCACATCTGGGAGGTCTTCTTCCTGATCCGCGTCGGCCGCGGCTCGGAGCTGCTCGAGCTGACGCCGCAAGAGAACGAGGACGTCGTGCACTTCCTGGTCGACGCGTCCGCCTACGGGTTCATCGTCCGCACGGTCGAGGCACCCTTCTTCCGCCGCGCCGTCGCGCAGCGCCGGGAGGCCGGCATGATGAACGGCGACGTGGCGGCGCGGTTCGGGCTCGGCCGCCTGTACGGCCGGCTCACGACGAACCTGCACGACCGGCTCGGGCCGGCGAGGTCGTCGCCTCGTGCGCAGAGCGTCGGCACCCGCGACGGCAAGGGGATCCTGTTCCTCTCGCACGACGGCGACCTGTACCCGTCCGGCTTCCTGCCGCTCCGCCTCGGCAACGTGCGGACGGACGACATCGTCGAGGTCTACCGTGACCACCCGGTGCTTCGCTCGATCCGCGCCTCCAAGTTCTCCGGGCGGTGTGGCGCGTGCGAGTACTCCGACCTGTGCGGCGGCTCCCGCGCCCGGGCATGGGCTACGGGTGGGGACGCCCTCGGCGAGGACGAGGCCTGCGCCTTCGTCCCCGCCGCTCCGGCGCTGACCTGAGGCCGGCTCGGCGAAGGCCCGATCGGACCGATCGCGGCCCGTGGGTCCCCGTAGTGGCAGGTCCGACGCCCTACGTCGGGCGCTTCCCGTTGGGGTGCACTTGCACAGCAGGAGGTTTCCATGCGCCTCGAGGTTCGCGTCACCCTGTGGCTGGCGGTGCTGCTCGGCGCCGCCACGGCACTCACGTTGATGTTCATGGCTCGTTTCGAGACACAGAACCTGGAACGACAGTGGACGCAAGCCGGCGAGGTGCTCGCGGTCGCCACCGAGAGCAGCCTCGAGGTGAGCATGCTCCACAACGCACCGGACGACATCCGGCAGACCGTCCGCAACGTCGAAGAGGGCGACCTGATCGACTCCGTGACGGTCTACCGGCGGAACGCGAGCATCTGGGTCACGTCGAACGGCCAGTCCGCGCCGTTCGGACAGCGACGCGATGCGCTGCTCACGGCGATGAGCCGCAACGACGTCCTCACCTCGGCGAGCGACGAGAAGGTCAGCGTGTTCGTCCCCGTCGAGAAGCAGCCCGAATGCGTCGGCTGCCACGCGAGCGATGGCCCTGTGCTCGGCGCCGTCGAGGTCCGTATGGACGAGGGTCCGTTCCGCACGCAGATCACGGAGAGCGCCCGATCCTCGCTGCTCCTGGCCGGGATCCCGCTGCTGCTCGGTCTGATCGCATCGGTGTGGGCCGTGCGGCGCACCCTGCTGAAACCGCTCGCGCAGATCGGCGACGCGGCCGCGCGCCTGGGCGAGGGCGATCTCTCGGTCCGCGTCCCGGAGCAGCAGGAGAGCTGGGAGCTCGCGGAGGTCGCCACGACCTTCAACGACATGGCCGCGCAGCTCGAGCTGCAGGCGGCCGATCTCACCGGGTCCGTCGAGCGCCTGCGCGCCGAGCTCGAAGGGATGGAGGAGATCGAGGCGCTGCTGACGTCCGGGGCCGGACTCCCCGAGCTGCTCGCTCGGGTCGCGGTACACATCGGCGGCGCGATGGACGCCGACGGCGTCGGGATCTGGAAAGGCACGACCGAGACCGCGAGCGCGACGTGGGGGACCCTGTTGCCCGATGCGGAAGCGGTCCGGCTGGCGCACGAGGAAGAGGTGGCGCTGTGCTCGGCGGGTGCGCTCGACGACGTGCCCGAGGACGTGCCGCTCGGCTGGGTCATCGTCCCCGCGCGCAGGAACGACCGCACGCTCGCCCTCGTCGGGGTCGCGTGGGACCCGCCGCGGCCGCTCGACGCGCCGCGCCGCGACCTGCTCGCCACGCTAGCGGGACTCGTTGCGATCGCGGTGGAGAACGCCGACCTGCTCGAGCGCCTGCGCAAGAAGGAGGAGAGCCTCCAGGGACTCGTGCGCAAGACGCTCACGGCGCAGGAGGAGGAACGCCGCCGCATCTCCAGGGAGCTCCACGACGAGACGAGCCAGGTGCTCTCGGCCCTGATGATGAACATCGACCTGCTCGAGACTCAGGTTCCCTCCTCGGAGGCGTCCGCAGCGAGGATCGAGGCCGTCAAGGCGCTCGCCGAGGAGGCCGCGCGCAACCTTGACAAGATGTTGCTCGACCTGCGTCCCGCCCTGCTCGACGAGCTCGGTCTGATGCCGGCGCTCCGCTGGTACGTCGCGCAGGTGAGCGATCTCTACAGCCTCGACATCGGGTTCGTGGGCGGCAAGATCGGCCGGTTGCCCGAGCACGTCGAGGTCGCCGCGTTCCGGATCGTGCAAGAGGCCGTCGGCAACGCCGCCCGGCACGCGAACGCGACCCATGTGAAGGTCGTCGTTGCCGCCGAGGGTGGATCCCTCCGCGTGCAGGTCGCCGACGACGGCGTCGGGTTCGACGTCGCCGAGGTGTCCGCCCGAGCAGGCACCGGCGAGTCCGTCGGGCTGATGGGGATGCGCGAGCGGGCCGAGCTCGCCGGCGGCACCCTCGAGGTGCTCTCGCAGCCCGGGCGCGGCACGACGGTCACCGCGGAGCTCCCGCTGGTCGTGAAGGTGGAAGCGAGCCTGCCATGAAGCCTGACACGAAGGTGGACACCATGAAGGTTCTCGTCGTCGACGATCACGAGATCGTCCGCCAAGGCATCAAGATGGTGCTCGAGACCGACCCCGAGCTCGAGGTGGTCGGCGAGGCCGCCTCGGGCGACGAGGCGATCGAGAAGGTCAGGGACCTCGGGCCGAACGTCGTCGTGATGGACATCGGCATGCCGGGCCTGTCGGGGTTCGAGGCCACGCGCCGGATCCGCGACTCGCACCCGGACGTGCAGGTCCTCGCGCTCACCGTCCACGACAGCGAGGCGTACGTCTTCCAGATGCTCCAGGCCGGCGCCACGGGCTACGTCGTGAAGCGCGCCCCCGCCGCAGAGGTGATCCAGGCGGTGAAGCGCGCGTTCCTGGGAGAGGCTGTGCTGCACCCGAGCGTGGCCAAGCTGCTGATCAAGGACTACCTGACACGTGTCGAGCGGGGCGAGGAGTCGTCCTACGACACGCTTTCGGATCGCGAGCGCGAGATCTTGAAGCTGATCGCGGAGGGGCGGACCAACAAGGAGATCGCGGAGATGCTCTTCCTGTCGATCAAGACGATCCAGGCACACCGCGCGAACCTGATGCGCAAGCTCGGCATGCACGACCGGACGGAACTCGTGAAGTACGCGATCCGCAAGGGCATCATCGGCCTCGACGAGGCCTGATCTGCCGGATGGCGGTGGCATGCTCGAGATCCACGACCTGACCAAGCGGTACGGGAGCGTCCTCGCGCTCGACGGCGTCGCGTTCGACGTCGCGCCCGGGAGGATCGTCGGCTTCCTCGGACCCAACGGAGCCGGGAAGACGACGACGATGCGAGCCATCTTCGGGCTCGTCCGTGCCGACGCCGGCGAGGTGCGGTGGCGCGGGCGGCCCGTGTCGCCGGAGGCCCGTGTCCGCTTCGGCTACATGCCCGAGGAGCGAGGGCTGTACCCGAAGATGAGGATCGGAGAGCAGCTCGCGTACTTCGCCGAGCTCTCGGGCATGACCGGGACCGCGGCGAGACAGGCGGTCGCCACGTGGCTCGGCCGCCTCGGTCTTTCGGACCGGAGCGATGCACGGGTAGAGGAGCTGTCACACGGCAACCAACAGCGCGTCCAGCTCGCTGCCGCGCTCGTCCATCAGCCGGACCTGGTCGTGCTCGACGAGCCGTTCAGCGGACTCGATCCGATCGGCGTCGAGGCGATGGCCGAGATGCTGGTCGAGACGGCCGCCATGGGCGTCGCGGTGCTGTTCTCGAGCCATCAGCTCGACCTCGTCGAGGACGTGTGCCAGGACGTCGTCATCATCGACCACGGGCGCGTCGTCCTCTCCGGCGTCCTCGACGATCTCAGGGCCACGTCGGTGCATCGCTCGCTCGAGGTCACGGTGAACGGCGAGCCGTGGGTGCCGCCGATGGCCGGTGAGGTCGCGGGCAAGCGCGGCGGGCACGTCCGCGTCCTCGTGGATTCGACGACCGACGTCGACGAGATCCTGGCGGACGCCAGACGCACCGGTGACGTCACCTCGTTCAGGTTCGAACCGCCGTCCCTCACGGATCTGTTCCTCGAGGCGGTCTCGGAAGGACGTGACACATGAACGCGTGGCGGCAGCTGTGGCTGGTCGCTCGCCGTGAATGGAGCCAGCGCGTCCGGACGGCCGCGTTCAAGGTCTCGACGGTGCTCTCCGTCGCCGTCGTCGTGGTGCTCATCGCGGTGCCGGAGATCTACGGGGCCGGCGAAGAGCGGACGCGCATGGTCGGGGTGGTCGGCGATGCGTCTCGAGCGCCGGCCGATCTGATCGAGGCGACCGGGAAGCAGCTCGACGTCGAGGCCGACACGCGAGCCTTCGACTCCGAGCTCGCCGGGCGAAGGGCGCTGCGTGAGGGGAACGTCCAGGTGCTCCTCATCGATGGGAGCGAGCTCGTCTGGGAGGCCGATCCCGACGAGCGGCTCCGCGCCGTCGTGACCGCGGCCGTGGCCGCCGTGGACCGGCAGGCGGCGATCGCCGACCTGGGCCTCACGGCCGAGGAGGCTGCTCGGTTGCTCCAGCCGCCCGATCTTGCGTCGTCGAGCCTGGAGCCCGTGACGACGGAGGAGGCGACGGCGCGCGCCGACCTCGCGCGCATCGGGCTGATCCTGCTGTTCATGGCCATCGCCTTCTACTGCGGGTTCGTGCTCACCGGCGTCATCGAGGAGAAGGCGAGCCGGGTCGTTGAGGTGCTCCTGTCCAGGGTCCGGCCGACCGAGCTGCTCGCCGGGAAGGTGCTGGGGATCGGGCTCGTCGGCCTCGCGCAGTTCGCGATCGTCGCAACGTCGGGGGTCGTCGCGTACCGCTTCTCGGAGGACGTCACGTTGGCGCCGAACACGGCACCTGGGGCGCTCGCGTGGATGGTGTTCTGGTTCGTGCTCGGCTACGCGTTCTACTCGGTGCTGTACGCGACCGTCGGGTCGTTGGTGTCCCGGCAGGAGGAAGCGCAGAGCGTCCAGCTGCCGGTGACCGGCGTTCTGCTCGTCGCATACCTCTTCTCGTTCGCGGCGGCGGAGTCCCCCGACGGTACGGCCGCGGTGGTCACGTCGATGCTGCCACCGACCTCGCCGATGGTGATGACCGTTCGTATCGCCAACGGGACGGTCCCGTGGTGGCAGATCGCGTCCTCGATCGTGTTGATGCTCGTGACCTTGGTCGGCCTTCTCCAGCTCGCCGGCCGGATCTACGCCGGGTCGGTGCTCCGGATCGGCCGCCGCGTCCGGTGGCGCGAAGCCTGGCACGGGGCCAAGGCGTAGGTCGCGGCTACCGCAGCAGGTCGATCATCGATCGCGCGCCCTCGGCGAGCGCGGCCAGCATGACCATCACCAGCATGACGAGGCCCACGCTCAGGAACGCCCCGCTCACGATCGCGGCGGGCCTGCGGGAGCGGCCGCGCTCCGGGAGGACCCGGCCCGAGCCCTCGGCCATCAGCCGCGAGTACCAGCCCGGATAGCGATCCCTGACCTCGTGGAGCGGCAGGTCGCCGGAGAAGATCACCTCGTCGACCGGGAAGACCTCGGGCCGCAGGTGCGTGTTGAAGAAGTGGATCGAGAACAGGAACCCCATCGCGAGCAGGCCCTCGTACGAGTGGAAGATGACCGCCGCGTTGACGGCCCATCCCGGCAGGACGCCTGCGGCCCGGGCCGGGAACCACATCACCAGGCCGGACAGCCCGATCACGAGCAGGCCCCAGACCTCGGCGAAGTAGTCGAACTTCTCGAGGTACGTGAATCGCCCGAACTCGGGCCGCGGCCCGTGGCCGCGTAGGTACCGCAGGTTCTCGGCCAGGTGCCGAACGTCCGTCGGCCGCAGCATGATCCCGTCGGGCCCGAAGATCTTCGGGAACCTCCCGCTGGCGATGCCGGCGATCACTCCGAGCACGTGCATCGCGCCGGCGCTCATGAACCCGACCGCGAACACGCGATGCCAGGCGCCGGCGCCGTCCGCGCCGGACCACACGACGAACAGCGCCTTCGCCCAGAACGTGCCCGGGTAGCGGAGCGGCATCCCGCTCAGGACCAGCCCGAACACGCTGGTCGCGAGGACCGCGTGGGTCGCGCGCGCCCAGAAGCTGAACCGCTTGACGACCGCCGTCTGCTCGTCGAACGGCTGGAGCTCGGCCTCTTCGGCGATGGGCTCGTCGAGGGTCGCGCTCATCGCGCCACCTTCGGAAGTCCGTGCGTCTTGCGCCATTCGTGCTTGATCCCGAGCACCGTGTGGTAGCCGAAGAACCCGAAGGTCCCAACGAGGATCAACAGCATGTACAGCGTCACCATCCGCAACCGCGGATCGGACGGGAACGGTGACGATTCCACGTGCACGCGGATGTCGGCGAAGTTGTCGGGGGCGTTCGTGTGGCACTGCCGGCAGGTTTCCAGGATGTTCGCGCGGTTGACCGGTGAGGCCGGATCGTCGGCGGCGAGCACCCCGTGGGCGCCGTGGCAGTCCGAACACGTGGCCACGTTCATGCCGCCGCGGTGCGTCTCCATCCCGAACGGGTTGCCGCCGAAGAAGCGGTCGCCCATCTCGTTGTGGCAGTCCTGGCACTCGCGGCTCGCGCGCGTATCGAAGGCCGGGGTGTCGACGGGCGGCACGCCGTGCGAGCCGTGGCAGGTCACGCACGTCGGCTGCGGGCCCGCGTCGGTCACCTCCGCGTGCATCCCGTTCGCGAACGCCTCCGCCTGGTCCGGATGGCATCGTACGCACGACGACTGGGCGGCGTCGCGCCGCTCGTGCATAGTCCCGGTGAGCGCGCTGTGGCAGCTCGTGCAGTCGAAGATCCCGTGCACGCTCTCGGCGAGGGTCCCGTGGGTCACGTAGAGGCCCTCGCGGAAGCGACCCGGCGTGGCGGTCTGGATGGCCGGGTCGGCATGGCAGCCGACGCACTCGCTCGAGCCGGAGGTCTGGGAGATCGTCGGCGGCGACGGCTCCTGGGCCGCCGCCGCCGACCCGATCAGGACCTGCACCCCGAGGAGGGTCGCGGTGAGGGTCATGCCCGTGACGATCGCGCGTATGCGCCGAGGGTCAAGTGGGACGGAACGCATCCGAACGGCTCCCGTTCGGCTCAGATCACGCCGAGCGCCGTGAGGACCCAGGCCAGTCCCAGGATCAGGAGCAACCCGGCCCACAGGAACGCGAAGGCCAGCAGCGGCGCCACCGCGACGGCGGCGAGTGCCAGGCCGGCGTTCGACACGGCGTTGCTCGCCTCGGCCCGCTCGTGCGTCGCCTCCCGCAGCCGGATGAAGACCCCGCGGCTGCCGAACGCGACGAGGCCGACCGCGAGGGCCAGCCAGAACGCCTTCGGCTTCCAGATCAGGATCAGCACCGAGCCGCTCGCCAGCACGACGGTCGAGAACGACAGCAGCCACAGCGACGGTCCCGCGTAGCGGTCGTGTGCCTCGATCTTGTGCGCCATCTCCGCGACCCTCCTTCGAGGGCAGGCCGCGTTCTCCGAGCTCAACGCTAGGAGCCGCGCACGTCGTCGTGTATCGGTTCGACCACCTCATCGTCGCTGGTAGAGACCCGATTCCCGCCTCGGGCGGAGAGCCGGAGGCCTCTCGGGCGGCGGCCTTAGGCGCGGGTGAGGCCGAGGCCCGAGACCCTAGGGTCTCCGCCTTACGGCCCTCCGGGTGGCGTGCCTGATCCGTTCGTGAGCGAGGGATCCCGGGGTCGTCGTGTCGACGAGAACGCGTTGGCCGCATGGTCCGACGGTAGCCACGGCGACCTGTCGTCGGACCGGGCGACCGGCCGGGTGGGGGGAGGGCGTTCGACCGTCGGGTCGGGCGGCGAAGGCCCTAGAGACTGTCCCCGTGCGAGTGGCATGTCGTGCACAGCTCGCCTTCGACGATCGCAGGATGGGCGGGGCCGAGGCCGTCGGCGTGGCAGGTCACGCACATCGCCTCGAACGCTCCCCAGTCGTCCGAGGCGAGTGCCCCGAACCCGGTCATCGTGCTCGAGGTTGAACCGTCGAGGGCGACGACCGTCTCGCGGAGCATCCATGCGTTCGACGAGCCGTGCGGGTCGTGGCAGGCCGTGCACGCGAGGTTCGTGTGGGCGGCCGTCTCCCAGCCCGCCTGGCTGAATCGGTCGTGCGGCGTGCCGTCGGCGTCCTCGGCTGTGTCGTCGACCAGCCGGATCGCGTACGGGACGCCGGGTCCGGAGGGGATGGGCGAGGTCACGTCCGGTGAGACGTGGCACTTCGTGCAGAACGAGGCGATGTTGCCGCGGTTCATGTCCTCGTCGAGCCAGCTCACCGGGAACGGAGACCGAGTGTCGGTCGGGTCGGCCAGCTTGCTGTCGGTGCCGGCGTTCGAGGCGTCCGCGAGGTGCGGGTTGTGGCACGAGGCGCACTCGACGACCCGGCTCGCGCCGTCCTGCTCGCCCTGTGCGATCGGGTGGTGGTAGATCCGGATCGGGTCGTCGTCGGCGATCGATGTGTCGTTGGGCGTGGTGGTGAAGGCCTGCTCGGGGTTGGAGCCGCCGGAGGTGTTCGGCGTCGTGAGGGAGTGGCACGAGTAGCAGAGCTCCTCCTGGTCCCCCGTAGTCAGCAGCCGGTGGTCCGAGGCGTGCGCCTCGTGGCAGGCCAGACACCGGATCCCGCTGTCTGCGTTCGGCGCGGCGACGTCGGCGTCGGTGCCGTGCGCCGACGTCTCGAACCCCGAGTGGTCTCCGAACGTTCCGGGCAGCTCCGAGGTCGGGCCGTGGCAGGCGTAGCAGAAGGCGTTCCCGATCGGGTTCCCGGGCGAGGAGTACAGCACCGTCTCACCGTCGCGGACGGCGAGGAGCTGCGTGACCTGGGCGGGATCCTGATGCGGCG
>Ga0299906_10005232_pt1 | contig 10593 bp, 11 predicted proteins | sample RVTome_14_FD_200259 | JGI IMG/M metagenome (GOLD analysis project Ga0299906, IMG submission 200259) | Soil microbial communities from uranium-contaminated site in the Upper Colorado River Basin, Wyoming, United States - RVT145D125 (version 2) ... | reverse complement strand
GCTGGAGCCCCATCGTGCAGTTCGACGGCCGCGACATTTCCGACTACATGACCATTCTGCCGTCCCTGACCGGCGACTACGTCATCGACCATGCCGGCAAGTTCCTCGAGCCGGTCGCGACTGACGCGCCCTCCTTCAAGGCGCTGCTGCGGCTCATCGACCGCGGCAACTGCTATGTGAAGATCTCCGCCTGCTACGAGACGTCTAAGATCGGCCCACCGACCTACAGTGATGTTGGCACCCTCTCGAAGGCGCTGATCGCGCATGCGCCCGAGCGCATGCTTTATGCGACCAACTGGCCGCACGTCTCCCTGCCCATCGATGACCAGCCCGACGACCGCCTGCTGCTGGACCTCATGGCCGACTGGGCGCCGGACGAGAAGACCCGCCAGCTCATCTTCGTCGACAACCCGGCGAGGCTTTACGACTTTTAGGTATTGTGGCCATACGAAGGAAGACAGCGGTGATGGGGCGCCTATTCCGCCGCCTGCGGCGTGTGGCCGTAGTGCTGGAAGATGCGGCGTTCCAGCTTCTGGTCGATCTCCATGCCGCTTTCGTATTCAGGCGCCTGCTTGATGGTGTCGCGCTCGGTGGCGACATGCAGCTTCTGCTCGCTCCAGTCGATGCCGCGGGTCCAGGCCGGGGCCACCAGCACCTTCTTGCCCGGCCACCAGTTCTTGGTGTCGACCACCAGGAAGCGCAGGGTCCAGTCGCTGTCGTCGAACAGCAGGTCGTCGATGTGGCCGATGTCGCCGTCGCGGGCGGCGACGTGATAGCCCTCGACCTCAGTGGCGCTGCGCAGGTTCGGGTCGCCCTGCGGGATGGCCCCCTCTTCAATCGCTCTGGGGTCGTCCAGGGCGCGCGGTTCGCTGCCGGCGGCCTGGTGCTGCAGGTGCGGGATCATCGGTACCATGCCCATGCCGCTGGGATACTCCTCCCAGTAGCGCGGCCAGCGGAAGTGATCGGCCAGCGCAATCTCGTTCTGGCGCGATACAGGGGCGTCGGCTTCGATGCCCGGGCTGTGCTTGATCTCGTCCTTGGTCAGGTTCTGCGCCAACTTCTTCTCGTCGCCGTCGATGTCGGCGATCGCCTGCGGTGAAACCATGACGCGCCGCCCCGGCAGCCAGTTGCCGGTGTCGACGATCAGGTAGCGGGCTTTCCAGCTGTGGTCGTCGAAGAAGATGTCGTGGACGTCGCCCAGTTCGCCGTCCTTGGCGGCAATGTCATAGCCGCGGAGATGCTTGATGCTGCGGATCATGGTGAGGTCCTCCTCGAGGCAGCGTGACTTTGGTGAGTCAACGCGGGAGCAACAGCGGCGTTCCTTGCCGCAGCGTGTCAGCCCTGTAACCTGTTGGGGGAGGTGCCGGCGCCCGGAACTCCGGCGCTGGCGGGTACGTTGCCGGAATTGAGAAGCCCGAATCCAAGAAATGGAAGGAAACCACCATGTCGGATCACGTCTATTCCGTTACCGAGGTCTACGGCTCCTCGGCCGAGAGCCTCGATACCGCGATCCGCAATGCCGTCGGCACGGCTTCGAAGTCGCTGCGCAACCTGGAATGGTTCGAGGTGACCGAGATCCGCGGCCACATCGTCGACGGTGCCGTCGGCCACTACCAGGTCGGCGTGAAGCTCGGCTTCCGCTACGAGGGCTAGGTCGGGGGCTAGCGCCGCCTCACGGCTTAGCGCGCTTGCCGCCCCTTCGTGCCGCCATTCGTGCCCTTGAACATGCGCCCGAGCAGCATGGAGGTGCGCGGGATATAGCGATAGGGCGTGCGGGGGTCCGTGCCGCGGCGCCGTGTCATGCGGAAGAGGGTGAAAACCACCAGCGCCGCGTGGACGGCGGCCATGAAGAAGAACATCGCCTCCGGCCCCGCCAGCGCGATGAGCCAGGCCGAGATGACCGGGCTGGCGATGGCGCCGATGGAGTAGAGGAAGATCAGGGCGGCGTTCAGTTCCACCATGAAATCGGGCGCCGCCAGGTCGTTGGCGTAGGCCGCCGAGACCGAGTAGATCGGGTAGGCGGTCAGTCCGAAGACGAAGGCGCCGAGGTAGAAGCTGCGCGCCTGGCCAGGCTCCGTCAGGACCCCGATGCCGAGACAGCTGACGGCGGCCAGCACCGAGAGGCCGAGCAGGACGAGGCGCCGGTCGGTCTTGTCGGCGACCCAGCCGACGGGGTACTGCGCGGCGACGCCGCCGACCACGGCGGAGGCCAGGAAGATCGCGATCTGCGTTTGGCTGAGGCCGTTTTCGACGCCGTAGACCGGGCCGACCATGCGGAAGCCGGCGCCGGTGATGCCCGCCACGATGATGCCCAGAGCCGCCGCCGGCGACAGCAGGGCGGCGCGTAGCGGCTGCAGGCGCGGCGCCTTGGGCGTCTCCGGCGCCACGCGCTGGGAAAGCGCCAGCGGCAGCAGGCAGAGGCAGCAGAACATGGCGACCAGGTTGTAGGCGGCATAGCTGGCCGGCTCCAGGATGGCGATGATGCCCTGCGCCGAGAGCGCGCCGATCAGGTCGACCACGCGGAACACGCCGTAGACCCGGCCGCGGTTCCTGTTGTCGGTCTTGGCATGCAGCCAGCTCTCCACGACGGTGTAGGCCGCGGCGATGGCAAGACCCGTCAGCACGCGCAGCAGGGCCCAGACGATCGGCCCCTCGATGACCGGATGCAGCAGGGCCCCGATGGCCCCGATCGCCGCCGCCGCCGCGAAGGTGCGCGAATGCCCGATATCGCCGACCAGGCGCGGTGTCACGTAGCAGCCGATGATGTAGCCGACGAAGTGGGCCGAGCCGAGCAGGCCGATCTCCTCGGTGCTGAACCCGATCTCGGCGCCGGACAGGGCGTCGAGCGGCCCCAGCGATCCGGACCCCAGCTGTACCAGGTAGATCGACACGAAGAGGGCGGTGAAGGAAAGCAGGGTCCCCATGGATCACTCATCAGCGGCAGCGGCGCTCCCCGGGGGGCGGCCGGCTCGGCCGCCGCACCGCTGTTTGCGCAGAGTCCGCATAGCACCCTCCGGGCGGAAAGGGGATGGACAAAGCTGCGGGCCAGCCTCCCGGTCCGCGCAGGGCTTCGCGCGCGGCGCGGGTCCCGATACCGGAAGAATGCCGGAAGGGTTAAAATCCTACGCTCTGTCCGCGAAGTGTCGCGCATTTTTCTCTTGTCGGAATTCGCCCCTGGCCAATAATGGACTTGGGGTTGGTTGAAAAATCACAGGGACGGCAGACAGGTAGTACGGTCGCAGCGGTGACACGCCGGTTTAATTTTAAACGAATGGCGTAGTGCATGAACCTCTGCGGGCCCACGTTACCGGGCAGTGCAAAGCTACCGCTTCCCGCCACACGCCGCCGCAAGGTGACGCGCGTACGCGGTCCTGTGGCTGCCGCAGATCTCTCGAACATTGCCCGCGGAATCTTCACGGGCGCGTCGGACGGGGAACCACAGGTCCGGGGCGCGCGGTGTTCCATGCACCGGATGAAGACCCGGGGAGGGGTGTCACCCAAGAGCCTGCGGAACCGGGCCTGCCACGACGACAGCGGCCCGATCAACAAGAACCTCAAGGGAGCAGACTAAGATGGAAAGACCCATGCGACTCGCCCTGGCAACGGCCGGGCTCGCTCTTCTGGTCGGGTGCAGCGGAATGGAGCTGCAGAACGCGGAGAGTACGCCATCGCAAGGCAATGAATTCAATCGCAACCTCCAGGAGGGCTACGTGAAGCTCTCCGAAGACGAATTCAACGAGGCCGACTACGATGACTCCGACCACTTCGCCATGCGCTCGATGGAAGCCGCCAAAGGCGGCCCGGTGCAGCCGGAGATGATCTCCTCGCGCAACCTGCCCGAGGACAAGGTCGCTGAGCTCGCGAACGAGCGCGAGCGTTTGATGCGCGCTATGGCGGCCGGCGCCTCCGAGGCGAAACCGCTCGATGCCGCCGAAGCGCAGGTCAGCTTCGACTGCTGGATGCAGGAGCAGGAGGAGAATTTCCAGCCGGAAGACATCGCCGCCTGCCGCGACCGCTTCATGACCGCCATGGCCGCCCTCGAAGTGCAGCCGCAGGTCACCGCGGCCCCGGCCCCGGCGCCGGAGCCGATGATGGCGCCGGAACCCGCCGCGTTCACGGTGCACTTCGACTTCGATGACTCGGGCCTGACGCCGGACGCCCGCGCCATGCTGGCCGATGTCGCCGCCGCGGCGAAGAAGTCCGACTACCAGACCATCGATATCAGCGGCTACACCGATCTGATGGGCAGCGACAGCTACAATCAGGTGCTGTCGGAGCAGCGCGCCAACGCGGTCATCAACTTCCTGGTCGACAGCGGTATCGAGGCCGGCAAGATCATCGGCAAGGGCTACGGCAAGGCCGATCCGGTGGTCAACGTACAGGCCCCGGAGATGGAAAACCGCCGGGTCGAGATCAAGCTGGAGCCGTAAGAGAGTTTTTTCTGCAGCGGCCGCGCGGCGTCATTCGTTGACGTCGCACGGCTGCCGCAGCCTGTCGGGCGCCGAGGCAGCCAGCGCGCGCTCGCTCGGCTCGCCCGGAGAGAAGCTTTTTTCTTCTGCGATCTCGGCGCGCAGCCGGGGCAAGGCTTCGGGATAGGTCTCCTGCAGCCAGGCGACCATCCTTTCGCGAAACGCTTCGATGGGCAGGCGGTAGTCGACCTGCCAGAGCACCGAGCCGATGATCGATCCGGACTCCCTTGTCCAGTTCTGGAACGGCTTCTCGATGAAGGTGCTGAGCGGCACGATGAGACACCGCCAGTCCCAGATGCGGATGACGACGTAGGTCGTCGCGATTTCCTCGACCCAGCCCCACTTGCCCTCCAAGATGACGGCGTCTTCGATGCGGTAGCGTCTCGCCCGCAGGTCGCTCAACAGGTTCACAGAGGTGATGGCGATCCAGCCGATCAGGCCGATGAACAGGATGGAGAGCGCATGACGCAGGACGCCGAGCAGCGGCTCTTCCAACTCCAGCACCGGCAGCACGATGACCGCGGCCAGCACAGTGACGCCCAGGGCGGTCAGCCGTCGCGTACGGGCGAGGATCGCGTGGGCCGTCTCGTCTTCCCTGGGGAGGGAGCGGCGCAGTGCCGCGCGGGCTACTCGACGGCGTTTCGCCGGTCGAGCAGTTCCAGAATGCGGATCTTGAGGGTGGTCTCCCGCACGCGAGCGTGGATGAGGCCTTCCTCGGTGTTCACGAGGCCCACGAGCGCGCGGCGGACATCGATGAAGCTGGCGGCGCTGTACTCAAACTGCTGCTCCAGCGCGCCGAGCAACTGCCGCGCGATGCGGTGTTGCTCCCCCAGCAGCGCGGCTTCCTGCTGCGCCGAGTCGTAATCGATCCAGGCGAGGCGCAGGGCAGTCTCCGCCGCTGCCCGCTCTTCCAGTGGAATGTCATCCCTCGCCGCCAGGGCGGCGAGGGCGCGGGTTTCGTCCTCCGGCAGTGCACCGTCGGCGACAGCCGGGGAGCCGAAGTCTTTCGGATCGCTCGCCATGACGCGGACGAAAAATGCCTCGGCGTGGCGTAGTTCGCGCGCCACTTCAGCCTCGCGGCGCTGCAAGCGCTTGCGCTCGACCTCGGCCATCAGCGACTGCGCCGGGGACCGGCCACCTTGATCCAGGCGCGGCTGCAGGTGCTCCAGCCACTCGCGGAAATAGGCAGCGCCATCGCGCATGAGGGCCAGCCGGTCGCGGTCGCGCAGTAGGCCGAGGTAGAGCCGGGCGACGATCGCGCCGGCACAGCGGCCGCTGGGCAGTGTCGCCGGAACTTCCTCGGTCTCGGGCAGGGCGAGGCAGGGCGGTGATGCGGCCGCGCTGCCGTCGGCGGTATCCATCACCTCTGCAAGGGAGGCCGCGCCGGCCGACTGCGCTGACGCGAAAAGCCCAAGCCAGGCGATCAGGGCGCAGAAGACGCGGTGGGTCGGTTTCATACGGCGTTTTCCCAGCGCGGCTAGTCCAGAGCGTCGCGGCGGCCGAGCAACTCCAGCACCCGTACTTGCAGCAGGAGCCGCCGGGTGCCTGCAGCGAGGTAGGCTTCCTCCAGCTCGAAGCGGTCGCTGGCAAGGTCGAGAAGCGTTCCCAGGGACACCTGGGAGACTTCGTAGCCGCGTTCCGACGCGGCGAGCACGTCGACGGCGAAGGCTTTCATCGGTTCCAGCAGGGTGACCTCGCGTTGCACTGATTCGTAGTCGATCCAGGCGCGCTGCAGCGCGACCTCGGCCAGACCACGCTCGTCCACCGACAACCTGAGCCGTGCATCCAGTGCCGCCAGCGCCGCGGCCTCGTCCGCCGGCCAGGCCGCCTCATCCGGCGTCGGGTCGACGAATTCAGTCGGGTCGCGCGTCATGACGTGGATGAAGAACACCTCGGCGCTGCGGACTTCGTGGGTCACTTCGACCTCGCGCAGCTGCCAGCGATGGAACTCGACATTGACCTTGTTGACTTCCACCTCGGAGCTACCACCGCCCTCGAGGCGCGACCGCTGCGCTTCCAGCGCCTGGCGGTGATAGGCGACGGCATCGCGTACAACCGCCAGGCGCGCGCGGTCACGCAGCAGACGGAGATAGAGCTGCGCGACGGTATCGGCGGCGCAGCGGCCGGTCGGCCGCGTCACCGGCACCGCTGTTGTGGTGATCGTCTCCAGGCAGGGCGCGGGCGTGTCGCCACTCACTTCATCCAGCAGGTCCTTCAGTGTCGCAGCGCCCGCCGGCGGTACCCAGGTCGCCACGGCGAGGACGGTCGACACGGCGGCGAGGAGTCGCTTCGGGTGCACCATGGGGCAGGTTCCTTGCGGCGCGGGCGGTTTCAGTTTCCCGGCCCATCCGCGGGATGCTGGAACATCTCGGCTACCGCCGACTTGGTGATGGCGAAGGCCTCGGCCAGCACCGCGATCCGGGTACGCAGGTGGAGAGCGAAGCGGCGCAGGTGCTCCGGCGATCGGGCCGCCTCGTTCAGCACCTGGCGCTTGAACTCGTCGACCCAGAGGGCGACCAGTTCAGGCGGCACGCTGGAAAGATCCTGCACCAGGAAGGCCTCGTCCGCGGCCACCGCCTCTTGCGAAAGCGGGCGGAGCACGCTGACGATATAGGGACCGTCACCGGAGAACCGCATGCGGCCAATGAGCACCTCGGCGCGGGCGTAGTCATAGAGATTCAGCAGCAGTGTGACCTGCTCCTCAGGGCTGCGCTGGCCGAAGTGGGTACGCATGTTCTGCGGCGTCGTGTCCTCGAAGATCGACTTCATCGGCGCGTAGAAGATGTTGATCTCGCGCCGCGCGGCACCGCTGCTTTCCAGGGCGTCGGCGCTGCGGAACTGCCCGACATAGGCTTTGATGGCGGCGCCAAATCGTTCGCGTTCTTCGCGGCCGCCGTCGCTGGCACCTGCGAAGAGGAGATAGCTGTAGAGCGGATGACCGGGGCGCTCCATCTCGCCGGGAAACAGAACGTCGCGCCCGCTATATTGAAGCTGCGAGAGGTTGGGGTCGTAGTCGCCAGGCGGCTGCTGGCTGGCGACGTCGTCGAGCGGCACGTCCGGCTGAGCCTGAAGGCTAATGGCCTGACTGACGACGATGTCTGCCAAAACCTGGGCACCGTCGAGGTCGAAGACCACCGAACGGCGCAGCGTCTCATTGACGATGCCCTGCAATACCAGCACGCCGCCTTCATAGAAGCGCAGCAGCAGATCGTTCTCCGTCACCTCGACCTGAATCTCGGCGGGGGAAAAAGCAAGCTCCAGGATCGTGTCGGGCTTGACCGCGATGGTCACCGTCTCGCCCGCCGCCGGGCGCGGCAGGACCACGCGCAGTTTCGCGTCCTGTCCCCAGGCCGCCGGCATCAGCCCGAGGCAGAGGCAAAGCTGCAGGAGGACTCTCCGGACGGTCGTCATTTCCGCACTGCCTTCACCGCCGACCGCAGCATCGCGCCCCAGCGCTGCCAAGCCCAGCGAGTGAGCTTCACCACGCCGTAGAGCACCACCAGGACGAAGACCGTCTCCATGGCGCTAAAAGGCTCGCTCGGGAAGGTGAAATAGAAGGCGGCCCAGACGAGCACCGTCAGGGCGACGGCAATCCCCAGATCTAGGCTCCATTTCACGCGCGAATCCTCCCCACTGCCGGAAGAATCCTAGCACGCCAGGCCGCCCGCGGCTGCGGTACCATTGGGGGAACTGCCGGGAGGATCGGGGGAGGGGAAATGGTGCCGCCGGGGTGAATTGAACACCCGACCCCACCCTTACCAAGGGTGTGCTCTACCCCTGAGCTACGGCGGCACATCAGCGGGCGTCCTGCCCGACGGGGCCGGAACATGCCACCGGCGGGCGCCGATGGCAAGGCTCTTGCCCGCCTGAGGCGGCGATTTGCGCCCGGCGGGAAAGGGTCCCCTGCGGGGTCTTAGGCGCTGCCCTCCTGAGGCCGTCTTAACGGCGGATTCCCGCACCGGAATCGCCCCCAATCCGCCCCGGGCAGGCCGCGCCCCGGCCTTGACCGCGCCCCATTCGGGGGGCAGTGTCGCGGGCCATGCCGACCGACCCCAAGGATTCCCGGAGACCCGCCGCGCCCCCGACCAGCCCCCAGAACAGCCCGGGGGCCGGCCGCCAGGAGCGTCTCGCCCAGGCGTTGCGCGACAACCTGAAGAAGCGCAAGGCCCAGCAGCGCGCCCAGGCGCTGAAGCGCAAATCAGGACAGGACGGCAGCGGCGATGACTCCCAGCGATAGGGCGTCCCGGCCTTGAGAATTCCAGGCTCTGAGAGTAGAAACGCCCGTCCTGCCGAGGCCTCTCAGGCCGCCACTCCCGGCAGCTCGATTCTCCAACCGATGGGAGCGTGACGGCCATGGCCATCATGCCGGACAGCTGGATTCGCGAAATGGCCACGACCAAGGGCATGATCGAGCCCTTCGTCGAGGCCCAGCGCCGCGAAGGGGTGATCTCCTACGGCGTCAGCTCCTACGGCTACGACGCCCGCGTCGCCCCGGAGTTCAAGATCTTCACCAACGTCGACAGCGCCATCGTCGACCCCAAGAACTTCTCGGCCCAGAGCTTCGTCGAGCGCGACACCGAGGTCTGCATCATCCCGCCGAACTCCTTCGTGCTGGCGCGCACCGTGGAGTACTTCCGCATCCCCCGCGACGTCCTGGTGATCTGCCTCGGCAAGTCGACCTACGCGCGCTGCGGCATCATCGTGAACGTGACGCCGCTGGAGCCGGAGTGGGAGGGCCACGTGACCCTGGAGTTCTCCAACACCACGCCGCTGCCGGCCAAGGTCTATGCCAACGAGGGCGCCTGCCAGTTCCTTTTCCTGAGGGGGGACAAGGCGCCCGACGTGTCCTACGCCGACCGCGCCGGCAAGTACATGGGCCAGCGCGGCGTCACCCTGCCCAGGCTGTAGGAATCGGCCGCCAGGCCCGCCGGGCAGCCACAGATAAAGAGACCCTATGGACCAGATCGTTATCCAGGGCGGCCAGCGCCTCGTCGGCGAAATCCGGATCAGCGGCGCCAAAAACGCCGCCCTGCCGCTGATGGCAGCCAGCCTGCTCACCGCCGACACGCTGCGCCTCTCCAACGTGCCGCACCTCGCCGACATCTCCACCATGTCGAACCTGCTGGCGCAGCACGGCGTTGCCCTGCACATGAACGGCGGGGCCGAGAACGGTTCCCCCAAGGCTTGTGAGGGCGGCGTCCTGGAGATGACCACCAGGACCATCGCCTCCTTCGTCGCGCCCTACGACCTGGTGCGCAAGATGCGCGCCTCCGTGCTGGTCCTCGGCCCGCTGGTCGCCCGCGTCGGCGAAGCCAAGGTCTCGCTGCCCGGCGGCTGCGCCATCGGGACCCGCCCGGTCGACCTGCACCTGCAGGGCCTCGAGAAGCTGGGCGCGGAGATCCGCCTGGAGGAAGGCTACATCCATGCCCTCGCCCCCAAGGGCCTGACCGGCGGCAAGGTGGTTTTCCCCAAGGTCTCCGTCGGCGCCACCGAGGACGTCCTGATGGCCGCCTGCCTGGCCCGGGGCGAGACCCAGCTGGTCAACGCGGCGCGCGAGCCGGAGGTCATCGACCTCGGCGAATGTCTCGTCAAGATGGGCGCGCAGATCGAGGGCCTGGGCAGCGACCGCATCACCATCCAGGGTGTCGAGGCGCTGCACGGCGCCGAACACAGCGTCGTCGCCGACCGCATCGAGGCCGGCACCTACGCCATCGCCGCCGCCATCACCGGCGGCCGGCTGGAGCTGATCGGCGGCCGCGCCGACCACCTCAGCGCCGTCATCAAGGTGCTCGGCGAGGCCGGCGTCAGCGTCGAGGAAACCGCGTGCGGCCTGGTCGTCGAGCGGAGCAACGGCCCGGTGCGCGGCGTCGATGTGATGACCGAGCCCTATCCCGGCTTCCCGACGGACTTGCAGGCCCAGATCATGGCGCTTATGTCCACCGCGGAGGGCGCCGCCATGATCACCGAGTCGATTTTCGAGAACCGCTTCATGCACGTCCCGGAGCTGACCCGCATGGGCGCCAACGTCAACGTCCACGGCGCCTCGGCCATGGTGCGCGGCCGCCCCAGGCTGACCGGTGCCGAGGTCATGGCGACCGACCTGCGCGCCTCGGTGTCGCTGGTG
>Ga0299906_10005230_pt1 | contig 10597 bp, 8 predicted proteins | sample RVTome_14_FD_200259 | JGI IMG/M metagenome (GOLD analysis project Ga0299906, IMG submission 200259) | Soil microbial communities from uranium-contaminated site in the Upper Colorado River Basin, Wyoming, United States - RVT145D125 (version 2) ... | reverse complement strand
AGCAGGTCCCCTGTGCACTGCTGCAGGCCGCGGTGAAGTCCTGGTTCTGCGGCAGCGTCGCACCGTACCTGGCGCCCTCGCGCGCAGCGTGAGTGATCTCACTGTTCTGCGTGTAGAGCAGCGCACCAGTGATCGCGCCGAACGTGATCATGAAGAACAGCGGGGCGATGATGGCGAACTCGACCGCGGACGCACCGCCATCCTCTCTCAGGCGCCGGGTCCACCGACGTGTCGACCGCCTAGGGCGATCAGTCTCGAGGGTTGACGTGCTCATCTGATCAGCCGCCATCCAAACATCGGGAAACTTACCGCGCGCTCCGGATCGGGTGCCATCCGCAAAACACCATTGCCACCCGCAAGCATCCTGTAAGTAAGGAACTGAGCCTTGAGCTGCGCCGCCGCTCCACCACCTTGATACTGGAATGGATTGGCGAAGGGGGCGAAGAACGATCCTTCCACATTCTGGCCTGAGGAGCCGTTAAGCAAGTGTCTCCCGCTCGACTCAGACCAGAGACTGAGATCCTCGAAAGTCCCGTGGAACGGTGCGATCCACGTGAACTCGGCACTGCCGCCGCCGATATCGATCCTCCCGTTGTGAAGATAAACCATGACACCGTTGAGGCGGATGATGCCGCCAGACCCGCCCTTCGCTAGGTTGCCGCTGCGAAGATAGAGGTAAGACGCGCCGGTTCCGGCGGCGTAGTCGAACGGCTCGAAGGAGGTGGGGCAGATGCCGTCCGGTCTGTCGTCACCGTTCCAGACGCACGACGACGGCAAGGTGCCGAGATGGCTAGTTGTATTGATCAGGAACTGGCCGTTCACAGATACCCCACCTTGCACGACCACGTTTCCCGACTGAACCTCGAAGCGCCCATTGATGTTAAGTGTGGAGCAGTTGATGAACCAGTTCCCTACTGGAAGCACGACCGTGTCGCCGCTCTGCACGCGGCAAGGATCGGTGGGCAACGTCCCGGTGAAGTCGAGCGGATACTGACTCCAGTTGACCGCATCCGCGGCCGGGCGCCCGGAAGTCCCGACATACGCGACGAGTTCATCGATGTAATCGGTTGTGTAGCCGTCGGCATCTCCGTCGAGTTGACCAGTGACCGACTCCGGATCGTCGCAGTCGACGAGCGGGACCTCCGTGGCAGGCGTCTCGGCGCTCGGCACGTAGTACTCGTCACCAGGGGGATAGGGCTGACAGTTGAACTGATGATCGACAGGGGCGCGCGTTCTCCGGCTTCGGAGAGACACAGGCTGCGGGTAGAGGTGGCCTGGTGGAGGGGAAGGCAAGTCAACATCCGCTTGCTCGCATGCGGTGCCTGCGCAGAGTCCTCCGGTTGAGGCGTACAACTCGATCGAGCCGCCGGCCGTGCAGGTTCCCGTCACCGGATCGGAGCCGATGCCACACGACCAGATCCGGCCAGGCGCACCTCCACCACTCCCGCGGATGTCAACCGTGTAATTTCCGCCACCGGTTGTACAGGATGGCCCCGTGCCGTTCGAATCGACGGAAATGGTGCCGGTCACGTCTCCGGACGGATAGACCTGGACGCCACCCGTTTCGCTTCCGCCACCATTCCCCTCAAGGGCGGTGCACCCAACGGGATCGAGCAGCAGCAGCGCAACAGGCGCCTCGATGACATCGTCTTGGAACGCCCGGATCACCGCTGTCGCCGGGGCTTGGATCCCGTCACCCCCAACGATCCCGCCGAACAAGGAGCCCTGATCCGTCACCATAGTGACCCCGAATCGCTCGCACGGATCGGCCCCATCAAAGCTCGGGTCGACAGACCGATCCGACGATGAAAGGGAGTCGAGCTGAGCGTCCGTGACCGGGTAGGTGAAGATCACCTCGTATGGCTCATCGCCTGTTGCGTAGTACTCATAGCCGTTCAACGGGTCACATCCTTCATCGCCATCCAGGTAGCGTGTCTGGAAGGCAGGCTGCGTGAGGATGTCGGTGTTTTCAATGCTGCGACACGGACTGATTGCCAACGTGGGGAACCCAGGCGTGTTCGTCTTTATGAAATTCCAGGCCGAGAGGCACGCCTCCCAAGGGCCCTCCTCAAGGAGGACCTGGCCGGCCGCCAAGCCGGCGAAGTCCACTCGGTTGCGGTTCTCCTTGACCCGCGCGCGCGCGTCGCTGAGGTCGACCGCGAGGGCGACCATGATGAAAAGGACGACGATGAGGATCGCGAATAGGATCGCGTAGGCCCCTCGTTCGCCGTCCGCACGGCGTACCATGACAGCCTTAAACAACTTCTTTACCCCTCGCTCCCCCGGGAGCTGTCCCCACACCATAGTCGGTCGCCCGAGTTCCTCTATTGAACACCACGCAGCGTGGTGGCGCCATAGTCTCGGAGAACCAGTCCTTTTCCTCTTGAAACAGGACTCCGGGCGGGCCTCGGCCCGCCCGGAGCTAGTCTGGCAACCCGCTTAGCTAGCCGGGCAGTCTGCAGCCGTCCGACCTTCGATGCACTGGCCGGTCTGGCTGAAGGTCGAGCTGGCCGCACGACCAAGGACGATCACCGCGATCACGATGACTGCCGCGATCAGAGCCACCATGACGGCGTACTCCACCGCCGTGGCACCACGCTCGCTCTTGATGTTGGCACGCGCCACGAGATAGCTCGCGGAGAGCTTCGCCATACTGAAGAGACGTAGCATTCGGGATTCACCTCCTTCGAGCTTCTCGGGCGACGTTCGCGCCGCGTCCTGTCATTCTCACTGGGACCGGAGCGCGGGTCACGTCCCCGCTCCCCTCCTGTCCGTGACGGGCAAGAGACTACACTCCGGTCCGTTCGTTCCCTGGCATCTTCGTCATCAGCTTCGATGAAGTTGAGCCGTCACCAGCCTAATCACGGGCCGCGACGCGTAAATGAGGCGCAGGAACGAACCGCGGTCCGCAGACGTCCCCTCCTTGGGTAGGACCCAGGTCCCATGGCTGCCTCAAATGGGGTTGGGTCTATGCATACGCCCATCCCTGTGGTTATCTGAATACCGTCACGCATCGTGCCGATACTTCGGTGGGGCGAACCACGAGGAGTGAGAACATGCCTGAAGCTCGGACCGGACCGATCCGCAACAAGACCGACGTGCGTTCCGTCGCGAACGTCATCCAGCAGCTCGACCAACAGATCAAGGAAGGGCTCGCGCAGGAGCTTGTGCCCGTGCCGACCGAGTTCACGCCGATGGACAACGTGCTCGGCGGCGGCCTGCGTCCGGGCGACCTGACGCTGATCGGCGGGTCGCCCGGCGTCGGCAAGACCATCATGTCGCTGCAGATCGCGCGCAACATGGCGCTGCAAGGCAAGACGGCGCTGTACTTCTGCTACGAGCACGAGGAGGCGGCGCTGCTCGGGCGGCTGCTGGCGCTGGAGCTCGGCGCGCTCCCCCACTCGCAGGACGATGTGGAGATGGAGAAGCTGCGCCTCGGCATCCAGGAGGTCGCCAGCGGCGCGTCGGGTCGCGGCCTGCTGGATGTGCTCGAGGGCGAAGAGATGGCGCAGATGGCCTTCCAGCACGTCGAGGCCTACGCGGACAACCTCTTCCTGGTGAAGGCATCCAGCGCGCACGCGGGCCTCGGCGAGATCGAGGACGCCGTCGATCGTCATCAGCGCAAGGGCGAAGACGTCGTGCTGTTCGTCGACTACCTACAGAAGGTCTCGGTGCGGCCAGAGCCGCCGGATGAGGCCGAGAAGGTCACCCGGATCGTCGAGACGCTCAAGGACATGGCGCTGCGGCGCAAGATCCCGGTCATCGCGATCGTGGCCGCGGACAAGGAAGGCCTGAAGTCGCGACGGTTGCGCCTGCACCACCTGCGCGGCTCCTCGGCGCTCGCGTACGAGTGCGACATCGCGTTGATCCTCAACGATAAGTTCAACTGCGTGTCCAAGGTCCACTTGTCCTACGACCCGGTCAGGGCTGAGACGTTCAAGGACTACACGGTCGTCACGATCGAGAAGAACCGTGGTGGCCCGAACCTCATCGACCTGGAGTTCCGCAAGCATTTCCTGTACTACCGATTCGATTCGGTCGGCGACATCGTGCGCGAGCGCCTCGTCGACGAACGGATCCAAGAAGAGTAGGCAAGTTCCCCAGACTGCGGAGGGCGCCCCATGGGGCGCCCTCTTTTCATGCTAGATCAATTACAGGGGACAGGTCGGTGTGGTTCGCACGCGCACACACTCGTCGAGCTGGCTGAAGGTCGAGCTTGTCGTCCGGCCCAGTACCAGCACAGCAACAACGATGACCGCGGCGATCAAAGCCACCATGACCGCGTATTCGACGGCCGTGGCGCCGCGCTCGGGGCCAAGTCGAAGCAGATGGAGCCGGCTCAGTCCTCGATACCACAGATCTCGCATCACCCCTACCTCCCCTCGCGGTATCCTCGTTTGTCGATAGGCATCGTCGCACGAAGAGCGTTAGTTGAACGAGAGGCCGGCAACCCCACTATCTCAGGACCCGAGTCCCGAACCGCTCTTCCCCTGCGGCCGTGATACCCCCGAGACGACAGGCGGTCCCGCCCGCAGGACTTGAACCCGCGCGCCGCCGCAGGGGACGCGCTGCTCGCTACCCTGGCCCCGTCGCCTCCGTAGGACCACAGCCGGCATCCGTGGAGACGGCAGCGAGTGGAGGATCGGTGGATCGTGGAAACCCAGGAACGAGACTTCCATCAACGACCGGCAGGTCGATGGAGACGCCTGGGCTTCGCCCTGTTGGCGCTTCCGATCGCCGGGGCATGGCTGATCCCCCTCTGGGGCAGCCTGTGGCTCGACGAGACCGGGACGTTCTGGGCCATCAAAGACGGCTTCGCAGAGATGGTCGATCGGTCTCTCCGGTTCCAAGGCCAGTCACCCCTTTACTACCTGCTCGCCTGGATGGCGCGCTCGATCCTTGGAGACAGCGAAGTCGCGCTCAGGGTTCCCTCCTTGATCGCAAGCATCGTGGCGGTCGTTCTGCTGTTCCGTCTGTCGGACACTTTGCTGGGCAGAGCCGCCGCATGGCCCACCACCATCGTGTTCACCGTGATGGAATCGGTCCGGCTCGTGGGAACCGATGCTCGCCCGTACTCACTCGCTTTGGCACTGAGCGTGGCCGCCACGCTGCGTCTGGTCCGGTGGCTGGATTCGGGGAGGGACCGGGATGCCGTCGGGTACGTCCTCCTGGCGGCCGCGGTCGTCTACGCGCACTACTTCTTCGCGCTGATCTTGCTCGGCCACGTCGTCTATATCCTCTATCGAACGAAGCGATCATCCTCGGTGGGAAGGAAGGCACTGCTGATCGCCGCGTCCGGCATGGTCATCCTTCTCGTCCCTTTGATCCCTCAACTCATCTCTCTCATCGATCGGCGAGGGACACTTTCCATCGGAACGGATCTAGGCATCAGAGGCATCGCGCGAGCCTTGCTGCCGGTCGAGATGATCGCGGCGATCGTCGCCTTCGGCGCGGCTCGCTACACCGGCAAGCGGTCACGGCCCATCCGATCGCCGGATCGTTCCACATTCGTGCTCATCGCAACATGGGCGTTCCTTACCCCGATGAGCATGTACGTTGTGTCTCTCTTCACCGATGTCGTGGTCTTCCTTCCCAGGTACCTCGTTGCGGCCACACCCGGATCCGCTCTCCTGTCCGGTTGGCTCCTGAGCCATCTCGAGCGCCGAGGAGCCTTCCGATCCGCCGTGATCGCCACCATCGTCGTGGCCGCACTGGTGGTGTCGAACCCACTGGCATCCTCCAACTGGATTACCCGTCACTCCGAGCAATGGCGCGATGCGATCGCCTACGTCAACCAGGTGGTAGATGATCCCGGCACACCGGTCCTGATACGAGCGGGCTTCATCGAGTCACAACAGATCGACTGGCTTACCGACCCCGAGAAGATGAGCTGGCTGATGGCGCCTATCGCAGCCTATCCGGTGGAGGGACGACCGATCCCCATGCCGGGCGCGATCGATAGCGAAGCGAGAGTGGGTTACGTTCGATCCGTGTTGGAGAACGAGGTAGCTTCAGAGCGGCAGTTCGTCTTCGTGACCAACGTCGACAACCCGTACGGGACGGCGCTGAGGGTGGCGGGCGAAGAAGACGGATTCATCTGGAGATCTCGGATGTTCGGCGTGACCGAGGTCATGGTCTTCCAACGCGATCATCAGCCATGAGGTCTTGGGAGGGCCTCGATCGACTCCGCCAGACCCGGCGGACCACCGTCGCGCTGCCGTCGAAGGTCGAGCAGCGCCAACCCGAGCAGCCCGTACAGCGGCAGGCCGTAGGCCAGCACCTGCACGACGTCGCTGATCCCGGGCACGGTCACCGATACTCCCGGCGGCGTACCGATCACGACCAGCGCGGCGACTACCGCGACAGCGAGCAGCCGCGACTCGCCGGTTCGGATCGCACGCATCATCGCCAAACCCACTACGGGGATGGCGAGCACGAGGTAATGCTCCCAAGCGAGGGGCGTCGCGAGGATCATCCAGGGGACCCCGGCCCAGAACACGTCGCCGGTCGCGCGCGCGCGGGTCGATGCCGCAGCGACGAGACAAGCCGCCGCCGCCAGGACGGCCGCCGCCGCCGCCAGCACGGGAAGGTCGAACGCGGCGTCGCGCCACGGGTTCTCGGCCAGCCACCGGAACGGCAGCGCGATCAGCGACAGGTTCATCGGACCGGCGCGCCAGTAGTCGAAGTTGGCCGGCGATACGTCGGTGGCGAAGGTCACGATCGCGCTCCACCCCACGAGTACCGCTGCGACACCCCACGTGCCGGCAGCGGACAGCAACGTCCAGGTGGCCGGACGGCGAGCGCCCACACGCACCAGCGGGATAAGCAGGAAGATGGGATACAGCTTGATCGCGACGGCGAGGCCCAGGAGCACCCCGGCCGCAACGTGACGGTCACGCCGCATCGACAGCCATGTCCCCGCCAGCAGCACCAGGATCATCCCGTTGTTCTGACCGAAAGACAGATCCTTCTGCACCACCGGCAGCGCAAGAACCCCCATGCCCGCGACCGCCGCGGCGGCGCGGGATGCACCCAACTCGCGCGCGACGGCACCGATCGCCAGTGCGATCGCCCCCGCAGACAGCACGAGCCAAAGCGCGCGCGCCGCGTCGTAGGACAGGAACGACAACGGCGAGACGATCAGGAAGGCCAACGGAGGATGCGGGTTCGCCTGGCCGACCGGAGCGCCGTCGTTGATGGCATCCCCGACGTACGCGTCGCGCAGGACGGCGGTCTCGGTGTACGGGTCGGCACCGTCGCGCCACGCGCGCGCCGATACGTAGTCCTGAAGGAAGTCGTCGGTCCACGCGGCTTGCTGGGGACCGCGTTCCTCTGCGAACAGCGGGCCGGTCGCGATGCGCGACGCGACGGCGACGACCCCGAGCCCCACGAAGAGCACGGAGAGCAGGATACGCATGAACCGCGGCAAGGCCGGAACCCGTCGCTCGTCGTGAGAGGCAGACTCTAGATCAGGCATCGACCGGCGTCAGCAGCGCATGCCGCAACGGGGGTGATGCTACCATCGCGGCGAACGATGGCCTCCGAACCAGCTCGATCGCTCGCGACGCATCCGCGCGACGATCAGCGCACCGCTTCCTCTCGTCCGCCACGCGCGAGAGTGGCCTCTGCGTGGGTGCTCGGATCGGTCATGGCCGTCGCGATCGTGCTGGGTAGCTCGGGCGGTGACCCCGATCGCCTCGGCTATGGGGACGGCCTGATCTATCGCTACGTCGCCGCGAATCTGACCACACCGCCCGAGGACATCCATCCGGTCGTCGAGGTGCGCGGGACCTCGCTGCGCTATGGACGGATCGGGTTGCCAATCCTGATCTGGCTCGGATCGGCCGGGCAGAACGATGCGATGCCGTACGTCCAGTCCGCGATCCTGGTGATCGCCGCCGGAGCCGCCGGCGCCGCGCTCGTGGTGATGTTCCCCGGCGCGGGTCCGCTCGCTGCCCTGGCGCCGTTCCTCATCCCGGGCTTCGTCATGACACTCGCGGGCGGCTTCGCCGAGGCCCTCGCGGTCGCCCTGGTGTTGTGGGCCGTGATCATGGCCATGCGCGAGCGATGGTGGGCGTGCGCCGGCCTGATCGCGTTCGCGTTGCTGACCCGCGAGAACGTCGCGTGGCTCGCGCTCGGACTGTTCGCGTGGCTGATCCTGCGGCGCCGCTATCGGGGCGCGGCGATCCTGACGACGGCGGTGGTGCCGCTGATCGGGTGGTATGCGGTCGTCGCGGCGCGCTTCGGGCACGTGCCGCTGCTCGATCCGTACCTGAGGACGGAGACCGATACCGTGGGCGTGCCGCTGCTCGCGCCGATCCGTAGCCTCATCGACGGGTTCGCCACCCCCTCGGTGATCGTGGCGGCGGCGCACATCGCGCTGGCGATCGTGGCGTTCGCCCTCGCGGGACGGTCGATGCTCGGGTTCCTTGCCGCGGCCACGGCTGCACAGATGTTGATCACCGGGCCGTTCGCCTGGCGTTTCGTGGGAGAGGGCGTGCGCACCGCCGTGTTTATCCAGACGTTCACGTTGCTGGCATTGATCGCATGGCGTCGTCCGGCGTGGACGGCTCCCGAGGCGCTCGTTCGCCCGTTCCGACACCGGACCCAGGAAGCCTCATGACAAAGGACTGGTCATGCCGAAGGTCATAGTAACGATGCCGGCCTACAACGCCGCCCGCACGCTCGAGCGCACGCTGCTGGATCTTCCCGCCCAGATCGCCGACGAGATCATCCTGGTGGACGACGCCAGCCCGGATGAGACCGCGTCGCTCGCACGAGAACTGGGCATCCGGGTGTTCGTTCATCCCACCAACCGGGGGTACGGCGGCAATCAGAAGACCTGCTACCGGGAAGCCATCCGCGAAGGCGCGGACATCGTCGTGATGCTCCATCCCGACTATCAGTACGATCCGAAGGCCGTTCCGCTGCTGATCGCGCCGATCCTGGCCGGCGACGCGGACATGACCTTCGGGTCCAGGTTCGCGGGTCTCGGCGACCCGCTGGCCGGTGGCATGCCGATGTATCGGTACCTGGGGAACCGGCTCACCACGACCGTCGAGAACCTGCTGCTCGGATCGAGGTTCACCGACATGCACAGCGGCATGCGCGCGTATTCGCGTCGTTGTCTGCTGTCCCTCCCGTTCCTGACCTACTCGGATGATTTCGCTTTCGATACCGAATTGCTGGTGGACGCGGTGACCTCGGACCAGCGTGTCGTCGAAGTGCCGATCCCCACGCGGTACACGAAGGAATCCTCTTCGATCTCGGTCTCGCGTTCGCTGCGGTACGTCTCCGCCAGCGTGGCGTATACGGCCAGGACGGTCATGCAGCGAGGGCGACGGGGGCGCGCGTGGCCTCCGAACAGGCGGCGGCGCCCCAGACCGCTTCTCAAGAGCATTGGTGAGGGTCCATCCCGCGCGTGCGTGCTGTGCGGGAACGACCGGCAGGACCTCGTCTATCCGGCGACCGCTGAGGGGAGCGTCCCCATCTCGGAGTTCGCATGCACGACCGATGCTCTGGGGCAGCACGACGACATCATCCAATGCTCGCAGTGCGGCTTGCTGTCGGCGGCTCCTCCCTCCCTGACCGATCGTGAGCTGCTGCAGGGGTACGAGGACGTCGTCGACGAGCAGTACCTGGCCGAAGAGGAGGAACGGCGTCGCGTGTTCTCGTGGTTCCTCGATGCCATGAGCGGCCACTACATCCGCGGCGACCGGCTGATGGAGGTCGGCTCGAATGCCGGACTGTTCCTGCACCAGGCGGCCTCGTTCGGCTGGAAAGCCTGGGGGCTGGAACCCTCGAGGTGGGCGGTCGAGACCGGGCGCGCGCGCTACGGCGTGGATCTGACGCAGGGCAACATCGAAGACATCGAGTTCCGCGATGAGCAGGCCGATGCCATCGTGATGCTCGACGTCCTCGAGCATCTGAGCGATCCAGTCAAGGCGCTGGATCGGCTGCGTCCGCGGCTGAACGAGGACGGCATCCTGGTGCTCTCGACGGTCAACGTCCGCTCGCTCCACGGTCGCCTGCGCGGCGCGTCCTGGCCCTGGTTCATCAGGAGCCACCTGTATTACTTCAGCCCGGAGACCCTGGTCGAGATGCTGCGAGCCACCGGGTTCCAGGTCGTGCACTGGGCAACGGTTCCTCGGGCATTCCACCTCTCGTATCTCGCTGCTCGCGGAGGAGAGCACCTCGGCGTCCTCGGCAAGGCCATGGAGTCAACGTCGAAGATCGTCGATCCGAAGGTACCGGTTGGCTGGCTTGGCGACATCGCGCTGGTCGTCGCGCGAGGGGCGCGACCGCCGCGTGGCTGAGCAAAGCTGCCGGCGGACGGCGCGTCGGGCGCAGCAGGCCAAGGGATGAGATGACGAGCGTCGCCGTGCACCGCATCTCCCCCGTCCTGCCGGTCGCGGCCGCCATCGCGATCGCGCTCGTGGCGGTCCTCGCCGGCGTCCGCACCGGTGATGCCGAGGTGGATGTCGATCAAGCCGTCTATCGGGACACGCTGGTTCAGATGCGAGCCGGTGACGGGTACTACGACGCGCATCGCGATGCGCTGATCGCCAAGGAGGGAGCACCGCCGCGCTCGGTGCGC
>Ga0299906_10005228_pt1 | contig 10599 bp, 9 predicted proteins | sample RVTome_14_FD_200259 | JGI IMG/M metagenome (GOLD analysis project Ga0299906, IMG submission 200259) | Soil microbial communities from uranium-contaminated site in the Upper Colorado River Basin, Wyoming, United States - RVT145D125 (version 2) ... | reverse complement strand
CGTCCGGGTTGATCTTGGCCAGCGCGATCTCCGGTACCACCGTGTACTCGCTGAAGGTGGAAGTGCCCATGTAGTGGTAAACCGGGCTGCCTCGGTGGGAGAAGCGACGGCTGCCATCCGGCATGAGGCCAGCCCACTCGGTCTTGGCGATGGCCTGGCAGAGATTGGTCTTGCCGGACTTGCATTGCTTGCACTGGCCGCATTCGGGGATGTAGAGGGGGATCACGTGGTCACCGGGCTTGACGGTGGTGACACCGGGCCCGATCTCCTCCACCACGCAGCCCCCTTCGTGGCCCAGCACGACCGGGAACACGCCCTCGGGATCGGCACCGGAGAGGGTGAAAGCGTCGGTGTGGCAAACGCCAGTAGCGACCACTCGTAGCAGCGCCTCGCCCTCCTTGGGTCCCTCCACGTCGAGCTCGACGATCTCCAGTGGCTGCTGTGCCTCGAAGGCGATGGCGGCGCGGGTTTTCATGATGATGCTTCTCCTGGCGCTCGTGGATCTGCTGGCTTGGGTGACAGGCGTGGTGGTCGGGCGTCGTGAATTAGCGCAGTGGAGCCCGGCCGTGCTGTCGGCATGTGCCGAGTGTAGACGCTGGCGCTAGCGCCAGCTGCGCCGGCCCGGGAAGCCCTGGAGCACGCCCCTGCACAGTTTGCGCCGCGGGCGTCACAGGCTGCTTCTTGGCCTCTGGGGGCGCCTCACCACCACTGGGGGGCTCGACCGCGAGCCGCCGATGGGAGGCTACGGCGGACGCGAGCGCTCCATTCAGCCGCGCTCGGCGACCGCCCTGCGGCCACGAGCCCGGCCCCGCAGCACCGAGCAGCAGCCCAGCTGCAGCAGTCGGCCGGAGCCGGCATCGACGATCGCGCTGCCCAGCTCTGCGGGCGCCCCGAAAAGCACGTTGCACACCCCGGGCGGCAGCGCACTGCCGAGCAGCTGACTCAGCAGCATGTGCCGCGCCGCCGGGACCAGCGGGCCGGTGATCAGCACCGCCAGCACCAGGCTGTGCCCAGCCGCGAGGGGGGGAGCCAGCCGCCGCAGCAGTTCGGCGCCGGCAGTGGCATCGCTCAACAGTGCCCGTAGCGGTCCAGGTCCCGCGTGGGCCCCCGGAGTTGGCGCTACGCCGCCGCCAACCAGGCCCAGATCCGCTGGCTCAGTCAGCGTCCGCTGCATGGCAGGGATGCTGGTGGCCAGATGCCGCCGCAGCGGCCCACCCACCGCCCAGGTCTCCGCCAGCGCCAAGGTTCGTCGCGCGCAGCCCACCGCCCTAGCAGCTAGGCTGAGAAGCTGCAGGCGGGCGGCCCAGGGGAGCCGGCGCCAGTCGGCGGCGGCACGCTCCGCCGCCGCCAGGGAGCGCACCACGTCCGCCTGCCCCGAGGCCGCCGGAAGAAACTCTAGAGCCGCGTCCAGGAGCCCGATCCGCCCGAGGAGGCGGCCGCTGGCCGACGGGCGGCACGCTGGGATGTCGTGATGCCGGACGCCCTGGGCGCGGCGCAGCGGGGAAGACGGCCGGCGGACCCTAGCCGGCGGCCGAGAACGGTTCAGTTGGCGACGTATTCCCGCTCGAGCCGCGCCGCCGCGTGCTCGTAACCGCGCAGACGCAGCTCCGCTATTCGGTTGCGGCGTTCGTACTCGGCGGTGAGAAAGGCGATGCGCTCTGTTCGACCCGGGTACCAGATTGGTGCCATGACCTCCACTAGCGCCATATACAGCCGAACGGATTCGGGATTGCCGCCGTGGATAGCGCGGGACGCGGACTCCACCCGAGCCAGAATCCTGGACGAAGCCAACAGCCGCTGGTGCACCTCGCGGCGCTGGAAGAGCCTGGCCACTGCCGGCTCCGAGCAGGACCTGGCGATCGCGCCCAGTGCATCGGCGGACAGCCCCTGATGGGCCGAGTCCGGATTGCGGCAAGCCTCGTGCTCGGCGGCCTGCAACGGCCCCGCCAGGAGCAGAGTCAGTATCGAAAAGCAGAAGAGCCGCTTCATCTTGCCCCTTCTCGCAGCCGCAGCGTAGCCACTGTCACCTGTCTGTCATCCAAGCAGAAGCTGCGCCAGCAGCCAGTGGGGATCAGTGACGAATTCACTCGGAGAAAAGGCAAGTTGCCGTGCGGAGCCGGTTTAACGCCCACGCCAAGGGGAGTGGGGGATGTCGCCGTCCTCAGGAAGCCGCGCGCCGGTGGGCGTGCTACGGACTCGGGTCGATTACGGCGGACCCGCGCCTGCTCGATGTCGGGGCACGCGCCCGAATTGTGTGCAATCGCAGGCCTCGCGAGCAGCCGACCCTGTGACATCTATTCGTTTTATATCAACAGTTAAAGGTGATCTGGTCGATGGCCCCCCAATTGCAGATCCGCTTGCACGCACGTACTCGGCGCGGCGCGCAACGCAATTGCCGGCCGAGCGGCGCCAGGCCGGGCCAGGGGGGACTGCGATGGCTAGTACCGATCTCGCGGCCGAGCCCTTCGCGCTCAGCTTCGAGCCGAGCAGCAGCGCGCTGTTGCTGATCGACATGCAGCGCGATTTTCTAGAGCCCGGTGGCTTCGGCGAGACCCTGGGCAACGACGTCTCGCTCCTGCGCGGCGCCATCGAGCCCTGCCGGCGGATCCTCGCGGCGGCGCGGGCGGCGGGAATGCTGGTGATCCACACCCGCGAAGGCCACCGCCCGGATCTGAGCGACGCGCCTCCGGCCAAAGTCCACCGGGGCAACCCCAGCCTGCGTATCGGCGACCGCGGCCCCATGGGCCGCATCCTGGTCCGCGGCGAGCCAGGCCACGACATCATTCCCGAGCTCTACCCCGCCGCCGGCGAGCCGGTGCTGGACAAGCCCGGCAAAGGCGCCTTCTACCAAACCGAGCTGGAGCTGATCCTGCGCAACCGCCGCATCGACACCCTGCTGGTGTGCGGGGTGACCACCGAGGTCTGCGTGCACACCACCGTGCGCGAGGGCAACGACCGCGGCTATCGCTGCGTCGTGCTCAGCGATTGCGTCGGCTCCTACTTCCCCGAGTTTCAGCGCGCCGGCCTGGAGATGATCAAGGCCCAGGGCGCCATCTTCGGCTGGGTGAGCAGCTCCGAGGCGGCAGTGGCCGCGCTCGTGGCAGCCGCCTGAACACGAGCTCCGGGCGCGGAGCCGCGAGAGGAGATCGAGCATGAACGATCGCAAGGGCGTGGCTCTGTGGGTACCGGGCGACTGGAACGCACTCTTCGGCCTCGGCACCAATGTACTGGTCAACCTGCTGGTGCTGACCGGCCTGCTGCGCTACGTGCTGCAGATGCCCGACGAGATCACCTTCGGTCGGATCCTGCCGGCGGTAGGGCTGATGCTGTTCCTGGGCAACATGTACTACGCCTACATGGCCTACAAGCTGGCCAGAAAGACCGGTCGTACGGACGTCTGCGCGCTGCCCTCCGGCCCCAGCGTGCCGCACATGTTCATCGTGGTGCTGGTCATCATGCTGCCCATCAAGCAGCTCACCGGCGACCCGATCAAGGCCTGGGAGGCGGGGCTAGCCTGGGTCTTCATCCAGGGCTTCATCCTCATCGCCGGCGGCTTCATCGCCCCCTACATCCGCAAGGTGACGCCGCGGGCGGCACTGCTCGGCACGCTGGCCGGAGTCTCCATCGCCTTCATCTCCATGCGGCCAGCGATGGAGATGTACCTGACCTCGATCATCGGCCTGGTGTCGCTGGCCATCATTCTGGTGAGCTGGTACGGCGGACTGCGTTACCCGCGGGGCATGCCGGCCGGGCTGGTGGCCATCGCCGTCGGTGCCGCCATCGCCTGGATCTCCACCGCGCTCGGCCTGAACGTCGGCGGCATGAGCGGCGAGGGCCTGTGGAGCTCGTTGCTGGGCATCGGCTTCTCGGTGCCGTTGCCGGCTTTCGGCCACGTGTTCTCCGGCTTCGAGTTCCTCGGAATCATCCTGGTTACGGCCATCCCCTTCGGTGTCTACGACTTGATAGAGGCCATGGACAACGTGGAGAGCGCCTCGGCCGCGGGCGACGACTACAGCACCACCGAGGCGCTGGCCGCCGAGGGCAGCATCAGCCTCATTGGCACCCTGATGGGTAGCTGCTTCGCCAACGCCGTGTATATCGGCCACCCGGGCTGGAAGAACATGGGCGGACGCATTGGCTACTCGGGCGCCACCGGGATCATGGTGCTGGCCCTGTCCTGGCTGGGGGTGATCTCCCTGCTGCTGGATCTGATTCCGGTGGTGGCCATCTCCCCGATCCTGCTCTACATCGGTGCGCTGATCGGCGCCCAGGCCTTCCAGACCACCCCCGCCAGCCACGCCCCGGCGGTGGTATTCGCCCTGGTACCGCACCTGGCCGCCTGGGCCAAGGTGCAGATCGACGGCGCGCTCACCGCCGCCGGCACCTCGGCCCAGGCGGTGGGCATGGAGGCGCTGGGCAACGTGGGTGTGCTCTACGAGGGGCTGGCCATACTCGGCAACGGCGCCATCCTCACCGGGCTGATGCTGGGCGCCATCGTCGTCTTCATCATCGAGCGCAAGTTCCACACGGCAGGGATGTTCGCCCTGGCCTCGGCGCTGCTCACCTATTTCGGCTTCATGCACGGGCCTGCCGTGGGCATCGGCGAGCATGGCCTGGGGGTGACGCCCATGGTGGCGCTGAGCTATCTGGTGGTGGGAGGCTTCCTGTTCGCGTGTCAACGGCTGGCAGAGCCGGCCGCCGCCCGGGAACCGGAGCCCGACCAGGACTCGCCTCTGGTCGCCCAGCCGAGCAAGGCGGATTGACAGGCAGCCTCGAGCGGACACGTCATGGTGAGGGGGTGGGAAAGCGCATGGAGACCCTGGAGCTCGATAGCCAAGCACTGATGGAGCAGATGGCCCCGGCGCTGGGGCTGAAGATTGCGCCGGAATATCGCCCCGGCGTCCAGACCTTCCTCGGCATCGCCACCCAGATGGCGGAGCGGGTGATGTCCTTCGAGCTGCCGGACGAGCTGGAGCCGGCGCCGATTTTCAGGCCTTAGCCCATGATCGACCATCGGAGCACTGCGCTGCAGATCGCCGCCGCCGTGCGCTCCGGCGCGGTCAGCGCGGCGAGCGTCTGTCAGGCCACTCTGGAGCGGATCGGCGCCCTCGACCGTGGCCTCGGCGCCTTCACCGACGTCACCGCCGAGCGGGCCCTGCAGCAGGCCCACGGGCTGGACGCACGGCGAGCCGCCGGGGAGCCCTTGGGACCGCTGGCCGGCGTGCCCTTCGCAGTGAAGAATCTCTTCGACATGGCGGGCCGCGTCACCCTCGCCGGCTCCAAGATCAACCGCGACCATCCGCCGGCGACGGCGGACGCCACGCTGGTGCGTCGACTGAGTGAGGCCGACGCCGTGCTGGTGGGCGGCCTCAACATGGGCGAGTACGCCTATGACTTCACCGGCGAGAACAGCCACTACGGGCCGTCAAGAAATCCCCACGACCCGGCGCACATGTCGGGTGGGTCCTCCGGCGGCTGCGGCACCGCGGTCGCCGCCGGCCTGGTGCCGCTGGCCCTCGGCTCCGACACCAACGGCTCCATCCGGGTGCCCGCCTCCCTTTGCGGCGTCTTCGGCCTCAAGCCCACCTTCGGCCGCCTCAGTCGGGCCGGGAGCTTCCCGTTCTGCGCCAGCCTCGATCATCTCGGGCCCTTCGCCCGCTCGGTAGCGGACTTGGCGCTGACCTACGACCTGATGCAAGGGCCAGATGCCGCCGATCCAGCCTGCTCCGCCGGCGAGCTCAACGCGACCCTGCCCTTGCTGGAGCGAGGCCTGGCGGGCTTGCGCATTGCCGTGGCCGACGACTACTTCGACAGCGACGGCCTGCCGGCCGCCGCAGCCGCCCTTGCCGCGGTCAGCGCGGCGCTCGGCGCCTGCCTCCGAGTCACCCTGCCGGAGGCCGCCCGCGCCCGTGCCGCCGCCTACCTGATCACCAACATGGAGAGCAGCAACTTGCATCTCGGCCGCCTGCGTGCCCGAGCCGCCGATTTCGACCCGGCCGTGCGGGACCGCATGCTGGCCGGCGCCCTGCTGCCCGGAGCCTGGTACGTCCAGGCGCAGCGCTTCCGCCGCTGGTACGGTGAGCAATTGGCGCGGCTCTTCACCCAGGTGGACATCGTGCTGGCGCCGGCAACGCCCTGCCCGGCGCCCCGGATCGGCCAGAACACCATGCAGCTGCGGGGCGAGCAGATGCTGGTGCGGCCTAATCTCGGTCTCTACACCCAGCCCATCTCCTTTGCCGGACTGCCGGTGGTGGCGGTGCCAGTGCCGCGCCCGGGCGAGCTCCCAATCGGGGTGCAAGTCATCGCCGCCCCCTGGCGCGAGGACTTGGTCCTGCGCGTGGCCGCCTTTCTGGAGGGCAAAGGCATTGCGCAGGCACCGCTGCCGGCGGCGCTCGGCTGAGTCCGTCCGAGTCCGGATTGACCGGCGGACCGCCGGCTCGCAAAGTGTCGCCATCCCGCTAGCCCGGTAGCGAAGCCCGAGCCCATGCCGAGAAGGCCCAGCCGTCGCAAGGTCCCGTCGACCCTGACCGAGCGCCTGGTCCGCCACTTGGCGGAGCAGATCCTGGACGGGCGACTGGCACCGGGGGTGCGCCTCGAGGAGCAAGCCCTGGCCGACCGCTACAAGGTGTCGCGCACTCCGGTGCGCGAGGCGCTGCAGCGGCTGTCCGCCACCGGACTGGTGGAGCGCTACCCGCACCGGGGAGTGCTGGTGTGCGCGCTGGACGACGCCCGCCTGGCCCAGCTGTTCGAGACCATGGCGGAGCTGGAAGCGATCTGCGCCCGGCTCTGCGCCCAGCGCATGAGCGAGCTGCAACGCATGGAGCTGCGGGAGATCCATGAGGCGTCGCTGCAGCTGGTGGAGGCCGGCGACATCGAGGGTTACGTGGAGGCCAACCTGGAGCTGCACTCGCTGCTCTACCGGGGGACCGGCAATCAAATTCTCGAGGAGACCACCCAGGCGGTGCGTCGACGGGCCTCACCCTTTCGCAGCCTCCAGTTCCACGTGGCCGGTCGCCTGCGCAAATCCTACGAGGAGCACGAGGCAGTGGTGCGGGCGATCCTGGCGGACGACGGCGAGGCGGCAGCCCGCGCCATGTCGCTGCACATGCGCACGGTAGAGCATTCCTCTTCCGACTACGTGGACGACCACCGGCCCAAGGCTGCTACCCCCAGTCACCGATCCCGCGCCTGAGCCGTCCGCCAGCGCCTCGGGACATTGCATGCACCGAGCCTCCGTGTATGCAATGTCTAGATCTGCAACGCTCTGTGCAATAACTACATTCACGGCATACTCGGATCGCCGCTGCGTACTCGTGCACGACGGTCCAAAACAGGGCGCAAGTGCGGCGGCCAGCGGCGAACGCTGCCGCGGACCCTCCGGGGCGCCGTCGGTCGAGAAAAGTCCCTTGGCAAGCAATGAGCTGAGGGAAGTTCCGCGGAGCTATCGCCGGGGCCAGGGTGGCTCCCGCGAGTGCTCCCGTGGGGACCAGCCCGTGGCCGGACTCGTCGCCTGCACCCACATAGCGCACCCGCCTCCCCGACGGCTCCCCGATGATGCCGGGAGAGCATGACACATTACTTATTATACAGTGTGTTGCCATTCCATCTCGCGTCTGGCGCAGCGCTTGCAGCAGGGGGGCGAGCCGAAAAAAACGACCGGAGAGGCCCGCATGAAGAGGCGTGAATTCCTCAGGGGGACCACCGTCGCCGCCGCTGCCGGTGTGCTGCCCTTCTTCAAGCACCTTCCGGCCAGTGCGGCAGGCCGCGCCGACACCCTGGTGGTGGTGACCGGCGAGGGGCCGAACAGCATGGACATCCAGCGCACCGGCTCCAATCGCCCCAGCTACCAGATCGCCGTCAATCTCTACGACCGTCTGCTCAGCTACGGCGTCAAGACCTTGCCCGACGGCTCGCTGATGTACGACTACCAGACCCTGGAGCCGGAGCTGGCAGTGTCGTGGAAGGTGGCGAGCGACGGTATGTCGGTTAGCTTCGAGCTGCGCCAGAACGCCACCTTCTGGGACGGCACCCCGGTCACTGCCGCGGACGTCAAGTGGTCCTTCGACCGGGCGGTGAGCGTCGGCGGCTTTCCCACGGTGCAGATGGGTGCCGGCCTGCTGGAAAAGCCCGAGCAGTTCGTGGTGGTGGACGATCACAGCTTTCGCATCGACTTCCTGCGCCAGAGCAAGCTCACCTTGCCGGATCTGGGCGTGCCGGTGCCGATCATCATCAACTCCAAGGTCGCCATGGCTCACGCCAGCGCCGACGACCCGTGGGCCACGGAGTACCTGCACCGAACACCCGCCGGCGGCGGCGCCTTCATGCTGGAGCGCTGGGACCCGGGCCAGCAAACCGTCTACAAGCGCTTCGACGACTGGAAGTGCGGCAGCCTACCCGCGCTGCAGCGGGTGATCATCCGCGAGATTCCTTCGCCGGCCACTCGCCGGGCGCTGCTGGAGCGCGGCGACGCGGACGTCTCCCTGGACCTGCCACCCAAAGATTTCAAAGAGCTGCACGAGGGTGGCAAGTACCGGGTGGCGGGGGTGCCAATCGAGAACTGCCTGATCTCGCTGGGCCTGAACATGAGCTTCGAGCCCTTTCGCGACAAGCGCGTGCGCCAGGCGGTGGCCTACGCCATTCCTTACGCCGAGATCTTCAAGGCGGCTGCCTTCGAAAGAGGGCTGCCCATGTGGGGTGGCAAGTCCTTCGAGCCTGAGACCATCGACTGGCCGCAGCCCTTCCCCTACAGCACCGACTACGAGAAGGCCAAGGCGCTGCTGGTGGAGGCCGGCTACGGCGAGGGCTTCGAAGTGCCCCTGTCCTTCGACCTGGGTCTCGCCCAGTGGTCGGAGCCCACCGCGCTCCTGCTGCAAGAAGGCTTGGCTAAAGTCGGCATAAAAGCCCCCCTGGACAAGATCCCCGGCGCCAATTGGCGCACCAAGGCGCTGGTGGAGAAGAGCCTGGCCCTGCATATCAAGAACTTCGGTGGCTGGCTCAACTACCCGGACTATTACTCCTACTGGGTCTATCTGGACGGGCACCTGTTCAACTCCATGAACTACCGCAACGAGGAAGTCGAACGGCTCACCAGCGAGACCCTGCACCTCGCCGTGGACGATCCGGCCTATGAGCCCAACATCAAGACCCTGCTGCGGATCTTCTTCGACGAGGTGCCGAACATTCCGATCTATCAGCCGTATCTGGACGTCGCCATGCAGCAGACCGTAACCGGCTACGAATACTGGTTCCACCGCATGCTCGATTGCCGCCCGCTGAGGAAAGCCTGAGGCGGGGCCCGGAGCGTCTCTGGCATGCACGCGAGCAAGCTGCAACTGGTCCTCAGCCGGCTGGTCCAGGCCCTGCCCTCGGTGCTGGGAATCATCATCGTGACCTTCCTGATGACCCGGGCGCTGCCCGGGGACCCGGCTGTCTACTTCGCCGGGCCGGCCGCCACCGAGCAGTCCATCGAGCAGATTCGCAAGTCGCTGGGACTCGACCAGGGCCTGCCGCAGCAGTTCTGGATCTATCTCGCCGACCTGGCCCGGGGAGAGCTCGGCACCTCGTTCAGCACCGGCATCCCGGTGAAGGAAGAGCTGCTGAGCCGCTTGCCGGCCTCGCTGGAGCTGACCCTGCTGGCGCTGCTCTTGTCGGTGGCCGTGGCGGTGCCTCTGGGGGTACTGGCGGCCACCCGCCCGGACACCTGGGTCGATCATCTCTGTCGCGTGCTCGTCACCGCGGGCGTGTCGCTGCCGGTGTTCTTCACGGGGCTGTTTCTGGTCTACGTGTTCTACTACCTCTTGGGGGTAGCCCCCTCGCCCCTGGGACGGCTGGACATCTATTACCTCTCGCCCCCCACGGTTACCGGCTTCTACACGTTCGATGCGCTCATCGCCGGGGACTTCGAGGTGTTGCGGGCGGCGCTGGCCCAGCTCGTTCTGCCGGCCATCACCATGGGGCTCTTCACCCTGGCCCCGCTGGCACGAATGACCCGCGGCGCCATGCTGCAGGTGCTCGGCAGCGACTTCATCCGCACTGCACGAGCCAGCGGCTTGCGCCGCAGCACGGTGCTCTTCACCTATGCCTTCCGCAACGCCCTGCTGCCGATCCTCACCACGCTGGGCATGGTGTTCTCCTTCATGCTCGGCTCTAACGTGCTGGTGGAGAAGGTATTCGCCTGGCCGGGCATCGGCTCCTACGCCATCGAGGCCCTGATCGTCTCCGACTACGCCGCCGTGCAGGGCTTCGTGCTGGCCATGGCGCTGCTCTACGTGGCCTTGAATCTCCTGATCGACATCCTCTACACCGTGGTCGACCCCCGGGTCGGGATGGACGCCTGACGCCGTGGAAAGCCTGAAGCACCTGCGCTACATCCTGGGGCAGAACCGCATCACCCTGCTCGCCTTCTGCTTGTTCCTGCTGTTCGTGCTGCTCGCCATCGCCGGCCCCTGGATCGCCCCCTACGACCCGCTGCAAAGCGACACCAGCGCGCTATTGCAGCCGCCCTCGGCGGCCCACTGGTTCGGCACCGATCAACTCGGGCGCGACGTGCTGAGCCGGGTCATCGTCGGCACCCGGCTCGATCTCGCCATCGCACTGGCC
>Ga0299906_10005226_pt1 | contig 10600 bp, 2 predicted proteins | sample RVTome_14_FD_200259 | JGI IMG/M metagenome (GOLD analysis project Ga0299906, IMG submission 200259) | Soil microbial communities from uranium-contaminated site in the Upper Colorado River Basin, Wyoming, United States - RVT145D125 (version 2) ... | reverse complement strand
GCTATGCCGGCACTCACGACACCGAGTTGCGGTTTGCCGCCCCGGACAACGCGTTCGGCGGCCGCATCTCGGTGGTGGTGGACAACGCCTTCGGCGATCCGCTGGGGCCCGTGCACGCCCTGCTGCGCTTCGACAACCTGATCGGCCCGGGTCTGAACCAGGTGCCGCCCGGCTCGGTCCTTCAGCAGGCGACCCTGACCCTGTTCTCGACCGCCAACAACGCCGACAGCCCCAACACCATCAGCCTGCACCGCATCCGGGTGCCGTGGGATGAGTCATCGACCTGGAACTCGATGACCGATGGCATTGCCACCGATGGTCAGGAGGCGGCCACGGCGCCTGACGCCACCTTTGTTCCGGATTTTCCCAACCCCGGCGGTACCAACACGCAAGTCCGCACACTGGACGTCACGGCTGCCATGCAGGCCTGGATGCAGGGCGCTCCGAATCACGGCTGGGTCTTGCTGGCCAGCGGAGGCAACAACTACCTGTTCGATTCCTCGGAGAGCGCCGAGCCAGACGCCCGTCCCTTGCTCTCGGTCAACTTCACCCCGCCGCCGCTCCTGGTGGATGGGATGTTCTACTCGTCGGAAGGCGGCGCCAGCCTGGCCCTGGATCCCAACGGCAACCTGGTGGTCTCCGGGCTGGGCAACACGGGCCAGGACGGCTTCGTGGTTCAGCTCGCCGGGGCGCTGGGATGGCGCGGCGATGTGGCGCCGGCTCTCATCCCCGACAACAGCTCCCTCGAGGTGACGGCCATCGGCGAGCTGGGCGGGCAGGCCAATCAACTGGTCGCCCGCGGCCGCCTGGCGGCGTCAAACGGCGCCATGACCCTGCGGGCGCACTTTGCCTGGAGCGGCGGCGCCGAGCTTGGCCTCGAGGTGCGCGACGCCGCCGGCCGGCTCCTGGACACGCGCCGGGTGCCGGATGACGGGGTCATCGACCTGACCCCCTACGTGCCGGACTGCTGTGAGATCATCGGCGCCTATGTCTGCCGGTACGAACAGCACGCCGACTCGACGTGGGTGCGGATATGCTGGCTGGATTGCACACCGTTCTGTCCCGAAACCTCGAGCATGGAGACGGTCGAGCGGGTGATCTGCCTCGCGCCGATTGAGCAACCGGCCTTTGTGATCCCGCTCGACTACGCGCGCTACGCCTCGGTGGGGTACGAAGGCTTTGTGTTGTCCACCACGGCCATGCGCGTGCATGGGAACGATCATTCCGGCCTGGGCCAGGCCCTCCTCCAGGTCAACCAGGGAACCCTGGCCGTGGGCAACATCGGTTCGAGCGGCCAGGACGGCGTCTCCTTGGATCTCGAGGGCAACCTCGCCAACGCCGGGCGCAACGTGGCGGGCTTCGACGCCACCCTCGCGCCGATGATTCTCGATCCGGGCGCTGAGATCACCGCCCGCGCCTACGGCGACGTGGGCGGCAACCATGGTGTCCTGCTCGGGACGGCCTCGGTGCGCAACGTCAATGGGGTGCGCGAGTTCCTGGCCGATTTCTCGAGTGTCGGCGCCGGGCTGGTGCGCCTCGAGTCCTACCAAAACGGCGCTCTGCTGGGCGGGATCGAGATGCCGGGCGGCGGCGTGGTGGGAACGCTGCTGGACGATCCGAACGGTCAAACGCAAGTTCCCATCCGGTGCTGGGGCAGCCCGTCGGGCATCGATCCGGGCCTCCTCATCACCTTTCCCGAACCGGTGACCTTCAGTCCCGTCAATGGCCAGCCGTTGACCGGCGACGAGTTCAGGTTGCTGGCCGTCGGCGCGCCCGGCGCGGTCGACCGGTTGTCGCGGTTCGAGATCGTGGCCGGCGGCATGGGATCGTTCGGCATCATGACGGAGAATGTCCAGAGGGCCGCCGTGCTGAACGAAGTGGAAGGATGGGCCATGTCGCTCGTTCCCGCGACGCTGGCCCAGGTTGGGCAGGCGATCCACACACGGACGTTCGAATGGCGTGACGGCACCCCCTCCCTCCTGGCGGTGGAAACGCTGGGCATCGCCGCCGGCGCACCACAATTGACGGTGGACTTTTCCCCCGGCGCCGTGCATGGCCTGCGCTTGAGTGTCCTGGACGAAGTCGGCGCGGAACTGGCGCTCGAGGCTATTTCCAACGGCATCCCCTTCGACCTGGGCGCGCTGGCGCCGTCGGGTTGCGGTGCGTCGCCGCGGTTGGACGCGCGCCTGGTCGAGCAAGGTTCCAGCGCGTGGCGGCTGGCCTGGACGGGTTGCCCGCCCGACAATCGCGAGGTCATCCGAACGTTCGTCGTCTCCCACGCGCCCCGCTTGTCCACGCCCACACTGGCCGCGGTGGAACACTCCGCCTCGGGGCTGGGCGGCGTCACCCTCACCGGTACGTCGGCGCGCCTTTTCGGGAACTGGCATGATGCGATCGGTCAGACCCGGTTGACGGGGCAGGGCAACCAACTCCGGCTCGAGCCGCTCGACGCCGCGGGGCCGGAAGGCGTGGGGATTCAACTGGACGGCGCCCCGCTCTTGCCGCTTCCGCGATCGGCGATCTCGAGTTTCGAGCTGGCCTGGCTTCCGTTCCAAGCCACGCAAGGAACTTCGATGCGGTTCGAGGTGGAAGGAACGGTCTCGCAAGACGGCGCCGTCGCCGGTGTGGGCCCGCTGGGGTCGGTGCAATGGCAACAGATCAACGCCATGCCGGAATGCGTCGCCGATGCCTCCCCGCTCGGCGCATCCGGCGTGCGGGTGCGGGTGCTGCACGGCGGCGCGTTGCAGGCCGAATTCATCCGGGCCAACGGCGACTGGCTCGCGCGCGCGTCCGCCGCTCCGACCGTGCTGGGCCTGGCTCCGTCCGCCCATCTCGGCGTCGAGGGGCCTCCGCTGCAGGTATTCCACTGGTCGGCGCCCGTCGTCTTGAATCTGCCCGACGGACAGCAGGTGCTGGCCGACCGCGTACAGATCCGCCCCGACCGGACCGGCCTGTCGCTGATCAGCCTGAGCCGGGTGGCGCTGCGACTCGAGGCGGTGCCGTCCTTCGCGATCCTCTCGGAGCGGGCCAACGTGTCGGGGGTCGAACCGCCGCCGCCGCGGACGTATGAGGCCTGGGTGCAACTGCAGTGGCCGCCCAACACGCCGATGACGATCGCCGGCCGGGATGGCGACCCGGACGCGGATGGCCTCACGAATGACAAGGAGTATGCCTACGGACTCAACCCCCATGCGCTGGATGTGGCGGGACTGCCGGAACCAGTCTTCGTCGAGCGAGAGGGACGGCGCCGGTTTGCGTTGCGGTTGAGGTGGCCGCGCGGGGCCGAGGATCTCGAGTTCCGGTTTTGGGGCACGGGTTCCATGACGCCCCCGGTTCATTGGGTGCCGCTCAACGTCGAGCCGATCTGGGGTGACGTGTCCGACCCGGCGCCCCTTGGGGTCGCCGCGGTCGTGGAAGTGCTCATTCCCGACGTGGTGTTGGATGCGCGCGACGCGCCGCACCGGTTCGTGCGCGTGGACATCGGCACGCCCCCCACCGGACCGGCCACGGGCGAGTCCCTCCGCATCGGCGCCTACAACACGCAGTTCCTTCCCGGGTTGGCGTATGTGGACCTCAAGAGTCCGCCGGGGTTCAGCCGGGCGGCGATGTGCTGTGACGACATCGTGGATCGCGCCACGCTCATCGCGCAAAGGATCCTGGCCACCGACTTCGATGTCATCGCGCTTTCGGAGGTGTTCCTGGGCAGCGCCAAGGACGACCTTGTGGCGGCGCTTGGGGAGCGGTATCCGCACTTCGTCCGGCGCATCCGCGGTGGCGGCGAGGTGGACCTGATCGAGGGCCCCCTCGGGGAGCGATTGTGCGACCTCCTGGTCCTGGCCGACCTGCCCGTGCTGTTCCCCGACACGGACATGGCGTTCTGGGAGGCGCTGTGGGACACCGTCCATCCCGAGGCCGATCCGACCGTGCCGGGCGTGTGTGCCGTGGTGGCGGTCAGCGGCGGGTTGATCTCGGGGTTGAAGCAGGACAGCGGGCTGATGCTCTTCAGCCGGTTCCCGTTCGTGCCTCTGCCTGCGGAGGCGGCGCCGTTCCGGTTGCCGCCGGGCGGATTGACCGCCATGACCGGCAGCGCCCCGTACTTCGATGTGGCCGGGGTGGTCTTTGATGACAGCGCGGGCCCCGACCGGTTCTCGACCAAGGGAGCCGGTTGGGTGCGCATCCAGAAGCCCGACTCCCCCTATGTGCATAACATCGTGTTCACTCACCTCAACGCCGGCCGGGACCGGGACGGCGTCCGGGCCAATCAACTGGCCCAGATCCGGGACATGCTCCTGGCCGGGCTGGGGGCGAGGCTGGATTCGGAGCATGTCTGGATGCTCGGCGACCTCAACGTCAACGGGGATGTCACTTTGCCGGAAACCGACCTGCCCGAGGAGGAGGGGCTCGACCGGGCGGAATGGGCGGCGCGCTTCAACACGCCTGGCGAGTTCTTCAGCGACACCCTGCACGACATGTGGGAGCGCCAGTGCAACCTGCCCTGGCTCAGTCCCGCCGGGACCGGCGGCCGCGAGTTTCGCGACCGCGGCTTAACCGGCGGCATCGACGCCTCGGGGGAAGACGACGAAATGCCCCGGCGCCTGGATTACCTGCACATGAACCAGCCCGCCAACCCGCCCCTCAACGCGCCGTTTGCCGTCCAGCACCTGGCACTGGCCTACGGCTTGAAGGCCTTTGGGGAGGAGGTCGAGGTCGCCTTCGGCAGCGCGGGCCGCGTGAACCTCAGTGACCATTACGGCCTTATCGCCGACATCAACATCCGCGAGCCGCGTTGCCAGCCTTCGACGGCCCTGGGCAACCCGCCGGCGCACGGCGCCCTGTCCAACATGCCCGCCCATGTGGCCCTGGAGATCCGCCGCCCGGGCGGCATGCAATGGGTCCGGTTCGACACCCCCGGCACCTACACCATCCCCGACCCGCCCGGCACCCACGCGCAGGTGTACGCCTCGACCGACCTGTCCATTCCCATCCGGCCGCTGCCGGGCGAGACCCGCCTCCTCGAGGACTTCAACGGGTCGTATGCCGGATCCATCTTCGATGTGCCCCACACGCCGCTGTTCGTGCGGGTGCGCGGTCTCGATGACGACTTCACGGGCCCGGTGGATCTGGTCGTGCGCCGACACCAGGGCGCCGGGCCGCGGGACGCCATCGGGCTGGCGCCCAACGACCAGGAACCCCGGGTCGAGGTCCTGCCCCCCGACCCGATGGCGCCGCTCCAACGCTGGTACCGTCTCGATGTCGAGCAGGCCGACAGCGGGAGCCCCCAATTGCTCTGCTTCTTCGTTCAACCCCTCGTCGGAGCCGCCGACTATCGCCTCGCGGTGGTCGGGGATCCCTCCGCCCTGTCGTTGTTCGAGGCCAGCGGCGCCGGGCGCGTCGAGTTTTGCCTGCCGGAATCCGGCGGGCGCAGGCTTTACCTGGTGGTGACGCCCCCCGCGCCGGTCGCCGAGGTGCAATACGAGGTGGGCTGGAGCACCGACCTGACCGTGCTGCACGGTTATGTTCCCGCTCATCACAGCCCCGACTGCGGCAACAACCACTTCGAACCTTTCATCCAGTGCCGCGAACAAAGCGACAAGCCCGACCGCATCCTCGGCATCAACTTCCAGGACGACGACTTCGTGCGGCTGTTGATCCAGTTGGTGGACGGCAACGACGGCACCGAGCTGTTCACGCGTCCCGAAGTGCTGCTGAAACGATCCTGGGACAGCGGCAAAAGCTGGCCCCGCTTCGAACGGCCCGAGGAGGATGGACGCTTCCCGCTCGTTCGGTTCCTGCCTGATGAACAGTTGGTCGTAACGTTGCTCGAGACGGAAATCCCCGGGGATGGCCTGTTCGAGACGGCGCGCGCGATCGGGCGAGGCGAGGGGTTGGGGGGCGCGGACGATGTCATCACGGGGACGATCGATCCGATGCCGCGCGAACGGTTCATGCGCTGCCCGTCGGAGGCGGTAAGGCTCGAGGACCGGGGACCGCTGGGCGGGGTGCAGGCACGGTACCTGTTCAGGTTCCACCTCACGCACGGCGCACCGCTGCCCTATCGGCATTGAGGCTGGCGAGGCCCGCATCGGGCATGAACCGTTACCTGTAGCCGTCGACGGCTACCAGGACCGGGCTCATGGAGGGCCGACCCGCACGCCGGGTCATGCGGGGCCATTACAGGGGCGATTCCAGTCCTTTTCGCGCGCGCCATCATCGGCTATTCTGGAGCCATGTTGACTCGCGTTCCGAATGATTTGGTCCCGGGAGGGCCACCCGGATGTGAGGGATGACTGGAGGGAACAATCCGATGGTGCCGCATTCCTCGACCGACCTTCCCGCCCCGAAAGGGTTTGTCACCACCCACTGGAGTGTGGTCCTGGCGGCGGGCGGAAGCGGGGAGTGTCACCAGGCCCTGGCCAGCCTCTGCCGGACCTACTGGTTTCCCCTTTACGCCTATGTGCGCCGCATGGGCTACGCGCCGCCCGATGCCCAGGACCTGACCCAGGATTTCTTCGTGCGGTTGCTCGACCGGCAACTCTACCGTCGCGCCGACCGCGAGCGCGGACGTTTCCGCACCTTCCTCCTCACCGCCCTGCGCAACTTCGTCCTCAACCAGCGGGACCGACAACGGACAGCGCGGCGCGGCGGCGGGATCGAGTTGGTTTCCTGGGAGGGCCTCGATGCCGAGGGGCGTTTTCAATCCGAGGCCCGCGCCGAGCTGACGCCGGAACGAGCTTACGAAAAGCAGTGGGCGTTGGCCGTGCTGGACCGGGTGCTGGACCGGTTGCGCGAAGAAGCCCGTCGCGCCGGGCGGGTCGAGCCGTTTGACCGCCTCAAACGATGCGTCTGGGGCCGGACCGATCCGGAAACCTATGCGACGATGGCCCGGGAGTGCGGCTGGACGGAAAGCGGCGTGCGGGTGGCGGTGCACCGGCTCAGGCACCGGTTCCGCGAATTGTTGCGGGCCGAGATCGCCCACACCGTCGAGCATGCCGAGGAGGTCGACGCGGAACTGCGCGCGCTCATCGACATCATCGCGACCTGACCCGGGACGCTTTTTGAAACAACGCATCGGCCGTGGCGGTAGCAGATTTGGGGAATTTCGCGGCGCAACCCTCTCCTGACGCATGAATCGGCCTCGACACGTCGGCGGCCACACCGCATGACCGACTCACACTGCTCGCAATGCGGGATGATCCTGGCGCACCAGGTGGTCGACGGGCTTTGCCCTCGTTGCATGCTGGCCAGCGGCCTGATCGAACCGGAGGACGCGGCGCTCGATCGCGAGGGCGGCGCCGGGACCGAGGGCGGCAGTGACTTCGAGTTGCTCGAGGAACTGGGTGCCGGCGGGATGGGGATGGTGCACAAGGCGCTGCAGCTCAGCCTCGGCCGCGTCGTGGCCCTGAAGTTGATCCAGGATCATCGCCTGCATTCGCCCGCCGCCGTCGAACGGTTTCGTTGGGAGGCGGAAACCGCCGCGCGCCTCCAGCACCCCAACATCGTGGCCATCTACGGAGTGAGCCGGCACCAAGGCACCCCCTGCTTTGCGATGGAATACATCGAGGGACGCAGCCTGGCCGCGGTCTGCGCCGAGGGCCCCGTCGCCCCACGCCAGGCGGCCGGCTGGGTCCGGACCCTGGCCGAAACCATGGACTACGCCCATCAGCACGGGGTGCTGCACCGCGACTTGAAACCGTCGAATGTGCTCATCGACGCCCAGGGCCGGCCGCACGTCGCCGACTTCGGATTGGCCAAGCGGTTGGAGGATAACTCCGTCCTGACGTTGGCCGGCGAGGTGCTGGGATCCCCCAGCTACATGGCGCCGGAACAGGCCGCCGGCGGACGCGAGCCGGTCACCACCGCCATCGACATCTACAGCCTCGGTGGCATTCTCTACGAGTTGCTCACCGGACAGCCGCCCTTCGTGGGACATCATCCGGCCGAGACCCTGCGGCAGGTCCTCCATTCCAGCCCCACGGCGCCCCGGCTCATGCGGCCTTCCATTCCGCGCGACCTGGAAACCATCTGTTTGAAGTGCCTGGAGAAGGAACCCGGACGCCGATACGCCTCGGCGCGGGACGTGGCCGAGGAACTGGACCGCCAACTTCGCGACGAACCGATCCTGGCGCGGCCGACGGGACCCATCGAGAAGGCCTGGCGTTGGGCCCGGCGCAACAGGCGTCTCGCCCTGTTGACGGCGACGTCGCTGGTGTTGTTGGTGGCGGTGGCGGTGGTCTCGACGGTGGCCGCGCTGCGCCTGAGCCAATCCGAGCGCCAGACGACCCGTCAGCTTTACGATGCCCTGCTCTCGCAGGCCCGGGCCGGGCATCGGAGCGGACAGCCCGGGCGCCGCTTCGACAGCCTCGAGGTGCTGCGTCAGGCTGCCGCCCTCATCCCCCGGCTGAGCCTGGGTGACGCCGAGGTCCTTGATCTGCGGAACGAGGCCATCGCCTGCCTGGCTCTGACGGATCTGCGTCCGGCGGGGGCGTGGACCCGCCTGGACCACAGCCGAAACCAATTCATCTGGCCCGACGACTCGCTCACCTATTATTCCAAAAGCGCGACCCACGGGTGGTTGACGACACGCCGCCTGGCGGACGACGTCGAGGTGGAACGGTTCGACGTCGGGGGCGTCCCGCGCAAGTGGGAGCGCTCGACGGTGGCGGGCGACTGGCTGGCGGTGAAGTATGAGGACAACTCGTTCCGGCTCTGGGAGGTGGCGCATCGCGAGGTGCGACTGGAGCTGAAAACGCGATCGAGCGAGGCGCTTGCATTCAGCCGCGATGGACGGCGCGTGGCCGTCGATCAGGCCGACCGATCCGTGCTGGTGTTGGACCTGAACTCATCACGCCGACAGGTGTTGCCCGCCTCGGAGGCCGACCCCAACTGGCTGGCCTTCTCCGAATCGGGACGGCTCCTGGCCGTTTCGTCGACCCGGGCGCCGACGGTGCGGGTGTGGAATATCGAGGAGGACACGGTCCACGATTTACCGCATCCGGCCTACACGCTGCAGGTGGCCTGGCATCCCGGGGACCGGTTCCTCGCGGTGGCCTGTGCCGATCACCGGATTCACTTGTGGGACGTCGCCACCTGGAAGGAGCGCGCCGCCTTGCGCGGGCACCAGGCGGTGGCGCATCGCCTGGCCTGGCATCCCGGCGGACGATTGCTCGTTTCGTGGGGTTGGGACGGCGTCACGCGGCTTTGGGATCCGTTCCAGGAGACGCCTTTGCTGACGGTGCCGGGTCCGGAGATCCTGCGGTTTGGTCGTGACGGCACGCACTTGGCCTATCGCAACGGATTGGATGTCGGTCTTTGGGAAGTGGCCGGGGGCGAGGAGTCGCGCATAGTCCACCTGTCGTGGCCGAACGCGGGCGCGGACCATTTCACATTCGCCAGCTTCAGCCATGACGGGCGGTTGCTGGCGGCGGTCGCGCCCCGGGGGGTGGGTGTGTGGGACGCGGCCTCCTTCCAACCGCTCGCGTTCCTGAGTGTGGCGCGCGCCGAATGCGCGACGTTCCATCCCCGCACGGGCGACCTGGTGATCGGCGGCGCGGAAGGAGCCCAGGTCTGGCCGGTGACCCGGCGCGGCGAGGAGGTCGAGATTGGACCGGCACAGCGGAGGACATTGACGCCGGGCCACGCCGCGCGGCGGGCGGTCTTCAACCAGTCGGGTTCGAGGCTGGCCATCGAGTTCAAGGACCCTGCCCGCGGCCGCGCCGCCGCGGTGTTCGAAGACGCCTCATCCGAGCCGCTGCGCCAGTTGCGGCGTCCGGCCTTTCACGAGGTGACGATCAGTCCGGACGGTCGCTGGGCGGCGGCGGGCAACTGGCACAACTCGGACGTGATCGTGTGGAAGGTGGATACCGGAGTCGAAGTGGCGCGGTTGTCCGCGGCGGGCAGCGCGCTGGCGGCGTTCAGCCCGGACCAGGCCTGGCTCGTCACGACCACGGGGGAGGAGTATCAGTTCTGGGAGGCGGGCACGTGGCGTCGGGCGCACCGGGTGGCGCGCCGTGACGGCGGGGATTTCCCGGGCGTGATGAGCTTCACCGCCGACGGGCGGATGATGGCGCTGGCGCATTCGCGGTATCGGGTGAAGCTGGTCGAGACGACAAGCGGACGTGAACTGGCCGCGCTCGAGACGCCACATTTCGAGGAGGCGGGCTGGCTGGCGTTGCATCCCGAGGGCGACCTGCTGGCGGTGGCCAGCGGCGCCGGGGGATTGCGGGTGTGGGATCTGCGGCGCGTGCGCGACGAGTTGAGGGGCATGGAACTGGATTGGAGCGGTGAGTCGGAGGTCCGGTCCACGGCGGTTCCAACCGATCCTTGATGAGTTCCAGGGTTGTTCGCATCTCGTGCCTAAGAGGCTCTGAATAGAGGAGTTCAACTCGATTCGGGACAATCGCGTTTCATTTTGTTCTGGTTGCGCGTATGCGCTAAAAGGACAGAAAGGAATTTCGATAAAGGGGTCAGTTCTTGTTATTGACAACTTAGGCACGTCCCTGACAAGGTGGGCGCATGGCCCGAAAGTTGAGAGTGGAGTATCCCGGAGCGATCCACCATGTCATGAGCCGAGGTGACCGGCGTGAACCGATCTTCAAAAGCG
>Ga0299906_10005225_pt1 | contig 10602 bp, 10 predicted proteins | sample RVTome_14_FD_200259 | JGI IMG/M metagenome (GOLD analysis project Ga0299906, IMG submission 200259) | Soil microbial communities from uranium-contaminated site in the Upper Colorado River Basin, Wyoming, United States - RVT145D125 (version 2) ... | reverse complement strand
AGACCGCGAAAACTGGGCCCGCCCTTCCGCGGGAGAAGCCGATGAACGACATCCGCACGATCCTGGTGCTCACCGGCGACCACGGCCTCGCCGATCCAACCAAGCGCGGCGGACAGTATAATCCAGAGGATATGACCACCCACGAGGCGATGAAGGCGGCCTTTGCCAGCCTCGGGGACTACGATTTTACCGTCGTCTCGGACCACGCCGCCTTCCTGCAGCGCCTGGACACATCGCCGCCAGACCTCGTCGTCAATTTCTGCGACACCGGCTTCCGCAACGTGCCGTCGCACGAGCTGCACATTCCGGCGCTTCTCGAGCTCAAGGGCATCCCCTACAGCGGTGCGCCGCCCGCCGCGATGGTGCTCTGCTTCGACAAGGCGGTGGTGCGGCTGGTGGCCGAGTCGCTCGGCGTCGCGGTGCCGCAGGAGGCGTTCATCGCCGCGGCCGATCCCGCCGGCGGCCTGCCGGATTTCTATCCGGCCCTGATCAAGCCGAACACCGCGGACGGCAGCGTCGGCATCACCAAGGACGCCGTCGTCCGCAACGCCGGCGAAGCGAAGGCGTATCTCGGCTGGCTGCGGCGGACGCTTCCCGGCCAGGACGCGCTGATCCAGGAATACCTGCCCGGGCCCGAATACGGCATCGGGCTGATTGGCAACCCGGACGCCACGATGACCGCGCTGCCGCCGCTGGAGGTGGATTTCAGCCGCCTGCCGCAAGGCCTCAATCCGATCCTGTCCTTCGAGTCGAAGGCGCTTCCGGAGTCACCTTATTGGACCGATATCAAGTTCAAGCAGGCGGAGATCGAGCCGCCGGTCTGCGACGCGATGATCGCACACGCCACGGCGCTGTTCCGGCGCCTGTCGCTCCGCGACTACGGGCGGTTCGACTTCCGCCGCGCCGCCGACGGCGTCGTCAAGCTGATGGAAGTCAACCCCAACCCGGCCTGGGCGAACGACGGCAAGCTGGCTTTCATGGCGGGCTTCGCCGGCATCGAATACCGCGACATGCTGCGCCATATCCTTGAAGCCGCCATCGCCCGGGTGCGCGCCGGCCGCTGACCCGTCAGACCAGCCGCCGCGGCACCGAGACGTTCCAGACGCGGCGGTCGAACAAATTGTCGCCCTCGAAGGCTTCGACGTCGCCGGAGAACTGGAACAGGTCGGTGGTCGCGGTGAGCCGGGTTCGCGACTCGATCCGCACCGACCAGTCGTCGCGCCGCATCACCATGCGCTGCGACAGCTCAACGCGCGCCGACAGGGGGTCGCTCTCCACGATGCTGAAATATTTGTTCATCGTGTAGCCGAGGTCGAGGTTGATCTCCTCGATGCGGGCGAGCGACGCGCCGCCGAGCTCGCCGCCGTCGCTGGTGAGGGTGTACACCACTTCATTCGCGGCGAGGTCGATCTCGATGGTCCGCTTCAGCGGCAGGCGCCGGAGCTTCTTGTGCTCGCTGGCCGGCCCGCTCTCCGGCGCCTCGAAGGGCGGCAGACGCTTGTCCTGCGGCGACGGCGGCCGCACGGGCAGCGCCAGCACGCCGGTGCCGAGGCGCATGGTCAGGATCGGCGCTTCCGGCGACGGCCAGGCGATCGGCCAGTAGCTGGTCGACAGCGCAAGCCGGATCCGGTTCCCGGCGGGAAAGGCATGGGCGATGTCGTTGAGCTGCACACGCACCTTGTGCCAGCGCCCGGGACTGAGCGGCGACGGCTTCGCATGCCCGCGGCGGTGGGTCAGGTTCAAGAGGCCGTAGCAGACCCGGGTCGCCGCGCCGTCGACGGCGACGTCGATCAGGCGCACGGCCAGCAGCGCCACCGGCTTGTCGGACTTTATCTCGAGCGTGACGACCGGCGCGCCCAGGATCTCCACCCGCTCCGGCAGTGGATCGCTGTCGAACACTACGGAGCCGCCGTCGTCGGGCCGCTGGTCGCGCGGCATCTCGCCCTCCGTCCCGAAGGCGCACCACTCCCCGGCCCGAAGGCCCGTCGTCTGCGGCGAGGAGAAGGAAATCTCCGATTCTCCGGACGGCCGCGTCGACAGGTGGCCGAGGTTGAGATAGCGCCGCATGCTGCGTATCCGCGGCGACGGCCAGCTCTCCTCGGCGACCCAGCGGCCGGGCCGCTCCGCGTAGCTCGGCGCCGGCGGCACGCTTTCCTGCATCCAGACGCGGTAGGCCGGCTCGTCCATGATCCCGGTCTCGGTATCCCGCAGCCAGTGCGACCACCAGCGCACCGCCTCCTGCAGGAAGCCGATCGACGGGCCGGGCGTCGCGTCATGGGGAAAGACATGCGCCCAAGGCCCGACCAGCCCCTTCTTCGGGCAGTCGAGGTTGGCGAGCAGCCGCGGCACCGCGTTGGTGTAGGCGTCGGCCCAGCCGCCGATGGCATAAACAGCGCATTCGATGCGCCCATAGTCCTCGCAGACCGACCCGTGCCGCCAATACTCGTCGCGCCAGGGATGGCGCATCCACACGACGGGGAACGGCTCGAGCGCGTCCAGGCGCTCCCGCCACATGTCGCGCCAGCGCGCGCCGACGATTTCCGGGTCCGGCGGATAGGCGCTGTAGAGCGTCAGGATCGAGCCCCATTGCATGTTCTCGTTGAGCAGGCAGCCGCCCATGTAATGCGCATCGTCGGCGTAGCGATCGTCGGTCGAGCAAAGCGTGATGATCGCCTTGAGCGCCGGCGGCCGGAGCGCGGCCACCTGGAGCGCGTTGAAGCCGCCCCAGGAGATGCCCATCATCCCGACATTGCCGCTGCACCAGGGCTGGGCCGCGATCCAGGCGATCGTCTCCAGCGCGTCGTCGAGCTCCTGCTGCGAATATTCGTCGTCGAGCACGCCGTCGGAATCGCCAGAGCCGCGGATGTCGACGCGAAGGCTGATGAACCCCTTCGCCGCGAAATAGCGGTGGATCGGCTCGTCGCGGGCGCGCATGAAGTCGCGCTTACGATAGGGGATGTATTCGAGGATCGCCGCCGCGGGCTCGGTCTCGGCGGTCGCCGGCATCCAGATTCGGGCCGCGAGACGGCAGCCGCCGGACATCGGGATCCAGACGTTCTCGATCTCGCGGATATCGCCCATCGCGACCGGCCCGTCCGTCCCGATCGGGCGTTTTGGCGGGCGCGCCATTCAGCGGGCGGCCTTCGCCGCCGCGGACTTGGACGTCACGGACTGCCGCTTGCGGCGTTGGACGAGCCGCTGCGTCGACCAGTAGCTCAGCGCCAACCGCTCGCGCAGCCGGAACCCGGTCTCCAGGTTCCAGCAGTTGATGATGGCAAGGCGGAACCCGCCCGGAGGCATGGAATGCGCCCGCGACGGCTTATCCTCGTGAAAAGTGACCTGGATGCTGGAGACCTCCGGCGTCTGCAGGAGCTCTTCCACCATCGCGCGCGGCGGATGGCGGTACTGGATGTTGTGCGCGCCGAACAGCACGACGCTGTAGCCGTCGCGCCGTCCTTCGTCCGCAAACTGCCACTCGCCCTTCTCGTACAGGCACACCAGCGCGTCCAGCCAGCCCTTGCCGTAAAGGTCCGGCCATTGGTCCGAGAAGCGCAGATGCGCCTCGATGATGCGCGCGCCGATCGTCTCGAAGTTCAACATGCCGGTATAGCCAGCCATGTTCCGGCGCAGCCAGTCGCCGCAATAGGCCTCGATCTCCGGCCGCGCCGCGCCCAGCACGGTCCAGTAGTCGAACATGCCGTCGCCGATCGCCTTGCCGACCACGTGACGCCACCACATCGCCTCGCCCTTCACCACCGCAACGTCGCTGCTGACATGCTCGCCCTGCAGCAGGGACATCCACATATGCCCCGGGCGCTGGTTGTTCTGGTACTCTTTCTCGTTCTTGAGGACGCGGCTGCCGGCGCCCATGCCGCGCATGTTGTAGATCGGCTTGCTGAACACCGGGAAGAAGTCCGGCTCCAGCCCGTGCGGGCCGTTGCGCAAGCCCTGCGAGTCCGCGATCATCATCTTGTTGTAGATCCAGCGGTGCTCGGGATAGAGCCGGTAGGAATCGCCGTCTTCGGTGGAAATGAACAGCCCATCGGGGCAAGGAACCTTCTCGAAATATTGCATCCGCCACGGATCGCGCTCAACAATCGGCATTGCCGCTCCTTCCAGTAGCCGGGCGTAAGGTAATGGAAGCGCGGGCGCAACCACAAGAAATGTTCTTCACGGGAGGACCGACATGACGATCAGAGACCGCATCGGCATCGACGTCGGCCGCAAGCTCTCGGTCGAGGACGCCGTCGACTGGGCCGCCGACAACGGGGTGCGCTATATCGACTGCCAGATCGATATCGAGCCGAATGCGCTGGAAAGCTTCGACGAGGCCCGCTGCGCGCCGATCCGCGAAGCCTGCCGGCGGCGCGGCATCCACATCGGCCTGCACACGCTCTCCGCCGTCAACATCGCCGAGGTCTCACCCTTCCTGCGCGACGCCGCGGATGCCTACCTCAAGGGCTACATCGACGCGGCGCGGCGCCTGAACGCGGAATGGATCGAGGTGCATGCCGGCTACCATTTCACCAGCGACAAGGAACGCCGCATGGAAGCCGGCCGCGACCGCCTCCGGCGCGCCGCCGACTACGCGGCGGCGCAGGGTGTACAGCTCCTGCTGGAGAATCTAAACCGCGAGCCCGAGCTCGCCGAGGTCAACTACCTCGCGCACACGGTCGACGAGTGCCTCTATTACTTCGATGCGATTCCGTCGCCCGCGCTCGCCTGGTCGTTCACCATCAACCACGCAACGCTGGTGCCGGAAGGCATCGCCGGATTTCTCGAGCGCATGCCGACGCAACGGATGAAGGAAGTGCGGCTCGCGGACAACAACGGCGAGTACGAGCTGCACATGTTTCCCGGCGACGGCATCATCGATTTCACCGATACCTTCCGGCGCATCGAGGCGACCGGCTTCGCCGGCCACTACATGTGCGCGTTCGGCGCGCTCGATACGATGCTGCGCGGACGCGAGGTGCTGGTCGGACTGTACGAGCGCTAACGCCGGACAAGGCGGGCAACCAGCCGCGCACGCAGCATCTCAGCCGCAAAGCCGACGAGCAGCCCCACCGCCGGGTTGACGGCGACGGTAACGAGCGCGGCGGCGGCGATCACCGGCCAGCAGGACGGGCGCGCATCGAAAACGCGGCGCGATATCGCCAGGTCCGCGCCGGCGACGGCGAGCAAGGCGCCGACCGCCGCCATCGGGATCATCCGCAGCAGGTCGAGTGCGTTTGCGGAAAAGAACAAGCCCAGCCCCAGAAACAGCGCGCCCAGGATCAGCGGCGCCGCCCCGGTCCGCGCGCCGAAGCGGTGATGCGCCACGAGCCCGCCCGCGCCGTGGCACATCGGCAGCGCCCCGAAGGGCGCCAACAGCAGATTGGCCGCACCGGAGCTGACGGCGAGACGCTTTTCCGTGACCCGATTGCCGCCTTCCGGAAACAGCGACCGCGCCAGGGCGGCGGTGACGATGATCGCGTTGGTGATGGTGAGCGCGAGCTGCGGCAAAACCGCTTCCTGGAGCGCAGACCCGATATCCGCCCAGCTCGGGAAAACGAGTCCCGGCAGCGTCAGATGCAGCGCCACCGCCTCCGGCGCGCGCGCCAAGCCGAAGACTTGTCCCGCGCCGACCGCCAGCGCCAGGGCGATCAGCGTCGCCGGACAGCGCGGCACTAGCATCAGGATGGAGACCAGCGCGAGCATGCCGAAGCCAAGCCAAGGCAACTCCATCATCAGCTCGTAGCCGAGCAGCGCCAAGGTGATGCCGAGGCCGATCTGCAGTCCCGCGGTCACGGATTGCGGAATGGCTTTGGACAAGCGCTCGATCAAGCCCGTCACCGCGAGGACGAGCAGCACGACGCCAAGGATCACGCCGGTCGCCGCGATCGCGCCGGGCGACAGGCCTGAGGTGACGAGTACCGCCGACACCGCTTTCATCGGCTGGACCGGGATCGGCAAGCGGTAAATGAGCCCGGTCGCCGCGTAGAACAGGCCGAAGCCGACGAACAGGCCGACCGGCGACAAGCCGCCGACGGTCAAGGCGGATACGACATGCGGCAGGAAGGTGCCGAGGTCGCCGAACGCGCCGCCAACCTCGCCGGTCGGAGTTCCCGTCCGGCGCTGCGTCGCACCGGATGACTCCGGTGCGGGATCGATGCGCTCTTTACCGCCCAAGGGCCGCTCCAGCCGCCTCGCTTCGAACGCACTATGGCGCGCCGTTGCCGTGCGCGCCACCGAACCATCACATTAGCGGCCGCGACGCGCCCGGTACAACCGTACCGTTGTTTTATTGCAAAATTTTCCCGGCAACGATTTGCATATTGTGTTTTTTTTGTGCATCCCCTACGCTTTTTCGAATAAATCACCAAAACGGGTAGGCCGTGCAGGATTTTGGCGCCGCCTTTGGACTCGCGTTTCATCTGATTCTCTCCGGCGACTCAGAGCTCGCCGCAATCATCCTGCTATCGCTTCAGGTCAGTCTCTCCGCGGTCGTCGCCGCCTGCGCGATCGGACTGCCGCTCGGAGCCGCCACGGCGGTCTATCGCTTTCCCGGGCGCGGCGCGCTTATCCTTTTCACGAACGCGATGATGGGCCTGCCGCCGGTGGTCGTGGGACTCCTGATCTATCTCATGCTGTCGAATGCCGGGCCGCTCGGCGTGTTCGGGCTGCTCTATTCGCCGACGGCGATGATCATCGCCCAGACGGTGCTGGTCACGCCGATCGTCGCCGCGCTCGCCCGCCAGGTGATCGCCGACCTGCATGCGGAATACGACGAGCAGCTTCGCTCGCTCGGCCTGAGCGGCGCCCGGACGATGGCGACCCTGCTTTGGGACGGGCGCTACAGCCTGCTGACGGTGGCGCTCGCCGGTTTCGGCCGCGCCGTCGCCGAGGTCGGCGCGGTGATTATCGTCGGCGGCAACATCGACCACGTGACCCGCGTCATGACCACCGCCATCGCGCTCGAGACATCGAAAGGCGACCTCGGCCTGGCGTTGGCGCTCGGCATCATCCTGATCAGCCTTTCGCTGCTGGTGAACGGCAGCGTCATGGCGCTGCGCTCGACCGCGGCGAGGAGCGCCTATGCTTGACGCCGCCGCCGCCATCGCGCGCCACGAGCCGGTCCCTGCCTTCCGGTCGGCGATCCTGCCTGTCGAAGCGCGCGGTCTGGTCTTCGAAGCGGGCGGCAGGCGCCTGATCGACGGCATCGACCTGCGCCTGGAGTCGGGCGGCGGCCGCACGGTCATCATTGGACCGAACGGCGCCGGCAAGAGCCTGCTGCTGCGGCTGCTCCATGGCCTGATCGCGCCGACTGCGGGTGCGGTGCTGTGGCAGGGCCGGCCGGCCGACCGTAGCATCCGGCACCGCCAGGCGATGGTATTCCAGCGCCCGGTGCTGCTGCGCCGCTCGGCCAATGCGAATATGCTCCATGCGCTGCGCGCCCATGGCTTCTCGCGCGCCGAGGCGAAGGAGCGGGCGCGGACATGGCTCGATCGTGCGGAGCTGGCCCAACTTGCGGAACAGCCGGCGCGCCTTCTCTCTGGCGGCGAGCAGCAGCGGCTGGCGGTAGCCCGCGCGCTCAGCCTCGACCCCGAGGTCCTGTTCCTCGACGAGCCGACGGCGAGCCTCGACCCGGCTTCGACCCATGGCATCGAAACGTTGATCCAGAACGCGGCCGCGGCCGGCACCAAGATCGTCCTGGTCACGCACGACCTGGGCCATGCCCGGCGCCTCGCCGACGAGATCGTCTTCCTCTATCACGGACGGATCGAGGCGCGGGACCGCGCCGCCACCTTCTTCGGCGCCATGAGCAACGCGAGGGTGCGGGCATTCGTCGAGGGAAGGATCGTCTTTTGACAATCGGCCGAACAATCGATCACGGGAGGAAGACCATGCCGCGCAAGAGACTTCTTTTTGTCGCCGCGACGATGGCAATTGCAGCCGTCCTGGCGCCGCTGTCGGCGCACCACGCCGCTGCAGCGGATAAATACATCGTCGTTCAGTCGACCACGTCGACGAAGAATTCCGGGCTGTTCGATTTCATCCTGCCCAAGTTCACGGCAAAGACCGGCATCGAGGTCCGCGTTGTCGCGGTCGGCACCGGCCAAGCGCTGAAGAATGCGGCGAACGGCGACGGCGACGTCCTGCTCGTCCACGCCAAGCCGGCGGAAGAGAAGTTCGTCGCCGACGGCTTCGGCATGAAGCGCATCGACGTCATGTACAACGACTTCGTCATCGTCGGCCCCGGCAACGATCCGGCCGGCGTCGATGGCATGAGGGACGCCAAAGCGGCAGTGCGGAAGATCGCCCAGGCCAAGGCGCCCTTCGCGTCGCGCGGCGACGACAGCGGCACGCACAAGAAGGAACAGGCGCTGTGGAAGGCGGTCGGAATCGATGCGTCCAAGGCAAGCGGCGGCTGGTATCGCTCGACCGGCTCTGGCATGGGCGCGACCCTGAACGCCGCCGTCGGCATGGGCGCCTATGCGCTGACCGACCGGGCGACCTGGATCGCCTTCAAGAACAAGGCGAACCTCAAGATCGCAGTCGAGGGCGACAGGGACCTGTTCAATCAGTACGGCGTCATCCTGGTTGATCCCAAGAAGCACGCCAAGGTCAAGGCGACCGAGGGTCAGGCCTTCGTCGACTGGCTGACTGGCCCGGAAGGACAGGCGGCGATCGCGGCCTACAAGCGCAACGGCGAGCAGCTCTTTTTCCCGAACGGCCCTGGCGCAAAGCAAAGCTGATCGGGGATGCGGGCGGGTCAGGGACCGTTGAAGTGAACCCTGCCGAGCCCGCCGAGGTCATAGCCGCCGAGCTCGCCGGCTTTCGTACGGAACGCCGGGCTGCGGCAGAACTCGATGAAGGTCTGGAATCCCGCATCGAAGTAGGCGCGGCGGAACACGACGATGTCGTAGCGCTCCCGGAGCAGCGGCACGAAGCCCAGGCGGAACTGGCGCGCGACGCACCCCAGCCCGAACCCCGTGTCGGCCTTGTTCTCGGCGACCGCCACCGCGACGTCGGATTCGCTGCGCGCCGCCGGGGCGACGACCTCGATCTGTCGGACATCGATGCGCTCCTTTTCCAGCAGCGCCTCGAACAGCACCTGGCTTCCCGCTTCCGCCTGCCGCGGCATGTAGCGGTGTCCCGGCAGGCTGCGGAAGCCGGCGATGCGCTTCGGGTTGCCGGCAGCGACGATGAACCCGCGCTCGCGCCAGGCCCATTCGAGGACCACGACCGGCTCGCCGGCGAGCGCGTCTTCGACATGCTCGATATTCCAGCGCTCCGCCTTCGGCTCGTAGACATGGAGGCCCGCGGCGACCGCCTGACCCGCCTTGAGGCGCGCCAACCCGTCCAGGCTGCCGTCGAAGAAGGAGGCCAGGCCGCTGCGCGATTCGCGAAGCGCCCAGTCCAGCAGGGGATCGTGGCTGCCGACGAAGACGAGCGGCCGCTCCACCGGCCGCATCGACCCCTGCTCACCGCTGCTGTGCCGGGACACCCACGCCTCGACGGCGGCGCGTGGGAAGATCAGCTTCCCCGTGGCCCGACTGCAAGGGATCTCGCCCGAAGCCGCAAGGGCATAGACCTTCCGCTCCTTGACGCGGAGAAAGGCGGCAAGTTCGCGGACAGTCAGAAATTCCGGCTTTCCCTCTGGCATTGCCGTTCAATCTAGCGCGAATCCAGCGCGGCCGGGAACAGCTAGATACTGGGCGGGATTGGCTATTCCCTTGCCGCACGGGCCGGCTAATATTGCCCGCAACATAAACCGGCGCATTCGTCACCCGGGCGCATCACAGGAGGAATCCATGGCACTGATCGAGAAGGACGTCATCGTCACTACGAAGCACGGCAAGATGCCCGCCTTCGCGGCCTGCCCGGACACCGAAGGCACGGTGCCGGCCATCATCTTCTACATGGACGCGCCCGGCTTCCGCACCGAGCTCTGTAACATGGCCCGCCGTATCGCCAAGCACGGCTACTACTGCCTGCTGCCGGACATGTACTACCGGCTGGGCACCGTCCGTTTCGACCTGCCGCGCCGCAACGACGGCATGTCGGCGGTGATCCGGGCCTCGATGAACCACCTGACGAATGCCGACGTGGTGGACGACACCTCGGCCATGCTCGCCTGGCTCGATGCGCAGGCCGAAGTTTCGCCAGGCAAGGTCGGCTGCGTCGGCCATTGCATGAGCGGGCAGTACATCACCACCGTATCCGCCCGCTTCCCGCACCGCATGGCCGCTGCGGCATCGCTCTATGGCGTCCGCATCGTCACCGACCAGGAGGATTCGCCGCATCTGCTGCTCGACAAGGTCAAGGGCGAGCTCTACTACGCCTTCGCCGAAGTCGACCATTCGGTGCCCGAGCATGTCGTTCCGACGCTGCGGACCGCACTCGAAAAGGCCGGCACCAAGGCGACGGTCGAGATCTTCCCCGGCACGCAGCACGGCTTCCAGTTCTCCGAACGCGCCGTCTACGCGCCGGAGCAGTCGGAGAAGGCCTGGGCGAATATCTTCAAGCTGTGGGACCGCAACCTGAAATAACGGCGGCTCTCCCGCGCAGGATCTACGATCGTGGCGAGAAGGCCGGGACTGGAACGGCAGCGCCGGC
>Ga0299906_10005223_pt1 | contig 10604 bp, 11 predicted proteins | sample RVTome_14_FD_200259 | JGI IMG/M metagenome (GOLD analysis project Ga0299906, IMG submission 200259) | Soil microbial communities from uranium-contaminated site in the Upper Colorado River Basin, Wyoming, United States - RVT145D125 (version 2) ... | reverse complement strand
GGCGCCCGAGAATGGCCACCGTCGCCGTCATCGGGTCAGCGCCAGGCGATGAGCTCGGCGTCGTCGGTCAGGAAATAGAGGGTGTTGCGGGCCACCAGCGGCGGGATCGAGACCGGGTCCGGCATCTGGATGCGCCCGAGCAGATCTCCCGTATAGGGCGAGATCGAGAGGACCTCCTCGTTCGAGCCCGCGAGGATCAGGCGATCGCCGGCGAGGATCGGGCCGCTCCAGGTGACAAGGCCGCGCTGGCGCCGTTCGTCCGCGTAGCGCGGCACCGACCGCACCCAGCGGATTCGCCCGTCGTCGCGGCTCATGCAGAGAAGCAATCCGTCGGTGGTGACGACGTAAAGAAAGTCCCCCGCCGACCAGGGATTCTGTACCGCGGCGACCTGACGCTCCCACCGTCGCGTTCCATTGGTGAGGTTGAGCGCCACCATGCGCCCGGAGTTGCTGACCGCGTATACCAGGCCGCGGTCAATCACCGGGGAGGCGCGGATATCGGCGATGTGGGAAACCGCGCTGGTGCGCCGGGGCCGGGCCACGTAGTCGGACCACATCTCCGTGCCGTTGCTCGCGCGCAATCCAAACAGTTCGCCCGACGAATACGCGACCACCACGATCCCCGCCTGGTAGGCGGGCGCCGCACCGCCCAAGAGGGAGGCGAGTTCCGGCGCCCCGCGGTGCGTCCACAGCAAGTCTCCGGTGGTGGCATCGAGCGCATGGGTCTGATTGTCGATCGAAACGGCAAAGATGCGCCCTTCGGCTACGGTCGGCGCCGCGCGCAGTGGCGCCGTCACGATCCGGCGCCAGATTGTCTTGCCCGTACCGGCGTCCAGGGCAATCACCTGGGCGAACCCCGTTGTCACGATCACGCGCCCGCGATCAACCGCGAGCCCGGCGCCCAGTGTGCCATCGCGGTCATTGTCACCCCGCAGGTCGCGCCGCCACAGCCGCCGCCCGCTGTCGCCATCGAATGCCGTGACCTTGGCCTCGACGTCGAGGACGAAAAGCCTGCCCTCTTCATCGACCACCGGCTGGGCAAGCAGCCGCTCCTCATCGGAGGACTCCTCTCCGGCATCCACCCGAAAGACCCGCTTCGGCAGGGGTCCCAGTTCCAGGTGATAGAGGGAATGGCTGGCGTTGCCGCCGGTCTGCGGCCAGGCCGCATTGGCGACCGGCGGCGCCACGGTCACGGGAACCGAAGCGAGCTCGGGATCGGGCCGGATGCCCGTGTCATTAATCATGACGGGAATCCGTTCGCCGGGAAGCGGCGGATCCGTGGGCTCGGCGAAGATGCAGCCGGATAGACCCAGGGATGCCGACATCATCACCCCGGAAACCATGGCCCGGATGGGGAACCGGATCATCTGGCCAACCCCCTACTTGCCGAGGACCGCGAGGAACTCGGCCGCCCGGGCGCGCACCCCGGGCGGGGCCGCTGGATCATCGGCGAGGCGCTGGTAGATTCCCCGGGCGCCCTCGGCGTCGCCCCGACGCTGGGCCAGGATCGCCGTCACCTCGAGCGCCGAATGCCGCCACGGATTCGCCGACGTCGTCAGCGGCTTCAGCCGCTCCTCGAGGGCGCGAGGCTCGGCCCGGTCGGCGGCCGCGAGCGCATAGAGGATCAGGGCAAGTTCCCGAATTGCCGGATCGACCGACGCGTCCCTGGCGATCGAATCGTAGACGGCCGCGGCGGCGGCCTCGTCGCCCTGCCTGGCGTGAATCGCCGCCTGCTGGAAGCGGGCGAGGTCGGCGTATCCCGCAGGACCGTCATCCCCCAGAGCCTTGAACGCGGCCAAGGCCTCGCCCGACTGACCGCGCGCGGCAAGCCCGATCGCTTCGGCATATCGGAGTCCCGCCTCCGCCTGACGATTGGCCTGGTACTGGCGCCAGCCTACGAACGCGGCAACCGCAATGACCACGATGAGCGCCGCAGCCACGGCGAATTTGCCGTACTTCCGCCACAACTCGAGGTGGCGGTCGCGTTTCAGTTCCTCTTCGATCTCGTCGATAAAATTGTCCATCGCCATACAACGCCATGCTGCCCGCGCGGCTACCATAACCACCGGACCGGACCGACGCAATTCACCCGGCCGCCGATGGCGCCTGCCCGCCTGCCCGGTTCCCGGCCCGTTTCCGCCGGGCGGGCGTAACGGAATGCTGGAAATTGCCCTGAAAATGGGACAGAGTCGATACAAACCAACCGCTCCGGCAGGAGATCTGAACCGCTACGGGAGGGCGCCAGACCGCCGATGGGCACGGTGTACCGCCTCGCCGATTACCGGCGCCGGAAACGGCTCGTGTGCTTCTCGCGCCATGAGCTCAATCTCCTGTTGTCGCTATACAGCCGGCGCGTGATCTCCGGCGAGTGGAAGGCCTATGCCATCGACCATGAGCACGGAATGGCGCAGTTCTCCATATTCGTGCATGCCCGGGCGCACCCGCTTTACTCCATCGTGAAGTTCCCGGCGCCGTCCCGCCGCGTCGGCAAGTTCGTCGTGATCAAGGGAGGCAGCCGGGTCGCACAAGCCGACTCCCTGGCCGAAGCACTGGCCGTATTCGAGCGGGACGCGCGGCTCGTCTCTCCCTGAGTCCGGATTCGTTCGACATCGCCCCGAAGGAAACCACGGGCGCCGGCGAACTCATCCGGTGCGACGGATGAGGTGATAGCCGAAATCGGTCTCTACGACACCCGAGGTTTGACCCACATCCAGCGCGAAGACGGTATCCTCGAACGCGGCCACCATCATGCCCCGCCCGAATCGTCCGAGGTCTCCCCCCTTTGCCCTAGACGGACAATCGGATACCTCCTTTGCCAGGGCGTCGAAATCCTCTCCGGCGCCGACACGTTCGGCCAGCGCCTCGATCCCCCTTCGTGCCTCGTCCTTCGTGCGACTTGCCGTGGAACGCGCCGAGCCCTCATACATGAGGAGGATGTGGGACGCGCGAATCTCGTTTGTCATGACTGGAGCTCCTTCCGTCATTGGGTGCCTCGGCACCCGATTCATTCCCACTCGATGGTGCCCGGCGGCTTCGACGTGACGTCGTAGACGACACGGTTCACGCCCCGCACCTCGTTGACGATCCGGTTGGCCGTGCGACCGAGGAATGCGTGATCGAACGGGTAGTAGTCGGCGGTCATGCCATCGGTCGAGGTGACCGCGCGAAGGGCAAGGACATGCTCGTAAGACCGCTCGTCGCCCATTACGCCCACGGTCCGCACCGGCAGCAGCACGGCGAATGCCTGCCAAATCGCGTCGTAGAGGCCGGCCCTGCGGATCTCCTGGAGGAAGATGTCATCCGCCATGCGGAGGACCTCCAGCTTGTCCCGGGTGACCCCCCCAGGAATGCGAATCGCGAGGCCGGGTCCCGGGAAAGGATGGCGGCCCACCATGGTTTCGGGCAATCCCAGTTCGCGCCCGAGCGCGCGCACTTCGTCCTTGAAGAGCTCGCGGAGGGGTTCGACCAGACGGAGACGCATCCGCTCCGGCAGACCGCCGACGTTGTGATGGGACTTGATGGTGGCACTGGGCCCGCCGGCAAACGAGACCGATTCGATCACGTCCGGATAGAGGGTCCCCTGTGCCAAAAAATCGGTGCCATCCAGCCTGCTCGCCTCCTCCTCGAAGACGTCGATGAACGTTGCGCCGATGATCTTGCGCTTCTCCTCGGGATCGGTCACGCCGCCAAGCTTTTCCAGGAACAGCGTACCGGCATCCCTGACGACCAGCGGGATGTTGTAGTGCCCGCGGAAGACCGAGACGACCTCCTGGCCTTCCCCCGCTCGCAACAGCCCGGTGTCCACGAACACACAGGTCAGCTGGTCGCCGATGGCTTCATGGATGAGCACCGCCGTCACCGAGGAATCGACGCCGCCCGACACGCCGCAGACGACACGGCCGCTGCCGACCTGATCGCGGATCGCCCTGATCGCGCGCTCGCGGAAGGCGCTCATGGTCCAGTCACCCTTGAGCCCGGCCACGCGAAACAGGAAATTCTGGATCAGCCGCGCCCCATCGGGGGTATGGATCACTTCGGGATGGAACTGGACGCCGTAGAAGCGGCGGTCGATGTCGGCGATGGCGGCGAAGGGAGCATCCCCTGTCCGGGCAATGGCCGAGAATCCCGGCGGTAAGGCGATGACGCGGTCGCCGTGGCTCATCCATACCTGCTCGCGGCCGCCCACCTCCCACAGCCCTTCGAATAGCGGCGCCGCCTTGACGATCTCGATGAAGGCGCGCCCGAACTCCCGGTGGAGGGCGTTCTCCACCTGGCCGCCCAGCTGCGCGACCATGGTCTGCTGGCCATAGCAGATTCCCAGTACCGGCACGCCCAGGGTGAAGACCTGCTGGGGTGCCCGCGGCGCCCTGCCCGCGGTAACCGAGGCGGGGCCTCCGGAAAGGATGATCGCCGGCGGATCGAGCCTCGCGATTGCCTGGGAGCCCTTGTCGTAGGGCACGATCTCGCAGTAGACGCCGGCCTCGCGTACCCGCCTTGCGATCAGCTGTGTGACCTGCGATCCGAAGTCGAGGATGAGGACGGCGTTGGAAGGGGATTCCATCGGGGCGCGTTGGAGCCGTATCCGACCGGATGGTGCTCTATCCCTCGCCCCGGTAGTTGGGTATCTCGCGGGTGATATCGATATCGTGGACGTGGCTCTCGCGCAGTCCCGCGCCGGTGATCTTCACGAAGGCGCAGTTCCGCTGCATTTCCGCGATCGTCGCATTGCCGGTGTAGCCCATGGCGGCGGCAAGACCACCGATGAGCTGATGGATCACCGTCGCGGCCGGCCCCTTGTATGGCACCCGGCCCTCGACCCCCTCGGGCACCAGCTTGAGGGCATCGCTCACCTCTTCCTGGAAATAACGGTCGGCCGATCCCCGGGCCATGGCGCCGACCGATCCCATGCCGCGATAAGCCTTGTAGGACCGTCCCTGATACAGGTACACCTCGCCCGGGCTTTCATCCGTCCCCGCGAGCAGGGATCCCACCATGGCGCAGTCGGCGCCGGCCGCGATCGCCTTGGCGAGATCGCCCGAATACTTGATTCCGCCGTCGGCGATCACCGGGATTCCCTGTGTGCGGCACGCCTCGGCGACGTCGAGGACGGCCGTGAACTGAGGGACGCCGACACCGGCCACGATCCGGGTCGTGCAGATCGACCCCGGCCCGATCCCGACCTTGACGGCGTCGGCTCCGGCATCGATCAGCGCCTTGGCCGCCTCGGCGGTGGCGATGTTGCCGGCAACCACCTGGGCCCGGTTTGAAAGACGCTTGATGCCGCGGATCGCCTCGATGACGCCCCTCGAATGGCCATGGGCGGTATCCACCACGACCACGTCCACCTCCACCGCGAGCAAGGCCTCGGCACGGGCCAGGCCCGCCTGGCCGACCCCGGTGGCCGCGGCCACCCGCAAGCGGCCCTTCTCGTCCTTGCAGGCCCGCGGGTGGAGCCGTGCCTTCTCGATATCCTTGACGGTGATCAGGCCGATGCAGCGGTATTCCGCGTCTACCACCAAGAGCTTCTCGATGCGGTGCTGATGGAGGAGACGCTTCGCACCCTCCATGTCCACGCCCTCGCGTACGGTCACGAGGTTGTCCTTGGTCATGAGCTGGGCGACCGGTTGCTCCATGTCGGTGGCGAACCGGACATCGCGGTTGGTGAGAATGCCCACCAGTCTGCCCGGCTGGCGCGCGTCCCCGTTACCCCGCTCCACCACCGGGATGCCGGAGATGCGATGGTCCGCCATCAAGGCCAGGGCAACGGCCAGCGTCGCGTTCGGCGGAATGGTCACGGGATTGACCACCATCCCCGATTCGAATTTCTTGACCGCCCTCACCTCGTCGGCCTGGGCGGCGATGTCGAGGTTCTTGTGGATGACCCCGAGCCCGCCGGCCTGGGCCATGGCGATGGCCATCCGGCTCTCGGTCACGGTGTCCATGGCCGAGGAGAGAAGCGGGATGCCGAGTTCGATGGTGGACGTCAGTCGCGTTCGGGTATCGGCTTCGGCGGGCAGCACCTTCGACGCGGCCGGCTCAAGCAGCACGTCATCGAAGGTCAGAGCTTCCCGGATGTTCATGCCCACCTCAGTGCTGGGGTTGGCGCGCTATGATACACATCGGTGCTTCCTTGCCAAGCGCCTTGGGGGATCCCATTCTATGGGCGTGACCGGCCGGAAGGAATCGATCGAGCCGCTTGTTTTTCAAGGATAAGACATGATCGTGCGCCGGAAGAAGACCACTTGGATCCTGATCTGCGACGGGGCCCGCGCCCATATCGTCGCCAACGGCGGGCCCGGCACGGGCCTTACCGGCGTGAGCCGCGCCTCGCACCGGGCGGCCAAGATTCCCACGCGGGACCTCGGCACCGACAGGCCGGGTCGGGTGGTGGAGTCGGTCGGGAGCGGCCGGCACGCCATGAGCCCGCCCATCGACTGGCACCGGTTCGAGAAGCAGAAGTTCGCGAGGGAGATGGCGGCACTCGTGAATCGGGCCGCGCTCGAGAAGCGGTTCGACCGGCTGGTGATCGTGGCGCCGCCGATGACGCTGGGGGACCTGCGCAAGGCGCTCGATCCACACGCCTCGCGGCTGGTGGCGGGCGAGCTCGCCAAGGACCTGACTGGCCTCGAGATCCATGAGCTGGAAAGCCACCTTCGGGAGTTCCTGAATTCCTAGCCCGGCACCGGCCCGACATCGTCGTCGGCGATCCGGTCGCGGAATCCCCGGGCCACCACATAGATCTCGGCCGAATCCTTGCGGCTAGCGGGCGGCTTGACGTGGCGGACCTCCTCGAAGTCCCTCTTCAGGGTATCGAGAAGCGTCCGTTCGGCGCCCCCGCGCAGGACCTTGCCGATGAAGACGCCGCCCGGCGCCAGGACCACGCGGGCGAAGTCGTAGGCCGCCTCGAGGAGCGCCATGATACGGAGGTGGTCGGTCCGCGTATGGCCGGTGGCCGGCGCCGACATGTCCGACAACACGACGTCGGCTTGCCCCTCCAGGGCTTCGCGCAGCCGGGCCGGCGCCTCCTCTGACAGGAAATCGAGGGTGAGGCACACCACCCCGGGGATCGGTTCCATCTCCAAGAGGTCGATGGCCACCACCCGGCCCGCGGCTCCCCCCTTGGCGGCAGCGCCGACCCTCTCGGCGGCCACCCGCGACCATCCCCCCGGCGCGGCACCCAGATCGACCACCCGCGCGCCGGGCTTGAGGAAATGGAAGCGGTCGTCGAGTTCCGCGAGCTTGAACGCGGCGCGGGAACGCAATCCAAGGTTGCGGGCGGCGGCGACATAAGGATCGCGGAGCTGGCGGGCAAGCCATCGGCTCGAGGACGCCCCGCGCCCCCTGCTCCGGCGCAATCGCGTGGCCTGTCCGGCCCGCGCCGCGCGCCCCTCGGGCATGCGACCCTTGCCGCCGGAGCCCGCGCGACGCGCCATGGCGGCTCAGGCCGCCCCGGCGACGGCGGTATCGCGTCCCATCAGGGTGAGAAGGATGCCCTCGCGCAGGCCACGGTCGGCAACCCTGAGCCGCCCGACCGGCCAGGCCCGGCAGACGGCCTCGAGGATGGCGCAGCCGGCCAGCACGAGATCGGCTCGATCGGTGCCGATGCACGGTTCCGTCGCCCGCCCGGCGCAATCGAGAGCCAGCAGGCGGCGGGTGACCAGGGCGACATCGTTGAAATCGAGGTAGGAGCCGTCGACCAGGTTGCGGTCGTATGCCCGCAGTCCCATGTGCACCCCCGCGAGCGTGGTCACGGTCCCCGACGTGCCCAGCATCTGGACCGTCCCGGCGGCGACCCTGGACGCGATGGCGTTGCGGGCCTCGAACACCGCGAGCGCGTCGGCGGCAAGGTCCACCATGGCCGAGAACTGCGATTCCTCCAGTCGGTCTCCGCCGAAGGTTTCCGACAGGTTGACGACGCCGAGCGGGACCGAAAGGCTGTCGAGCAGGCGCGCCGGGGCGTCGTCGGTACGCTCCACCCACATGATCTCGGTCGAGCCTCCGCCGATATCGAACACGATCGCGTAGGGCTGGCCCTCGACGAGCAGCGGTGCGCAGCCGAGCAGCGCGAGTCGCGCTTCCTCGTCGGTGGCGATGATCTCGAGATCGAGGCCGGTCCGGGACCTCACGCGCTCGAGGAAATCGCCGCAGTTAGCGGCGCGGCGGCAGGCCTCGGTGGCGACGCTGCGGGCGCAGACGACATGCTTGCGCGCCATCTTGGCGGCGCAGACCTTGAGCGCCTCGATGGTGCGGTCCATGGCCGCCTCGGACAAACGGCCGCGACGGTCCAGCCCCTCTCCGAGGCGGACGATGCGGGAAAAGGCGTCGACCACGCGGAAGGCGGTCCCCGCCGGCCGCGCCACCAGCAGCCGGCAGTTGTTGGTGCCGAGGTCGAGGGCCGCGAAGGAGGGCGCCTCGTCCGGATCGGCGCCGGCGCCGCCCCGCGACCGTGCCCGGACGCGGCGTCCGGGCCCCCGTCGCAGCTTGGCCTGTCCCGCCTTCATGGGGGAAATGGTACCGAAACTGCGCGGGGTCGCGAAGGGGAAAGAGCGGGGCGGGGCCCGGGGCCGAGACGGCCGCGGCGCCGGGCTTGCGCCTGTTCAATGGCGCAACGATGTGATAAAAGGCCCGCCTTCGCCGGGCGATGGCCCGCCCGGACCCCGGATGGGGGATAGTTTAACGGTAGAACTCTCGGCTCTGGACCGAGCAGTCCTGGTTCGAATCCAGGTCCCCCAGCCATTCCCCCCCATCGGGAGAGCCGTCCCCGCCCCATCCGGGGCATAATCGCCCGGGTTCATCCTTGGGGGAGGCAATCATGCGCGTTGCCATCGTCGACCGGCTCGGCCTGGAATTCGTGGAGCTGTCGGGCGAGGCCCCGCCCGGGGGAGGCGCCGAGGCCGAGGCGCGGGCCTTGTTCGAACGGTTCGAGGCGGCCCTCGTTGCCCACCGGCTGACGCTTGCCGACACCGTGCGCAGCCGGCTCTTCGCCCGCGACCGCGCCGCCCGGGACGCGGCGAGCGCGGTGCGGTCGGCAGTGCTGGCGGGGCCGGCGCGGGCCGCCACCTCGAGCTACATCGCGCCCCGCCTGTTCTCCTCCGACGCCGCCGTCGCCATGGACCTGATCGCGCTGAGATCCGCCCCGGGACTCGGGAAGCGCGTGCGGGAGAACGACCCGCCGCGCACCCCCTGCCGGTGGATCGCCTGCGGGCCGCTCATGGTGCTGTCGGGCCAGACCGTGGTCCTGCCAAGCCTCGCGGATCAGGTCACGACGGACATCCTCCCCCGCATCACCGCATACCTTGCCGAGGAGGGCACCGGATGGGATCGCGTAGCCCAGGTTTCGTGCTACCTGCACGCAAGCGAAACCGCGGCCGCCATGAGGGACCTGTTCCGCCGGGTGGTCCCGGTTTTCCCGCCCCTGTTCGAGGTCCGCTTCGTCGAGGGTTACTCGGCCGAAGGCAAGCTGGTGGAGATCGAGGTGACCGCGCTGCGCGCCGGCCTCCCGGGCCGCACGCTTTTGGGCTAGGCCCGGCGACACGGGATCGGGTATACGGGATAGCGCGTCCCGCGACGCCGTTTCCTTCGCAGCGCATGGACCACGGAAACAGGTATCCCCGCCATGGAAGACTCCGTCACGGACACGCTTGACCGGGCCGTTGCCGTGGTCGGCGCCTACGGGCTGAGCATCCTCGCCGCCATCCTCATCCTGATCGTCGGCTTCGTGGCGGCCCGGTGGGCCCAGCGCGCAACCAGTTCCGCGCTTTCCAGGAGCGGGCGGATCGACGCGACGCTGCGTCCCTTCCTCACCAGCCTGGTGCGCTACGGCATCATCGTCCTCACGGTGGTCATCGTCCTCGAGCGGTTCGGGATCACGACGGCGGGCCTCATCGCCGTCCTGGGCGCCGCTGGCCTCGCCGTCGGCCTCGCCCTCCAGGGCACCCTCAGCAACCTGGCGGCGGGGGTCATGCTGCTCCTGTTCCGGCCGTTCCGGGTGGGGCAATTCATCGAGGCGGCGGGCGTGGCCGGCACCGTCGAGGCGATTACCCTGTTCACCACGCTGCTCAATACCCCGGACAACGTCCATATCGTCGTTCCCAACGGACAGCTCTGGGGCGTGGCGGTGAAGAACTTCAGCCGCAATCCGACGCGAAGGCTCGATCTCGTGGTCGGTATCGACTACGGCGACGACATCGGCAAGGCGTTCGATACGGTCAAGGCCCTGATCGACGCCGACCAACGGGTGAACCGCGATCCGGCGCCCGAGATGATGGTCGCCAATCTCGGGGACAACGCGGTGGAGATGCAATTCCGTTTGTGGTGCGCGGCCTCGGATTACTGGCCCCTGCGCTTCGACCTCACGCGCCGGGTGAAGGAGGCGTTCGACGCCGCCGGCATCACCATACCGTTTCCGCAGCGCACGTTGCACATGAAGAAGGATGGATGAGCCGGGGCGTCGCCAGCGCCAGGGCGCGGGCGCCGGAACGCGCGAACGTCCGCTTGCGGTTCACGCGCAGGGGAGGGAGGCCCTGACATGGCCGACATCCGTCTGAGCGTCGCCATCAGCGATTACGACCACGTGCGCGACCTCACCTCGGGCAAGGTGAAGG
>Ga0299906_10005222_pt1 | contig 10606 bp, 9 predicted proteins | sample RVTome_14_FD_200259 | JGI IMG/M metagenome (GOLD analysis project Ga0299906, IMG submission 200259) | Soil microbial communities from uranium-contaminated site in the Upper Colorado River Basin, Wyoming, United States - RVT145D125 (version 2) ... | reverse complement strand
GTCCTGCTCCAGCACTGGGAGCAGCGCCACCCCGACCACGCCGCGGCCAGCCGGATCGTGTACGACGCCTCGTTCCTCGCCGGCCTCCGCAACTACCGCCCGGACCTCGGCGCGGCGTTTCGGCCCGGCAAGCTCGTGTATGCCGTGACGATGACGGAAGCGAGCGACATCCGGCCGAGCTTCGTGGTGGACGTCACGCCGGTGTGGGACACCAAGCTCCGCGCGATCGCGGCGTTCGCCAGCCAGTTCACTCCCGCCCCCGGCGAGACCGGCGTCCTGCCGCTCGACCGCTTCCGGGAGGCGGTCGAGCTCACCGGCCGCCGCCACGGCCAGCACATCGGCGTGCGGTACGGCGAAGGCTTCGTCACCCGCGAGCCGCTGTGCGTGGACGACGTCGCGAGCCTCGCGGGCTCGTCGCTGTAACGGACTACGAACGACACCCGGCTCATAGCTGCTCGTGACTCCTCAAGAGGGTCCTTGAGTGGAGCACGATGGGCCGGCTGCTCGTGGATCTTCAAGGGGGATTCTCGAAGGGGCACGATGCGGCTGCGTTCTTTGTTCTGGGGGGACCCCGGTCCCCCCAGGCCCACCTGGGTTGCCTCGGTCCTAGGACTGTTTGAGGACGATGCCCGCGGCTACGTCCTTTTCCAGGCCCAGTGTCGTTTCGCCGACTTCGATGACGAAGGTCGGCAGGCGCTGGAGGACGTGGACGGCGACGCCGGGGGCGAGGCCCTGGGCGGTCAGGCGGGCGAGGAGGTCGGGAGGGCCCTGGAGGCGCTCGACGACGCCGAAAGACCCGGCGGGCAGCTCCGCGAGGCTGCCTGCCGTGTGCGGCACGCGCGGCGGCTGCCGGCGGAAGAGGCGCCGGATCAGGCGCGCCGCGCCGCTCTTCGACTCGTCGGGCATCGTGTAGCCGCAGCGCGGGCAGTGCTGCGTCGCGCAGCCGCCGATCGCGATCGGGCAGCCGTGCTCCCGGCAGGTGTCCCCCCCGGGCGCGTAGTCGAGCCCGCAGAGCGGGCAGGTCACGGGTGCGGGTGCGAGAGCCGTCGCGCCGGCCGCGGGTAGCGTCGCCACTAGCCCACTCCAAGCCCGGTCGCGCGCATGAACACGCGAACCAGGCCGCCCATCGCGAACGCCAGCGGGAAGATGAAGGCCGCCATCGCGCCCGCCGTGCGCCAGCCCCGCTCCTTCGCGATCATGAACACGTTGGCGATGCACGGGATGAAGAGCGTGATGGTGACCATCGCCACCACGATCTGCACGCTGTCGAGCCCGCCACCCCGTGACATGTCGAAGAGGCGGGTGGCCGCGAAGTCGCGGCGCAGGAAGCCGATCAAGAAGGCGGCCGAGGCTTCGGCGGGCAATCCGAGGATTCCCGTCACCACGGGCTCGCCCACCCGGATGACGACGTCGAGCAGGCGCAAGCGGTCGAGCAGGAACAGCACGAACGTGCCGACCAGGAACAGCGGCAGCGCCTCCTTGAGGTACCACTCGACGCGCGCCGCCGTCTTCGACAGCACGTTCTGGAGCGCCGGCAGGCGCATCGGCGGCAGCTCCACGACGAACGCCGCCCGCTCGCCGGGCAGCACGCGGGCGGCGAGCCAGCCCACCGCAAGCATCACGCCCGCCACGGCTGCCAACCAGACCATGGCCGCGGACGCCGGCACCACCGCCAGCATCGCCAGGATCACTCCGAGCTGCGCGGAGCACGGCACGCCGAGCGCCAGCAGCAGCATCGCGAGCAGGCGCTCCTTGCGTGTCGGCAGGATGCGCGTCGTGAGCGTCGCCATCGTGTCGCAGCCGAGGCCGAGCACCATCGGCAGCACCGCCTTGCCGTTCAACCCCATCAAGCGGAACACCCGGTCGCTCATCACCGCGAGGCGCGGCAGGTAGCCCGAGTCCTCGAGGAGAGCGAAGCAGGTGAAGAACGTCACGATGATCGGCAGCACGATCGCGAGGCCGTAGGAGAGGCCCATCGTGATCAGGCCGTACTCGCCCACGAACAGATCGCGCACCAGGTCGAAGGGCAGGTAGGAGAAGACGGCCACGGCCCAGGGGTTCAGGTAGCCGTGAAACAGGCCGGTCTCCATGAGGTCCACGAGCGTCCCGGCCCCGAAGACGCCCACGAACTCGTAGAGGCCGTAGAGCACCGCCGCCAGGATCGGCCACCCCCAGACCGGGTGGACCGCGACGCGCCCGAGCCGCCGCGAGAAGGCCTTCCCCGCGGAGTTGCCGTCTGTCGCGAAGCGCTTCGTGATCGCGTCGGCATGGCCGAGCAGCGCTTCGTGGTAGCGCGACAGGAAGGCGGGCGGGTGCTCCGGCGGCGCCTCGGCGCCCGAGAGGAGGGCGAAGGCGGGAGCCCCCACGTCCTCGGGTATCGGGAGGTGGTTCCGCGGCGCGCGAGCGGCGGCGAGCGCGCGCGTCACCCCTTCGATTCCGAGGTTGCGGATCGCCACGGTGGTGCGCACCGGGATGCCGAGCGCCGCCTCGAGACCGGCGAGGTCGAGCTTGATCCCGCGCGCCTCGGCCTCGTCGTGCATGTTCAGCACGAGGACGGTCGGCACCTCGAGCTGCCCGAGCTGCAGCGTGAGCAGCAGTGCGCGGCGCAGGTTCTTGGCGTCCGCCACCTGCACGACGACGGCCCCTTCCTCGCCGCGCACCGAGCGCACGAGCTCGGAGGTGACGCGCTCGTCCTCGCTCAGCGGGAGCAGCGAGTTGAGGCCGGGCGAGTCGATGACTTCGGCCGTGCCGCCCGACAGGCGTCCGCGGTACACCTCGACCGTCGTCCCGGGGTAGTTGGAAACGGTGGCGCGCAGCCCGGTGAGGGCGTTGAAGAGGGCGCTCTTGCCGACGTTGGGATTGCCGAGCAGGACGATCCGGCGCGTGTGCCCGACGGCGCCGGGCCCAGTAGGGGTAGCAGCCCCCCCCACCGCCGTGGCCGTGCCGCCCGAGGCGATATTGAAATCCATTTTCAACTTCCGACGCTAGTGTAGCTCACCTTGCCGGCGCCCCGCCAGTACCCTTTGTACTAGGCCACCGACACTACCGGCCGCGCCGTTCACGGTGGGTCTGGGGGGTGCGTCCACCCCCCAGAACAAGGAAGGCCGACACCAGGCCGTCAGCCCGTTGCCTCGCGAGTCCTCGCCCTGGCGGACTACGAGGGGCGACGTGCGGACAGCGCCGTGATCAGCAACCCCACCACGAACACCGTCACGGCCCCGACGACGTTGTACCAGAGGAAGAAGAGGTTCGTGAAGCGTGAGACGAGGAAGACCGTCGTCATCCCCGCGAGCAGGCCGTAGAACGCGCCGCCTGCCGTGGCGCGCGGGGTCAGGATCGCGAGCCCGAAGACGCCGAGGATCGAGCCGTAGAAGTACGAGCCGAAGCGGTTCACGACCTCGATCGCGGAGCCGAGGCGTCCGGCCTCGAGTGCCACGAGCGCCGCGAAGATCCCCCAGACTCCGGTGAGCACGCGCGAGACCAGCAGGTCGTGGGCACCGGTGCCGGAGGTGTTGACGAAGCGCTTGTAGAAGTCCACGACGCTGGCCGTGGCCAGCGAGCTGAGCTCGGCCGCGAGCGTCGACATCGCGGCCGCGAAGATGACCGCGATCACCAGCCCGGCGAGCCCGCCGCGCAGCTGCGACACCACGAAGCTCGGGAAGATGTAGTTGACGTCGTTGACCGGCGCGGCCCCCGGCCCGGCCGCCAGGCGGCGCAGCTCCGCCTCGCTCGCCTCGAGCCGCTGCTGGGACGCACGGTACGCCTCGCGCGCCGGTTCCGGGTCGACGCCCGCGTGGCGCGCGGCGGCGAAGGCGGTAGCGGCGCTCCGCCGCTCCCGGTGGGCCGCCTCCGCCTCGGCTTGGAGCCGGCCGAGCTCCCCCACCGGCGCTCGGGTCTCGAGCTGCGCGAGCTCCGCCCGGTTCCACAGCAGCGGGGTCTCGTGGAAGTGGAAGAACACGAACACCAGCACGCCCGTGAGCAGGATCAGGAACTGCATCGGCACCTTGAGGAACGCGTTGAACAGCAGCGACAGCCGGCTTTCGGTCAGGCTGCGTCCGGAGAGGTAGCGCTGCACCTGGCTCTGGTCGCAGCCGAAGTAGGCCATCGCCAGGAACATGCCGCCGATGAGCCCGCTCCACAGCGTGTAGGGTTTCGTGAGATCGAGCGAGAGATCGACCGTCTCGAGCCGAGAGGCGGTCTGCGCGAGCGCGAGCGCGTCGCGTAGCCCGATCTCCGCGGGCAGCCGCGTGATCGCCACTCCCACGCAGACGAAGATGCCGAACCAGATGAGCGCCATCTGCACGACGTCGGTCCAGATCACCGACCGGTTGCCGCCGTAGACCACGTACACGATCGTGGTCCCGCCCATGAGCGCGATCGTGGCCGCCTCGCTCCAGCCGAGCACCACCGAAAGCACCAGCGACGGCGCGTAAAGCGTCACCCCCACCGCGAGCCCGCGCGACAGCAGGAACAGCAGGCTCGTGAGCGTGCGCGTGCGCCCGTCGAAGCGGCGCTCCAGGTACTGGTACGCGGTGAAGACGCGCGCGCGGTAGAAGAACGGCACGACCGTCAGGCTCAGCACGACCATGGCGAACGGCAGGCCGAAGTAGAAGGCGATGAAGCTCATCCCCTTGGTGTAGGCCTGCCCGGTGGTGCCCACGAAAGTGATGGCGCTGATCTGGGTCGCCATCACCGAAAGCCCCGCCGCCCACCAGCGCATCTCGCGGCCGGCCAGGAAGAAGTCGTCGATGCCGCGCGTGCCGCGGCCGACCCACAGCCCGAAAGCCACGATCGCCACGACGTAGACGCCGAGCGTCACCCAGTCGGCCGTCGCCAGCCCCTGGGTCAAAAAGGCCACCGCGAGAAGAGGGCCAGAAGGGCCATCACGACGAGCGCGCAGACGGCGACCGCGCCGTAGATGGCGCGCCACGTGCCGAAGAAAGGCACGCGGTCATCGGCGGGCTCGGGAGGCCGCGGCGGGTGCATGTCGGGGAGCGGCCATTATGCGACAATCGCGCCGTGATCACGGGCTTCAACACGGACGTCAAGCACCGGGGCCTCGTCTACCACGTCCAGACCGAGGACAAGGGCAAGGACAACCCGCTGATCGAGACCTTGATCTACAAGGGCGGCGAGATCCTCGCCTCGCGCCGGCTTCCTTACTCCGAGCTGATCCGCGACACGGACGCCGAGAAGGCGATCAGCAACCTGATGGAGGAGCAGCACAAGGCGATGATCCTCGAGGTGAAGCGCGGCAAGTTCGCGCCGCCCGAGGAGCAGCGCGCCGAGGACCTCTCGCTCGACGAGATCGTGCTCACCTACCTGGCCGCCCGCTCCGGAAAGCAGGCGTAGGCTGGCCGGGCCCGTGGCCGACCCGGAGCACCCGGCACTCGAGGCGCTTCGCGCGCGCCTGGCGGAAGAAGAGACCACCTACGCAGAAGTGCTCGCGGCGATCGACAGGCTTTCGATGCTATCCCTGCCGACCGAGGCCGCCCCCGAGATCCGAGAGCGCCTCGCCCAGCTCAACACGCTGTGGAGCTCGGCTCCCGCTCCGGCCGGAGGCGGAGTGCTCGGCGTGATCCGCCGCCACGTGTTGCGCGCCATGGCGCCCGCGATCGAGCGCCAGCAGGCGTTCAACGCCGCGCTCGTGCAGCTGCTCAACGCCTACGTGACGCAGGCCGAGCTGCTCCACGCGCGGCTGCGGGAGCTGGCCTCGGCCCTGGTCCGCTACGCGCAGCGCGTCGAGCCCGTCGTGGACGCGCGCGACCGCGTCGCGACGGCCCTCGCCACCACGAGGTCGGAGCTGCTGCTCGAAGCTTTCGACCGAAGGCTCGAGTCCCTGGGCCGGCGCCTGGACGCGCTCCCCGGCGGCGCACGTGCGGCCGCCGGCCCGCCCGACGGGACGAAACGCGGCTAGAGGCCCCCGAGCGCGTGCGGCTCGCCTTCGTCTCGCCGTTGCCGCCCCTGCCGAGCGGCGTCGCGGACTACGCGGCCGACCTGCTGGCGCTCGTGGCAGAGCACCACGAGGTCGAGCTCTTCCATGCACAGGAGGCGGTCGACGCCGCCCGACTGCCCGCCGGCTTGCCGCTGCATGAGGCGGCGAGCTTCCTGGAGCGACACCGCCGGCAACCCTTCGACCTCGCGGTCTACCAGATGGGCAACGGACCGAGCCACGATTTCCTCTACGACCTCGTCTCGCGCGTGCCCGGGCTGCTGGTGCTCCACGACCTGGTGCTGCACCACGCGCGCGCCGCGCAGTTCCTGGAAGCAGAGCCGGTTCGGGCGTGGCGCGCGAACCCCGCGAGCGTCGCCGCGCGCGAGCGGGCCGAGCCCGTGCTCGAGGCGTGGCGGGCGGAGCTCGAGTACGCGTATCCGGCGCGGGGCGCGCGGCTGTTCGCGGCCCAGCTCGGCACGGTGGGCGACCTGCTGCCCTACGCCTACCCGCTGTTTCGGATCCCCGTCGAGGCCTCGCGACTCGTGGCCGTGCACAACCGCTTCATGGCCGACGCCATCCGCGAGGAAGTGCCCGATGTGCCCGTCGAGTGCCTGCCGATGCCGGTCGGCCGGGTGGCGGTGGACGCGCGCGCCGTGGGCGAGCTGCGCGCCCGGCTCGGCTTCGACGCGGCGGAGCTCGTGGTCGGAGTCTTCGGCCTGCTGACTCCGGAGAAGCGGCCGCTCGTCGTGGCGCGCGCCCTCGCGCGCGCGGCGGGCAAGCACGCGGAGTTGCGGCTGCTCCTCGTGGGACCGGTCCCCGACCAGGCACGCCTCGAGTCCGAGCTCGAACGGCTCGGCGTGCGCGGGCGGACGGTCCTCACCGGCCGCATCCCCCTCCACGAACTAGCGGCGCACATCGAGGCCGCGGACGTCGTGGCGCACCTGCGCTACCCCACCGCGCGCGAGACCTCTGCGGCGCTCTTGCGCGTGCTGGCCCAGGGACGCCCGACGATCGTGTCCGACCTGGAGCAGCAGGCCGACCTGCCCGAGGAGGCGGTCCTGCGCGTGGACCTGGCCGACGAGGAGGCGGGGCTCGGCGCAGCGCTCCGGAGGCTGGCCCAAGACGCCACGCTGCGGCGCGCGCTCGGACGGGCGGCGGCGGCTTTCGTGAGCCGCGAGCACGCACCGGAGCGCGTCGCCGCCGAGTGGCAGGACGTTTTCGAGCGGGCCCGCGAGCGTCCGGCCCCCGCGTCGCGCGACTGGCCGGCAGGCTGGCCGCGGCGCGAGGCCTGACGGCCGCTACGCGCGCCCCTTGGTGCGGGGACCGATGCCGAGGGCGCGCTCCAGCCGCTCGCGCGAGATGGGATCGATCGTCTCGAACTGAACGCCGACGCCCCAGGCGCTGCGGCGGCCGATCCCGCGTTGGACGCAGCCGCGCACCCGCGCGTCGAGGTCGGTGCGCTCGCCGCCGACGAGCAGGTGCAGGTGCAGCGGCGAGTCCGGCGCGAGCGGCACGGGCGCTTCGAGCATCAGGCCGCCCGGTCCTATGTTCACGAGGCGCGAGCCAACCACGAGCACGGGCTCGGCGAGCTCAGGCGGCTCGAGACGGCGAGCCTGCCGGCGCTCGGTCACGCCGTCGCGGCGCCCGCTCACGGCACCTCGCGAACCACCCGGAAGCCGCAGTCGGCGGCGCGCGCGTGCGGGGCCCGCCCCGAGCGCGAGGCCGGCTTCACGTCGCGCACGTGCCGCCGCCACGAGCCACCCCGGCTCACGCGCGTTTCCCCGGCCTCGGGCCCGCGTGGGTCGTAGCGACGCATCCGGCGGTAGGCATCCGGGGCGTACCAGTCGTGGCACCACTCGTGGACCACGGTGCCGATGTCGAGGATGCCGTAGCCGTTCGCCGTGCCTCGGCCGACGGGCCAGGGCCCCGACAGGGGGGACTCGGGAATCTCCCCGCGTGGGATCTCGTCGCCCCACGCGGTGCTCGCGGCGTCGAGGCCGCCGCGGGCGGCGTGCTCCCACTCGGCCTCGGTCGGCAGGCGCCAGTGGCCGCCCAGCGTCTCCGAGAGCCAGAAGCAGTATGAAGTCGCCTCGAACCAGGTGACTCCGACCACCGGCTGGTCGGGGCCCCAGAAGACCGGGTCCTTCCACCAGGGCGGCTCGGGGGCGCGGCCCGCGGCCAGGAACCAGGCGTACTCCATGTTGGTCACGGGCGTACTCCCGACGCGCAGCGGGCGCACGTCGACCTCGTGAGCGGGCCGCTCGTCGGCCCGCCCCTCGTCGGAGCCCATCGAAAACCGCCCACCCGGGACGAACACAGTGGACGGCAGGACGATCGAATGTCGGCCCGTGAGTGGAGCGGCAACCGCCATGGTCTACTCCCTATACATAATGTGACTACCACACAGCAGGTCTGCAACTCTGCCTTACCCAAGAATCTTGCTTTGAGGCATGGTTACAGGGCACAATATGACACGTCACTTGAGATTCGTCCAGAAAAAAGGTGAGGAGCTCCAACCTCGTGAGGCTCGTGCTGGCCGGGGCCCTGGCGACACTCACGGCCACGTCGCTCGCCGTGATTCGTCCGGCCCTGACGACGGACGAGGAGCAGATCGCGGCGGCGAGCATCGGCGAGCGCCGGCTGCGCGCGGACGTCCGCTTCCTCGCGAGCGATCTCCTGGAAGGGCGCGCGCCCGGCACCCGCGGCGATCGTCTCGCGCGCGAGTACGTGGCGGCGCGCTTCGAGGCGATCGGGCTCGAGCCGGGCATCGGCTCGGCGTGGGAGCAGCCGGTCGAGCTCGTCGGCGTGACGGCACGAGCCCCCGAGGAGCTGCGCGTCACCCGGGAAGCCGACGCCATCACCCTGCGCCTGCGCGACGACTACATCGCCTACAGCGGGAGCCCGGACGGCGAGGTGCGCCTCGACGACGCCGAGATCGTGTTCGTGGGCTACGGCATCGTCGCCCCGGAGCACGCCTGGGACGACTACAAGGACGCGGACCTGCGGGGCAAGGTGTTGCTGGTGATGAACAACGACCCGGAGCGCGACCCGGGCCTGTTCGCCGGAAAGCGCCGCCTCTTCTACGGCCGCTGGGACTACAAGTACCTGATGGCGACCGCGCGCGGCGCCCGGGGTGCGATCGTGATCCACACGACCGCCTCGGCCGGCTACAGCTGGTCCGTGGTGCAGAACTCCTGGTCGGGCGAACAGCTGAGCCTGCCGGCCTCGGACGAGGCGGTGCTCCCGCTCAAAGCCTGGGCCACCGAAGACGCCAGCCGGCGGATCGCGCGGCTCGCTGGGCACGACCTCGACGCGCTGCGCGCCCAGGCCGAAGGCCGCGCGTTCCGCCCGGTGCCGCTCGGCGTGCGGCTCTCCCTGGTGCTGAAGAACGAGGTCGTCCGGCGCACCAGCGCGAACGTGGTCGGGCGCCTGGCCGGGAGCGACCCGGCGCTCGCGAAAGAAGCCATCCTCTACACGGCGCACCACGACCACTACGGGATCAAGCCATCCGCCGATGGCGCGCCGGCCGTCTACAACGGCGCGCTCGACAATGCGGCCGGTGTCGCGACCATGCTCGCCGTGGCCGAGGCGTTCGCGGCGCTCCCGGAACGCCCGCGGCGCTCGATCCTGTTCGCGTCCGTGACCGCGGAGGAGCAAGGCCTGCTGGGCTCGCAGTACCTGGCCCGCCACCTGCCGCTCCAGCCGGGGCTCATCGCCGCCAACGTCAACATCGACGGGGCGAACATCTGGGGCCGGACCACGGACGTCCCCGTGATCGGGCTCGGCAAGTCCTCGCTCGACGACTGGATTCGCGCGATCGCCGAGATGCAGGGGCGCCGGGTCGTCGCCGAGCCGTTCCCGGACAAGGGCTCCTACTACCGTTCCGACCACCTGAGCTTCGCGCGTCTCGGCGTGCCCGCCTCGTACCTCGACGCGGGCACCGAGATGGTCGGCCGGCCGCCCGGGTGGGGTCGTGAGAAGCGGCAGGCCTGGCAGGAGGCGCACTACCACCAGCCGTCGGACGATCTCACGCCGGACTGGAACTTCGAAGGAGCCGTCGAGGACGCAAGGCTGCTGTTCCTGCTGGGGGTGAAGGTCGCGAACACGCCGCGCGCGCCGACCTGGCGCCCCGGCGACGAGTTCGAAGCCGCGCGCCGGAAGGCGCTGGCCGAGGTCGGTCGCTAGGCGGAACGGCCCTCAGAAACGAACCTGGAAGCGAAAGGAAACGAAGAAACGGAAACAACAACAGGGCCAGGGGTCTCTGGACCGACTCTTGGGGGGGCTAAGCGCCCCCCGCGCCCCCGCTAGAATATGCACGCCCTCTGGCTCGAGGGGCAGGCGCTGCGCGTGCGCGAGGACCTCGCGCCACCCGTGCCGCCACCGGGCGAAGCGCTGGTGCGCGTGAGCGTCGCCGGCGTGTGCAACACGGACCTCGAGCTGGTCCGCGGCTACTACCCCTACGCGGGCGTGCCCGGCCACGAGTTCGTGGGCACGGTCGAGGAGGCGCGCGGCGCGCCAGAATTGATTGGCCGCCGCGTGGTCGGGGAGATCAACGCCGCGTGTGGCGCGTGCCCGACGTGCCGGGCGGGCCGCCGCACGCACTGCGAGAAGCGCACGGTGCTCGGCATCCTCGCCCGCAACGGCGCCTTCGCCACCCACCTGATCCTGCCG
>Ga0299906_10005220_pt1 | contig 10607 bp, 10 predicted proteins | sample RVTome_14_FD_200259 | JGI IMG/M metagenome (GOLD analysis project Ga0299906, IMG submission 200259) | Soil microbial communities from uranium-contaminated site in the Upper Colorado River Basin, Wyoming, United States - RVT145D125 (version 2) ... | reverse complement strand
CACGTCGTGTAAGTTGTCATTCAGGCCAAGTTGGTAAATTACTAATGTCAGGGGCTGACCAGGAATGTGGATGCCATGGATACGACCATTCACCATGAACATAAGCGGTCAGGAAAAGTCAGTATGGTCTAAATTATCGTAGTTTTGACGATGGGTGATGAGGAGATACATACTCAGCGCCGTCGTAAAATAAGTATTTTCACCAAAACCGAACACAATATGAATAATCGCAAATTTCTGCCGTACATCATCCTGGGGGTCATCGCCCTCTTTGTCATAATGGGTATTTCTTCCAGCATTTTCTATACGATCGGACCGAGCGAGCGTGCCATCATATTTTACAAGTTTGGAATCGGCCTCGATAAAGATCACATCATTGCGCAGGGGTTCCACATGAAGGCTCCCTGGAATGACCTGTATGTTTATGCTGTCAATGAAACATCCTCCGAAGAAAATATGGATGTGCTTGACAAGAGCGGATTATCCATACATGTGGATATCACTATACGATATCATCCGATCCCGGATAAAATCGGATACATCCATGAAAAGTTTACGGCAAATTATGTCAACGTGCTCGTGATTCCCGAAGTGCGATCGACGGTCAGGCAGGTTATGGGAAGGTACACGGCAGAAGAGATTTATTCCACGAAACGGGCTGAAGTCGAAAATGCAATCCGCTCGGAAACGGAAGAAATTCTGGAAAAAAACTACGTTAACGCTCCCGCTGTACTCATACGCTCTATCATACTTCCGGAGCAGATAAAATCGGCAATCGAAAACAAACTTCAGCAGGAACAGGAAGCGTTGGCCTACCAGTTTCGCCTCGACAAGGAAAGAAGTGAAGCGGAAAGAAAGCGCATTGCGGCGGAGGGTGAATCGCGTGCCAACAATATTATCAACAATAGTCTGACGAATAATCTGTTGAAGATGAGGGGAATAGAAGCCACCCTGGAGCTGTCCAAATCCCCGAACACCAAGGTCATCGTCATAGGGTCTGGCGCCGATGGAATGCCTTTAATTCTGGGAAATAATTGACAAATAGTTACATTAATTTGATGTATTCTTTTCTCAATCTTCACATAACCCTGTATATTTAAAACTTGTGTAAATCCATTCGAACATGTCTAAAACTGCTGAACTAATTATTGATGGTAAGTCTTATGTTTTGCCTCTGGTTGTGGGAAGTGAGGATGAAGTAGCTATTGATATTAGCCAGCTCATGGAGAAGACCGGGGCCGTTACGCTGGACTTTGGCTTCAAAAATACTGGCTCAACGAAGAGTGCGATAACCTTTCTGGACGGAGATAAAGGCATCCTTCGGTACCGCGGATATTCGATTGAAGAACTCGCTGAGAAGTCTAATTTTCTCGAAGTCGCTCACCTGCTGATTTTTGGAGATTTACCAACACAACAACAGTATACTAAATTCTGCGACGACATCCGGACACATACGCTGGTACACGAAGACATCAAGAAAATGCTGGACGGGTTCCCATCAACGGCGCATCCCATGGGAGTACTCGCTTCCATGTTCTGCTCCCAGACGGCGTTCTATCCCGAGTCCCTCGACCCCAACCGGGCCTCGGAGGGAACATACTTAAGCATCGTTCGATCGCTGGCCAAGATGCCAACATTTGCAGCCTGGGCTTACAAGAATGCGGTAGGCCATCCGGTGAACTACCCCGATAACAGGCTTGAATATACCGCCCGCTTTCTAAAAATGGTTTTTGCTTTACCTGCCGATGATTATGAGGTTGATCCTGTTATCTCGGACGCACTGGATAAGCTGCTGATACTCCATGCCGATCACGAACAAAACTGCTCTACGTCGACGGTTCGGATCGTGGGTTCTTCGAAGGCGAGCATTTACTCGTCGATATCTGCGGGAATAAATGCCCTGTGGGGACCACTTCATGGTGGTGCCAACCAGGAGGTGATTGTAATGTTGGAAAACATCCGCAAAGATGGCGGCGACACCGAGAAATGGATAAACAAGGCTAAGGATAAAAACAGTGGGTTCCGACTAATGGGATTTGGTCACCGTGTTTACAAAAATTTTGATCCCCGGGCAAAAATTATCAAGAAAGCCGCCGACGATGTTCTAAAGAAACTAGGCGTAAATGATCCCGTGCTGGAAATCGCCCAAAAGTTAGAGGAGGCAGCATTAAAAGATTCTTACTTCGTAGAAAGAAAACTTTATCCTAACGTTGACTTCTATTCCGGTATTATATACCGGGCCCTTGGAATCCCCGTTGAAATGTTTACCGTGATGTTCGCGATGGGCCGATTACCCGGATGGATTGCACAGTGGAAAGAAATGCGCGAAAACAAGGAACCTATAGGCAGGCCTCGACAGATTTACACCGGGGCGACGCTAAGGCCATACGTGGAAATCAAGAAACGCTGATCGCGACATTGATGAAATGACCATACGGATCAACTAGGCGACAAAAAAAACGCATGGATGTAACACAATTTGAGAGTGCTGTGGAGAAGTCAAAAAACTTTACGAAGCGCCCTTCGAATGAGGAACTGTTGCAATTATATGCCTTGTACAAACAGGCTACTTCGGGAGATATTCATGGAGAGAAACCCGGAGGATTTGACTTTAAAGCGATGGCGAAATTTGCAGCCTGGGAGGAACTGAAGGGAAAGTCCAGCGATGAGGCGATGCAAGAGTACATCAACCTTGTTGACACGCTTTACAAACAATACGCTTGACGGCGTGAATCTGTTTTACCAGCCCTTAATACCCGACGGTGTCCTGTCACTTGACGCCACAGAGTCAAAGCACGCTACGCGCGTACTCCGAAAAAAAGCCGGTGACTCAATCCAGATCACCGATGGAAAAGGAAAATTCTATCGCGCACGCCTAACGAGAGCAGATACCTTGAAAAGTTTATTTTCCATTGAAGAGACCATCACGGAACCTATCAAAACCTTTTCTGTTCACGTCGCCATCGCACCAACAAAAAACATTGATCGCCTGGAGTGGTTTGTTGAAAAGACCGTAGAGGTAGGCATCGATGAGATAACGCTGATCACGTGTAAACACTCGGAACGCAGTCACCCTAAGCTTGAGCGATTGGAAAAAATAGCCATCAGCGCAATGAAGCAATCGCTGAAGGCTACCCTCCCACGCATCTCGGGACCCGTATCTTTTTCCGAAATGATTAATACCAGCCATCATACGCAAAGATTCATTGCCCACGTTGATTTGGAAAACCACGTGCACCTAAAGCATGCTGCAATCCCGGGTTCCCAATATATTATTCTCATCGGACCCGAGGGAGATTTTTCCGGCAATGAAATCGAACTTGCAATGAACCAGGGTTTTCGAAAAGTGAGCCTGGGAACGAGCCGCCTCCGAACCGAGACCGCGGGGCTGGCAGCGTGCCACATTCTGAATTTGGTAAACACACCCTGATCATTTACATTGTTGTAGTTAACCGCCTTCCATGATTTTAAATTATATCTGGGTTTCTTTTTTTCTTATCGCCTTTGTTGTCGCTCTCGTCAAGCTGATCGTCTTCCATGACACGGAAGTCTTTCCGCAAATGCTTCAGTCGACTTTCGATATGGCAAAAACCGGATTTGAAATTTCAATTGCCCTTACAGGAATTATGTCACTCTGGCTTGGATTGATGAAGATCGGTGAAAAGGGTGGTATTGTTCCAATCTTGTCCAGGGTAGTCGGACCGTTTTTTTCCAGGCTATTTCCGGAAATTCCCAAAAATCATCCGGCGACAGGGTCGATCATTATGAACTTTAGCGCCAACATACTTGGCCTTGATAACGCGGCAACGCCATTGGGATTAAAGGCGATGAAGGAGTTACAGGATATCAACCCCGACAAAGACACGGCCTCCAATGCGCAGATAATGTTTCTGGTGTTGAACGCCTCCGGACTAACGATCATCCCGCTTTCAGTAATAGCAGACCGGGCAACGATTGGCGCCGAGCATCCGACGAGCATCTTCCTGCCCACGTTAATCGCAACATTCTGCTCCACCATTGTGGGGCTAGCGTATGTCAGCATCAGACAAAAAATAAATTTATTTGACCCTGTAATCCTGGCCTACCTGTTCGGCATGTCAAGCCTCGTTCTCCTCGGGATCTGGTATTTTGCGTCACTGACGCCACAGGAACTTCAGGTACAATCCACTTTATTCACCAGTGTCACCATCTTGTCGATCATCACTTTCTTTTTTGTACTTGGTCTTATTCGAAAGATTTCACTTTTTGAAGCCTTCATTGAAGGTGCGAAGGAAGGGTTCGCGATATCGATAAAGATTATTCCATTCCTTATTGCGATTCTGGTTGGCATCGGACTCTTCCGAACATCGGGGACACTCCCTTATATTAAGGATGGCATTCAGTGGCTGGTATCCCTCTTCGGTGCAAATACAGATTTTGTGGAAGCCCTGCCGGTGGCATTTCTCAAGCCGTTAAGTGGCCAGGCGGCGCGAGGGATGATGATCGATATTTCGAAGAGTACACCGGGTGGTCCTGATTCGTTTGTCGCTAACCTCGCCGCTATCTTTCGGGGTTGTGCTGAAACTACGTTTTTTATTATTGCACTGTATTTCGGATCAGTAAATATCAGGAACACACGCTATGCATTAACCGGCGGATTAGTGGCCGATGCTGCCGGTGTTATTGCCGGAATATTCGTTGGATACCTTTTCTTTCACTAGGCGATAAAAAGCGACATTTTGCTTGGTTAACTAAACAATCGAGATTAACATTGTTATATGGAAAAGAAGGCGGATATCCAAAAGACCATTTACGATAACGCGAAGACTCACTTTTTGGGAAACTTCCCGGACTCCTTGCCGATCGAACAAGCCTATGTACACATCGGTATGTACCTGGGGTGGATTATTGACACCAGCCTGTATTCCGAATATTTTGAAGATGAAGCCTCTAACCAGATATTTCGCTTCAAACGCCGGGAAATATCTTGCACCATTTTAAGCGAAATTTGGGATGGCTATCTCGGGTTTGAACTCTTCAACCGCCAGGGTAACATGTTTACATACTACTACTATGGGGGTGGTCTGTATCGAAACGACTATGACGAAATCCTGGTAAAAACACTCCCCTCTATTTACCATGTCACCGACAGTTGGGAGAACTACGAGAAGATGAAGACCAGAATCAATATGCGATTCGGTGACTGGAAAAAGCTCGTCGGCTCCTGATTACTTCGCCACTTCCTTACCGTTCTTATCCATGGTTTTTTGCTGAGCATCAGAACCGCGGATAGCGAGTTCGCCCGACGTCGAATCAAATAGAATTTCCTTGGGGATAAAGTCAAGGGAATAGTTCATCGCCCAGGACAACCCATCCGACCGGTAAACCTTGGCCAGCGTCGCAGCATATTTACTTTCTTCACTCTGTCGATCTGAATAAATCAAAACATAATAAATTTGGCCCGTATCATCCGAATAGGTGATGGCATTTGAGGAAGTAAGCCGGCTTAATTTAAAACTCTTTCCATCAACGGGAAATGAAGCCTTAACCGCCGGGACTCTTGAAGGATTGATTGAATACAAGTAGCCTGTGGGTGATAATGAATCTGCAAAATGAAGCCCTGCTGTATATTTTTCATTGACAATCGCCAGGGGTTTAAATTTTGATTCGATACCTTCCTTAAATAACGGGATCGAGTCACCCTCATTGGTCAGCCACCGTAGTGATTCCTTACGTTTGGCAAGTTCTGCTTCCTTAACTTTCTTTTCACGTATGGCATACTCCCTGAGTCCCTGAATATAGCTCTTCAAAACAGCTTTGGAGTTATAAGTGTTTTCCACGAAATATTGATAGTTTGCCACCCTGACATCGAAATCATCACGGGAAAGTTTTGTCGCTACACTATCCAACTTATTGAGATATTTTAATTCATTGTCGATCATAGTTAGCCGAAGGTGAACATCGGATGTATCCCTCATCTTCCTGTTTTCCAACACTGTTGACCGATATTCCAGGTCGGAGATCTTCAATGTAAATACGTCAATCGGTAACGGTTCATCATCGTATTTCTTCATATGCTCCAATAACAATCTATCAATGAGCGACGTCAGGTCACTCTTGACTGAAATCGAATCGGTATTCAGCTTTTCGCGCAGCTTATTAATCTCTATATCATAGGTAACAAGATGCTCCCGCGTGGGTAAGATATCGGACTCAATTATTTTTTTTGCGTTGGAGGCAAATTTCTTGTAGTCCCAGAGCTGAAGGTCATCCTGATAAAAGTCGGCAAGCTTTGCGCCATCGTTTTTAAAGTCGGCTATTTCTGTCAGCGACAACGTTTGGTTATACCCGGTGTGTCCAATCGTCGCGGCACTCGACTTGTAAAGGTCGAATGCCTTAAGGCAGGAGTCAAAACGAACCGAAAGCATTGACAGACTCTTCGCCGTGTTCTCATCGGCGCGGAGGTATAATGCCTTTTCGTTCGGGTAGCTCGCCTGAAGTGTCTTATACAGCTTGTTGGATTTTTTATACACGCTGTCAGACAGGCTGAAGTAGTGTTTCACCATCTTGATCCGATCAATTCGCTCCCGGAGGCCCTCCATCCTCTTCTCAAGATCAAATTGTACGTCTGAAAGCTTCACCCCAAATTCACCGGTTCTTAAATCACGCCGGTTGTAGGCCTGATAATATTCGTCGTTTCTCTTGATCTCTTTTTCGGTGATGGAACTGTGGGCCTTTTCGTAGAAGATAATGGCGGAATCAATGTTCGAAATTGCCTGGTTTGTTTGTTTGAGCACGTCGTTCTTCATGGATTTCTCCTGAAAGATCATCCCCATATAAAGCATGGCATTTGGATTCTCGCTCTTCTCCTCCTGAATATATTTTTTGAGAAAAGGCTCAGCCGCTTCGTATTGTTTGGTGCTCAGGAGGCCAAATATATCCTTATACTTAACCTTTTGGCCATAAGCAACAGAAGTAAAAAACAGCATACCGAGGAACTTGATGAAAACAAGTTTTGTCATGTTAAAGCCAGATTATCTTTCGAAATTAATTAAAATCACGACATTTGGGTAACCGTTTGCCAAAGAACGAGCCCATAAATGGAAAAAGTATTTAACTCAAAAACTGCGTTAAAGGTCTGGAATTACGTCAGGTCCTGGGTTATTTTTATTGCTTTGTTTCTCGTATTACGCTATACCGGCATGCTCGCCGGTATTTCATACGTTACGGGCCGTGCGATCATGCGCACCGGGGTGATGGATGCACATCACAAAGAATCAACGACCGGGGTCGCTAAGAAATTCAACTATAATTTCAACATAAGAGATTTGAACGGAGAAATTATCCGCGTCAATGAATTTAAGGGGAAAACCGTTTTTTTAAATCTCTGGGCAACATGGTGTGGCCCATGTCGACTCGAAATGCCATCTATTGAAAGGCTTTATCAACAGGTTGACGACGAAAAAATCGTGTTCATTATGTTGTCGGTAGATCGACCCCAGGACCTGAATAAAGTGAAGAGCTACATTTCTGAAAAGGAATTCACTTTTCCCGTGTTTACACCCGCCGATTTCCTGCCAGCCCAACTACAGGTTAAGTCGATCCCAACAACCTTTATTATCGGCCCCGATGGTAGAATTGTCAGTACTGAAATGGGCGCCACAAACTTCGATACCTCTGAATTCAGGGAATTCCTGGAACAAATCCAGGCTGAATAGCCGCCCATTCGGGACGAGGCATTCAATTTAATCCCCACAAAATTATCATTCTGATGTACTAATTTTATTAGTTTTTAATACATTTGTATTAACTAACTACATTAGTTATGAAAATCGTCAGAACCATTCTTGGAGCGCAAAAAATAGAGGACGGTGACTATCCGGTCGCCCTGCTGAAAGTCCGTGAAATCCTCGACGCCCACCGGAGCAAGCTCATCAATCGTTTGATGACAGACCTTCCAACTTACATCGATTACAAATTCCATGTGAAGGTGTCGACAAAACAAATTGAGGACATCAAGGAAAAACTTGCATCGCTTAAAAATTCATCGGTAGATATGAATAAGTATGGATTCATATTTCAGCATGTTATGGCCCAGGACAGGTCGTACGTAGCCACTGCCCCCTTTTACCAGGAGATTGACGATAGTATTAGTTGGTACCTGAATGAATCTCAATTGAAATTGCTAACGCGAGGGGGGTAATAAGGGTTTTATTGGGTTATTCGAAATTCATCGTTCGACATTCATGAGGAAGAGGTATTGGGGAAGGAGGTATTGGGTATAGGGATATAGGGTATAAGGGTATAGGGTATAAGGGTATAGGGTTAGGAGAAATTAGGAAATTAGGAAATTAGGAAATTCTAACTTAGTCGATTCTTTCAAGGTGGTACTTCATCGCACAGGTATAGGGTATAGGGGGTTTAGGACCCAAACTCGATATGACGTCGTTGATGAGCGTGTGTTCGTTATTCCCTTGCGTCGACTTCGTCGTCACTGCTATCTAACTTAGTCGATTCTTTCAAGATGGTACGTCAACGAACAGGTCGACCTACAACGGACGAAATAATATTTAATCCATATTTTATGGCACAAAAATTTTTACATTTAAATCTAATTCACGCCGTATGATTCGATCGTTGCTACTCGTAATATTATTCGCATTTGTTTCAAAGACGGAGCACAAGGAAACCGCCTTGACCTGGATCGACCTTTTCAATGGCAAAGACCTTAACGACTGGAAAGTCAAAATCAAAGACCATTCGCTGAACGATAATTTTGCCAATACCTTCCGGGTAGTCGGTGGAAAACTAACGGTGAATTATGATGGATACGCAAATTTTGACGAACAGTTCGGACATATTTTTTACAAAGAACCATTCTCCTCCTACCTGCTGGTGATGGAGTACCGCTTCACCGGAGATCAGGCAAGCGGCGGCCCCGGATGGGCACTGCGAAACAGCGGTGCTATGATACATTCGCAGATACCGGAGACGATGGGACTACATCAGGACTTTCCCATATCCATTGAAGTACAATTACTCGGCGGCAACGGAAAGGACAACCGTGCCACAGCCAATTTATGTACGCCAGGCACTAACGTCGTGCTGGATGGCAAGTTCTTTACGGACCATTGCGTCAATTCAAGCTCAAAGACTTACCATGGAGATCAGTGGGTGAGCGTTGACGTATTGGTCATTCGTGACTCCGTCATAAAACATATTGTTGAAGGTGATACAGTATTGGTCTACGAAAAACCGCAAATTGGCGGAGGTGTGGTGTCTGGTTTCGATCCCGATGTGAAAAAGGATGGAACACCGTTAATATCGGGGTATATATCATTACAAAGCGAAAGTCATCCTGTTGAATTTCGCAAAGTGAGTCTCTTCAATCTTGACCCCTACGCTGATAGTCCCAACAAGCTTAGTGCTATACTAAAAAAATTGAGGCAGCGGTAGACAACGACAACAATTCCCCGGCATTTCGCCTCCGCTTATCTAAAAAAATACGCCACAATTCCGGGGATATCTTTACATTAGCCGGGGAAATCTTTGAACTATTTATATGGCTAATTTTCAAATTAAGAAGACACAAAAAACATACGACGTATGTATCGTTGGATCGGGTGCAGGTGGAGGGATGGCTGCCTATGTATTGGCCAACGCCGGAATTAACGTAGTCCTGCTCGAAGCTGGTCCGCTGTACGACCCCGCAAAGAATGTTACTCAACTCAAATGGCCGTGGGAATCACCACGCCGCGGTGCCAGTACGCCATACCGGCATTTTGGCGACTTTGATGCGGCTTATGGCGGATGGGAGCTTGAAGGTGAACCCTACACCCATAAAGATGGCACCAAGTTTGACTGGTTCCGGTCGCGTATGGTTGGTGGTCGTACCAACCATTGGGGAAGAATTTCACTTCGCTTCGGCCCGAAAGATTTCAAACGTCGGAGCATCGACGGACTCGGTGATGACTGGCCGATTGGCTATGATGAAGTGGCACCCTACTACGATAAGATTGACAAATTGATTGGAGTATTCGGATCTAAAGAAGGAATATTAAATGAACCGGATGGAATTTTTCTACCTCCACCCAAACCCAGGCTTCACGAACTATTTATCAAAGACGCAGCAACCGCTATTGGTGTTCCGGTAATCCCGTCGCGCCTTTCAATTCTGACTCAAAAAATTAACGATACCCGGGGTAAGTGCTTCTATTGCTCCCAGTGTAACCGGGGATGTACTGTTTACGGAGATTTCTCGTCGTCTTCGGTTTTGGTAAAACCTGCCATTGAAACTGGTAAAGTCGATATTATCCCAAATGCTATGGTGCGGGAAGTCCTGACTAATGACGAAGGTAAAGCAACCGGAGTTTCATTTGTTAATAAAGAGGATATGCAGGAGTATTCTGTAACTGCCAAAGTAGTGATACTGGCAGCCAGCGCCTGTGAGTCCGCCCGGCTCCTGCTGAACTCCAAGTCATCCAGATTTCCAAACGGCCTGGCTAACGGTAGCGGTATGGTAGGAAAATACTTACACGATTCCACCGGAGCGTCTATGGGCGGAATTCTCCCTAACCTTGTCGGCCGAAAGCGTTACAACGAAGATGGTGTTGGTGGTATGCATGTAT
>Ga0299906_10005219_pt1 | contig 10611 bp, 10 predicted proteins | sample RVTome_14_FD_200259 | JGI IMG/M metagenome (GOLD analysis project Ga0299906, IMG submission 200259) | Soil microbial communities from uranium-contaminated site in the Upper Colorado River Basin, Wyoming, United States - RVT145D125 (version 2) ... | reverse complement strand
GCGGTCATCACCGACGACGTGCCGATGGGTGTCCAGCCCGCCGCCGCCGCTGCGCGCATCCGCCTGGTCATGCTGGTCAACGATGTGAGCCTGCGCAACCTCATTCCCAACGAGCTGGGCAAGGGCTTCGGCTTCTTCCAGAGCAAGCCCTCCAGCGCATTCTCACCGGTCGCCGTGACGCCCGACGAGCTGGGGGACGCGTGGGACGGGAGGAGGCTCAATCTGCCCATCATGGTCTACATCAACGGCAGCCAGTTCGGCGAACCGAGTGCGGGTGACGACATGACGTTCGATTTCCCTCGGCTCATCGCCCATGCCGCGAAGACGCGCCCGCTGGCGGCCGGCACTATCGTCGGCTCCGGCACCATCTCCAACGTGGATCGCAGCCGGGGCTCGGCCTGCATCGCCGAGAAGCGCATGCTGGAGACCATCGAGAGCGGCAAGCCCGTCACGCCCTTCCTGCGTTTCGGCGATCGCGTGCGCATCGAGATGCGGGATGCCGACGGCAATTCGGTCTTCGGCGCGATCGACCAGGAGGTGCAGCGGTACACCCCGCCCGCCTAGCGGCGCGAGACATGGAGGTGGAACCGAAGCGCGCCAACCGCACCACTCACCACGAGCACACGAGTAAGAGCGCGATGACCGGAGCGGCCGGGTTCGGGACAGGACTCGCGTTTGTCGCGCGGGGGGTCTGCGTTTGTTCTGACAGCAGCGGCGCTCGGCTTGGTGATTCACCAGCACTCGCCGCGCGCACCCTCCCTTGCGCCCGCAGGACGCGGCGGAGGGCCGGGGTGGGGGCAGTCTGAGCGCAGGCCCCCCATCCCAACCTTCCCCCGCAAGCGGGGGAAGGGGCCGGACTCCCGCAATTTGCCTTCCCGGCAGAGCCGGGGCTCTCCCGTCGGACTAGAGCCTGATATCCGCGTGGACTTCCAGATCGCCATCCTCCTGACCCAGGACGGGCTCACCAACGGCGCCATCTACGCCCTGATGGCGCTGGCCCTGGTGCTGGTGTTCAGCGTCACGCGCGTCGTCTTCATCCCGCAGGGCGAGTTTCTGGCCTTCGGCGCGCTCACGCTGGCGACGCTGCAGACCCGCGCGGTGCCCGGCACGATCTGGCTGCTGCTGGTTTTCGGCGCAGTCGCATTCCTCATCGACGCCGCAGCCGCCTTGACCCGCCGGCGGCCGGCAGCCGTGGTGCCTGCGGCGCTGTGGAATCTGGCGTTGCCGGCGGCCATCGCCGGGCTTGCCACGTGGCTCGCGCCGCTCGAGATGCCGCTGCCTGCCTCGATCGCCTTGACCTTCCTGCTCGTCGTGCCGCTGGGCCCCCTGCTCTATCGCATCGTCTATCAGCCGATCGCCGAGGCGCCGGTGCTCGTGCTGCTGATCGTGTCCTTCGCTGTGCACCTCGCGCTGTCGGGGATCGGCCTGGTGCTGTTCGGCGCCGAAGGCTCCCGCACGCCTGCGTTCAGCGAGGCCACGCTCGAGATCGGCTTCCTGCCGCTGCCGGCCCAGAGCCTGTGGGTTTACGGCGGCAGCATGGCGCTGGCCGGCGCGCTGTATGCGTTCTTCGGACGGACGCTGTTCGGCAAGGCCTTGCGCGCCACCGCGGTCAACCGCACCGGCGCCAAGCTCTCCGGCATCCGCACCGCGTTCGCAGGCAAGGCGTGTTTCCTCCTCGCCGCGCTGATCGGTGTGGCCTCGGGCGTGCTGATCGGCCCGCTCACCACGATCTACTACGACACCGGCTTCCTCGTGGGCCTGAAGGGATTCGTGGGCGCGATCATCGGCGCGCTGGCGAGCTATCCGGTCGCCGTCGCCGGGGCCCTGTTCGTCGGGCTGCTCGAGTCCTTCGCCTCCTTCTACGCCAGCGCCTACAAGGAGGTGATCGTGTTCACGCTGATCATCCCGGTTCTGCTGTGGCTGTCGCTGCGCACCCCTCACGAGGAGGAGGAAGAGTGAAGGCGCGCGTGGCGCTCGCAATCCTGCTCGCGCTGCTCGCTGCTGCGCCGCTGCTCGCGCCCGAGTACTGGATCACGCTGGGCAGCTACATCGGCCTCTACAGCCTGGTCGTGCTCGGTATCTGCCTTCTGACCGGCATCGCGGGCCAGGTCTCCTTCGGCCAGGCCGCCTTCGTCGGGCTGGGCGCTTACGCAACCGCGTGGCTGTCCACCGCCCACGGGGTCTCCCCATGGCTGGGGCTGCTCGCGGGTTTTGCCGTCACCGGCGTCTTCGCGCTGGTGCTCGGCCTGGTGACCACGCGTCTGTCCGGGCACTATCTGCCGCTGTCCACGATCGCCTGGGGCATCGCGCTGTACTACCTGTTCGGGAACCTCGAGTTCGTGGGCGGATTCACCGGGCTGTCCGGCATCCCCACGCTCGGCATCCTCGGCTTCGAGCTGAGAGACACCCGCGCCTACTACTACCTGATCTGGCTCTGCGTGTTCGCGGTGCTGGTCATGATCCAGTTCCTGCTCGCCTCGCGGGTGGGGCGCGCCATCCGCGCGCTGCGGGGCGGCGTGGTCATGGCCGAGAGCTTCGGCGTCAATACGCGGCTGCTCAAGGTGCAGGTGTTCGTCTTCGCCGCCGTCATCGCTGCGCTGTCCGGCTGGCTCTACGCGCACATGCAGCGCTTCGTGAACCCCACTCCCTTCGGCCTGCATGTTGGCATGGAGTACCTGTTCATGGCGGTGGTCGGCGGCGCCGGTTATGTCTGGGGCGCGCTGCTCGGTGCGGCCCTGATCACCGTGGCCAAGCAGCTGCTGCAGAGCCTGCTCCCCGATCTGCTCGGCGCGAGCGCGCAGTACGAGATCGTGCTGTTCGGGATCGCGATGGTGCTGGTGCTGCATCGGGCGCGCGAAGGGATATGGGCGTGGGTGGCTCCGCGCGTGCAGCACTGGGCCCATCCCCCGGCCATTCCCACGGCATCGCCGCTGCCCGCCCACTCGCGCGCACCGGTTGCCGGCCCGCTGCTGGAGGTTGCGGCCGCGCGCAAGGCCTTCGGCGGGCTGGTGGCGGTCGACGACGTGAGCTTCGAGGTCCGCAGCGGGGAGATCGTCGGCCTCATCGGACCCAACGGCGCCGGCAAGAGCACGACGTTCAACCTGATCACGGGCTTGCTCGATCTCACCGCGGGCGACGTGCGCTTCCGCGGCGAACCGCTCTCCGGACTGCCGCCACAGCGCGTCGCACGGCTCGGGGTGAGCCGCACGTTCCAGCACGTGAAGCTGCTGCCGGCGATGAGCGTGCTGGACAACGTGGCGATCGGCGCGCACCTGCGCGGCGACGCGGGCTTCCTGCGCTGCCTGTTCCACCTCGAGCGGGGACAAGAGCGCAGCCTGATCGCGGAGGCGGCACACCAGCTCGAGCGCGTCGGGCTCGGGCCCGAGATGCACCTGCCGGCCGGCAGCCTGCCGCTGGGCAAGCAGCGTATCGTCGAGGTCGCGCGCGCGCTGGCAGCCGACCCCGTCCTGCTGCTCCTCGACGAGCCCGCCGCCGGACTGCGCTACAAGGAGAAGCGGGACCTGGCGGCGCGGCTCGCGAAGCTGCGCAGCGAAGGCATGACCATCCTGCTGGTCGAGCACGACATGGACTTCGTCATGGAACTCACCGACCGGTTGGTCGTGCTGGACTTCGGCGTCAAGCTGGCCGAAGGGTTGCCCGACGAGATCCAGCGCAATCCGCTGGTGCTGGAAGCCTATCTGGGTGGGGTCGCATGATCCTGTCGAAAAACGCTGTTCACCGCGGAGGACGCGGAGAAAGCGCAACGGCTCCCGCGGAGTGCAACAGCGCAGCGCAATGCGCCGCCTGCTTCGCGCCAGGCATCCAGCGGGTTGCGCTGCGCTGACCCGCCCTACCCTTCCGCCCGCGATCCCCGTGCCCCTGCTCGAAGCCAGCAACCTCCACGTCTCGTACGGCAAGGTCGAGGCCGTGCAGGAGGTGAGCCTGCGCGTGGAGCAAGGCACGATCGTCACGGTCATCGGCGCCAACGGCGCGGGCAAGACGACGCTGCTGAACGCACTGGCCGGCCTGCTCCCCTGCCGCGGCAACGTGACCTATGCGGGCGAGAAGCTCGACGGCATCGAGCCGGAAGCACGCGTTGCCCGCGGCCTCGCTCTGGTGCCCGAGCGACGCGAGCTGTTCGGCAGCATGAGCGTGGCCGACAATCTGCGGCTCGGCGCCTTTCATCGGCGCAGGGAATGCCGCTTCGAATCCGAGCTGGCCGCCGTGTACCGGCGCTTTCCGCGCCTCGCGGACCGGCAGCAGCAGCTTGCCGCCACGCTCTCCGGCGGCGAGCGCCAGATGCTCGCCCTCGGGCGGGCGCTGATGTCCAAGCCGCGGCTGCTCATGCTCGACGAACCCAGCCTCGGGCTGGCGCCGCTGATCGTGCAGGAGATCTTCCGCATCGTCCGCGATCTGAAGACCGCCGGCGTGTCCATCCTGCTGGTCGAGCAGAACGCGCGCGCCGCGCTGCAGCTCGCCGACTATGCCTATGTGCTGGAGACGGGGTCGCTGGCGCTGGAAGGCCGGGCGGCGCAGCTCGCGGAGGATCCGCGGGTGATGGAGACCTATCTGGGCTTTGCCGCGAAGAAACGGGAAGCCGGCGCCTGACAGGCTCTCGCAATGGTCGGCACTTCTGCTATCCCGCGGCGCCCGCCGAGGCGACGCGCTGCCCCGCCATGCTGCGAAACTCTTCCGCGTAGCTCCGCAGACGCTCCACGGCCGTCGCACGCTGGCGCGCAGTGAGGCTGCGCTCGAGCTCCACCATGACACCGATGAACTGGGCTTCCCAGGCAGCCAGCGTCTGCCGGTAGCGCTGGCCACGTCCGGCGTCCGGGTCGGCCAGGAGCGTGACGAGCCGCGCCCGGGTCGCCGGATTCTCGGGGCGCGCGCGAAGCGCAGCCAGCAACTCCGCCTGACGCCGCTTGCGGTCCTCCAAGCGCAACGCCGGGACTTCCGGGAAGGCACGTGCCAGGTCCTCGACGCGCTGTCGTTGCACCGGCGTCAGGTCGCCGGTCCAGTCTGCCAGGCGGTCGCACATCCAGTCGGCGCGAGCCCGGATCGCCGCGTCGGGATCCTTGGGCAGCTTCGCCGCGTAGAACTTGCGGTTGTCCTGGGCGAAACGCTGCTCCAGCCGATCGACCTGGCTGTCCGTCAGGGTCATCAGCAGCGGGGCCAGGCCTTCGGCGGCTTCGCGCCCCAGCACCAGATAACGCGCGCGGACAACACCGACGGCCCAAGCCACGTCGGCGTGCGACATCCCCCGCTCGAGCCGCGCCGCTGCGCTTTCCAGCAGCTCCGCGTACCTGGGCAGCTCCTCGCTGCGATGCCAGGCGTGCAGCTCGCCGAGCTGCGTCTTCAGCGCGCGGGCCTGGCCGCGGTCCATGTCCACGTAGCTGCCGGCCATGCGCGCAAGCACCCAGCCGGCGTTGTCGTACGACACCCGGACCGCGCTGCAGGACACCAGCAGCGCCAGCAGCAGGATCGGCAAGATGAGGTAACGGGCACGCATGAAACGGGTCTTTCGGTACGCGGATGAGTCGGGCCGCTTCTGCCTATAATTCTAGCGCGCTTCGGCGGCTGTCCCATATTACAACCGATACGAAACGATAGGAGATCCCGTGCCCAAGCCCATCCAGCCTGCTCGACCGGTTTCGCGCCGACGCTTCCTGGGGATCGCCGCTGCCCTGGCGGCGACCCCGCTGCTCGCCCCCCGCGCCATGGCGGCGCGCATCAATCCCCCGGCGCTGCTCGAGAACGCCGCGGGCGGCTACCGCGTGCTCCCCGCGGGCAGCGTGTTCTGCGGGGGCGTGACGCCGCTCGAAGGCCACGAGGTCGTCCACGCGCTCCTGCACCCCTGGATCCCCCTGAAGGACGCATGGGGCTTCATCGAGGACTATCTGAAGGGCCTGGGCCGCCCGGTACAGGCGCTGTGCGGGATGGAGCTGCGCATCGCCCAGCAGCTCACCTTCGACGAGTTCCGCGCCTTCAATCAACCCTATGCGGCGCAGCTCGAAAAGTGGGACCTGCTGCTCGGGCGGTACAGCGCCGTGTGCCGCACCAACGTGGTCCCGGCGCGCGATGCGCCGACGGAGCCCTGCGTGCACGCTTTTTCCTTCTGTGTGCCGTCGGACTACAAAGGCACCACGTTTTGCGTGTCGGGTACCGCGGACATCGATGCGCGCGGCAAGATCGTCGCGGAAGGCGACGTGTCCCCGGCGGGCATGAAAGCGCGCCTGCAGCACTGCGTGGAGGTGATCACCGAGCGCCTCGCCATGCTCGAGCTCGCCTGGAGCGCGGCCACCCACATCGACCTGTGCGTGGCCAACGACATTCCCGGGCTGATGGACTCGGTGGTCGTGCCCGGCCTGCAGGGCGCTGCTGCACGCGGCGTCCGGGTGCACCACGCCCGGCCGCCCATCGTGGGTGCCGAGGTCGAGCTGGAGTGCCGCGGATGCCGGCGCGAGCTGGTGCTGTTGGCGTGACAAGCCATTGAGATGGCATTCGCGGTCGCCTGCAGGCGTTTTTCACGGCCTGGCAGAACGCCGAGAGCTGGGGCAAGCGGGACGTACGGGCCGTCGCATCTCGACACCGCGAGGCGACGCTGCGCCGGAGCGGTCAAAGGATCGTCAACTATTGCCATTCCGCCACTATTGCAAGCGACCCGATGAGGGTATAGTCCCCGTCACATTACTAGTGCCACTCGGAAAAGGGGGGCCATGGAGACCACAGAGACCTGCACCAGCGCCCAGGAGCTGCTGCACATGCCGGACGACGGCCACCGCTACGAGCTGGTGCGCGGCCGGCTCAAGAAATCCTCCCCCCTGACGCACCTGCAAGGCCGGATCGCCGCCCGCATTGCGCTGTCCTTGTTCGAGCACGTGTCGGCGCACAACCTCGGCGAAGTCTTTCCCGCCTCGACCGGTTTCCGGCTCGCCTCCAACCCCGACCATGTGCGCGGCCCGGACGTCGCGTTCGTGCAGCGCGAACGCGTGCTGGCGGCAGGCAACATCGAGAGCTTCTGGCCCGGGGCTCCGGATCTTGCGGTGGAGGTCATCGCACAGACCGATACCTTCGCCGACGTGGAAGAGAAGGTGCTCGACTGGCTGCAGGCCGGAACACGCCTGGTGATCGTCATCAGCCCTCAGCAGCGCACCGTCACCACCTTCCGCTCGCCCTGCGCAGTGCGCATCCTCAACGAGGACTACACGCTCAAAGCCAGCGACGTGGTGCCCGGCTGGAGCATGCCGGTGCAGGAGCTGCTGGCGGCTTGAGTGAGCGTCCCCTCTCCCCTGATGGGAGAGGGTCAGGGTGAGGGGCGGCCGCGCTTCGACCGACATTCGTCACGTCATGCCCGCTCGGGTCCAACTGTTCCTGGTCCTCGGCGCCCTCGCCTGCATGCTGGCCGTGCTGTTGGGCGCCTTCGGTGCGCACGCGCTGCGCGGGAAGCTGACGGCCGAGCTGCTCGCGATCTATCAGACCGCGGTGCAGTACCACTTCTGGCACGCGCTCGGTCTGCTTGCCATCGGGATCGTCGCCATGCACCTGCCGACATCCGCACCGTTGAAGTGGGCAGGCTGGCTCATGCTGGGGGGAATCGTGCTCTTCTCGGGCAGCCTTTACCTGCTGGCGATCACCGGTGTGCGCTGGCTCGGAGCGATCACACCCGTCGGCGGCGCGGCTTTCATCGCGAGCTGGGCACTGCTTGCGTTCGCGATCGCGCGAGCCGGCTAGCCGAGTCCGGCATCCGCCTGGCAGGCACTTCCGACCCGCACCCCGTTGCAGCGGACCCGGCCGCCACGTACCCTGTGCGTGAAACCGACAACCTGCGAAGCACAGGACCATGCCGACAACAGCCAGCGCCGCGACCTGGCTCGCGCGCACGATGGTCGAGGTGGGCTCACCACTTCAGGCAGGGGATGTCATCATGACCGGCGCGCTGGGCCCCATGGTGGAGGTCACCGCCGGGGATGTCATCGACGTACGAATCGCTGCGCTGGGGTCGGTCCGACGCATCGGTTTGCGCTATTCACCCGAGAACCTGCCCTGGTAGACCGCCATGAAGCAGCACGCCGCCTCTCCCAATCTGTTCATCCTCGACCACCCGCTGATTCAGCACAAGCTCACGCACATGCGGGACAAGACCACCTCCACCCGCACGTTCCGGCAGCTGCTGCGGGAGATCACGCTGCTGATGGGCTACGAGGTGACCCGCAACCTGCCGCTCACCACGCGCAGGATCGAGACGCCGCTCACCACGATGGCAGCGCCGGTGATCGCCGGCAAGAAGCTGGCGATCGTGCCGGTGCTGCGCGCCGGCATCGTCATGGCCGAGGGGTTGCTGGAGCTGATCCCGTCGGCGCGTGTGGGGCACATCGGCTTGTATCGCGACGAGACACACCGGCCGGTCGAGTACGTGGTGCGCCTGCCCGAGCTGGAGGGCCGCCACTTCATCGTGTGCGATCCGATGATCGGGACCGGCTATTCCTCCGCCCATGCGGTCAGCGTGCTGAAGAAACGCGGGGTCCCGGCGCAGGACATCCTGTTCCTCGCGCTGGTGGCCGCGCCCGAGGGCGTGCAGGTCTACCAGGAGCGTCATCCCGACGTGCCGATGTTCGTCGCAGCGCTCGACGACCGCCTCGACGAGCACGACTACATCGTGCCGGGCCTGGGCGACGCCGGGGATCGCATGTTCGGCACCAAGAATTGAGCCCCCATGAACCGCAGGACCTCCTTCCCCCGGTTCGCGGGGGACCTCCGCAAGCAAGACCATGAGCAGCGTGAACGCGGCCTTGCTCGTTCTTTGGCCTCTTGCACCCTCCCTTGCGTCCGCAGGACGCGGGGGAGGCAGCAGACTGAAAGGTCCCTCTCCCGCTTGGCGGGAGGGGGTAGGGTGAGGGCAAGGGAGGGGGCCAGTGCCCTCGCGTGTTGCTTCCCTCCATCCCAGCCTTTGGCTCCCACGTAACCTGAAGGTTAGTGTCCGCCGCAACAAGCCGCACTGCGGCTTGTTGTCCCCGCAAGCGGGGGAAGGAGCAGCACCCTCCAGCAAATGTAGAACTTCTACCGGCTCCCCGGCAGAGCCTGGCAGAGCCGGGGGGCTCCCTGTGGACTAGCTAGCTAGACCCTCCCCGCCTCGCCCCGCCGCAGATACTGTCCCATCCCCTCGCGGCCGAGCCAGTTCTGGCCGTCGACGATGCACTGTCCGCGCAGGAAGACCTTCTTTACCCGCCCGGTGACCTGTCGGCCCTCGAACAAGGTGTAGTCGATGCGGCTGTGCTGCTCGGCCGCGCGAATGGTCCACTGCTCGTTCGGGTCGAACAGCACGATGTCGCCGTCGGTGCCCACCGCGATGCTCCCCTTCTTCGGGAACAGGCCGAACAGCTTGGCCGGCGCGGTCGAGGTGATCTCGACGAAGCGGTTGATGGACATGCCGTGCTTGCGCACCGCGCCGTCGAAGATCAGCGGCAGGCGCGTCTCCACCCCCGGCGCCCCGTTGGGGATCTTGCTGAAGCTGTCCACCCCCTGCCGCTTGGAGTATTTCATGCCGTAAGGCTGCTCGTTGAAGCAGAACGGGCAGTGGTCGGTGGACACCACCTGCAGATCGTCGGTGCGCAGGCCTCGCCACAGCTGGTGCTGGTGGTGGTGGTCGCGCAGCGGCGGTGTCATCACGTACTTTGCGCCCTCGAACTCGGGCCGCTCGTAGTCTTCGGCGGTGAGGAACAGGTAGTGCGGGCAGGTCTCGGCGTGGATCGGGATGCCGCGGTCGCGCGCCTCGGTCACCGCGGCGAGCGCCTCGCCTGCCGACAGGTGCACGATGTACAACGGCGTGCCCGCCAGCTCCGCCAGACGGATCGCGCGATGGGTGGCCTCGCCCTCGAGAATGGAGGGGCGGGTCGTGGCGTGATACTTCGGCGCGCGCAGCCCCTGCTCCACGGCTTCTTGCACCAGCACCTGGATGACCTGGCCATTTTCGGCATGGATACAGGTCATGGCGCCGTTGCCGCCGGCCACGCGCATGGCCTTGAACAACGCGCCGTCGTCCACCATCAGCACGCCCGGGTAGGCCATGAACAGCTTGAAGCTGGTCACGCCCTCGCGCTGGATCAGCGTCTTCATGTCCGCCAGGCTCTGCGCGTTGACGTCGAGCATGATCATGTGCGCGCCGACATCCACGCAGGCGCTCTCGCGCCGCTTGTGCCAGTTCTCCAGACCGGTGAGCGGGCTCTGCCCCATGGTCTGGTTGCAGAAATCGATCAGCGTGGTGGTGCCGCCGAACGCCGCCGACTTCGTTCCCGTGCCGAAGGTGTCCACCGTTTGCGTGGGCCCGAACTCCCAGTCCAGATGGGTGTGCACGTCGATGCCGCCGGGCAGCACCAGCAGGCCGCTGGCGTCATAGACTTGCACGTCGGCACCCACGCTCAGGTTGCGCCCGATGGTCTGGACCACCCCGTTGTCGATGAGGATGTCCCCGCTGTAATCATCCACCGCGGTGACGATGCGCCCGTTCCTGATCAGCGTAGCCATGTTCGTGCTCCTCCGTTGAGTGGTCCGATTCGATCGCGTGGCCCCGCGCCGGGTCAAGGCGCCAGCGCCGCCAAGGTTTGCGCAATCCGT
>Ga0299906_10005218_pt1 | contig 10612 bp, 9 predicted proteins | sample RVTome_14_FD_200259 | JGI IMG/M metagenome (GOLD analysis project Ga0299906, IMG submission 200259) | Soil microbial communities from uranium-contaminated site in the Upper Colorado River Basin, Wyoming, United States - RVT145D125 (version 2) ... | reverse complement strand
ATAAAAATAAAAAAAATTACGTGTCAACGGTAATAATCGAGATCCTGACGCCATTAAGTAATGGTAAGAAAATTAAATAATGACTTCCATACTTGAGTGTATTCCATGTAAATTTACGTTTTAGGCAACATTCATGGAGGTTTCATCATTGGGCACTTCTACACTTGAAGAAGTTAAAAAGGGCGATCGACAGTATTTAAAACAACTGTACGAAAAATACAGGAAGGAATTTGGGCAGTGGGCGGCCAAACACTATGGCGTTGATGATGACACAACGGCCGAAATTTATCAGAAGACATTTATTGCCTTCTATTATAACATTAAGGAAGGGAAACTGACTCAGATGAACAGCAGCGAAAAGACGTATCTGTTTGCTATCGGTAAGAATCTCCTTCGTGAATACTTTCGCGCTTCCGAAAAAGTAGCCGAGCCACTCGAACTTCACGTCAACCTTGAGGACGTCGATTGCACGATCTTTGAAAAATATGAACTTGAAGACAAACAAAAAGCGGTTCGTCAAATGTTATCCACCATTGGTGAACCATGCCGAACCGTTCTGGAAATGTTCTATTTTCATGATCATAATCTGAAAACAATTGCGGCAGCCATGAACTACAAAACCGAGCAAATTGCAGCAAAAAGAAAGTTCATCTGCCTTAAACAACTGAGGTCATTAGTGAGCGAAACATTGAATTGAATGGCACGGGAAGATAATATCGAAATACAGATTCAGCAATACCTGGACGGAAATCTGAGCGGACCTGAACTATCTGCATTCGAACAGCTCATGCAAAATGACCACAATTTAGCCGCCGAAGTGAAATCACTCCGGCAAATGGAGCACAATCTTCGCGGCTTAGGATATCAGGAGCTAAAATCCGAAGTATCTCAATGGGAATCGGATTATAAAACCCGATCAAAAAAATCACAACGACATACCTACCTTGCTATAGCCGCGTCACTCGCCATCTTCGCGCTCGTCGGCTATTTTGCATTCGACACAAGCGTTGATACTAATGATCTTTATGCGATATATTATTCCCCGTATCCGGATATGATTATATCGCGAGGTGAGGTTACAGGGAGCGAGCAGCAACTGACGTTTGGAATGCAGGCCTACAACGACAAAAACTATGTTGCGGCAAGCACCTTAATAGAAGGCTATTTGGCGCAAGGCGGCTCAAATAAAAGCGCTTACTTGTATCTCGCAATTTCGCAGCTGGAAACCGGTTCCTTTGACAAGGCCGAAGGTAACTTTAAAATCGCAGCTGAAGACCCGAATTTTGTCCAACAGTCCGATTGGTACCGCGCATTGCTCTACCTAAAACAAGACCGGCTTGAACTGGCGAGGACGACCCTGAAGGAAATCGCCGGAAACGATAATCATTATAAACACAAAGATGCTGAGTCACTTCTTAACCGCTTTAAGTAAGCCCTATTGCGAGGCGAATTTTTTGCAGCCATCGATATCACAAGATATCCTGAAATGTGTTCATTATGTTGGCAAGGTCGATCTTATGCGCCTCAGCGCCAGTTAATGTGCCAGGGGTTTGATCTTCCACGCATTGTTCAATAACAATATGGGGAAATATCTTATTCTCCTTAAGCAAACTGGCAAATCGCCTATAGTCAATATCTCCGTCGCCAAACGTTTCCGACCAAATACCGTTGTTTGACTGTCTGATGTGTAATTCTACCACACGGCTTCCATAGAGTTTCAAAACGTCAAAAACAGCAAGGCTGGAGTTGTGAGACCCACGATATATCCAATGAACGTCAAAACAGAATGCGACGTGCTCAGGTTCGGTATTTTGCATCATGTGATGGAACTCTCTGGCACCCGCCATCATCTCGGTGTCGTGCGTGTGATATGCTAGCGCAATACCTTCGTCCTTTAACAATCCACCCAACTTATCCAGGTTTTTGGCTTGGTGTATTAGTTGAGCATCAGATTTCAGATCCTTTCCTCCCCAGGAAATGGGTGTCGGATTCGTCACAAGAATCCTGGTACCATAAGGTTTAATTTCTTCAACTATGGCAAGGATGTGATCGATAGATTTTTTGGCTTCATCGTTTACATGCAAAAGGCTATTGACATAAACCGATGGCATCAAGATATCATGAGATCTCAACACCTCGATCATTTGTTTTGCCTCGGATGCCGACCCTATGTTCGGTTCAATAGCCTTCAGCCCGGAAGTAACAAAATCGGCTGCACATGCCTCCGGATTTTCCCACCACGTCTTTCCCGCTCGCTTGTAAAAGGTAATCCAGTCGTAGCTGCTGCAAGAAACCGGGAAACCAGTTCGAGCCGGCTTCCTGGTATTCGATAGAAAAAGGGGCGTGAGACTTGCTGCCGTCAACCCCTGCAAAAATTTTCGACGATTCCAGTTCATAGACGGTGTGTTCAGCCACTTAAGTTAACAATTATTTATATCCTTCTGCACCAGGCTACTGCTGCATGAAATTCGAGGGATCGGATAATGTAGTAGTGATCGGACGTCGAAATTGAATAATTGAAAAGACCGGTCTAACATCACCGGCGAAACCCGGCAATTTTCTTTATTATTTTACCAATGTTTTGTTAAAGCTTAGCAACGGCAACTTGGCGTGAAATGCGAGATGTTGTGTAATACTTTTTCCAAAAAGTTTTTCATATAAATCAAGCTTATGCGTGAACAATGCAAGAAGATCACCATGTTCTTTTGAGAATTGCTCTACAGCATCAGCAACATGATCATTCTTAAGAACATGGAATGAAATAGCTTTATAGTGCGATGTTTTTGTGAGGTCACCAAGTATTTGTTTGACATCTATTTCGGCGGTGTCCCTGGTGGGAACAACGTGAAGAACGCTGATTTCGGCATTGAACAATTTAGCATACGGAGCAATGATTTTTATTTGCGCATCCAGGTCTACCATGTCGGTCGCATATACGATTCTTCTGACACCGTGGAACACGGCATCACCGGGTACCACCAGTACCGGGACGCTGCTATGATCGATGACCGCTACCGCATTGCTACCGAGGAGAGCTTTTTTAACGCCGGTGGCACCTTTTGTTCCCATGATAATGAGGTCGACTTTATCCTCCACAGCGAAATGATCGAGTACTACCTCGACAGGAAACCCTCGCAATGACTGATAGTGAATGTCAACTTTTTTGCCAAATTCCGACCTGATTTCGTCGATGATACGGCTTGCATCGTCTTCCGCGATCTGAAGCATCTCTTCCTCAAGCTTCTGCCACTTCATCAATGTTTGGGATGTGGTATTAACATTCACAACCGAAACGATTTTAATCGATGCTTTCAGCTGTGCGGCAACTTGAACGGCATATCGCAGTGCCACAGTGGAAAGATCAGAGAAGTCGGTGGGAACGAGAATTGTTTTCATAATGGTACGACAAGTCGCGGTTTAAGTTAGCTACTATTCATCCGGCATTTGAACCTCATTACTCGCGGCATGAAATGCGAGCAGCGGTAACCTCGCCTGATAGGCTATCTGCTTTGTTAAGCTGGCATCAAATAGCCTTTCATAAATTTTCCTTTTCCGGGTAGAAACAGCAATCAAGTCAGCGCCAGTCGATTCGATAAACGAATTTATGCCCTCCTGAACGTTTTCATGAGGTAGCACATAATAGAACGGCTGTGAAAGTCCGGTCTCATGAGCAACTGCCTTGGAGAACTGCTCAATGAGATCGCGATCTGATTTTAGGTTCTTCTTGGCTACGTGCAGTATGGTGAGTTCCCCGTGAATCTGGTCAACCAGCGCACACAGTTCCTTGAGCGTTCGCATATCGCTATCGTGATAGTTAGTCGCGAAGACAATTTTCTTTGGCAATTTAACCGGCACATCAAAGGGCACAGCCAACACCGGGCATGGTGTGGATTCAATTACCTCTGCGGTATTGCTACCAAACAAGAATTTCTGCATCCCGCGCGCTCCTCTTGTCCCCATAGCAATCATATCTACGTTGTCGTCTATAGCGGTTTTTACGATTTCGTCAACCGTACCTCCTGTCCGAACTTCTCTCAAATACGAAATGTCCGATTCTTCTCTTAATGCGTGGCATAAATCTCTTAAAGCAATGTCGGTATCCCGCTCAATCCGCGCAATTTCCTTTTCAATAATAGTCTGCGAAACATCCATGTTATTTCGTAGAGGCGGACACACTGACATAACTTTAACTTGTGCATTGGTTGCCCTGGCTATAACCGAGGCATAACGTATCGCATGAGAAGCATTATCGGAGAAATCAGTCGGTGTCAAAATCTTCATGTGTAGTCCTTTTGTTATGGGTTCAGAGAGCTTCCTATAATATTGTATCAGTGTCTGTCCGTGGACCTGATTTACCAGATCATCATCGGTCTCATGTTATCGGAATAGGTAGTGTCCGTCATCTTCTGTTGCTGCGGCAAAGGAATGAGCAACTGTTCCATCCGTTTCAGATATCCGATACTTAATAACACTGGTAAGCGCTTCTGGGTTGCCCGAATAGAAGTCTACGAATGCACAAAAAGTTCCCCGGTGAAAGTTTGCCGGCCAAGGAGTTGATCAAACACATTTATGATGTGACGTAGCCGCATCGTTCGCATAGTCACCGACGGTCCCCTCCAGGGTACCCAATACCGACATATTAATTCCCTGAGCTTTCTGACTTCCGAAGGACCAACCGATTCATCGGCAACTCCTACGGGATAAAGCGGGTAGCCCAGATGCTTAAGTATCTTTCTCATAGACAGTTCCCATCGCATTGTTGTTTACATTCTAAATTTAGGTGGACTACATTTAATAATCGGATGATTTTTGATGTTATCGGGTATGATTATTGTCAGTTAAACACGCGTTTGCTGGTGTCAACATCGGTCATCCTGAAGGATGATATTTTTTCTCCACCACGCTACCGGCGGGTTTCTTGTGGATCATTCCTTTGGTAAGTCTAAATACAAGCCTTATCTTGGTTTTGCGCTGCCTTCATCTCAATTTTAACTTTATGAATGTCCCAATAGTTGCGACTTACTTTGTCTGTTTAATGCTTCTTTTTCGAATCGACTCGGCTGCGCAGAGTATTTCGGGCGTCTGGAATGGTACGGTTCAAGTACCCCTGAGCGATGATTGGCTTGGTGAATACGTTTTTGAACAAAACGGTCTACTTCTGGAAGGATATGCGACGATAAGGAGCCCCGATGGAAAGGATTCGTCACGGTCTAGGTTCGTCGGTTCTTTTAAAGCTGGTGTTGCCCACTTCAGAGGAACGGAGTTCATCTATAAAACCACTGGCTGTCTGGCGGTAGTCGACCTAACTCACAGTAGAAAAGATGGCGGTGAATTTCTTGCAGGGCGGTGGAAAGGCGATTGGGATATCGCAACATGTGTCCCTGGTTCTTCGGGAAAAATGGAACTCACGCGGGTAATTACATCCAACCGGGTAGCAAAAACAGTTGGAGCTCCGACGGCACCATTGGTGGCTAATAATCCGGACGATCTGGGCGCTGCATTAACGATGGAATTAAGCAAGAGAAATTATTATGCGCTCATCATTGGAACGAATAATTACCTTGACGACAAAATCGTCGATCTGGAGAACCCGGTTGCCGATGCGCATGCCCTTGCTGATGTTCTTCAGACTTATTACACGTTTACACGGGATAACATTCATGTGCTTGATAACCCGACGCGATCCGGCATTATTGAGGCCTTTGATGCCCTTAGTGAAAAAGTCATAGAACGCGATCAGCTATTAATTTTCTACGCCGGCCACGGAATTTGGGATGAACGATTAAACCAGGGGTTTTGGCTACCGTCTGATGCCGCGCTAAACTCTAAAGCGCAGTGGCTATCCAACAGTACCATTCGGGATTATATTGGTGGAATTAAGGCAAAACATATTCTCCTGATTACCGATGCCTGCTTTAGTGGCAGCATCTTCAGGGAACGCGGAGTCGGAACAAACAGTAAGGCCGTGCTTGAAATGTATAAGCTTCCCAGCCGCAAAGCGATGACAAGTGGCGCGTTGAAAACTGTACCCGACAAGAGTGTATTTATCACTTACCTGACAAAGAATCTAATTAACAATCAGCAGCCATTCTTCTCTGCCGAGGAGTTGTTCAGGTCATTCAAAATGGCGGTTATCAATAATAGTGCAAATGGACAGGTACCTCAATACGGTCCAATAGGGCAGGTTGGTGACGAAGGTGGTGACTTTATTTTCCTCAGGCGCAATGATTAGTGTGATTCTTCATTAACAATTGAAGGCCGTTTTTATGGACAGAAAGAAGTTGGGGATACCAACTGACTACTCACCTAACAATACCTGCCACTTGATCCGTGGAGGACGTCCGTATTTTGACGCGTTGGAGGAGTTAATTGATCATGCAAAATTCTCCATTCATCTCCAAGTTTATATTTATGAGGGCGATCAAACCGGCATCCGTGTTACTGATGCATTAATAAGGGCAGCTCAGAGAGGTGTCCAGGTATTCATGCTGATAGACCGCTATGCTTCACGGGCACTATCGCGCACAACAATAAATTCGATTGCCGATGCCGGCATTAATTTCCGGTGGTTTGAACCCCTTGTTCATGGGAGAAATTTTTACATCGGTAGACGAATGCACCACAAGATCGTCGTTGTGGATGGTACCAAAAGCCTAGTGGGTGGTATAAACATCAGTAACCACTATAACGATGTTGAGGAAACGCCCGGTTGGCTCGATTGGGCGGTACTTACCGAGGGTGATGCTTCTGCCGCCCTTTACCAACGCTGCACACAAATGTGGTTTCGGATAACAAATCGCGGTATTCCTCGTTTTCCTATTCCTCCCCAAGCTATAGGAGGTAACTGCAATGTAAGAGTACGCATTAACGATTGGGTGCGGAATAAAAATCAGATTTCCAGGAGCTATCTGGAAATGTTCCGCAGGGCTAAGCTTACGATCACTATTATGTCGAGCTACTTTCTCCCTGGCAGGGTTTTCCGCAAAAATCTTCGGCACGTAACCGCCCGGGGCGTTCGCGTGCGGATCATTGTCACGAAGATATCAGACGTGACACTGGCAAAATTCGCCGAGCGATTCTTCTACCCCTGGCTTCTGGATCGTAACATAGAAATCTACGAGTACCGCGAAAAGGTCTTGCACGCAAAAATTGCCACTTATGATTCCTCATGGGTCACCGTAGGCTCTTACAATGTTAATGACCTTAGTGCTTATGCCAGTATAGAGCTGAACCTCGACGTAGATAACCCCGGCTTTGCCCGTCAGGTAGATCACGCGTTACAAACCATCATTGATCGTGACTGCGACCTGATCAACCGGGAAACACTGAATCAAAAAAATACTATTTTTGACAGGCTTATCTATCGAGTGGCCTTTTGGCTGTTTCGCGCGGTATTTTTTCTATTCACATTTTACTTCCGTCAGGAAAAATCACAATGATTTCATCCGCCTAATCTTCTCCTCTTATACGACGAACCAACGCCGTGAAAGTTTCTTTATTCCAGGTTGAAACACGACCGCGTTGTATAACCAGGGTGTTGTCCAGCGGTGGTTGTAAATAATAGTGAAATACAAAGTCACTCTGATTATTATACCATCCGGCTATTTGCCCAAAACGAAGGTCATTAAAAATTGTCGTATCCTGGTGCTGGACTATGGTATAGTAACTTTGTGAAAATCGTTTTAGGCGTCGAACGTCATTGGAATCTTCCATAGTAATCAGCAACGCTTCGCGGCGAGGAACAAACCGAAGGTCAACAACATCGTGCCGGTCAAATACAGAATAATAGCCTACGTGATGCCCCTCGTTATTGGAGGCAACGACAAACCAAAGCCATGTATTAAACGGGGTTGGTGTTGTAAAGAATCTATTGTGGTCAATTTTCTGGTTTTTCAAAGCTTCGATGACAACAGCGTTCACGTTCAGTTTGTTGAATACTCCATAAGCGCAGTATAAGGAGCTCAACGCAATCGCAATTCCTGCGATTTTTAGCTTTCGGCTATGGGACAATTTCCTAGTCAGCAGAAATAATGACGCAATGAGAATTGGTAGCAGGAAGAAAGGATCAGCGACATAAAGCGTATGAAACGAAACCCGGAAATGACTGAACGGCTCAAACCAGCCCGTACCATAATTATTGAAACCATCTATGATGCAATGCGTCACTACCTGTATACCGAAAAATATTGACCAGAACCGGTATGAGCATTCCGTTTTTGAATATCGTTGAAAAAGCCATGCTAGTAATGCCGATACCAAAACGGAAAAAAGGAATGAATGGGTGAAGCCACGATGGGCCAACAAATTCGAGGTGGGGTCCATCCACAACGAGCACACCACATCGATATCGGGGAGATTCTGGGCGGCAGCACCCAATAACAATGCTTTTTTGCCCAACTGCCTTCCTCCGAGTATCTCTCCCAGGCATGCTCCAAGGGCCACATGAGTAAGGCTATCCACAGGCAGTAATCTAACGAAATTTAACTGTGGAAAAGCTAACCAAAAAATATCTCACTCTTTATCAGTAGCATGGAGCTAAAAAAAATATAATAGTAACGGATAGTTTCATTGTTTTATTTTTTAGCAAAAAGATTCCTGACGGCATAAGCAAGAACCGATTGTAAGCTGCAACTACATGGTCAATAATGCATAACACTGTCTTGCTATCTCGAGTTCTTCGTTTGTTGGTATCACCAAAATTTTGACAGGCGCTTCGGCCTTGTTTATTTCAAGAATGCCATGCCCACCGGCATAATTTTTTTCCTCATCAAGCCGGATGCCAAGATATTCCATACATGTGGTTGCCAGAGAACGGGTAAGAGGATCATTCTCACCGACCCCGGCAGTGAATACAATAGCATCCAATCCATTGAGCACAGCAGCATAAGCTCCGATGAATTTTCGAATACGATATGCATACATTGAATATGCCAAAATGGATTTTTCATCACCTTTTTTATATTGAGTATTAACATCACGCATATCACTAAATCCGGTCAGGCCCAGCATCCCACTTTTGTGGTTGAGCATTGTATTTACTTCTGCAATTGAGTAACCCAGTTGGTTCATCAAATAGAAGATGACCGACTGATCAATATCCCCAGCGCGTGTTCCCATGATCAGACCATTCATTGGTCCAAGCCCCATACTCGTGTCGATGCATACGCCGTCCCTGATCGCACACATACTACATCCATTGCCCAGATGAATAGTTATCATCCTGGGTACGTTACCACCAAGATAATGGGCCGCTTGCCCGGAAACATATTTGTGACTGGTGCCGTGAAACCCGTAAGCCCGTATACCATCCTTTACATACAAGGAATTTGGAATTGCCATTCTAAAAGCAATTGGTGGCATGGTCTGGTGGAATGATGTATCAAACACCGCCACCTGAACGGCTTCAGGAAAGACTTGTTCCGCTGTCACAATACCCTCATAGTTGGGTGGATTGTGCAAGGGTGCCAACGAAAAGAGTCCTTTGATCTTTTCTTTGACCTCGGCATTAATGATAATAGTGTCTGAAAAGCTTTCACCACCGTGTACCACCCGATGTCCTACAACGTCAATTTCTTTTGGATCTTGAACAATACCGTATTCAGGGTTGGTCAGTAATTTTGCCACCGCTTTCAGGCCTGTCGCATGATTAGCAATAGGCTGCGTATCCTCGATAATTTTTTCCCGCCGGTTAATATAGGTTTTGTGGCGAATGCCGGATCCGTCAAACCCCACCCTGTCGACCAGCCCGGAACAAACAACGGTAGCCTCTGGCATTCGAATAACCTGATATTTGATTGAACTACTTCCGGCATTGATAACAAATACATTCATCAGTTTTTTTTATTGCTGAGCCTGGATAGCTGTAATCACTACGGTGTTAAATATATCGGTGACGGTACAACCACGACTTAAATCGTTGACAGGTTTGTTAAGGCCCTGGAGCATGGGTCCGATGGCTACCGCGCCGGTCTCGCGTTGAACTGCCTTATAGGTATTATTGCCTGTATTCAAATCCGGAAAAATCAACACACTTGCCTGTCCTGCAACTTCTGAATGCGGCAACTTCTTTTTGCCAACAATCGGGTCTACCGCGGCATCGTATTGAATTGGTCCTTCAACCTTAAGATCAGGTCGGCGTTGATGAATTAATTTAGTGGCTTCCCGTACTTTGTCAACATCCGCTCCTTCTCCGGATGAGCCGGATGAATAGGAAAGCATGGCAACCTTAGGCTCAATGCCAAACATTTTACCGGACTCCGCTGATGAGATCGCTATGTCCGCCAACTCTTCTGCCGTTGGGTCCGGATTAACCGCACAATCTCCAAAGACCGAGACCCGGTTTGGAAGACACATGAAAAAAACAGATGAGACAGTAGTCACTCCAGGCTTGGTCTTAACGAATTGAAGGGCGGGCCGAATAGTATGCTGAGTGGTATGCACAGCTCCCGACACCATACCGTCGGCCTCCCCTTTGTATACCATCATCGTCCCAAAATACGAGACGTCCTGCATCAAATCCCGGGCCATTTCCATGGTCAGGTTCTTATGCTTTCGGAGATCATACAATGTTGCCACGTAGTCTTCAAAACGGTTGGAGGACACGGGATCAATG
>Ga0299906_10005217_pt1 | contig 10613 bp, 9 predicted proteins | sample RVTome_14_FD_200259 | JGI IMG/M metagenome (GOLD analysis project Ga0299906, IMG submission 200259) | Soil microbial communities from uranium-contaminated site in the Upper Colorado River Basin, Wyoming, United States - RVT145D125 (version 2) ... | reverse complement strand
GTCGAGATCCGCCCCGGCGCCCTCGCCCTCGGTCCCCGGCGTCTCGTGGCGTGCGGCACCCGGCAGCATGGGTCCAGAGGAAGCAAATCGCGTGCCTCGTCCGCCCCGTCTGGCGCGGCACGCCGCGCCGCGGCGCGATGTAGGGTGTGCAGCGCCGGACGGTAGAACGTGCAGGATCACGGGCTCCCCGGAGCGCGAGGACGGGCGTCCAGCCCGCCGGGGCGCGCTCGACGAAGGCCTCGGCGCGGGACTCGGACGCGGAGGCGCGGGCGTCGAAGCGCGAGCGCACCTCGATGCGCCCGCGGGCAACGGCAAAGTGCAGGATGCGCCTCATCGCGCCGCTTCGTGCGCGAGCACGCGGAGCACCCCCGCCCGGCTCCGGAAGGTGAGCGGCGACTCGAGCGTGAACCCCTCGCCGTCGAGGGCGACGGGGAGCCGCGTGCGCTCGCTCTCGAGCACGAGCCGCGGCGTCCGCAGCTCCCGGTAGTCGACGCCGGGCTCGAGCCGGCCGAGGAGCGCCTTCCGCACCAGGCCGAGCTTGGCGGCGACGCCCTCGGGGGCGGCGAGCACGACCGAGAGCGCGCCCTCGCTCAGGCTGGGACGCGTCCCGAGATCGAGGCCGCCGAGCGTGCAGCGGTTGTTGCCGACGAGGACGATCGAGGCGCGAATCGAGCGCTCGGCGCCGTCCGAGGTCCGGACGCGCAGGTGCAGGCGATCGCGCCGGCGGGCGACGCGCCAGGCCGACGCGATCATCGCCGTCCAGCGCGCGCGCGTCTGGCCGAGGCGCCGCTCGCGGACGCAGCGCGGGTAGAGCCCCAGGCTGGCGTTGTTGAGGAAGAGGAGGCCGTTCACGTCCCCGGCGTCGACCGGCCGCCCCGCGCCGCGGCGCAGCACCGCGACCGCGCCCTCGAGGTCGAGCGGCAGCCCGAGGTCGCGCGCGAAGTGGTTGCGCGTCCCGAGCGGCACGATGCCGAAGGGACGGCCCGTCCCCGCGACCGCCGTCGCCACCGCGCGCACCGTGCCGTCGCCGCCGGCGGCCACCGGCGTCGCCGCGCGGGTGTCGCGCACGACCTCCACGGCGCAGCGCTCGATCGGCGCTCCCGAGACCGCCACGACGCGGGCGCGCAGGCCGGACGCCGCCACCTGCGTGCGGAGCGCCGCTTCCGCGCGCCCCGCCTCCCCGCGGCCCGCGCCTTCGTTCAGCAGGATGACGAGCTCGGACGTAGGCATGCCTTCAGGGGGAGCAAGGAAAGGAGCGAGCAAGCGCCGTACCGATCGCCGCCCGTTCCTCGACGGACGTGCCGGCGGCGCGCGGGCGCACGCGGACGGCGACGGCGCCGGGCGCCGGCGTGAGCGGGCGGCGGGAAACGCCGGCACCGCCACGGGCACGGCGAGCGCGGCGGCGGCGGAGGGAAGCCGCTGCCCGGCGCGCGCTGGACGATCGCCCACCTGTAAGAGTTGCGGGCGGGCGTACGATTTACAGCGCCGGCGACAAGCTCCTGCCGTTCGCGTCCAGCTTCGCCATCACTCGTCGCTCGGCGAGTCGGCGTCTTCGTGGTCCCGTCTAGCGGGATCGCGCACGGGAGCCAACCGTACCGCGACCGCCCGCGAGGTGTCCTGGAGCAGCCCCACCCAGCGGTCGCGGACGCCGTACTTGGCGCGCAGCATGCGGCGGATGCGCCCGGCGGCACCGGGGCCCGGCACCGCGACCGCCGTGAAGCGCGCGGCGCCGCCGTCGCGGTGCAGCACCACCCCGGGCGCGCGCCGGATGTCGTCGAGCCACCGGCGCTCGGGGGTCGCGGCCTCGATCCAGACCTCCCTGCCGTCCTCGGCGACCCAGACGTGCGTGCGCCGCGTGCCGCCCGCCGCGTCGGTGGTCTCGAGCACGGCGACGCCGCCGGACTCGAGCGCCCACCAGGTGCCGGCGGCGAAGAGTGCCGCGAGCGTCGCGGCCAGCCAGGCGGCGCGCCTCATGTACCCGAGCCGCCCTCGTTGCCCTGTCAGCGCCGCGCGGCGCCCACCACGCGCATCCGCTTCGCGCGCGGCGGCGGGGTCGCGGAGAGGCTCCGCCCCACGCTCGCTGCGACGAGCTCGGCCACGCGGCCCCATAGCAGCTCGAAGCGCTCGGGCGTGAACTGCGCACCCGAGCTCACCCACCCCGACCGGCCGCCCCGCGCGCCGCGCGCCTCGCGGAAGTGGCCGACGCAGTCGAGGTGATCGGAGGCGAAGACGCCGAGGACGTCCCCGTAGGCCTGGCTCGCGCTCGGCACGATGCCGTCGCCGGTGCGGTCGCCGTCGATCGTGAGCGCGCCGACGTCGAGGCCGGCCGCGCGGTCGGCGTCGTGCATGCTCTGCAGCTCGTCGACGCGCGGTGCGTACTCGTAGGCGGTGTCGCGCGCGGCCATGATGCTCCACGCGAGCCGGTAGGCGATGGTGTTGAGGTAGATGAGGGGGTCCGCGGTCTCGATCGGCCCGGCCGGCTGGTTCGTGCCGGTGACGATGCTGGCGTAGTCGATGCCCGGCCGGTCGCGGACGAGCACGTTGGCGAGATCGGTGGTCTCCTGCGTCAGGTTGCGGAGGGCGCCGACCTCGCTGCCGATGGTGTCGAGGTAGGCCAGCACGGCGAGCGGGTTCTTGCTCAGGACCGTGGCGTCGATCCACGCGAGGAAGGACGGCTGCAGCATCAGGCGCTTCAGCACCGCCGCGCCCCAGGCGCCCGAGATGAGGGCCAGGGCGAGGGCGTGGCGGACGAGCGGGATGCGGGCGGCGGTGCCGACCCCGCGCAGCAGGGCCTCGAGGCTCAGGCGCACCCCCAGGCTCGCGATCGGCGTGCCGTAGTGCGGCGTCGCGACGCCGACCGCCGTCTTGACCTTGGAGAGCGCGTCGCCGTACCGCTCCGCGAGGCGCCGCCCCATCGACCGCACGACCGGCCCCTCCGCGTTGCAGTCGCTGTCGGGGCTGAGGAGCAGGCGGACGTCGAGCCCGCCCGTGCTGTGCCCGACGAGGTGCACCGAGGCCGCGCGCGGATCGTGGCGTGCCGCGACCTCGTGGGCGAGCTTCACGGCGCGCTTGCGGAGCGAGCCCGCTGGAATCGTGCTGGTCGCGTGGACGACGGCGTCGAGGTCGACCTCGGCGAGACGCGCCCGCAGGGTCTCGGCGACGCCGATGTAGTAGTCGAGGCCCTCGAGCTTCGCGAAGCCCAGGAACCCCGGCACGAGAAAGATCTCGATGCGCTCGCGCTCGTCGGTCATCGCCGTCACCTCGCCATCGCGCTGCGGATCCGTGCGTTGCGAGGAGCTTACGGCCGCGTGCCGCGCCGAGTCAAAGCCGAGACAGGGGCGGCTGTATCCAAACGAGGCGAACACCTTTCTCCAAGTCTCCGGCGGCCGCCCTCGGCTACGACTGGGGTCAAGGAGGTGGCCCCGTGATCGATCGCATCGCGCTTCAGGTGACGAGCTTCACCGAGACGTCGGATTCCCTCACCGCTACGCTGGTGCCCGGCTTGCACTCCGACCGCCAGGTGCACTATTGCGCGGCCTTCGTGCTCGCTCCCGACCGCAATACCCTCGAGGCCGTGACGCACGCGGGGGCGTGACGCCATGGCCGCGCGCAACCGCCTGCGCTTCGACCTCGGCACCGCCGAGCGCCAGCTCGCCCGGGGCGACGCGCGCCTCGCCGAGCTCATCGAGCACACCGCGCGCTTCGCGATCGATCCGCGGGCGTCGCCCTACGAGGCGTTGTTGGAGTCGATCGCGTACCAGTCGATCTCCGGCAAGGCCGCGGCGACGATCTTCGCGCGCGTGAAGGCACTCGGGCGGCGCGGGTCGCCGCCCGCGCCGGCCGAGATGCTGCGGCTCCGGGTGCCGGCCCTCCGTAAGGCCGGGCTCTCGGGCGCCAAGGTCCTCGCCATGAAGGACCTTGCGCGGAAGACCGTCGACGGCGTCGTGCCGACGCTCCGGCAGGCGCACGCGATGTCGGACGCCGAGCTCGTCGAGCGCCTGGTCTCGGTGCGCGGCATCGGCGTCTGGTCGGTCGAGATGTTCCTGATCTTCCGCCTCGGCCGGCCGGACGTGCTCCCCGTCGACGACCTCGGCGTGAGGAAGGGCTGGGCCGTCACCTACGGCAAGCCGCACATGCCGGCGCCGCGCGAGCTCCTCGCCTTCGGCGAGCGCTGGCGGCCCTACCGGACGATCGCGAGCTGGTACATGTGGCGGGCGTTCGAGCGCGCGGGGTACGCCGCGACGAACAAGATCCTGCGGGCGCCGTCGCCACGGCGCGCCGGCTGAGCGCCGGCCCGCGACGCCCGATGTCTGGTTCCGGAACACCCTCGGCCTCCGCAAGGTCGACGGCCGCTGGCTGATCGCGCACGAGCACGAGTCGGTGCCGTTCTACATGGACGGGAGCTACCGGGCGCCGGTCGACTTGCTGCCATAGGCGCGATCCCACTCGGGCTCCGGGCCGACCGACGCAACGAGATGGTCGATCAGCGCGCGCACCTTCGGCGACGGGTGGCGGCTCTGCGGAAACACCAGAAACGCCGAGGCCTCGAGCGCGAGCGCGGCGGGGAGGACGTGCACGAGCCGTCCCGCGCGCAGATCCTCCCCGACCATGAAGGTGGGAAGGCAGACGATCCCGTGCCCGAGGCACGCCAGCCGATGCATGGCGTCGCCGTTGTCGATGTGCACGTCGCCCCGGACCCGCACGCCGCGGCCGCGCGAGCGGCGCCCCCGAGCAAGGATGAGAGGCCAGGGCGGCGCCGAGGCGGCGAGACAGTTGTGTCGCTCCAGATCCGCGACCTCGCGGGGCATCCCGTGGCGGTTCAGATAGCGCGGCGCGGCGCAGAGCACGAAGCGGATGGGGCAGAGACGCCGGCGCACGAGCGTCGCGTCCGGCAGCCGGCCGGTGATGCGCACGGCTAGATCGAATCGCTCGCTCACGAGATCGACCATGCGATCGGTGAGCTCGACGTGAAGGCGAACCTTCGGGAACCGCTCCAGGAAGGCGGGCAGGCGCGGCGCGATCTGCCGGTGCCCGAAAGACGTCGGTGCCGCGAGTCGGATCTCCCCCTGCGGCTCGAGCTGGAGCTCGCCCACCGAGCGCGCCGCCCGCGCAGCCTCCTCCGCCACGCGCTGGCAGGCCGCATAGAAGGTCTGGCCCACCTCGGTCAGGCTCATCTTGCGGGTCGTCCTGCGCAGGAGCTGGGCCCCGAGGCGGCGCTCGAGACGCGCCACCTCCCGACTCACCGAGGCCTTGGAAAGCCCGAGGCTCCGGGCCGCCGCGGAAAAGCTTTCGGCCTCCACCACTTCGCCGAACACGACCATGGCGGCGGCGATGAGACGCTGGTCATCTTTTCCCACGAGCAACAATCCTATTCTTGCTTGCTCATTGTTTAGCTTCTGGGTCCTCTCGATACTCCGCGCATTCGCCCGACGAAAGGACCCCGGCCAATGTGGAAACCCTCGACTCCAGCCGAGCGGCTGTTCTGGCGCGTCACCGCATGGCGCTGGCTTGCCCTGCCCCTTGGGGTTGCACTGGTCGCGGCCGGCGTGGCCTGCCTGCCGAATCTCGCCCGGGACACGACCGCGGACGCCTTTATCCGGGCCGATGAGCCGGCACGCCTCCACCGCGAGCGGGTCGAAGCAATCTTCGGACTCAAGGATCCCATCGCCGTCGCGGTGATCCACGCGGCGCCGCCCGGCGTCTTCAACCCCGACACCCTGAGGCTGGTGGGTTGGCTGAGCGACCGCATCGCGGCGCTCCCGAATGTGGACCCGGAGCGCGTCATCAGCCTCGCCACCGAGCGCAACGTCGCCGGCACGCCGGACGGCATGGAGGTGGAGGACTTCTACGACACGCCGCCGGATGCGCCGGGCCGCGCCGCATGGATGGCGCGGGCCATCGCCGACTTCCCGCTGTACCAGGGGAGTCTCGTCGCCCGCGACGGCACCGCCACGATCATCGTCGCCGAGCTCCTGGACGAGGGCGCGTCGACCGCCACCTACGACGCTATCCTCGAGATCGTGGAGACCGCGCCGCGCGCGCCCGGCGACGAGATCCACGTCGCCGGCGAGGGCGCGGTCTCGGGCTACCTCGCGACGTACATCGACCGGGACGCCCGGCGCCTGAACCCGATCAGCGGCGTCGTCATCACCGTGATCCTCTTCCTCGCCTTCCGGACCCTCGCCGGAACCCTGCTGCCGAACCTGATCGTGCTCGCCACGGTGGCGATCGCCTTCGGATCGATGGCGGCGACGGGCGTGCGCTTCTTCGTCATCACCAACGGCCTGATCGCGGCGCTGATCGGCATCGCCGTGGCCGACTCGATCCACCTCTTCCACGCCTACTACGAGCGCGCGGCCGCGCGGCCGACCGACTCTCAGCGCGCGCTCGTGGTGCAGGCCTTCGCCGCGATGTGGCGCCCGGTCACCCTCACCTCGCTCACCACGATGGCGGGCTTTCTCGCGCTGTGGCCGACCGCCACCATGCCGCCGCTGCAGTACTTCGGGCTCTTCGGCGCGCTCGGCGTGGGCGTGGCCTGGCTCTACACCATGACCTTCCTGCCCGCGCTCCTGGCATGCCTGCCGCGGGGCGCCAGCCCCGCCTTCGCCGCCCAACCGGCGGCGCGCGGCTACGACCCCTCGGGACACGCCATGCAGCGGCTCGGAGCGCTCGTCCTGCGCCGCCCCGCCCTCTTCGCGCTGGGCGGGCTCGCCGTGCTGGCCGTGGGGGCGGCGGGCGCGGCGCGCGTGCGGGTGGAGGAGGCGCGGATCGAGAACTTCAGATCCTCCGAGCCCATCTACCGTGCCGACAAGCAGATCAACGCGGTGATGGACGGCACGTACCATCTGGACGTCCTGGTCGACGCCGGCGAGGTGGATGGCCTCTTCGCACCCGACCTCCTGCGCCGGATCGAGCGGCTCCAGCGCTTCCTCGAGAGCCTGCCGAGCGTCGGCGGCACGACGTCCATCGCCGACTACGTCAAGCAGATGCATCGCGCGGTCAACGAGGATCGCCCGGAGGCCTACGCAATCCCCGACGACCCGCGTCTGGTCGCTCAGCTCTTCAAGCTGTACGAGGCCTCCGGCAGCCCCACCGACTTCGAGGAGGAGATCGACTACGACCGCCGGCGCGCCCTCGTCCGCGCCAACGTGGACCGGGGGGTGTTCAGCAACGATCGCCGGCTCGTCGACGCGACCGAGCGCTATCTGGCCGGGGCGTTCGCCGACGGCTCGGCGCGCGCCGCGCTGACCGGACGCCTCCACGTCGACTACCATTGGATCCAGGGCATCCGCGAGAGCGTCGTCCTCAGCCTCGCCGTCGCGGGGCTCGCCGTGCTGACCATGAACATCGCGCTCTTCCGCTCGGTGGCGGCGGGCACGCTCGCGGCGGCGCCGGTCGGGATCTCGATCCTCTTCGTCTACGGGCTCATGGGTCTTGCGGACATCTGGCTCGGCGTCGGCACGGCCATGTTCGCGTCGATCGCCATCGGCCTGGGCGTGGACTTCGGTATCCACACCGTCGACCAGGTGCGGGAGCTCACTCGCCAGCGGGGCGGCAACCTCGAGGCCGGCCTCCGGAGCTTCTTCCGGACCACGAGCCGCGCACTCCTCTTCAACTTCGCGGCGGTCGGGCTCGGCTTCGGGGTCCTGCTGGTCAGCGAGGTGCCCGCCCTGGTGCGCTTCGGCGGCCTCGTGGGGGTGGCGATGAGCGGCGCGTTTCTCGGTAGCGTGACCGTTCTGCCGGCCCTGATCATGCTCCTGCGCCCGCGCTTCTTCAGGGCGACGGTCCCGCCCCCCACCGTCGGCGCCATCCAGAGGGCGGTCGTGACCGGTCTCGTGATCGCGCTCGCCGCCGCGCGGCCCGCGGCCGCCGGCGAGGAGCTTCCCGACGGACGCGGCCTGATGGAGCAGGTCGTGGCCCGCGACGAGGGCGAGTGGGTGTCGCGCCGGATCCGGATCGAGCTCGAGGACCGGCGCGGCACGACGCGGGTCGAGGAGACCCGCGGCTTCCGCCGCTACTACGGGCGCGACAAGAAGACCGTGGTCTTCTACCTCGAGCCGACCAACGTGCGCGACACCGCCTTCCTCACCTACGACTACGCCGACCCGGAGCGCGACGACGACCAGTGGCTCTACCTGCCCGCCTTGCGCAAGGTGCGGCGGATCTCGGCCTCGAACCGCGGCGACTACTTCCTCGGCACCGACCTCACGTACGAGGAGATCAAGAAGGAGAACAAGGTCGAGCTGGCCGACTACCGCTTTACCACCCTCGGGCGAGAGGCCGTGGACGGCGCGGAGTGCTGGCTGGTGGAGTCGCTCCCGGCGAGTCGCGGCGTCGCCAAGGAGCTCGGCTACTCACGGGTGCTCTCCCGGGTCGACCCGACGATCTGGATGTCCCGCAAGGTCGAGTACTGGGATCTGAACGGCAACCTGCTCAAGACGCTTCGCAACGAGGAGATCGCGCAGGTGGACGGCATCTGGACCGTCCTTCGTCTCTCCGTCGAGAACCACAAGACCGGCCACCGCACGCGCATGGTCTTCTCCGACGTCGACTATCGAGCCGAGGTGAACGACGACGTGTTCGAGCAGCGCCGCTTGAGGCGCGGGCTGCCGTAGCCCTCGTGCGCTCGTGCCTGGTGGCGAGCCTCGTGCTGTCGGCGATGGCGTTCGCGAGCCCCGTCCGGGCGGACGGCCTCCTCGGGCGCGTCGATCTGCGCGCACTCTTCGAGACCGAGCTCGCCCTCGAGACCCGCGACGGCGGGCTCCAGAAGTGGGACTGGGTATTGAGTCCCGAGATCGAGATCCGGGCGTCGGACCGCGTCCAGCTCACGGCCATCGGCCGGGCGCGCTTCGATCCCGTGGACGACCTGGAGCCCGGACGTCCGTCGCAGGACACCCGCGCCGACGCCAGCAAGCGCCTTCTCGTCGGCAGCCTCGTGGATCTCGAGCTCCGCGAGCTCTACCTCGACGCCACGCTCGGGTCCGTCTTCCTGCGCGCCGGCAGGCAGCAGGTGGTGTGGGGCCAGGCCGATGGGCTACGTGTCCTCGACGTCGTGAACCCCCTCTCCTACCGCGAGTTCATCCTGCCCGACTTCGAGGATCGCCGGATCCCGCTCTGGATCCTGAACGCGGAGGTCCCGCTCGGGCCGGTGACGGCGCAGCTCCTCTGGATCCTCGATCCGACCTACGACGAGCCGCCCGAGGACGGTGCCACCTTCGCCTTCACGACCCCGCGCCTCGTCCCCCGGCCGCCGCCCGGCGTTTCGGCGCGCCTGCGCGATCCTGCCAAGCCCGATCGCGTGGTCGCCGATTCGGACGCCGGCCTGCGGCTCGCGGCGTTCCTCGGCGGCTGGGACCTGACGCTCAACTATATGCATCACTACCAGGACCAGCCCGTCCTGCGCCGCTCACTGGACGCGCGCGGGGTCGTCGTGACGCCCGAGTACGAGCGCACCCACCTCACGGGCGGCACCATCGCGCGGGCCTTCGGCGACCTGACGCTGCGCGCAGAGCTCGCCTACTCCACGCGCCGCTTCTTCCTCACCGAGAGCGCCGCCGACCCGGACGGCGTCTTTCGAACCGGCGAGCTCGGCTACGTCCTGGGTCTCGACTACAGCGTGGACGGCGACACGCTCGTGAGCGGGCAGGTCTTCCAGAGCGTGCTCACCGCGCACCCTCGCGGCGCCGCGCGCGACCAGGTGGACACGCAGCTCACCCTCCTCATCCAGCGCGAGCTCCTGAACGACAGGCTCGAGGCACGTATGCTCGCCATCCACGGCGCGAACGACGGCGACGGGCTGGTCCAGCTCGATCTCGGCTACGAGCTCCGCAGCAACGTGATCGTGCGGATCGGCGGCGACTTCTTCTACGGCTCGCCGAGCGGGCTCTTCGGCCAGTTCGACCAGGCCGACCGCATCACGCTCGGAATGGAGGTGGGGCTGTGACGGCCGAACCGGCCCCGAGGGAAGATTTCGGGGGACCGGAGTCTGCGGCGGCGGGCCACCTCGGGCGGTGGATTCAGTCCCGCCACCGGCTGCGAGAGAGCTCGGAGGATCGCGGCCGCCCGTTGCACGCGGTCGGGCCGGGCTACTCGCGGGCTCCCACCAGGAAGAGAACCCCGAGGACGATGAACAGCGCGCCCGCCCCGCGCTTCAGCCAGAGCGGCGGGATCGTCCGGCTGAGCGCCTCGCCGGCGACGACGGCGATCGCCGAGGTGGCGACCAGGGCGAGCGCGGCGCCGGCGAAGACCACCCAGCGCGACGAGCCGCCGGCAGCCAGGGACAGGGTCGCGAGCTGGGTCTTGTCGCCGATCTCGGCGAAGAAGATGGCGGCGAAGGTCGAGGCGAAGAGCTTCCAATCCATGGGCGCTCCCTAGCACCGATCCCGGCCCGCGGGGAATGTCGATTCCGCGCGCGGCCGCCCGTCATCAGGGTGAGTCGGACGGAATTCACCCCAGGCAACGGAGGGATCCAATGAAGAGCGCAACCTACGAGCGGACGGCGGCCGAGGAGGATCGGGTTCGGGACGCCGTCGAGGCGATGTGGAGCGCGATCAGCGCCAAGAACGTGGACGGCGTCGTGTCGTGCTGCACGCCCGACTTCGTGCAGTTCTCGA
>Ga0299906_10005215_pt1 | contig 10616 bp, 10 predicted proteins | sample RVTome_14_FD_200259 | JGI IMG/M metagenome (GOLD analysis project Ga0299906, IMG submission 200259) | Soil microbial communities from uranium-contaminated site in the Upper Colorado River Basin, Wyoming, United States - RVT145D125 (version 2) ... | reverse complement strand
GCGCGGGGGGGGGGGGCGGCCGCCCGGGGCGGCGGCTGCCGTTTTGGGGGGGGGGGGGCCGGTCTCGCGGGGGGGGGGCCCCGCCGCCCCCCCCCCCCCGACCCCATGACAGAACTGACGCCCGATCGCGACGGTGTCCGGATCGCGTACACGGTGCAAGGGCCCCCAGGCACGCCCGCGCTGCTCTGCCTCAACGCGATCGGCACGACCCACGAGCTGTGGGACCGGCAAGTGACGCCGCTCGCCCACCGCTATCGGGTCATCCGCTGCGACGCCCGGGGGCACGGCGACTCGCCCGTGCCGCCGGGCGAGTACACCATCGCCGACCTCGGCCGCGACGCGCTCGCCGTCCTCGACGCGACGGGCACGCCCGCCGCGCACGTGTGCGGCCTCTCGCTCGGCGGGCTGACCGCCCTGTGGATGGCCCTCCACGCGCCCGACCGCGTGTCGAGCCTGATTGTCGCGAACACGGCCGCGCGGATTGGCAGCCCACAGATGTGGGCCGAGCGGATCGCGCTCGTCCGCGAGCGGGGGATGCGCGTGGTGGTGGAGCTGGCGGTGCCGCGCTGGTTCACCGCCGACTTCGTCGGGCAGGAACCGGATACGATCCGACGCTTCGAGGCGATGGTCGAGTCCTGCCCGGCCGACGGCTACCTGGGATGCTGCGGGGCGCTCAGGGACGAGGATCTTCGCCGGTCGATCGCGGCCATCGCCTGCCCGACGCTCGCCATCGCGGGACGGCACGACGAGGCCACGCCGGTCGACGCGCTCCGGTTCATCCGCGACCGCGTCGAGGGCTCGTACATGCTGACGCTCGACGCCGCTCACCTGAGCAACGTCGAGCGCCATGCCGAGTTCACCGCCGCGGTGGCGGACTTCCTCGATCGCCGCCAGGGTCAGGCGCGGCCAGGCGGCTAGCCCTCGACGGTGATCTCGATCGTCTCGCAGAGCCCCTCGATGGCGACGTGGAGATCGTCGCCCGCCTGCACCGAGAACTTGTGGGGCCCGGGCTCGAGCGACCCTTCGGGGAACCCGATGTTGTCGGCGCCCGTGCCGAAGTGAATCCACGGATCGGCCTTCGGGATCTCCGTGCCGGCGGGCAGGCAGTCGGTGTCCACGCCAAGGTGATAGTGGCCGACGGCGGGCCGCGCCGTGGTGACCTCTCCTTCCGGCACGGGCGAAATCTCGAACATGTCGTTCGCGAACACGAACTCCAGCGGGAGCGTCACCGTATCGCCGTCGCGCGGCTGCATGAAGAAGACGCGTGGACCCTCGGCAGGCGCGCTTGCCGGCTCGGCGGCCGCCTCGGCTGGCTCGGGCTCGGGGGCGTCGCCGCCTCCACACGCCACGGCGAACAGGGCCAGCACGGCGAGAACGGGCATTGCGAGACGAGAGGACATGGAGGCTCCTTTCAAGGGAACGCCGCAGAAACAGAACTGAATTGGTCGGAATTATAGACCATCGGTCCCGCCCGCCACCTTACTTGCGAGGACGAGCAGGAGCGCCACCGTTCGACGTTCACGGTGCATGGTTCAGGGCCCTACTCATCCACCCACTCCACGCCCAGCTCCTTCAGCCTCTCGCGCAGGCCGTAGAAGTCCAGCCCCAGCTCCCCCTTCCGCAGCCGCTCGCGTGTCTTCTCCTCGCGCGCCAGCCGTTCCCCGCCCTTGCGCGCCACCTCGGCGGCGGTCCGGCGCGGTACCACCACGACGCCGTCCACGTCGCCCACGATCACGTCGCCGGGTGCGACGGCGGCGCCGGCACAGACGACCGGCACGTTCACCGAGCCCGCCGTGGCCTTGACGGTGCCCTGCGCCGAGATGGCCTTCGACCAGACGGGGAAGTCCATGGCGGTGAGGTCGGCCACGTCGCGCACGCCGGCGTCGATGACGAGGCCATTCACGCCGTGGGTCCGGGCCGACACGGCCAGCAGCTCGCCGAACATGCCGTCGGTCGACTCCGACACCGGCACGACGACGAGCACGTCGCCGGGCCGGCACTGCTCGATGGCCGCGTGAATCATCATGTTGTCGCCGGCCTGGCACGAGACGGTCACGGCACTCCCCGACACGCGCGCGGTCGGGTAGATGGGCCGCATGCCGGGGCGCAGCAGGCCGCTACGGCCCTGGGCCTCGTGCACGGTGGCCACGCCAAGGCGTCCGAGCGTCCTGACGAGCTCGGCCTCGGCGCGAGGAATGTTCCGAACGATGACGGGCTTCACGGTGGAGCGTCTCCGGTCTACGGTCCGCGGTGTCTCATGCCTGGCGCCGCGGCAGGTACTGGTTCAGGCGAGGGTACACCCGCCGGGCGTTCTCCTCGAGGATCCGGGCCTTGTCGGCCGCCGGGATCGCGGCCGCCTCGACATAGCGGCGGGTGTCGTCGAAATAGTGCCCGGTCTCCGGATCGATGCTGCGAACCGCGCCCACCATCTCCGAGCCGAACAGCACGTTGGCCGCCGGCACGACCCGCAGGAGCAGATCGACGCCGGCCTGGTGATAGACGCAGGTGTCGAAGAACACGTTGTCGCGGATCAGTTCCTGGAGCGGCGGACGCTTCAGGTCCTGCGCCAGCCCTCGATACCGGCCCCAGTGATACGGCACGGCGCCACCCCCGTGTGGAACGATGAGCCTGAGCGTCGGGAAGTCCCGGAAGAGGTCCGACAGCAGGAACTGCATGAAGGCGGTGGTGTCGGCGTTGAGGTAGTGCGCCCCCGTCGCGTGAAAATTCGGATTGCACGACGCGCTCACGTGGACCATCGCGGGCACGTCGAGCTCGACGAGCGCCTCGTAGAACGGATACCAGAACCGATCGGTCAGCGGGGGCGCCGTCCAGTGCCCGCCCGACGGGTCCGGATTCAGGTTGCAGCCGACGAACCCGAGCTCGTCGACAGAGCGCCTCAGCTCCTCCACGCAGTTGGCGAGCGGCGCTGCCGGCGTCTGCGGCAACTGACAGACGCCGACGAAGCTGCGGGGAAACAGCCCGCAGACGCGATGAATCAGATCGTTGCAGTGACGCGACCAGTCGAGGCTCGTCCGCGCGTCGCCGATGTGATGCGCCATCGCCGACGCGCGCGGCGAGAAGATCGTGACGTCGGTCCCGCGCTGCCGCTGGAACGCGAGCTGGGGCTGCACGCTCTCGCGCAGCTCGTCGTCGGAGATGGCGAGGGGGCCCGCCGGAGGCGCGGCGGACGGGTCGTCGAGCGCGGCGACCTGCGCCTTGCGGAAGTCCTGCAGCTGGCGGGGTGCCGTCGTGTAGTGCCCGTGACAGTCGATGACCAAGGCGCTGTCGGGGCCCGCTCAGTTGCGCGTCACCAGGAACGGGCCCGATCGCTCGCCCTCGGTCCAGGTGCCATGGAAGAGCCGGGAGTACGCACCCAGGTTCTCGAGCGTGCCTTCGGCCACGATGGAGACCGGCGCGCCCGAGGAGCCCTCGCCACGGGCCTCGATGCGCACCTTCCACGCCGTCGGGTCCGAGTAGTCGATCGTCACCGAGGTGATCGGCGCCCCCTCGTCCCCGGGGTTGATGACGCCGGTGACCGCCTCGCCGTCCCACTGCACGTCGAGCAGCAGTCGACGGGAATCGCCCTCGTGCTCCCACTGACCGCTCCACTGGCCCTTGAGCGGGTGCCCGTACTGCGCCGCCGCGAAAGCGGGCAGCGACACGACGAGCACCAGCGCGAGGAAGGAGAGCGATGGCCGCACGCTCAGCGTTCTTCTCCCAGCGCCGCCGGCGCCTGGCCAGGCTGCGGGCGCGGACCGAAAATCGGCTGGCCGAAGTCGTCCTCGAGTCGATGGAGGAACCGGTTGTTCTCCTGGCAGATGTACTCGGGCAGCTCGGCGCCGTCGCGCCACGGGATGTCCCACGCGAGGGTGAACGGCCGCGTGTAGGCACCCGGATCGGTCACGGTCGCCTCGTAGTGCAGGGTCTGCCTGCTCGGGCGCGTCCAGCGCTCCACCACCCGCATCAGGTCCGTGTGCGGGTGCCCGTAGTAGTCGAGCCAGGAATTCTCGTTGAAGCCTCTCGTCTCGACGACGAGCGTGTCGCCCTCCCAGTGGCCGATCGAGTAGCCGAGGTACGTGGGATTGAGCGCGTCGCCCTCGGGAAACGCGCGGCCGTCCAGGTAGACCTCTCGCCAGATGTGTGTGGCGCCCTCGAAGATCATGATGATCCGCTCGTGCTCGGGCTGCTGGATGATCTCCATCTGGTACGGGGTTGCCATCATGCGCGGGCCGCCTGGCGGCAGACAGTACCCCTCGGGGTCGTACTTGGATTCGTTGAGGGAGTTGTAGTCGTAGACGGCGGCCGACCACGGCATCCAGGGCATCCACGGTTCCGACGCCGATCCACCCCGGCCGCGACCTCCGCCACCCCCGTCACCACGGCCACGGCCACGCGCCGCGGCACGCGCCTCGACGATCGCCGGGAGCAGCTCACCGTCGCTGCCAACGACCTGCATGGCCATGTTCTGGATGTACGGAACGTTCCAGACACCCTTCTCTCCCGGGACGCGGCCGAGATTCACGGTGCCGTTCGGAAGACGAGGGGTGGGGAGAGGGGGGTCGGGTGGACCTCCCCCCCGCCGCTGGCCGGCCTGGACGCCCGCAATCCATACCGCCGACGCCGCCACGAGGACGGCAGCACGGACGAGACGAGTCGACAGCGTGCGACTCCTCACGGGCGCCAGGGACTGCCTACTCGCGGCCGCTCTGCCCGGGCTGGCTCGACCCGGCGAACAGGCGCTTCCCGTCCTTCGCCATCACGACGGTGCGGGCGTTGCCGGTGGGGCTGCCGTCCTTGGCCATGCTGCCCGTGACGGTCACCTCGTCGCCGATCTGCATCGAGTTGCGTGTCCAGCCCAGGCGCATCAGGCCGTTCGGGCTGCCCATCTCCATCGCCCAGTTGGTCACCTTGCCGGTCTCCTCATCGACGACATCGATGTAGAAGAACGTGTGCGGGTTCATCCACTCGACCTTGGTGACCTTGCCGGTGAACTCGAACGTCTTGCTGGCGTCGAACTCAGCGGCGAACGAATGATGTGCGAGCGCGACGGGCGCGCCGGCGAGCAACGCGACGATCGCAACGACAATGACGGCGGACTTGGTTCGCATCGACACATTCCTCCACGCGAGAACCCGAACAGCCGCCTCCGGCTCCACTGGACGCAGGGTTCCTGCCTGTGTCACGTCGATACGGTGGAGCGTCTCCGGGCGTTGACCTGAAGGCGCACGCACATGCACGCGGGCGGGCTGCTGAACTCGATTTTGGCCCTGCAACTGCAGCGCTGTCAACAGTAACGGTGACCCGTGGAGCCTGGATGCTAGAATCGAGCGCCTTGCACGTCCGCGCCAGGAATCCTACGCCCCCGGCTCGACTCACGCTCGCCCTGCTCGCCGCCTGCACCGTGGCGGCCTGCGCGGCGGCACCCGCCGGCGGAGCCCTCGACCGCCTCGGGCGGTGTGCCAGCGACGAGGGCCCGATTGACGGGTACTGCGGAACGTTTCGTGTCTTCGAGGACCGGGACGCGGCGGCGGGCCGGGAGATCGACCTCTGGATCGTCGTGCTGCCGGCCCTCAGTCCCGCCCCCCAGCCGGACCCGCTCGTGTTCCTGGCCGGCGGCCCGGGACAGGGGGCCGCCCAGCTCGCGGACCAGATCGAGGCCGGGTTCTCGCGGGTGCAGCGGTCCCGCGACATCGTGCTGGTCGACCAGCGGGGCACCGGACGGTCCGGCCCGCTCGACTGCGGCTCGGACTCGAGCACGCTGCGCGAGCTCACCGAGGGGATGGACGCGTCGCTGGTCCGACTGCGAAGCTGCCTGGACGGGTACGACGCCGACGTCCGCCTGTACACGACCGACATCGCCATGGACGACCTCGACGATGTCCGCGCCCATCTCGGCTACGAGCGCGTGAACCTGTACGGGGGCTCCTACGGCACGCGCGCCGCCCTTGTCTACCTGCGCCGGCACGGGGAGCACGTGCGGTCGGTCATCCTCGACGGCGCGGCCCCGACCGACATGCGGCTCCCGCTCTTCATGGCCAGGGACGCGGAGCGGGCGCTCGACCGGCTGCTCGCCGACTGTGAGAGCAGCCGGTCGTGCCGCGACCGGTACCCGGGACTCGGCGACCGCATCCGGACGCTGCTGGCGCGACTGGCAGGCCAGCCCGCGCGGGTCACCGTCACGCACCCACGCACCCACGAGGCCGAGGCGATCACGGTCGAGGCGCGCGTCGTGGCCGGCATCCTCTTCCGTGCGCTCTACTCGCCGCTCACGGCGTCGCTCGTGCCGGCCCTGGTCGAGCGTGCCGAACAGGACGACTATGGCGGCCTGTTCGCGCTCGCCCTGGCCGGCGGCGGCGGGGAGAACATGAGCATCGGGATGCAGCTTTCCGTCCTGTGCAGCGAGGACGCCCCGCTGGTCACGCGCGACGACGTCTCGCAGGCCACGGCCGGTACGACGTTCGGCCTGCTCCTGATGGGGAATCAGCTCGACGCCTGCGACATGTGGCCGAGGCGGGTGATGGACCCGGGCTACGCCCGCCCGGTCGAATCCGACGTGCCGGCCCTGGTGCTCTCCGGGGAGCTCGACCCGGTGACACCGCCGAGCTGGGGCGAGCGGGTCGTGGAGCATCTCTCACGCGGGCGCCATGTGGCCGTGCCGGCCACGGGACACGGCGTGATCTCCACCCCGTGCGGCATGCGCATGGTGCAGGCATTCCTCGACGCGGCCTCCGCGGACGAGCTCGATACCTCCTGCGTCGAGAGGCTGCAGCGCCCGCCCTTCTTCGTCTCGCCGGCGGGCCCGGACCCGGCGCCGGCGGACCCGACGCCGACCGTGCCCGCAGCCGAGCCATGATCCGTGTCGACGACCTCCGGAAGCGCTTCGGCCAGGTCACGGCGGTCGACGGCGTCGGCTTCCTGGCCGCCGATGGCGCGATCACCGGCCTGCTCGGCCCCAACGGCGCCGGCAAGACCACCACGCTCCGCATGCTGTACGGCGTGATGCGCCCCGACGAGGGCCGGATTCACGTGGACGAGCTCGACGCGGTGCAACACCCTCAGCCGGCACAGGCGCGGCTCGGGGTCCTGCCCGACGGGTTCGGGCTCTATCCGCGGCTCACGGCGAGAGAGCACATCGAGTACTTCGGCGCCCTCCACGGCCTGCGCTCGGCCGCCATCGCCCGGCGTGCGGAAGAGCTGTTCGAGCTCCTCGACATGCGCGCCATCGCCGATCGCCGCACGGCCGGATTCTCGCACGGCGAGCGCACGAAGGTGGCGCTGGCGCGCGCGCTCGTGCACTCGCCACAGAACGTCCTGCTCGACGAGCCCACCAACGGCCTCGACGTGATGAGCACGCGGGCCGTCCGCAGCATCGTCCGCCGGCTGCGCGACGAGGGCCGCTGCGTGCTCTTCTCGAGCCACGTCATGCAGGAGGTCTCCGCGCTGTGCGACGCCATCGTGGTGATCGCAGCCGGACGGGTCGTGGCACAGGGGTCCCCGGACGACCTGCGCCGCCAGACCGGGCGGGACAGCCTCGAGGACGCGTTCGTCCGGCTGACGGACCTGGGCCGGGGGGGGCGGTGACGGTCGGTCGGGCGCTCGCCCAGCTCGTCATCGTCTGCCGCAAGGAGCTGAGGGATTCGTTCCGGGATCGCCGGGCGCTCGGCTCGATCGTCTTCAGCGTGCTGATCGGCCCGATCCTGATCGCTTTCATGATGAACCGGCTGGTCGATCAGCAGCGCGACGCCGACACCCTGCGCGTGCCGGTCGTCGGCGCCGCCAACGCGCCGGCGCTGGTCGAGTGGCTCGCGCATCAGGACGGCGTGGACGTGGTCGACGGACCAGCCGACGTCGAGCAGGCCGTTCGCGAGCAGCGTGAGGCGCTCGTGCTCATCGTGCCGGACGACTTCGCCCGGCACTTCCGGGATTCGGAGCCGGCGCCCCTCCAGCTCGTCTCGGACGGTTCGCGCAACGACGTCCGGCCGGTCGTGCAGCGCGTCCGTGCGCTGCTGCAGCAGTACTCGGGCGAGATCGCAAGCCTGCGCCTCATCGTACGCGGGGTCAGCCCGGCCGCCGTGCAGCCGCTGGCCCTCCAGGAGATCGAGGTCTCGACGGCGCAGCAGCGGGCCGCGCAGATCCTCGGCTTCATTCCGATGTTCATCATGGTGGCAGGCTTCGTCGCCGGGATGCAGATCGCGACCGACTCGACCGCCGGCGAGCGCGAGCGCGGCTCGCTCGAGCCGCTGCTGGTCAACCCGGCGCCGCGTGGCGCGATCGTGGCCGGCAAGTGGCTGGCCGCCTCGCTCGCGGCCTTTCTCGGCGTGGTGCTCACGACGCTGCTGTGCGCCCAGATGCCGCGGGTGCTGCCGCTCGAGGACATGGGCATCCGGCTCGACCTCGATGCGCCGAGCATCGGCAACATCCTGCTGATCGGCCTTCCCTTCTGCCTGTTCTCGGCGTCGCTGCAGACGACGGTGGCCACGTTGGCCCGCTCGTTCAAGGAGGCGCAGAGCTACATGGGGGTGCTCATCCTGCTGCCGATGGTCCCCGGCATCATGGGCGCCCTCTACCCGCTCGGCAGCGCCGCGTGGATGTACGCGGTTCCCATGCTCGGCCCGTACGTGCTGCTGACCGGCGTCATCGGCGGTGGCGTGCCGGACATCGGTGCGCTGCTCGCCATGGCCGGGACCTCCCTGACCGCCGCCGCCGTTCTGGTCCACGTGACCACGAGACTCTTCCGGAGCGAGCACGTCATCTTCGGCCGCTGAGGCCTGGCCGTGCAGTTGCGTGCAACTCGTGCAGTTCCGCGCCATTGCGACCGATAGTGTCTCCCAGGTCGGACCTGGCCCTCGCATGGGCCGGCGACCCAAGTGCTCGTGAGCCAGCCTTTCTTCAACGCGCCACTCGAGGAGCCGCCGGAGGACGACCCGGCCCGGGCCGGATCCCCTGCCCCGCCGGAGGCCTTCGAGCGCGCGGCATCGCCGGGCGCCGGGCCGACGGCCGCCGCCCTGACGTACGAACCGTTCTACGGCCTGCGCGAGAAGGCCTTCAGCCTGTCCGCGGACCCCCGTTTCCTGTTCCCGAGCCCCTCGCACGCGCCGGCGTTCGAGGAGCTGCAGCACGGCATCAGGCGACGGGAGGGACTCATCGTGCTGACCGGCGAGATCGGCACCGGCAAGTCCACGTTGATCCGGTCCGTGCTCCAGCATCTCGATCGACGCACGTTCACGGCCCTCGTGCCGGACCCGTTCGTCTCCCGCGAAGACCTGCTGAAGATGCTGCTGGTGGACTTCGGGGTCGTCTCGATCGCCGATCTCAAGCGTGGGAGCCTGGCCGGAGCCTCGCGCCCCGACCTCAGCTATCCCCTGTACGAGTTCCTCGATTCGCTGGTCCCGCTGCAGGCCTTCGCCGTGCTGATCATCGACGAGGCGCAGAACCTTCCGCTGCACCTGCTCGAGGAGATTCGTATCCTGTCGGACCTCGAACATCGCGAGCGCCTCCTGCAGGTCGTCCTCGTCGGTCAGCCGGAACTGCGGACCAACCTGAAGCTGCCTCAGATGCGGCAGGTGGATCAGCGCGTGTCGGTCCGGTGCGAGCTCACGCCGCTCGACCGCCCCGGTGTGGCCGGGTACGTCCGCCACCGGCTCGACATCGCAGGCGCAGGACGGGCCGGGACCCTGTTCTCCGATGCCGCCCTCGACGCGATCTACGAGCGTTCGGGCGGCGTGCCGCGGCTGGTCAATCTGATCTGCGACCGCGCGCTGCAGCGGGGGCACGCGGCCGGCGCCGACACGATCAATCTGATTCTCGTGCTCGACGCCGTGGAGCGACTGGGGCTCGACGCTGGCAGGACGCCCGATGCGCCGGACGCCGTGCCGGCCCGGGGGGCCGGTGCAACGGATGCCTCGGCCGAACGTCCCCGGCCGCAGTCGCCGACCGTGGCGTCGGCGCCTGGACCGCCCCAGGCGGCCCAGCAGTCCCTGGCAGAGTTCACGACCGAGACCGAGCTCCCGGACGGCAACCCTCGGGTCCCCACCGGCGCGTGGCGGCTTGGCGTGTCGTTCCTCGTCCTCGCCGCCCTCACCGTGGCCGTCACGGCCCTCTGGCTCGGATACGTCCAGCCCCGCAGCGGCATCGCCGATGCCGCGACACTGCCTGCGCCAGCAGCGTGGACCCGGCCGGCCGGGCCGTCGGTGGTTCCGCTGGTCGCTGCACAGGACGCGCCCGGCCCCGTGCCGGCGGCCGCCGGCAGTCCGTACGCGATCCAGGTCGCCTCGTTCGTCGATCCCGGGCGGGCGCAGCGATCGATCGCGGAACTGGCCGCGGCCGGCTTCAGGGCGCGTGTGGTGCCCTTCGACCGGGCCGGAGCCGGCCAGCGCTGGTTGCAGGTGCTCGTGGACGGCCGGGGATCCCTGGAAGACGCCGCCAGCGCGCTCGCCCGAATCCGGGCACTGCCCGGCTACGGCGACGCCCTCCTGCTGGTCCGCTGAGCCGCCGGCTCGTTCCAGGGACTAAGAACCGATCCCAAAACGGTCATGCCTGCTGCCACGCGATGAGGCCGCAGGCGAGATGGACGAGCGCCAGGTAGTTCTCGGCCTTGCGTTCCCATCGAATGAGCA
>Ga0299906_10005214_pt1 | contig 10617 bp, 10 predicted proteins | sample RVTome_14_FD_200259 | JGI IMG/M metagenome (GOLD analysis project Ga0299906, IMG submission 200259) | Soil microbial communities from uranium-contaminated site in the Upper Colorado River Basin, Wyoming, United States - RVT145D125 (version 2) ... | reverse complement strand
ATGAGATAGGCCCCAAGCAGAAGCGGCCATGTCAGATCATCGACCCGCCCCTCGATGTCCAAGCCACCGAGTGCGAATCCCAAGGTGACAATGAGAGGGAGCATGAGCGCAACCACCGCATCGACAACTGTGAACGGAAGGTCCAGGCCTCTGTCCGTTGTCTGACGGACACTCAACTCAACGCAGCTTCCACCGCGGCGACCGCATGAATCCGCGTCGTATCGAACCCGGGCACCACCCCGTCGTCCTCGTCCAGGATCATCGACAGCTCGGTGCATCCCAGGATCGTCCCCTCGGCGCCCTGATCGGCGAGGACGTCGATGACGTCAACGAGCGTCCGATGTGACCCGTCATCGATCACACCGTGCACCAGCTCCTCGAAGACGATGCGGTCGATCTCGCCACGAACATCCTGTGTAGGCACGAGACAGCTGACCCCATTCGCTTCCATGCGCTCGATGTAGAAGGACTCCTCCATGACCGCCGCCGTCCCCAACAGCGCGGCGGTCTCAACTCCGGCGTCTCGTAGCCGGTGAGCGGTCACATCGATGATGTTGACCACTGGCACTCCCCCATATGCCTCGATCACGTCCGCTACCGAATGGGCTGCGTTGGCCGCGATGAGCAGCAACTCGGCGCCCTGGGCCACCAGTGCCTTCGCGGCGGGCACCAAGAGCCGAGCCAGGCCGTCCCAGTCGCGGCGTGCGGTGTAATCGGCCACATGCGCGAAGTCTCCTGACCAGACCAGAAGATCGGCCGAGTGATTCCCACCGAGTCGGGCGTTGGCCTCTTCGTTGAGATAGCGGTAGTAACTGATCGTCGACTGCCAGCTCATCCCCCCGAGGACGCCGATGCGTTTCATCTGCTCTCGGTGATGAACGCCCTCAGGTCACCGGCCATCTTCTCCAGTGAAGGCTTGTGCACATACATCATGTGACCGGCCTCGTAATACTCCATCCGGATGTTGTCCCGCACCTCGGGGTCGAGACCCATGTGTGAGAAGGTGTACTCCGTGGCGAAGTGGGGGGTGGCCAGGTCGTAATACCCATTGGCCACCATCACCTTCGTTCCCCGGGATCGTGACATCAGCTCCCGGAACTTCTCGGACGTGTCGACATAGCGGCCCTTGAAGTCCTCGTAGTCCCACTCCTTCCAGACGTTCATCGAGAGGATCTCGTACACCTGGTCGGACGCGAACTCCAACTCATCGCGGAGAAAGGTGTTGAGGGCAGAGGCGGCCACGCCGCGGGTGGCATCCCCGCTCGGATCTGCCTCGAGGCTCTGACTCTGACCGGGGCGGTCGATTCCCACATAGCGTGAGTCGAGCCGGCCGACCGTGCGTTTCCGTCCTTTGAGCAGTTCCTTGCAGAAACGCATTATGTGGATGCGCATGTCGTACTGGTCGAGGAACTCGCTGCTCATGCCGGTATAGGCCTGAAGCTTCTCGGACACGGCCTTGCGACGCTCGTCGCTTAGGCGGTCGCCCTCGGCGAGAGCCGTCCAGTATTCACCGAGAGCGAAATCCTCGACCTCGTCCAGAAACTCGCGGAGGCCCATCTCCTGAAACTCGGTCGGGACCATCCCGTGGTACCGGGCTGTGGCCGCATACGTCGGGAGGTAGACGGCGAAAGGCAAGTCGTTGCCCGGGTGGACCATCATGTTGTCCCGGTCGATCGCCGACGTCTGGTAATTGAGGATCGTCGAGATGAAGACCACGCCGTTGAACTCGACGTTGTGTGTCACGAAGAGCTCGTTGGCGATCCCAGCCCCGCGCAAGGTCCCGTAACTCTCCCCTGCAAGGAACTTGGGCGACGCCCAACGTCCGTTCTTGTTCAGGTAGTGGACGATGAAGTGGCTGAAGGCCTCGATGTCCTTCTTGAAATGGTGGAACTTCTTCTCCTCGCCCTTCTTGGCGGTGCGGCTGAACCCGGTTCCCATGGCGTCGACACACACCACGTCGGTCACATCGAGGATCGAAAAATCGTTGTCGACGAGCTTGCCCTGCATCCCGATTTTGAATCCCTCGTCGTCGAACTCCATCCGCTTCGGGCCGAAGAGGCCGAGATTCAGCCAGACGGTCGATGAGCCCGGGCCGCCGTTGAAGCAGAACATGATCGGCCGCTCGTTCGGGTCGGCGTCGTCCTGGGTGTAGGAGACGTAGAAGTACTCGGTATCCATGTCGTTGACTTCGAACACCTGGGTGGCCGCGGTGGCGGTGTAAGCGACCTTGGTCCCACCAAAGGACCCGGTGTACTGCTTGGACGACTTGCGCGCCTCGAGCTTCTGCTTCTTCTCGGCCTTGGGCTTGCTCTTCTTCTTCTTGTCCTTCGCCATGGCTGAAAGGCTATACGCGCCCGGAGCTATCTCGCTCAGCCCTCGAGGGCCCGTCCGTCCTCGCCCAGCCAATCCTCCCGTGGCACTCCCAGCCCTTCCGCGACGCGATTGATGTAGTTGAAGTATGCGATGACTTGGGTTGCGCTCGAGATCGCTGCGTCATCAAACCCTAAGGCGCGAAGCCGGGAGATCTCCCGGTCGCCGATGCTCGATGGATTCCGGGTGAGTCTGTCGGCGAACTCGCACAACGCCAGGTCGGGCTCGTCCAGACCGGCGGTGCGCCAATCGAGCGAGATCCGGTCGACCACACTCTCGTCCTCGACCTCAGCCCGGAGGTCGTGCAGATGGGCGAGGATTCAGTAGTGACAGTCGTTCACCTGTGATGTGACCACCGCCATCATCTCGCGTTGCGCACGGGACAGCGGAGACTCGCCATACATGACCGTCTGATAGAGGCGCATCGAATCGCGCATCACCTCGGGCAGCTGACTCTGGATGGAGACGATGTTCCAGATGCGTCCCGCCCGTCGAACCGCCGCGTCGTACTCACGACGTGCCACGCCGGTGCTCTCGTCGTAGCCGAGAACGTGGACGTGAGCCATCAGGCCAGGAACAACGCAGGCTCTTCGAGATTCTCCATGACCAGCGCCATGAATCGGCGACCTTGAGCACCGTCGATGACACGGTGGTCGTAGGAGAGGGATAGAGGCATCACCGGAGCGATCGCCAGGTCGCCGTCATACACGATCGGCTTCGCCTTTGCAGCTCCCACCGAGAGGATGGCGGTCGTGCCGGGTGGCACGATCGGTGTGCCATGCCCCCCGCCAACGGCACCGATGTTCGAGATCGTGAATGTCTGACCGGTGAGCTCGTCAGGCGAAAGCGTGCGATTCCGAGCGCCCTCGCCGAGACGTCGCACTTCGCCTGCCAATTCGAGGACCGAGTGCCGATCGGCTGAGCGGACCACGGCCACCAACAGCCCATCGGGCGTGTCGACCGCGATTCCGAGGTCCTTGGCGCCGTGCACGACCAGATCGTCGCCGTCGACGGTTGCGTTGAACTCGGGGTACTCGCCGATGGCAGGCAGCACAGCCTTGATCACCAGGGCCTCGATCGGGATCTTCATCCCATGACGATCGCCCAATGCCTGGCGAACCTCTAACAACCGGGTGGCGTCGATTTCATCGAACGTGGTCACGTGGGGAACCTCGGCCCAACTTCTCGCCATATTCGCCGCGATGGTTCGCCGAAGCCTCGACATGGGCCGGCGCTCATCGGTCGTGTCGATCACCGGCTCGGCCGGCATGTCCTCGTCGGAGATGCCGTGACCTGCCCCAACGGCGATCTCGCCCACGGCATGAGTGCCCACCGGGGGCTCCTTGGGGTGTCTGGCCGACTCCACCGCAGAAGCAGCCCGCTCGGGGGCGAGGGCGGGAGAGCGTTCTCCGGCCTCGGCGATGGCAGCCTCCACGTCTTCTCGTGTGATGCGGCCGTTTGGGCCGCTTCCGGTGAGACTGGAGAGATCGATGTCGTTGTCTCTGGCCAGCTTGCGGACGATGGGCAGGGCCTGGACTGCGGCCGGCATCTCGGTGGCTGTCTCGGGAACAGGTGCAAGCGACTCGGCATCCTCGGCGAGTGTGCCGACTATGGGCGGCGGCGGCGGGGAGTGGACAACGGGTGGAGGGCTGCCCGGGTCAGCCGTGGAAGCTGGGACATCCGCCGCCGCGACTTCGGCTTCGTCACCGATCACCACCAACACCTCCCCTACCTCGATCACCTCTCCTTCGGCTCCCCCGAGCGAAACGACGGTTCCGGCGTAGGGAGAGGGGATCTCCACCACTGCCTTGTCGGTCTCGACCTCGACGATTGGCTGGTCGGCTGTCACCGTCTCACCGACTGCCACCAGCCATTTGACGATCTCGGCTTCGGTGAGACCTTCTCCTATGTCCGGGAGCCTGAACTCGCGGTTCACTCAATCCTCCAGTGTCTTGCGCGCGGCGGCGACGACTCTGTCCACCGATGGTAGGTAGTGATTTTCGGATCGCTTCAAGGGAAAGACGGTATCCCAACCAGTCACCCTCTGAACGGGGGCAAGCAGGGAGTAGAAGCACGCCTCGGAGATGGTGGCTGCGATCTCACCGCCAAAGCCTCCGGTGAGCGGAGCCTCGTGGACCACCACAGCCCGACCGGTCTTCTCGACCGAGGACGTGACTCCAGCCCGATCGAGGGGGGACAGGGTACGGACATCGATGACCTCCACCGACACCCCATCCGACTCGAGCGTCGACGCCGCGGCCCTGGTCTCCTTCATCATCGCCCCCCAGCTGATGAGCGTTATGTCGGTGCCCGATCGCTCCACCCTCACCGGGCCGATCTCCACTTTGTAGTAGATCTCGGGGATCTCCTCTTTCACCGCGCGATAGAGACGGATTGGCTCGAGGAACACGACAGGATCTGGGTCTTCGATGGCCGCCAGGAGCAGGCCGCGGGCGTCACGGGGGGTCGACGGGACAACCACCTTGATCCCCGGGATGTGGGCATAGATCGCCTCGGTCGACTCGGAGTGGTGCTCGGCAGCTCCGATCCCCCCTCCAAAGGGGATCCTGATGACCATGGGCGCGCTGAAACGGTGATTCGTCCGGTTCCTGATCCGCGCCACGTGGTTGATGATCTGGTCGTACGCCGGGTAGGAGAAGCCGAGGAATTGGATCTCGGCGACGGGCCGCATCCCGGCGATGGCCATCCCGAAGGCTGCACCCACGATCCCCGACTCGGCCACCGGGGTGTCGAACACCCGGTTGGGCCCGTGTTTGTCGCGGAGCCCGTCGGTTATGCGGAACACCCCACCCGTGCGCCCGATGTCCTCGCCAAGGAGCACCACCCGGTCGTCGCTGGCCAGGGCGGCATCCAACGCACCATTCAAAGCCTGCGCGAGATTGACCTCAGCCATCGGCGAGACTCGCCTTTTCATCGAGGCTGCACCTGGTCGCGGAAAACGCACCCTCACGCAGGTTCGACGAATGCCGTCCTCTTCCTCCCCCGTCGAGCCTGCACCGCGTCGCGGAAGACAACCCTTGGTGCAGGTTCGATGAATGACGGTCGGTGTCAACCAAGGGCGTGACTCCCAGGTCCTGAAGGGCTCCACGGTTCGATGGGGTCGTGGTACATACGGCCCAACATCTCATCGCGGGTCGGCTCGGGCACACTCTCCGCCGCCTCGACCGCGGCCTCGATGGTGTCCGACGCCTGCGCCTCCAGATCGGCCTGCCACTCCTCTGACCATTGGCCCTGACGCTGGAGCAGACGGAGCACCCGCAGCAAAGGGTCGCGCTCTTCCCAGGTGGCGTCTTCGTCACTCTCCCGATACCTGGTGGGATCATCGGCCGTGGTGTGCGGTCCCATCCGATAGGTCACGGCCTCGATGAGAGTCGGGCCCTCACCGCCACGAGCCCGCTCCACCGCCTGGCGGACCGTCATGAGCACCGCGACGACGTCGTTTCCGTCCACCCGGACGCCCGGCATGCCATAAGCCACGGCCTTGACCGCGATCGACTCGGAGCGGGTCTGCTCTGCGGTGGGATATGAGATGGCATATCCGTTGTTCTGACAGAAGAACACGGTCGGTGTCTGATACACGGCGGCGAAGTTCATCGCCTCGTGGAAGTCACCTTCAGAAGTGGCCCCATCACCAAAGGACGTCAGGGCGATGCGTTCGGACCCCATCAGCTTCTCCGCCCAACTCAGACCCACCGCATGGATCATGTGCCCCCCCACGGTGATCGACGGCGGCAGCACGTTCACGCCGTGCGGCACATCGCCGCCACGCTCGTCGCCGATCCGACCGAGGATCAGCAGGTCCAAGGGGTAGCCCGCCCGCCAGTTGAGAGCCGCATCGCGATAGGTGGCCGTCACCCAGTCGTCAGATCGAAGGGCGACGGCGGCACCGATCTGGGCCCCTTCCTGACCCCGGAACGGTGCATACGTGGCGAGACGGCCCTGCCGCTGCATGGCGATCGACTTGGTGTCGTAGGTCCGCGCCAAGACCATGTCCGAGTACAACGCCTTCATCTCTTCGACGGTGACCGGCAGCTGCTCACGAACCGACCCGTCAGTGTTGATCAGACCGAAAATATCCGTACCGGCATCTCCGGGAGTCTGCCCCAAGAACTCGATTGGTGTCGTTGCCGCAGCGCCGGGAATCAAGGCATCAAGCCCACGACCCAGCCCCGACTTGCGTGAGCTCACGCCATTCTCCTAAAAGTCGCCCGAACGGCACTCGAGCTTATACCCGCTCCGAGGGTGTCGAATCGCGGCTTCAGACGCCCGTGGATTCGGATTCGAGCATCGATTCGAGCTCTTCGATCGTCATCAGGACGTCGCGCGCCTTGCTTCCCACCGACGGCCCGACCACCCCCATTCGCTCCAGGTTGTCCATCACCCGGCCCGCCCTGGCGAAGCCGATTCGAAGTTTGCGCTGGAGCATCGACGTTGACCCGAGTTGTGAGCGCACGACCAGCTCCATGGCCTCTCTATTGAGCTCGGCGTCTTCGTCGTTCTCGTCTGCGGCCTGGGCCGCGGCCGCCGCGGCAACTGCCTCGAGCACCTGTTCGTCCTCATATCTGGCTTCCCGCTGTTTCTTGACCCAGTTGACGATTTCGTGGACCTCGGTCTCCCTCACCCAGGCACCCTGGATGCGCTGTGGCCGCGGCTCTTTTGCCGTGACGACCAGCATGTCGCCCATTCCGACCAGCTTCTCGGCGCCGGCTCCGTCGATGATCACCCGGCTGTCGGTTTGAGAGGCGACGCTGAAGGCGAGGCGGCTGGGCACGTTTGCCTTGATGACGCCGGTGATGACGTCGACCGAAGGTCGCTGGGTGGCTATCACCAGGTGGATCCCGACGGCGCGCGCCATCTGTGCGATACGCACGATGGACTCCTCCACCTCCCGGCCAGCAACCATCATCAGGTCGTTCAGCTCGTCGATTAGCACCACGATGTAGGGGAAGCGGTCGAATCCATCTGGGTCGAGACCCCCGGCGTCCCACTTCTCGTGGTACCCCTCGATGTCCCTCACCCTCGCGTCGGCGAGCAGGTCGTATCTTCGGTCCATCTCGGCGACAGCCCACTTGAGCGCCTCGTTGGCCTTTTTCGGGTTGGTGATCACTCGGGTGAGGAGGTGGGGCACCCCGTTGTACTGGCCGAGCTCGACCCGTTTGGGGTCGACCATGATCAGCCGGACCTCATCAGGATGGGTCCTCATGAGGAGCGATGTCACGATCGAGTTGATGCACGACGACTTCCCGGCACCGGTGGCGCCGGCTATGAGCAGGTGTGGAAGCTCGGCGAGGTTCAGCAGTTTGGGCTTACCGGATATGTCCATTCCCAGACCCACGGTCAATGGCCCGGCCGGGCTCTGTGCCTCGGCGCTGGAGAGGATGTCGCCCAATGAGACCAGCCGTCGCTTCTGGTTGGGTACTTCGACACCGATGGCGGATTTGCCCGGGATGGGCACGAGGAGACGTACGTCGGGGGTTGCCAGCGCGTAGGCGATGTCGTGGGAGAGGTTCGACACACGATTCACCTTCACCCCTGGTGCCAGCTCGATCTCGTAGCGAGTGACCGTCGGACCAGGGACGATCTTGGTCAGTGTGGCGTCGACACCGTGTTGGATGAGAGTGTCTTCCAACTGGCGTGCGGTTGCCTCCAGGGAGCGCTTGTTCACCTCCCCACCCGTCCCTCCGTCGAGCAGGCTCAGTGGCGGCAGCTGATACCTCCCCTCCGATAGGTCGACCGTGAACTCGATTGGCGTGGGCTGGGCCTCCGGCGGTGGCGCCGGTGCCTTAGGCTTCGGTTCGGTCTTGGGGGGTCGCTTCTCTTCGGGTCGCTGGTGCTTGCCCCGGGGCTTGGCGTCGATGATCGGGACAGCCGACCGGGCGATATGGGCCCCTTGCATGGGCTTGGCGACGGTGAGCGTCCTCGCCACCTTCCTGACTCGTCTGAAGAGATCGGCCAGACCGTGGAAGAGCTCGCGCACAGACGTCTCGGTCATGACCAGCACCCCCATCCCGATCGCCGAGGCCAGGACGACGAATGCGCCCCAGTGACCTAGTACCCGTCGCATGGGGAAGGCGATCAGCGAGCCGACGGCGCCACCACGATCAAGGACGAGATCGATGTCCTGGCGGAAGGCGATCGCACCAGTGAGCAGGTGGAAGAGGGCGAGTGATCCGATGAAGGTCGTGATGCCCCCGATGACCAGACGTCGCGCCCCGTCACGTGGCTTGCCGATGATCAGCGCCAGACCGATGCCGGCGAGAGCAACCGGGATGGCGTACCGCCAGACCCCGAATGCGAACCGCGAGCCGGTCTTGAACCGATCGCCCAGCGGGCCCGCCAGGTCGAAGAAGGCCAGAGTCACCAACGTTGCGAGAACCAGGAGGACGAGACCCCAAACGTCTTCGGTCTGACGTCCGAGAGTGCCCCGGATACTGTCACGTACTGCGGCCAGCACTTGCAGAAACGTGCGTCTTGGGGGCGTTCGCTTGTTCGTTTTGGACACCCGTCTCCGCCCGGAGCCCTTGCGGGTGGATGTCCGGGTTGGCATGTAGTTGGGCACACTACCCACAGTGTTTGCTATTACGGTGAATTCGTGACCGAGCTGCCCGACTACGTCCTCAAGAACCGGGAGCACTGGGATCGCGACGCGGCTGACTGGGTGTCGATGGGCGAACGGGCCTGGGCTCAGGAAGAGCCCGACTGGGGCATCTGGGGCATCCCTGAGGCGGAGTTGGCCTTGCTACCGGACGACATGACCGGAATGAGCGCCATCGAGCTCGGCTGCGGAACCGCATACGGGGCTGCGTGGATGGCCCGGCGTGGAGCCCGGGTCGTTGGTATCGACAACTCGGAAAAACAACTGGAAACGGCCCGTCGTCTCGCCGCCGAGCACGATATCGACCTCGAGCTCATCCACGGGAACGCCGAGGACGTCCCCTTTCCCGACGCATCCTTCGACTTCGCACTCAGCGAGTACGGGGCCTCCATCTGGTGCGACCCTTACAAATGGATTCCGGAGGCCTCTCGGCTGTTGCGAAAGGGTGGCGAGCTCTCCTTCCTCGGCAACCACCCTTTCTTGTCGACAGTCGTTCCGCGGGAGGGCTCGGTGGTGGCCGATCGGAACCTGCGCTATCCGTACTTCGGAATGCACCGCCTCGATTGGGAGGAAGACGGTGATTCCGGCACCGACTTCAACCTCCCCATCGCCGATTGGCTCAGACTGTTCGACAGCTCAGGCTTCGACGTGGTGGCCTTCCACGAGATCCGCAATCCGACCCCTGATGCAGAACCGCGTTTCGACATCGACCCGGCCTGGGCCAGTGACTACCCCTCGGAACAAGCCTGGCGCCTGCGCAAGAGGTAGCTGAGCGGTAGGTCACGTCGATGTTGGCGACTCTCATCGACCCTCGGGACGAATCCTCTCCACCCAAGCTGGGAAAGGCTCAGCCTTCCCTCTGAGCTCGAGGTGCCGCTCCTCGAGTGCACCCGTATCGAGACCGACTGCCTCTGCAATCGGGGAGCTCATCATGAGCTCCCCGGTCTGCGCAGCGGAACCGAGACGAGCCACCGTATTGGGTGCATCGCCCAGGACGGTGAAGTCGTGGGCTCCGGACTCGCCGACGACTCCAACCCAAGCGCTGCCGGTATGAACGCCGACTCCCGCCGGGATCCGCCCGCGGAGGCTCCCGTCGGTCATGAGATCCGCCACGAGCTCTCGGCCCGCATTCAAAGCGTGAACTGGGTGATCGCTCCCGCCAAAACGCTGAGTCCACAAGGCCATCACTCCATCACCAGCGAGATGGTCAATGACCCCATGATTCCTGTCAACCGCGCCATACACGGCCTTATAGAAGTGATCGAGGATCGTCCTGAAGTCACGTGCCGGCAACTGCTCTGCGAGCGTCGTCGAGCCACGGACGTCCGCGAATAGAAGCGACACAGGAACCTCGGCACCTCCCCGAGCCTTATCTATTCCGTTGAAACAGTGATGACAGAGTTGCCGATTCAATGGCCACGGTCTGAACCCGAGTAAACGCATCAAGGGTGCGAAAGGCCCGCTGAACGGGGCCTGACAGGCCTTACACCTCGGCGGGCGTGGAAGACGCCGGAAGTACTTCGACATACCCGGCATGAACTCACCCATGAGCACCCCCTCCCAATGGTCGTCGAAGTCTCCGCTTTCCGGGGCCAGACCGGAACGATCGTCCGCCACGGAATACGACCCTA
>Ga0299906_10005213_pt1 | contig 10619 bp, 7 predicted proteins | sample RVTome_14_FD_200259 | JGI IMG/M metagenome (GOLD analysis project Ga0299906, IMG submission 200259) | Soil microbial communities from uranium-contaminated site in the Upper Colorado River Basin, Wyoming, United States - RVT145D125 (version 2) ... | reverse complement strand
TGAGTCGATCCACGCAATAACATCAGCGATTACTGCTTCCTTGCCGACGTCGTTCAGCAAGTCGTGGAAGTGTTCCTCGTACAGCTTCAGCGTCTTGTCGCGCGACCCGGCGCGCTCGTAGAAGAGTTGGCTGCCGGCGGGCACAGTCGCCTTATCTGCCGTGCCATGCAGGATGAGCACGGGCAAGGCGATGGCCGGAAATTCCCGGCGCATACGGTCGGTCGCCTTGAGCAACGCGGCGACGGTTCCGGCAGGCTGAGTCTCACCTTTTGTCAGCGGGTCCGCCTCGAGGGCGCGCAGCGCCGCCGGATCCCTTGTGAAATCCCTCATCTTGAGCTTGAGCGCCGGCAGCCTCGGCACGACGCGCCCCAGGAATCGCACTAACGTTAGTATGACGGCAGGAGCCGGCACCTCGAACGCGAAACTCTCGCAGATGAATCCGGCGATCTCGGCCTGGTGATCGAGCGCCCATGCACAGGACACGACCCCACCGGCGCTGTGACCCAAGAGGAACACCTTTTTGCCTAGCTCGCGTGATTTCGCGAGCGCAATGAAAATACCGAGGTCGTCCGTGTATTCGCTGATGTCGCCGACGTAGAAGCGGGGACCCTCGGACTTTCCGCGCCCGCGGTGATCGTAGGCGTAGACCGCGAACCCTGCGGCGGCTAGCCGCTCGCCAGTCCAGAAATACTGGCCGCTGTGCGAATTGACGCCATGGCAGATCACGACGACGGCTCGCGGTGCGGCGCGACGCCAGACCCGCATGTGAAGCCGCGTGCCGCCGCTCCCCGAAAACTGTTCTTCCTTCATTGACATGATCCCCTGTGTGAAGCGAGATGGCGGTTGAGGAAATCCAGCGTCCGGGCGCGCGACAGTCGGGCTGCGTCGGCATCGAAGTGCATCCCGTCGTGGCGCGAGAATGCGTGGCTGCACCCCGGGTAACTGAAGACCTCGCACCTCGTGTTCTGCGCAAGCGACGCCTTGATGCGTCGCTGCGCCTCCTTGGAAATGAACTCGTCCTCCTCGGCCAGGTGCATCTGGAGGGGCGCGTCGATATCCGCGGACTCTCCGAGAAACTCCTCTGTACGCGCCCCGTGAAACGCGACCGCCGCGCCTACGCGCGTCCGTGCGGTCGTCAAGAACGTCAGCAGGCCGCCCAGGCAGAATCCCAACACGCCAACGCGGTCGGAAACATCGGCGAGCGACCGCGCCGCGACAACCGTGGATTCGACGTCGCGTACACCGGCGTCGATGTCGAAGGCCCGGTACAGCGCGAGACCTTTCTCCCAGTCTGGCGGTGAACGCACGGACAGGTTCACGTGCTTTTCGTGACGCCAGAACAACTCGGGGCAGATTGCGGTGAAACCTTCTGCCGCCAGCTCATCGCAGGTGGCGCGGAGATCCGGGTTGACCCCGAACACCTCATGCAGGACGACTACGGCCGGCTGCGGACGTGAGTGCGCGGTTGGACGAGCCAAATAGGCCTCGAATTGCCCTTGGGGCGAGTCAATGACCAGGACATGTTCCGATTCGTCGTGCCATCTTCGCTCCGCCACGTCGTGCACTTCCGCTGCTCTGCCTGACGCCGTACGATACCCGCCAGGCTGTCGCGCCGGGATGGACTGGAATGACAAAGAACGGACCGAAAGTGACAGAACGCGTGCCGATCGACATCGCGATCCTGCGCTATCCGGGCTCGCAGGCGGCGAGCATCTACGGACTGACGGATCTATTCACGTACGCGGACTATTTCGCGCGCATGCATGCTGACCAACTGGCCGCTGAGATACCCCGTCCAGCTGCGCCGGGCGATCGACCATTTGTGCGCGTGACGTATTGGGGCGAAAGCCCGGACGGCGCCGATCTCGCCTGTGTCCCGGAAAGCGGTGCGGACATCCGCGGTCAGCCCGCAATCGTGATCATCCCCGCGTGCCAGCTCGGACCGCCGGAGCCGAATTCCTGCCCCCGTGCAGCAGCCTGGGTCGCGCAGAGACATGCGGATGGCGCAGTGATTACCGCGGTGTGCGGGGGCGTCTTCCTGCTTGCCGAATCCGGATTACTCAACGGTCGGCGCGCCACTACGCACTGGAAATTCGCGACGGAACTTCGACGGCGATATCCCGGCATGCACGTCGACTCCGACCGCCTCGTGATCGACGAGCCCGATATCATCACGGCGGGCGGCGTACTCGCGTGGATCGACATGGGCCTGACATTGGTGGAACGGACGCTGGGGCCGACCGTCATGTCCACTACCGCGCGATTCATGCTCGTGGATCCACCCGGGCGGGAGCAACGCATTTACGATGAGTTTTCGCCGCCGTTGCTGCATGGAGACAAAGCCGTACTCGCCGCTCAGCACTGGCTGCAGACTGACATGACCGCCACGTGTTCGGTTAGCGCACTTGCCGCACGGGCATGTCTGGGCACGCGCACATTTCTCAGGCGATTTGCCAAGGCGACGGGCATGAAACCCAGCGAATATTACCAGCGGCTGCGCGTTGCACGGAGCCGCGAACTGCTGGAGTTCACGCGCGACACCGTAGAACAGGTGGCGCTTGCCGTCGGCTACGAAGACACGCGCGGTTTCCGGCGTATCTTCAAGCGCGTGATCGGATTGTCCCCGGCCGAATATCGGCGTCGGTTCCGGCGTCCGGCCATGCGGATTGAGCAACAAGCCCTTACCGCTTCCGCTCCCTGGCGAAGAAATTGATACAAAAAAGCTTGGTCTGTGGGGTCGACTCACTATTGGACTCTGGGCAATTGTTGGAGCAGATGCGCTTAATGACTGGTTGAGACAATTCCGATGGGTTTATCACTTCACTGGACCAAGTGGGTGGATCGGGATAGCGAACGACGGCGTAATCACCAATCAGGACATCCCTGTTGGTGGGCCGGTTTGGGTCACTCCGCTTGCCTATCCGACTGGAGCTATGGCCCAAGACCTACTGGCTCTTTGCGGCGAGCCAATCGTCGGCTACTATGCGGTTCGCCTAAATCAGCTCGTTGTAGGAATTATAATGCCTGCAGCATCAAAGACTTGTCCAGACGGTACGTACAGAAACGGCAGGGGTCCGGAGCAAATCGCGCCGTCGCCTGTGAATGCGATGCCCATTAGACGATTCCCTGTAGTTCCTTCGTTCTGAGGTCCCTCGATCGTTGAAGCAACCTTTCTTAGTACTGGTGGATTACGGTACCGGTGGCACAGGATTCATTGTGCATGCGCATTCTCGTCAGCAGATCGATGATATTTTCGATTTGCCTAATACTTACTACATCAAGGTTTGGGAAGGTAATATCAAAGACAACCCATTATATCAATTCCACATGAATCGATCGGGGAGAATGTTGACGTATGATGTCGACAAGCCAGAAGGCACTCTCGAACACTATATGGTCAAAAACAAAGTAATCCTTCCTCGATGAGAAAATGTACGTACGACGTCACCCCGTTTTCAGTAGCGCCCGGCTTTAGAGTCCGGTGGTTCATGACGTTGGTCCGTTTTTCGAACAACTCAGAACTAGAGTTCCGGCGATAGTAATCGAGCGAGGCGGTATTCAAAGTGATATCAACGAGGTCAGGATCGCGGATGGCGCCGCCGATTTGCTGGTGCAATTGAACCGAATTGAGCAGCAGAATATGGCTCTGATAGCTCGCGAAACGTGCGGGAGTTTTGCGTTTATTGGTTGCGCATGGTCCTGCACGGTACTGCAAATAAGGCAACGAGCGCTCTGGTAAGTCATTGAAAAACATAGTCAAGGGCGACTTACCACGGGACTGAAAATCCGCGTGTCGGTGGTTCGATTCCGCCCCTGGCCACCACCCAGACAAAAACCGGACCCGTTGGCTCCGTTGTCGTTGTTGTGCTATCCCAAAGCGAAGTTACCACCGAGGTTCGATTGACTCCCACCGTCTCCAGCGCGCTCTCTCGAACGCGTCAGCAGAAAGCGAATCCGACTTGTCTTGTACGTAGATGAAAGGCTAATCAGTACACCTTCGGTCGATAGAAAAGGGCTTTTATTGTCCTTATACTCGAACCAAAGTCGCGATCCTCAACAACGCAGAGTTCCCCGACCCGGGCGGCTTCTCAGACCAGACCCGGCCCCGTGGGATGTTCTGTGGGCCAGCATATGACCGACACGCCGGGCGAACGCATGGACGAAGGGATTTGGGCCAGACTTCATAGCAAGAAGGTCGTCCAATGGGGCATCGCTTACACGGCAACCGCCTGGACCTTGTTGCAGGCTGTCGAGTACGCGGTCGAGACATTTCACTGGTCCGAGCCGATCCGCCAGTGGGCCACCCTTGCGGCTATGCTCGGGCTTCCGTTGGTGCTCGTGATCGCGTGGTATCACGGCGACCGCGGTCAGCAAGCAGTCAACCGCACCGAGCTCATAATTATTGTGTTGTTGTTCCTGGTCGGTGCAGGCGTCCTCTGGCTTTACGAACCAAGCATGGATAACGCAAAGAAATCCGGCACCGTACCCGAAGAGAGCACGAAAGCGAGTCCGACCGTTGCTGTCGAGGCGTCAGTCGCCATTTTACCCTTTGCCAGTTTGTCGTCAGGCACCGATGACGGCTATTTCGCTGACGGCTTGACGGAGGAAATTATCAATACGCTAGCGGCGCTCCCCGACCTCCTGGTCACCGCCCGCACGTCGGCCTTTTACTTCAAGGGCAAGGAAGTTCCTGTTCCTGAAATCGCTGCGGCGCTCGGCGTTGCGAACGTCGTTGAAGGGTCCGTGCGCCGGTTCGAAGACCGGGTGCGCATCACGGCACAGCTCATCCGCGCCGCGGATGGATTTCACTTGTGGACGGAAACGTACGAGCATTCGCTCGCGGACCCCTTCGCAGTTCAAACGCGGATCGCGGAAAGCGTTGCCGATGCGCTCGGTGTGCTGCTCGACGAGCGCAAGCGCGCGATCATGTCCGAGGTCGGCGTGCACGACGTCGAGGCATTTGTCGCCTATCAGCGGGGATCGGAACTCTTCCATCAAGCGCACAATGAAGGCCCGCTCGTTCCGCTGCTTGCGCTCGCAAACGTCGAATTCGACGCAGCGATTACACGCAAGCCGGATTTTGCGGAGGCCCATTTCCAACATGCGGACTATTACGCGCACCTCCTCATCGATGACGCACCAGGCCACGGTCCGGGATTCGTGTCGCCAACCGGTGTAGGCCTCGAAGAGGCGGCGCGGCGCCTCTCAGCAGATTTGGACGCTGCGTTTCGCTACGAACGCGATGCAGGCCAGCGTCTTGTGATACAGGCGGTGCGGACGACAGTTTCCGCCGATTGGCGGCACCTGAAGGAGCAGATTACGCGCGCCTTCGACGCTTGGGATAAATGCCGCCATGGCCTATGGATCGACCAGACTGCGATCGCTTTTGGTTATGGCGAGAAGGCACTCGCGCACGACCTCAAACGCGAGCGCTGTGACCCCCTTGGGTCGCAGTGGACCCGCCTGGCGATAACAGCCGTGTGGATTGGCCGCCCGCTGGAAGGGCTCGAATATGCCAATCGCATCGAGGCACAAAGGGGACAGGACCGCGATGTCATGCACGCGCGGATCCTCGCTTACCTTGCTCTCGGGCGGATGGATGAGGCCGAAGCGCTGTTTGCCGCTGGCAACCTTGGTGCCGCAGACGTTTCAGAGGCCATGTCGCTCCTGGCGCTGCAGATTCCCGCTGCCATGGGCCGTGCAACAGAGTGGGAGGGACTTCGGTCTTCGCTTGAGCGTGATCCGGGACGCCTGCTCGTCGGCGCTGCGGTGTTCGGCGACCGCCCGACGGCCAATCGCGCAGCGGCCGAGATCGATGCCATGACGCTCGGTCCGGCCATTCTGTTGCGTGTCGTCGATCGCTGCGGATGTGGCGTCCCTTTTGATCTCGACGCAACGCCAAATTTCGCGCGCTACTTGCACGACGGAGACCTTCCCTGGTCTCCACCTGCGCCCATCAAGTTCCCCTTGAAGAGCTGGTGAGTCGGTCATGGCATAGAAATTACTTACAGCGATATTGCGTTTCGGATCGGCTTTGACCGATCCTCGCCCTCGCTGCGCTCGGGCGGCTGCGCCGTCCTGATTCGCTTCGCGAATCGGTCCGCCCCTGGCCACCAATCCTGTCAGGGTCCATGCTGGGGACGGTCAACGTTTTGAGTTCCAGGTAACTTGGTTCATTGTCCCCGAACGGTGGAGGCGTAGCCCGTAAGCTCGACGTAACCGCGGCCGATGATCGGCAAACCGTGGCGCTCGCCGCTGACGTCGACCGCGCCCTCCCAATAGCGCACGGTCGTGATCAGCTCCTGGTCGGCGAGAACCGGAACGAGCTCCAAGCGCAACGACTCCTGGGGCAGGCGCAGGGTCCATGCTGCCGGGTAAATGCCACCCGACGGACTTTGCCACCGGTCGGTGACGACAATTTCCAAATCGCTTCGATCGATGCGGCTGGCTTCGCCGTCTGCGCCGATCCAGGTTCCGGCGCTGTGCGGATCCTGCTGGCCATCGTTCAGCCGAAGATTGTAGAACAGCAGGTCGCTGCCGTCGGATAACTGCAGCGCGAACCAGTCCCAGCCTTGCTGATTCGGAGCCAGAGCGCTGCTGCTCCACTCGCGATCCAGCCAGGACAAGCCCGACACGCTGAACTGTACTGACCCGATGCGCAGCGAACCCCCGGTTTGCCAGCGGGTGATCGAGTAGTAGTAGGACGCGTTGCCAGGCTCGGCGGACTTCTGCGACAGGCCGTTGGCACCATTGAGCACAGGCGGTTTCACCGCTGTCAGATGCAGATCGAGGCCGAAATCCCGCTCGCCGGCCAGAAGCCGCCATACGTTTGCGTCTGCGCCGGACTCGGCCGCAATCTCCCAGTCATCGATCCACACGCGAAACGGTTCTGATTGTGCACCCGCGAGCCCGAGCGCCGCGCGCGAGAATCGCTGTGCGACGTAGAATTTTTCGTCGCGTACATCGGTGATGGCGAGGTGCGCAATGTAAACATGCTTGCTGCGCCAGTTCGAGTCAGCGTCCGGCATCGATGGTGTCAGCGCAAAGCGGAAAAACGTCAGTTCGAAACCGAAGCGCCGCCCGCCATCGTCGTCGAGGTTGCCCGTCAGGTACCACCATTCGTTGCGGTATTCCGGATGCGGGCCGTGATCCTGCGGGAAAGAAAAGCTTCGTGCTTGCAGCGCCTTGGCGAAGCCGCGGTCGTCACCGCCGCCGAGCAGTTCGGAAAGGCGCGAGCGCTGGGCATTTTCACTTTCATCGGCTGTGCCGGCGCTCGCCGCGCAGAGCAGTAATACGAGTATCGCAATGCCAATCGCCCTCATGTCTATTCCTCGCGCATCGCCAGCGCTGGTTGATTGCGTGCGGCGCGGTAAGCAGGATAAAGACCCGCGAGCGCCGCGGTGCCAATAGCAAACAACACGGCAGAAAACAGAATGCTGCCGGCAAACGTCATGTCGATCTGCCAGCCGAAGGCGCGCCGGTTGATGACCTCGATCAGCAGGTACGCCATGACCAGCCCAAGCGGAATGGCGGCGATGCCACTTAGCAAACCGATCACGCCCGACTGGAGCGCGATCATTCCGCCGAGCTGCGCCTGCGTCACGCCGAGCGCCCGCAGCACGGCGAACTCGCGCGCGCGTTCGAGCTGCATCGCCAGCATCGCACCGAGAATGCCGATCAATGCGACGATGACCGCCAGCCAATACAGAACATCGGTGATGATGAACGTACGGTCGAAGACCTCGAGTGACAGGTCACGAATCCTTTGATTCGATTCGAAGCGGATCTGCTGACGACCGGCGCTGACGGATTCGATGCGCTGCAGGACATCCCGGGAATCGACATCGTCGGCGAGATACAGGCCGACCGAATCGATGCCGCGGTCGTTCCAGTGCCGGTCGTAGGTGCTCCGGCTGATCAGCAAAGCGCTCGCGTTGATATCGTAGCTCTGGTAGGTCGCTGCGATGCGGAAATTGCGCGGCCCCGTAGCCGTGCGCAGCTCGACTACGTCACCCGGCGTGACGCCGTTGCGGTAGGCATATGGCTCCGAGACCAGCACGACGTCGCCGCTTTCCCAGGCCGGCCACACGTCGGCCGCATCGGCATCGAGAATCTCCGTGCCGGCGTAGGAACCGGGCGCCATCTGTATCACGACCAGCTGGGTGCGGCCGTCTTCATTCTCGAGAAATGTGCGGCGGCTGGTGCTGTAAGCCTCGACGCCGGGCAGTGCAACGAGGTCTGCGAGCAAAGCGGGATCCAGTGAACCGCGCTCCACGCCCGCATAGATGTCCGCCTGCAGCGTCTGCTCCAGCCATTGCCGAACGGATCCGCGGAAGCTGTCGACCATGACGCTGACGCCGATGGTCGCGGATACGGCAATTGCCAGCGCAACGATCGCGACACCGGTGCGACTTAAGTTCGCCGCAATGCCGGAAATCGCCATACTCGCCAGCGTGCCGACGGTACGCTTCGCCAGTGGCTGGAGTGTCCGGGTAGCGACGCGAACGAGCGGTGGTATGCACAAGGCGAAGCCCAGAATCAGCAGAAAAACCGCCGCAAGGCCCGCGACGAGGTTGCGCCCCGACAGCATCAGCAACGCCGCGGCTGCAAGGATTGCGGCACAGCCCGACAGCGCCACAATCGGCAGCAGGCGCCGCGTCCGCTGCTCCAGCGTCGACCGGGCCATCGCCAGCCGCGGCTGGTAAGAGCTTGCTTCTAATGCCGGAACGGCGGCCGCCAGCAAGGCCGCGCCAACCCCGGCAGCCATGCCCTTTGCAATCGACAGTGGTTCCGCGACGACGTCGGTAACGTTGACGCGATAGTAGAAATCGTTGATCGACCGTGCCACGAGCGCCAGCAACTGCTCGCCGAGCCACAGCCCGGCCAGTACGCCGATGCACGCGGCGACGAAGCCGATCATGACAGCCTCGGCCAGGATCAGTGTGTACAGCTCGGCGCGCGTGACGCCGAGCGCGCGCTGAATACCGATCAACCCACGGCGTTGAAGCACGGAAAAACTGACGCTGTTGTAAATGAGAAAGAGTCCAACGAGCAGCGCCAGCAAACTCATCGCCGTGAGATTGGTCATGAAGGCGGCACTCAGGTCGGCGGTGGTCCTGGTCCTGCCCGCCGCGGTCAACAGCCGGGCGCCATCCGGCAACGCGGATTCGAGCTGCCTGACCATGGCCTCGTCACCGTCGTCAACGCGCACGTCGATGCGTGAGATGAAACCGCGCTGATCGAGCCAGACTTGCGCCGTTGCAATGTCCGTTATCAACAGTCTATCGAGACCAGCCGAATCCTTATCGCCAAAGACGGCGAGCAAAACGGCCGTATGTAAGCGGCCGTCGGCGACAACTTCAAATCGATCACCGAGCTCGAGTTCGAGCAAGGTCGCGGTTCCGCGCGACATCGTGACCGCACCGGGCTCGGTTAGAAAGCCGCGAATGACGGTTTCGACGTCACGCCCTGCGGCCGTTGAGTCACTCGTTGCTCCGGCAGTGAACGAGCGCATGTCCTGTTCGGTGAACAAATCGACGCCCATGATTTGCAGTCGTATGCTGGCTACCGTCACGGATCCCTCGATCACCGGAGCAATGCGCCGCATGCCTTGTTCGGTACGCAGCCGCACGTAATCTTCTTCGGCGATACCGCTTGGCCCGCCGACGACCTGGTGCGTCGCTTCGCCGGTTATGGCGTCCATCGACAAGAGAAAAGCCTTGCGTGCACTCGCGTTCGTAAGATCGACGGCAACGATGACGGCCACACCGACGGCGATGCCGAGCAGCGCGAGAGCGAGCTGCCAGGGATGTCGCAGCAGGAAGCCGAAATTGGCGCGCCAGGTGACCGGGATCATGTGTCACTGCGGCACATCGCCGTTTCCTCGAGCGTGCCGTTGTGCAATTGAAAGGACCGGTCGCAGTAGCCGGCTATGCGCGCGCTGTGAGTCGCGATCAGCAAAGTGCTGCCGTTGTCACGTACGAGCTCGTTCAGCAGGCGGAGAACTTCATCGGCTGTGCTGTCGTCCAGGTTGCCGGTGGGTTCATCGGCGATGAGCAGCGACGGCCGATGACTCAATGCTCGCGCAATCGCGACGCGTTGCTGCTCGCCCCCGGAGAGAACGTCCGGATAACTGGTCGCACGATCCGCGAGACTCACGGCCGCGAGCAACTCGTCGACGCGTTGCGACGCGGCACGCCCGACGACCTTGTTCAGTTCCAGAACGAAACGAATGTTGTCGGCAACGCTCAGTGTCGAAATCAGGTTGAACGCCTGGTAGACGAAGCCCACATGGCGGCGCCGGAACAATGTTCGGTCGCGTTCGGAAAGTTGCGTCAGATTTGTACCGGAAACGACGACCTCGCCCGCATCGGGAACGTCGATGGCACCAATCAGGTTCAACAGGGTTGATTTGCCCGAGCCGCTGCGGCCCCGAATGGCAACCGACTCCCCGCGCAGGAATTCGGCACTGATGTCGTCGAGTACGACCTGCTCGCGCCGACCCTCTATATAGGCGCGTCTCAGCTTGTGCAGCCGGACCTCGATTTTCGATAGTGCTGCGGTCACGAGCCGTGCTCCTGCGATGGATATTCCATTCGACCCCGGCGGTGCCGGGCACG
>Ga0299906_10005212_pt1 | contig 10619 bp, 13 predicted proteins | sample RVTome_14_FD_200259 | JGI IMG/M metagenome (GOLD analysis project Ga0299906, IMG submission 200259) | Soil microbial communities from uranium-contaminated site in the Upper Colorado River Basin, Wyoming, United States - RVT145D125 (version 2) ... | reverse complement strand
AGAAGGGATAGGGAGACTCCACCACGTCGACGCCGAGCACGCCGTCGTGTCGGGCCGTGCCCACCAGCGCCCGCAGCGTGGTCCGAATACGGAGGATCCGCCAGCCGGTCCACAGGATGGAGGCAGCGGCAAGGAGCACCAACGACGCCAGGCCCATCCAGAGCACCGGACCGAGCGTCACGACGTCCCCCCGGCACAGGCCGACCGCACACAAGGTGACGGCGAGCGACGCCGGAAACACGAGCCACCCGGTCAGGATCTCGACTCGCCTCGCCGGGTGGCGATCCCGGAGCCACGGCCGAACCGGGGGGTACAGCGCGGCCGAGATCAACGCGATCCCGAGCGCTCCGAACACGGCCATCCCCACCGCCATCTCCACCCCTCCCCCGCTCATGGCCTTGCCGGCCGTGATCGAGGCTCAGACTTCGGTTATGCCACTATCCCAGTCCTACCTGCGCATCCTAAGTGCGTGCTTTACGTGCAAGTTCCTCACGGCGCTGGGCCACCAGTCGCTCCAGCTCCGCGATGGTTCGCTCGTCCGCGCGTTCCGTCAAGTCGCTGAACGCGAAGAGGAGCCCGTCCTGACCGCGGCCGTTCAACTGATCGGCGAGCTGGCCGAGCAACCGCTTCCCGACTTGCGTGCGCGTCAGGCGCGGGCGGTAGACGTAGGCGTGGCCGATCTTGTCACGGGCGAGCAGGTCCTTTCGAAACAGGCGCTCCATCGCCGACTGCACCGTGTTCAGCGTGATCCGCCGCCTCGTCCCGATGGCAGCGTGAACCATCTTGGCGTCGGCCGAGCCATGGTCCCAGAGGCGAGCTAACACCGAGGCCTCAAGATCCCCAAGGACCAGCGGTTTTGGCATCGCATCTCCTCCCAGATAGACCATAAAAAACCGATATGCAATCGGTGCGAGAATGCCTGCTCGTGGGCGCGGAAGCGGTGGCGCCCACCCTGGCAACACGAAGTGACGGAATGTGACGCTGGGTCGCGTACCTAAACCTCTTCTGAGGCCCCAGTGCAATCATTAATAGATTGAGGGGGTTCGTCCCCCGCGGACGACGGTCGTCCCCCCGGCGCGGTGACGCCGCGCCGCGAGGGGTCAGACCGAAGCGGCGCCCGACACGGGGCGGCTCGGGACGCTGACGGTGAAGACGGCCCCGTGGCCGGTCTCGCTGTGCACGCGGATGCGGCCGCCGAGCAGCTCGACCAGGCGTCGCACGATGTAGAGCCCGAGCCCGACGCCCGGGCGCGCCGACCGCGTCCACGTCGGGCGCCCGGGTGAAGAGATCGAAGATCCTCTCCCGGACATGCAGGTCGGTCCCCGGAGGACCGGCGGCCACGCCGATACCGTCTCCACTGCTGAAGACGAGGAGGTACGCCAGCGCGATCGTCTGCAGCCACTGGAGCTGCAGGATGGTCCGCGACTTCTCGTCGCCCGCCGGCCTCGGCGTCGTGGCCGTCACCTCCGCTGCGCGCTCATCCGGGAGACGGCGCCCCACCCCTCACGGTCGCGACGACGCGGATCGGGCGACCTGCAGCAGCGACATCTCGCCATCCGGTTCGCAGGCGGCCGCCTCGTCGGCGAACGGCACCCATCCCTCGATGGTCCATTCGTCACAGCCTGTCGCCGTGCGACGACTGCATCGCACACTGGCATGACCGCTCCCGCGGCCCGGGTCGGCCGTCAGATGCAGCGTCGGCATCGGGTCCTCGATCCCGCGCGGCACCGCCGACGCGTCCACGTACCAATCGACCGTCACGGCCACCAGCATGGCCATGCCCACCACACACCCCCCGAGCACTACGTCCGCCCTCATCCTCGCCTCCTCGTCGTTCCTCGGCGCCCAGACCGCGCCGTGGGTCAGCGCATTGACACGGCGCCGGGCGCGCGATGCACGCGCTTCCCTTCCTTCACGGCCTTCGCCTCCGCAGCACCCGCCACCGGTATCGTCTCCCGCCCCTCGACCTTCGCCGCCATGCTAACGGGCCAAAAACCGAGTGGCAATCGGTCTTGCCGTGGGCGGCTCAGGCCCCACGTGCGGCGGGGACGACCTCCTCGACGAACGCCTGCACCTCGTCCACGGCGTACGGCGCGAAGAGCATGAAGATGAAGTGCGTCACCCCGGCCCGCACGTACCGCTCCACCGTGTCGAGACATTCCTGCCGTTCGCCGATCATGATCGAGCGGCGCGCGGCCTCCGGCGACGTCTGCTGCATGCCGGCCACGACGGCCGTCGTGAACTCCTCGCGCTCGCGGCCGCCCCGGTAGCAGAGCGGCAGCATGACGGTCTTCTCGATCTCGCCCGGGTCGCGGCCCACCGCGTCGGCATGCCGCGTCAGGACGCCGATCAACTCCGCCATCGTCTCCGCGCTGGCGAACGCGTTCCACATGTCGGCGTGGCGCGCCACGATGCGCAGCAGCACCCGCCGTCCCGTGCCCCCGATCATGATCGGGGGATGGGGGTCCTGCCGTGGCCGCGGAAGCCCAATGGCGTCCGTCACGTGGTAGTGGGCGCCGTGCAGCGTGGTGCGCGGCTGCGTAAACATCCCACGAATGATCTGGAGCGACTCCTCGAGCGCCTCGAGCCGTCCGAGCACGCTCTTGAAGTCGATCCCGAAGTCGGCGTGCTCACGCTCGAACCAGCCCGCGCCGATGCCGAGGTTGAGGCGCCCGCCGCTCAGATGGTCGATCGTCGCCGCCATCTTCGCGGTCACGCAGGGGTGGCGGTACGTGTTGCCGGTGACGAGGTGCCCGATGCGGGCGCGCGACGTCACCTGCGAGAGCGCCCCCAGGAGCGTCCAGCCTTCGAGGCACGGGCCCGCCGGGTCGACGAAGATAGGGTAGAAGTGGTCGTACGCCCACAGACTGTCGTAGCCCCAGCCGTCGGCCTTGGCCCAGAGCGTCGCCAGGTCCGACCACGCCACGTTCTGTTGCCCGGTCTGGATGCCGAACCGGATCGGATGTCGTCTCATTGTTTCACCGGCCCTTTCGGAGGTCTGGCCGCGCGCACGCGGGGGAGCCAGCGGGGCACGCGACGACAGTAGGCGTCGAACTCCTCGCCGAAGGTGCGACGCAACGCGGGCTCTTCGTAGAGCACGACGAAGAGATGAAACGCCACGGCCATGGCGAGTCCATAGACGAAGATGCGCCGGCTCCCGAAGAGCAGCGCCTCGCCGACGAGGATGGCGATGACGGCGACGTAGCCCGGATTGCGCACGTACCGGAACGGGCCCCCGACCACGAGATGACGGGTCGGCGCCACCGGCGCCGGCGTGCCGTGCCCCTCCCAGACGAAGCGCGCGACGAAATCGACGAAGATCGGCGCCCCGGCCGCGATCAGTGCCGCGCCGAGCCAGCGAGTCCATTCCCAGCCCAGCAACGGGGCACCGAACCGCCACTGCGAGAGCAGAGACGGCACCACGCCGATCACCGTGCCGGGAACGACGACGATGAAGACGGCCGTCCCCAAGATCGCCCACCAGGGCGGCGTCCCGCGCGCACCGGAGATCCCCCCCACGACCGCTACTCGATCCCCGAGCAGCCGGCGGCGAGAATCGACTCGAGCACCACGGCGCTCGCCTCTTCGAGCGCGGCGCACGCGAGGTACACGCCGCGGACGTGCGTGTCCGCGGCGTGGCGAGCGAACGCCGTCCACGTGGCGGCGCCGAGCCGTTCACCGCGTGCCTGGATGGTGAGCTGATCGGCGAGCGGCCGTCCGGCGAAGAGGTCGCGGTCGACGGCGTGCAGGTCGGGATTCGCCATCAGGATGTCGCGCTGCGCGGCGCCCGCGTCCGCGTGCACCCCCTCGACCCGCCCGGCGATCTCCTCCTCGCGCGCCGCACAGGCCAGCAGCTCCTCGCGCCGGCCCGCGTCCGTGGCGCGGTCCGCCCAGGCGCGGTACCGATCGGCCGCCAAGCGCTCGGCGATCGCGAGCAGCAACGGCTGCCGCTCACGCGGCACGCGCGCCAGCACAGGGACCAGAACGGCCCCGACGTCGGGCAACTCGCTCGCTGGGTCCGCCGGCACATGGGCCTCCGCGCCCTCCCCTAGCACGGCCGACGGCCGCGCCGTCAACACCAGCTCCGCCAGGATGCGCTCGCGATCCGCGTCGAGATCGGGGGCGGTCGCGCGCTCGTGCGGGTCGCGGAACGCCGAGAGCTTGATCGGAGACCCGAAGAGCGACACGCGTCCCGCTACCGGATCGTCCACCTCGACGATCATGTTGCGGGCGGCCACCTGCGGGTCGGCGACGACCTCGGCGATCGTGTTGATGGGGCCGCAGGGGAGCCCCGCCGCCCGCAGGACGGCGAGCCACTCGGCCGCCGGCCGTGCGGCCAAGTGCCGACTGAGGTCGGCCTTGAGCGCCTCGTGGTGCTGGAGGCGCCGCGCGTTGGTCGTGAACCGAGGGTCGTCCGCGAGGACGGGGTTCCCGAGCGCGGCGCAGAGCCGCGCGAAGCCCGCGTCGTCGCCGACGGCGATGATGATGGGACGATCGCGGGTCGGGAAGGCGTCAAAGGGCGCGATCGCCGGGTGGCGGGCGCCGAGCGGCCCAGGCGTCTCACCCGCGAAGTGCCGCGCGATGGCGTTCTCGGAGATCGCCACCTGGCAGTCGAGCATGGCCACGTCGATCTTCAGGCCCTCGCCGGTGCGGGCGCGGTGTACGAGGGCCGCGTTGATGCCGATCGCCGTGTAGAGGCCGGCGGCGAGGTCGCCGATCGACGTGCCGACGCGGGTGGGCGGATCGCCCCCATGACCGGTGAGACTCATCACGCCGCCCATCGCCTGCGCCACCAGGTCGAAGGCCGCGTACCCGGCATAGGGCCCCGTGTGCCCGAAGCCCGACGTCGCCGCGTAGATCAGACCGGGATGGCGCGCGTGCAGCCGCTCCCAGCCGAGTCCCAGGCGGTCCATGACGCCGGGCCGAAAGTTCTCGACCAGGACGTCGGCACGCGCCAGCAGGGCCTCGGCGACGGCCAGATCGCCGGCACGCTTGAGATCGAGCGCGATGCTCTCCTTGCCGCGATTGACCGACAACAGGTAGCCGGACTTCGTCCCGAACCACGGCCCGATCGAGCGCGCTAGATCGCCGCCGTCGGGATGCTCGACCTTGATGACGCGTGCCCCGAGATCACTCAGCACGAGCGTGCAGAAGGGCCCCGCCAGTACCCGCGTGAAGTCCACGACGGTGACGCCCTCGAGCGGCCCCGCGACCACGGCCGCACGTGGGGGGAGCGACATGCGCCCCCTCGTAGCACGCCCGGTCCTGCTTGCACCCGACCGATCGGTCGGCTAGCGTGGACCACTCGGACGGGTCCCCATGCACGCCACTCCCCAACGGCAGGCCTCGCGCGACAAGATTCTCGATTCCGCCGAGCAGCTCTTCGCGCGGCGGGGTTTCTCGGGGGTCGGCCTGGCCGAGGTGGCCGAGAGTGTGGGCTTCGGGAAATCCTCGCTCTTCCACCACTTCCGCTCCAAGGCGGAACTCTACGCGGCGGTCATCGCCCGCATCGTCGGGCGCATCGAGCACGAACTCACCCAGTCGCTGGCCCAAGGGGGACAGCCGGTGGAACGGGTCGAGCGTTGGCTCGACGGCATCATCGACCTCCTGGCGGAGAACCCGACCTATCCGCGGTTGCTGCTGCGCTCGCTCTTCGAGGACGACGAGCTGACCGGTGAGCTGCCGGACGAGCAGGCCGCGAACGCGAGCCTCCAGCACGTGCTCGCGTCGGCCGGGCGGCTCCTTCGCGAAGGCATGGCCGCCGGGCAGATCCGCACCGCCAACGTCGCCCACACGCTGCAATCGATCATCGGCATGACGGTCTACCACTTCGCCTCGGGCGAGTTCGGCGACGAGCTGCTCGGCCGCTCGATCTTCGCCGAGGCCGAGGTACGACGTCGCAAGGCCGAGGTGAAGATGCTCGTCCGACACGGGCTGCTCATCTCGCACGAATAGGCTCCCAGGAGGTACCCATGGACACCATTCTCTCAGACCACCGCCGCAAGATCGGCGACTTCGAGGTCGTCGAGTTCGTCGACGAACGCGAGATCGAGGGTCTGCGCCAGCAGCTCGACATCGACGTCCCACTCGACCTGCGCTGGACCTGGGAGTACGGGAGCGAGGTCGAGGAGCTCCGCGCCCTCTACGAGCGCGGCAAGAAGGGACAGTGGAACGCCGAGGAGGATCTCGACTGGTCCATCCCGGTCCCGCGCGACGAATGGTTCATGCCCCCGCAGGGCGCCGCGCTCATGCCCAGCATCCTCGCGCAGATGGGCGCCGACGAGGCGACCTGCCGCGAGGCGGCCTGGGACGAGATCTCCCATCTCTTCTCGCAGCTCCTGCACGGCGAGCAGGCAGCGTTGCAGCTCTGTGGCCAGCTCACGAACGCCTGTCCCACCATGGACGCCAAATGGTACGCGGGCTCGCAGGTGATCGACGAGGTCCGCCACGTCGAGGTGTTCTCGAAGTTCCTCTCGCGCAAGATGGGCGTGATCCATCCCATCGATCCGACGCTGAAGGTGCTGCTCGACACGCTGCTCGAAGCCCCCACCTGGAAGACCAAGACGCTCGGCATGCAGTGCCTCTTCGAGGGTATGGCGGTCGGCATCATGGACCTCGTGTCGCGCACGAACACGAACCCACTCATCCGGGAGATGATCCACCGCGTCCACCAGGACGAGGCGCGGCACGCCGCCTTCGGCATCCTCACCATGCGCCGGGTGGTGCAGGACTCGACGCCGGAGGAGATGAACGAGATGGAGGACTTCGCGTTCAACGTCCTCGAGACGCTGAACGCGAACCAGCAGCTCGACATGCTGCGGCTCTTCGGCGGCAAGTACCAGCTCGACGGACAGGCCGTCGTGCAGGTCATGCACAGCCTGCCCGAGTGGCCGGTCATCAACAGCGAGGCCTACATGCACACGGTGGTGCCCAACCTGGTGCGCCTCGGGCTCATCACGGAGCGCACCGAGTCCAAGTACCGCGAGCGCGGCCTTCTGGTGGGCGACCGCTTCGCCTCCAAGTCGACGTTGCCCGTCGTCTGACGATGACGACCCTGCTCGAAGCGACCTGGCGATTCTACCCGGCGACGGCGCTGGCCCTGCTGGGGGCGGCGCTGGCGGTGCGCGCGCTGCGCCGTGAATGGACCGCCGTGCGCGGCCCGGTCACCGACCCGGCGACGGGCGGGGCCATGGTGCGGGCGCTCCGTGGCGTACTGGCCGGACTGGCCCTGCTGGGCCTGGGCGCCGGGTGGGCCGCCGCCCTGCCCTGGCTGGTGATCGTCTCGTGCGTGATCGGCGCCGAGGAGATGCTCGAGATCAGTGTCGTGCTCGGTGCCCTCGACGACGCCGACCGCGACCGTCACTCGTCCTGGAACTTCGGCGGCCGCTTCTCGAGGAAGGCGGACACCCCCTCGCGAAAGTCGGCGGTACGGACCGTGAGCGCCTGATTGCGGTCCTCCATCGCGATCACCTCCTCGAGGCTGCCGGCGTCGTTGAGCGCCTCGGGGCGGTTCAGCATGAGCCACGTGAGATGGCCCTCGCGGTCGATTCGTAGCGTCTCGTACATGCATTCCTCCTGATGCGTTCAGCCGAAAGCGAGCACCCAGGCGCCGCCCACGAGACCGATGGCGCCGACCGCGGCGGCCGCCTGCACGCCGAGCGCGTCCACGCGGCGCGCCACGAGACCCAGTGGGACGCCGGCCAGGAAGCCGAAGAAGTGTGCCAGGACGTCCGTGTCCTCTCCCGCCCCCAACATCGCCAAGAGCGCGAGCCCGGCCGCGATGGCCAACCACGGCCGGTGGAGAGCCAGCGTCACCCGGCGGCGGTACGCCAGGCCGGACAGGATTCCCACGACGCCGAAGAGCGCGGTGGACGCCCCGACGGCGTCGTGCGGGATCCCGCGGAGCCACGCGTTCAACAGATTGCCGCCGGCCCCGGCCAGCGTCGCGAACAGGAGCGCCACGCCCCCACCGAGCGCGCCCCCGAGCAGCCCGAAGAGGACGATTCCGATGGTCGCGTTGCCCACGACGTGCGTGAAGTCCGCGTGCAACGTGAGCGCCGTGACGGCCCGCCAGGGCTCGCCGCCCAGGACGGCACGCGCCTTGGCCGTCCCGACCTGGAACCAGGCGCTGCCGCCGCCCCGCGGGCCCGTCACGACGAAGAGCGCCCCCAGCACCACGGCGACATGCGCGCCCAGCATCGTGAAGGGGGCGAGCGGCGCCGGCGGGCGGCTGACGCTCTCCCGTTCGAAGGCCGCCAAGGTCTCCTCGGCCCGGCCCGTCTCGGCCCAGGGCACGACGAGGCACCAGGCGTCGTCGCGGCGCTCGACCGCATGGGGGATGTCCAACGCGACCAGGACGAGCGCCAGATCCTCGGCGCCCCGCCGCCGGGGCGTGCGGCGAATCACTACGCCCGCGCGCTCGTCCATGTCGGCCTGCATCGCACATCCGTCGACCGCGTGCGACGCGATTCGTCTCAGCTCAGGAGACAGCGGTTCGTGGATCGACGCTCGGGGTGCTCGGTCGCGAGCCCGCCGCGCGATGGCGAGCGTAGAGGTGGGCGAGGAAGCGCTCGACGCCGTGCACGACGAAGGTGGTCCGGAGCGACGGGAAGATCTCGAAGGCGTGCTGCGCCCCGGGGATCTCTGCGTACACGACGGGCGCACGCACCTGCTGGCGTAGCGCCTCCACGAAGTGACGCGCGTCGGCGACGGGCACGAGCGTGTCCGAGTCGCCATGGATCACGAAGAACGGCGGGGCATCGGGATGCACGCGGCTCATCGGCGAGGCCTTCTCGTAGGCCTCTCGCGCCGTCGCCATGGGCGCCTTCATGACGTGCCGCTCGAGGACGTCCATGAGGCCGCGGTTGCGGTACTGGCGATGCCGATCCGTGAAGTCGTACACGCCGTAGAACGCCACGCAGCCGTCGACGCGTGTGTCGACCGATTCGAAGCCCGGCTGATACTCGGGCTCGTTGGCGGTGAGGGCCGTCATCGACGCCAGGTGCCCGCCGGCCGACCCACCGGTGACGATGAGGAAGTCCGGATCGCCGCCGTACTCCGCGACGTGCTCCCGAACCCACTTGATCGCCCGCTTCACGTCGACGAGCGGGTCCGGAAAGGTGGCGCGCGGACTCAGGCGATAGTTGATGCTCACGCACACCCAACCGCGCGAGGCGAGCTGGAGCATCAGCGGCAGCCCCTGCTCGTCCTTCGAGCCGAGTATCCAGGCCCCTCCGTGGATCTGCAGCAGCACTGGGCTCCCCGTGGGCCGGTCCCGGTGCCGGTAGACGTCGAGCAGGAGATCGCGGCCAGCATCCTGGGTGTACGGCACGTTGCGCACCCGCTCGATTTCGGGGTGCCGGATGGGAAACGGCATGAGCAACTGCCGCCAGTCGATGCGCGGCGCCAGCCGTTCGCGGATGTCGGCCGGGATGCGCTCGGCGTAGTCGGCGCCCAGCACCTCCCGGAGGGCCGCGTCGACGACCTGCTCGGCGTCTCGAGCCCGCCAGTAGCAGCGCGCCAGTCCCAGCCACGAGACCCCCGTGATGGCGAGCCCGAGCTGCCCGGGCCAGGCCGCGAAGGCGCCCGCCCACGCGAACACGATGGTCATGAGCGCCTGCCAGACGATGTGGTGGACGGCGAGCTCGCTCGTCAGCCAGCCGGCGAAGAAGCTCAGGGTGGCCAGCGGCGCGGGCGAGTAGCGCGGCCGGTACGCGTTCCACGTGAACCAGGCGCCCAACCCGCTGGCGAACAGAAACAGCCACGAAGCCAGCATATCGGTCGCGATTCTTCACGTCGGGTGCGTGCCGTCAAGGCAGCCGGGTGCCGGCCGGTTGCAGCCCGGGGACGGAGAGAGGATCGTGACGCGCGGTCGGCGATGCGCAGCCGAGCCGACCGCAGGAGGACCGTGGCATGTGGAGACGTGGAGCTGTCGCCCTGGCATTCGTGCTGGTGTTCTCCTGGCGCCCGGAGGCCGCCGCTGCCGACTGGACCCCGGAGCTGTGGGTGGACGAGGACACCCTCGATCTACGCACCACCGATCCCGGCGAAAAGCCGCGCTGGTCGCCGGTGTGGGTCGCCGTGCTCGACGACCAGCTCTACGTTCGCCTCGGCGGGCGCGCCGCGGGTCGCGTGGAGCGGAACGTGGACGCGCCCTACCTCGGGATGCGCATCGCCGGTCGGGAGTTCCCGCGCGTCCGCGGCGAGCCGGCCCCGGAGATGGCCGAGCGAGTCGCGGCCGAGATCAGGGAGAAGTACTGGTCGGACGTCTTCATCCGCTTCTTCCCCCACCCGCTGACGCTCCGCCTGGTGCTCGACGCGGAGCACCAGGCGGGAGACGACTGAGACGCGAGGCCCCTACCCGGCCTGGATCGCCGCCAGCACCTGCGCCGGATGCTTCTCGGCGCTCGCGACCCGCGCCCAGTGCTTCTTCACCTTGCCGTCCGGGCCGATCCAGACGGTCGAACGGATGACGCCGACGGTCTTCTTGCCGTACAGCATCTTCTCGCCGTAGGCGCCGTACTTGGTCATCATCGTGCGGTCTGGATCCGAGAGCAGCGTGAACGGCAGCTTGTACTTCTTGATGAACTTCTGATGCGACTCCGCGCCGTCCGCCGACA
>Ga0299906_10005211_pt1 | contig 10620 bp, 11 predicted proteins | sample RVTome_14_FD_200259 | JGI IMG/M metagenome (GOLD analysis project Ga0299906, IMG submission 200259) | Soil microbial communities from uranium-contaminated site in the Upper Colorado River Basin, Wyoming, United States - RVT145D125 (version 2) ... | reverse complement strand
TCCCTCTCTAGTTCCCCTCTTCGGGCTCCGGAGTGACCCGGTCCACGGCCTCGGCCAACTCCTCGTAGGCCATCGGATCGTTCTGATTGAACGCTTCGATGGTGTGCGCGATCCGGCCATCCGGCCCGATCACGATCACCGCGCGGCTGTCGACCGTGTTGTTGTCGCGCAACCCGCCACCGAAGGCGGCATAGGTCGCTCCGTCGTTCGCGGCATCGCTGGCGAAGACGAACGGGAAGTCCTCGTCGTGGAGCCAAGACGCCAACTCCTCCGCGGAGTCGTTGGAGATGCCCATCACGACGACGTTCTGTCCCGCTTTGAAAAGGCTTGCGTACTGATCACGGTACGCTCTCATCTGAATCGTTCAGCCACGCGTTCGGACGCGGAAGAAGAACGCGAGGACGACTGTGTCACCCCGGTAGTCGCTCAGGCGAACGGGCTCCTGAAGCACCCCGTACCGCGTCGCGCCCTGGAGCGCGAAGTCGGGGGCCATCTCGCCCACGGCCAAAAGGCCGCTTTCCTGAGCGCCGGTGTCGACCGGTGCGCCCATCGCGAACGTTCCCGCGAGAAGCGCGACGCAGACTGCTTTACGCATCTGGTCGTTTCTCCTGAGAGTTCGGAAGGGTCTCTCAGGCAATATCGGGGGCCCGCGACGTGGAGGCCAGGCCCGCCCGCCACGCCGCCCTACGGCGTATCGACGATCGCGATGGTGGCCAGGCCACAGCAGGCCCGCCGATCGGATGCATCAGAAGACGGTGCTCGGCATTGTCATGAGCGCCGCGTAGAGGTCGATCGCATACCAGAGATTCGCGATGCGCAGATTCTCGTCCGGTGCGTGTTGGTTGTTGTCGTGGTTCGCGACCGGTACGACCATCGCCGGCTTGCCGGCGACATCGGTGAACAGATAAAGCGGCAACGTGCCGCCCATGCCGGGCGCGACCACCAGGGCGCCTTCGCCGAAGGCCCGCTCGGCCGCCGCGCGCGCGGCCGCTGTCACGCTCTGGGCAAACGGGTTCGCCATCGACGTGCGTGATGCGATCGAACCGACAAGCCCTCCCGTGACCTTCGCGATACGCGGATAACGCAGGCGGGTCTCCATGTCCGGATCGTCTTCCACGACGTGGAAGCCCTGGCGCTCGATGTGAGCGACGATGAGCTCGCGTAGCTGCTCGGCCGTGTTGCCCCGCACCATTCGGATGCCGAGCGACGCGACCGCCGTGTTCGGGATCACGTTGGCCGCGAGATCGCCGGTGTTCCCGCTCGTGATGCCCCGCACGTTGAGCGCGGGCAGAAGCAAGCGCTCGGGCAGCGTCTCCGGCTCGCCCTCGGTGCGCACCAGCCCGAGCTCCCGCTTCAGCTCGTCCTCCCCGTCGGGCATCGCCTCGAGGGCCGCGCGCTCCTCGTCACCGATCGCGTCGAAGGTCTCATACCATCCGTCGACGAGCACCCGGCCATCGTCGTCCTTCATGGAGGCGAGCAACCTGGCGAGGATGATGCCCGTGTCGGGCGCCCAGTTCCCGTAATGGCCGGAATGCAGATTCCGGGACGCGCCGTAGACCGTGACCTCCATGCCCGATGCGCCACGGACACCGAAGACGACCTGTGGTCGGCCACTCGAATGGGCGGGCCCGTCGAAGAAGAGCCAGATGTCGATGTCGTCGAGAACGTCGCTGGCCATCTCCATGTACGTGCCCAGGTTGCGCGAGCCCGCTTCCTCCTCGCCGTCGAACATGAACACGAGGTTGGACGTCGGCGTGAGCCCGGCCTCGGTGAAGGACCGGAGGACCGGGAGAATCGCGGCGATGGGCGCCTTGTCGTCTCCCGCCGAGCGGGCGTAGATCCTCCACTCCGGGTCGACCGGCGCGCCTTCGGGCGGAAGGTCGATGGGGCGACCTCCGGCCTCCATGGCCGCGTCGTACAGCGTCGGCTCGAAGGGCTCGTGCGTCCAGCTCGACGGATCGACGGGCTGTCCGTCGTAGTGCACGTAGATACCGAGCGTGCGTGTCGCGCCGGGCACCTCGACCACGCCCAGAACCAGCGGCGACGCTCCCTCCAGCTCGAGCAGCTCGGTCTCCACGCCCGCCTCACGCATCCGGTCGCGTATGTAGACCGCGGCCTCCCGGAGCTCGGGCGTGAACGCGCGGTTCGGATAGCGGAGCAGCTCCGCGAACTCGCCGAGGATCACCGCCTCGTTCGCCTGTCGGTAGGCACGCGCCACGTCGGGGCCCGACTGCGCGAGCGCGGGCGGGGGGGCGAGTGCCCCGCCGGCCATCGCGAGGAGCGCGAGCCCGAGCCCGAGCGCTCGCGCCTTCATGATGTCGCTTTCTTGGAGGGTGGCTTCTTGCGAGGCGCTTTCTTGGCGGGCGCTTTCTTGGACGGGGCCTTCTTGCGAGGTGCCTTCCGCTTCGGCGGCGCCTTCTTCTTGCTCGGCTTCTTCCGGGACGGTGCCTTCTTCTTCGCCTCGCCCGCCTTGGCCGACTTGCTCCGTGCCGCTGCGCGACCTCGCTCGAACTCCTCCAGGGCCGCGGCGGCGCCTGCCTTCAACCCTGTCGCCACGACGCCGGCCGTGCGCGCCGCCTTGCGTGCCTCCTCCGCCATGGTCTTGGCGGCCCTCTGCGCGGCGTCCTTCCGCGCCGGGGCAGTCTCCTTGAAGTCACGCGATGCCGCGGCGGCCTTGGTCGCCGCGGCCGTAGCCTTCTCACGCGCGGTCCCTGCGGCGCGTGCGGCCGAACGCCTGGCGTCTTCGGCCGTCTCCCGCACGATCCTCCTGGCGGCCCGGGCCTTCGCCGCACGCTCACGCGCCCTCTTGGCCTTTCCCCGTTCCTTCGCTTTTTGCGCCTTGAGCTTCTCGGCATCTCGGGCGCGGGCCTCCTTGGCCTTCTCACGTGCGGCGCGCGCCTTGTCCTTTTCCCTGCGCACCTTTTCCGCGGCTTTCGCTCTTGCGGCCTCGGCCTTCTCGCGCTCCCTGTCCACGCGCTTGTCCCCCTCCGCGCGAGCCTTGGCGGCCCGCGCCTCGGCCGCCTCCGCGCGTCGGCGCGCGCGTTCCACCTTTTTCGAGTCCGCCTTCGAGTCTCCAGCCATGTCGTCCTCCGAGAGACAGTGCACCGCCTACGGAAAATCTACCGTCCCGGCGCTGGTGCGCGAGCCCCGACACTGTGGCATTCGCAGAGGTGTTGCTCCATCTTTGTCCGCGCCCCCCCCGAGCAAGAACGAAAAGTAGGCGCCTTGGAGGGTACCCTCATCTTCTGGCATATGGGTGAACCAACTCTGCTGGTCATAGAAGACGCTCGCGATCACGCGATTCTCGTGAGGGTCGCGGCGCGCCGAGCCCTTCCGGGTCTCGATGTGCGGGTGGCGGGGGACGGACGGGAAGGCATCGCGTACTTGTCGGGGACCCCCCCCTTCCAGGATCGCCGCTCGCATCCATTACCCGACCTGATCATCCTCGACCTGCTCATGCCCGAGGTCGACGGATTCGCCGTCCTGGAGTGGATTCTCGAGCAGCGCGGAGCCGTACGGGCTCCGGTCGTGGTCCTCACGTCATCGGAGAACCAGGGGCACGAACAGCGCTCGCTCGACCTGGGAGCACGCGCCTTCTACCGGAAGCCGGCCGACCTCGAGGCGCTCGGTGAGGTCGTCCGGTCGATCGTCGAAGAGTGGGTCGGCAACGGCGCCCTCAGCGCTCCGCTCCGGTCGGCTGTGTGAGCTCCTCGGGCACGAAGTCTCGAACGTTCACGTAGATCACGACCGCCCACACCGCGAGCGCCAACGCGATGATCACGAGGCCGGTTCGGAGGTTGATCCGGGCCTTCCTGATCCAACCGAGCATCGCGTTCCCCGGGCTCCCTCGGATGTCTAGAGCTTGATCACGAGGGACAGCGTCAGGAAGCTGTCCACCGTCGAGCTCGGAACCAGGACCTGGCCCGCGGGTGCTCCGACACCGTCGAAGAGGGGCACGGCCACCAGAGCGGGGAGATCGTCGAACAGCACCTGGTACGACGTCTTGAATGCCAGACCCTCGGTGAGGGCGACCGTGATCGAGGCGACCCAATCGAGACGCAGGTCGTCGGTTTCCATGAGGTTCTCGTCGACAACCAGGGTCGTGGCGAGGTCGGTCGTCGCGGTCAGGCTGCGTGTCGCCTCGATGGTTGCGCGTAGGCCGGCGAATCCGTCGTCTCGCGTCGGATCCTCCTCGATGTCCTTTTGGATGGTGTAGGTTGCGCCGAGGTCGGTCTTGAGCCGAGCGGCGTCGCTTTCCACCCAGGTCCTGCCGAGTCCACCGACGAGCGAGAAGCGATGGTTCATGCCGGAAAAGGTGTTGCGCTCCCATCCGACTCCGCCGAAGCCGAACACGGCTCCTATGTCGCGTGTGTACCGGCTTCGGGCGAAGTAGTTGGCCGCGGACTGCTCGGTCCGGGTCTCTTCGGTGACCACGAACGCGTCCGTGGTGCCGACCGCCGTGCGCGTCGTGAACGACGACGATGCACGGATGCCCCCGATCTCGAGCTTGAACGAGCTCACGTCGTTCGAGCCGTCCAGCGACGACTTGAGACCCAGCGTGTTGGACGACGAGTTGCCAGATGACGACACGAAGCTCAGCTCCGTCGCATTCTCCCAGGAGAACGGGCCCGCCTGGCCCGACACGCCATGAGCGAAAGCGAAGGCGAGCAGAGCGACGGTCCAGACGACGGAGAAGAGGGCTCTCGGCATGGTTCCTCAGGTGTGGTCGGCGACGGGTGACGGATCGGGTGAAGGCACGACACCGGGAGAGTCGAGGCTGCGGCGCACGCGCTTTCTGAGCTCGGCGGCGGTGAACGGCTTCCGCAAGAGAGTTCCAGGGTGATGGCGGAGGTGGGTGTTGATGAACGAGTTGTCGATGTAGCCCGACATGAACAGCACCGGGGTGTCGGGCGTGAGGGTGGTCAGCCGTTCCGCCAGCTCCGGTCCACTGAGCCCCGGCATGACGACATCGGTGAGCACCAGGTCGACGTCGCGGACGTCCGTGCCCAGGAGCTCGAGGGCCTCGTTGCCGCTGGCTGCGATCGACACCGAGTAGCCGACTTCCTCGAGCGCCCGACGCACGAAGTCACGGACCAGAGGGTCGTCCTCCACGACGAGCACGCGCTCGCTTCCCGCCACAGGCTGGGCCTCGGCCTCGACGGCGGCGGCCGTCGACGGCCCGGCCGCTGTCGCCCCCGGGAACCACAACGTCATCCTCGTGCCCGCGCCCGGCTCGCTGTCGACCGCGATCGTGCCGCCCGTGCGTTTGACGATGCCGTACACCGTCGAGAGCCCGAGCCCGGTGCCCTCGCCCATGGGCTTGGTCGTGTAGAAGGGCTCGAACATGCGTTGCCGCGTCTTGCTGTGCATGCCCATGCCCGTGTCCGTGACCGACAGCACCACGCCCGTGGGAGCGTCGGGTCCTTCGGCGGGGAACTGCGGATCGGCGGCCGGCGCGCGCCGCGTCCGGATCACCACGCGTCCTCCGCGCGGCATCGCGTCACGCGCGTTCAGGACCAGGTTCAACACGACCTGCTCCAACTCGCCCGGATCGATGGAGATCAGGAGAGAATCGGGATCGAGATCCGTCTTCAGCACCACGGTCTCGCCGATGAGGGGCACGAGCATCTTGCCGAGCTCGGGGATCACCTCGTTCACGTCCATGACCTGTTCGCCCCGCCGGTCACGCCGGCTGAACGTAAGGAGACGTCGCGTCAGCGAGGTGGCACGGCTCGTCGCCCGGGCGATCTGAGTGAGGTCGGCGCGAAGCGGATCGTCCACCGCGAGGTCGTCTTCCAGGAGCTCGACGTTGCCGGCGATGACCGTGAGCAGGTTGTTGAAGTCGTGCGCGACTCCGCCGGCGAGTTGACCGATCGCCTCCATCTTCTGAGTCTGGCGCAGCTCGTCCTCGGTGCGTTTCTCGTCGGTGATGTCCTGCACGACCATCTCGAAGGCCGGCTCCCCGTCGGGACCGGGAATGACCTTGCCAGCCACGCGCACGGTGATCGGAACGCCGTCCGCACGAAGCCAGTCGAGCTCGAAGGGACCGGCGCGTCCCGTCTCGAGCGCGTCGGCCACCAACGCCGTGCGGCGATCCGGATGGGCGTAGAGCGCGGCTGGACCGGCATCGAGCAGGGCCTCCTCCGACTCGTATCCGAGCATCGACACCAGAGCCGGGTTGACCTGGAGGAACCGTCCGTCGACGGTCGAGACGTACAGGCCGAATACCGCGTTGTCGAAGATCGACTGGAAACGCTCGCGCGCCTTGCGCTCCGCCGCTTCAGCCCGATCACGCCCGCGCAGCGTGTGGTTGAACTGTTCGACGACCTCCCGCACCTCGGTTGGCGTGCCGGAAGGCACGGGCACGATGTGTCCGGAAGCCGTGGCACGCGTCCCGGCGGTGAGCTCGTGAAGGGCGCGTGCGATACGGCGGTGCGACCGGGTCGCGAAGAGGATGCCCAGGAGCACGACCAGGAGCGTCGCCGCCATGTTGCCGAGCGACGCCCGAAGGGCGGGACCGTAGACGAGCTCGTCCGGCACGCCGACATAGATGAACCAGCCCGGTTCGATCTCGACCTGACCCCACGTGCGTGGCACCCCCGCCAGGTCCGGTCCGGTGGCCACCCACCTGCCGGGAGCGACCTCCCGGTCCGTTCCTGTATTGGCCGGGAGCGGTTGGCCCACCCGATCGGCCGCCTCGTGCGACCGGGAGATCACGATCCGGTCGGCGGTCGCGACCGTCACGAGATGCGACTCGGGCAGCGTCACCCCCCCGAAGAGACGGCTCAGCTCGGTCAGCGCGACCGTTCCGGCGAGCGCGCCGTGGAACTCGCCGTCGGGGCCGAGCACGGGGGCGACCACCGGCATGACCCAGGTGCCTGAAAAAGTTCCCTCGACGGGAGGGCCGAGCGTGAAGCGCCGACTCACGCGTACCGCTTCGAACCAGGCCCAACCGGCCGCGGTCGACGCGGCTGGGGAACCCTCCATGTAGGAGCATTCGATGGTTCCGTCGGCGTGGACCGCGACCGCGTTGTGAAGGAAGGGGAAGAGGCGCGTCACACGAGCGACCTGCTCCTGGCAGTCCCCCGCGTCGAGCCAGTCCATGCCGAACTGCGACGCGTTGGCCATCATCAGCTCTTCGGCCGTGGTGAAGAACTGTTGCACGCCGAGCGCCGTCGCATCCGCGAAGGCGAGGGCATCGATCTCCGCGCTCTCTCGGGCGCCCTCATAGGCGTGGTAGCTCCACCATCCCTGGAGGGCGAGCAGCGGAATGGCCAGCGCGGCGACGAGCATCCCCAGCTGCCCGCGCAGGGAGTACGACCGGGTGTCTCTTTTCCGCTCCGTCATGCGGGCGGCTCCGAGGGATGCGAGAGTGGACGGCACCTTTGTGAAGTTATTGAGCGCGGCCTGGGGCTACCAGCCGTGCGTGGACGCTTTCCTTTTTCGGTATCGCCCGTATCCTAATGAGAGAAGGAGCCACGAGTTCCGCACGCGGGAGGCGACACCCATGCACTATCTCCTCTTCTACGACGCCGCGCCGGACTATCTCGAGCGCAGGGACGCTTATCGCGACGAGCATCTGGCACTCGCATGGAAGGCCCGCGTGCGTGGCGAGCTCCTGCTGGCCGGCGCGCTCGCCGACCCGGTGGATGGCGCCCTGCTCCTGTTCCAGGGCTCCTCCCCGGAGGTCGCCGAGGCGTTCGCCGAGGCCGACCCCTACGTGCAGAACGGATTGGTGAAGACCTGGCGGGTGCGCGAGTGGACGACTGTCGTGGGCGAGGGCGCCACGACCCCCGTGCGGCCCTCGAACGATTGATCCCATCGGACGATCGAGCCCATCACATCGATCGGGCGCCATGGGCTCGTTCCGGGACCACTACTCCGAGGGCGCCGCCAACTATCGGCGAAGCCGGCCTTCGTATCCGGCAGCCCTGATCGATTGGCTCGCCGCGTTCGCGGGTGGCCGCGCGCTGGCTTGGGATGCAGGGTGTGGCTCGGGCCAGCTCTCGGTCCCGCTCGCCAGTGCGTTCGAGCGGGTGGTGGCCTCCGATGCGAGCCCCGAGCAGGTACGGGTCGGGCGTGTCCATCCCCGTGTCCACTATCGCGTCGCGCGCTCCGACGAGAGCGGGCTGCCGGATGCGGTCGCCGACCTCAGCGTAGCCGCACAGGCAGCGCACTGGTTCGATCTCGACGCCTACTTCACCGAGGTGCGCCGCGTGGCCAGGCCGGACTCCGGGGTGGCGCTCGTCACCTACGGCCGGCCGCGCCTGACGGCCGATCTCGACGGCCTGCTCGAGCACCTGCACACCGTCGAGCTCGCCCCGTTCTGGCCCGAGGAGCGCCGCCACGTAGAGGAGCGGTACCAGTCGCTCCCGTTCCCCTTCGGCGAAGTGGCGGTGCCCGAGCTCGAGATGACGCACCGCTGGGACCTCACTCGATTCCGTGGCTACGTCGAGAGCTGGTCGGCCGTGCGTGCTTGGAGAGCGCGAGAGGGTGACGAGGGGCTGGTGCGCTTCTCCGAGGCGCTTGCGGAGGGTTGGCGTGAACCGGACGAGCCGCGCGAGGTTCGGTGGCCGATCAGCGTGCGCGCGGGTCGCTGCGTCTGAATCCTGGAGGGTCACCGACCAACGGGATCACCTCCTCGGCGAACCGCTCCATCTCTTCGGCCTGGGGGGAGAACTGGAGAAGGAGCAGGTCGATGCCCGCGCGCTCGAATTCCAGGATGCGCTCAGCAACCTGCTCGGGCGTGCCCGTGAGCCCGCTGCGCAGGCCCCGGTTCGAGACCGAGTAGTCCTGGATGCTCACCTGGCGCTCGAGCTGCGTATTCTTGATCCAGTCCTGGTAGTTCGCGTAGCCGCGCGCGTTTTCCCTGACATCCGTGATCCGGTCCATCTCGCGGTGGACCTCCCGCTCCGTGGACCGCACGACCGCGTATCCCGCCGCACCGAAGGCCATGGGCGCCAGCCCGGCCCGCTCCCGCCGGCTTCTCATGTCGTCGACCTTCGCACCGATCACCTCCGGCGGATCACCGTGCGTGAGCCATGCGTCGCAGCGGGTGGAAATGAGGTCCTTGGCCTTGGCCGACTCTCCACCGGCATACACGGTCGGGCGGGGCCGGCGCAGCGGCTTGGGCTCCAGGATGGCCTCTTCGACCTTGTAATACGCGCCCTCGAACGAGAACTCGGGCTCGCTCCACATCCCTTCCACCACCGAGAGCCACTCGTCGGTGCGCGCGTACCGGTCGTCGTGCTGGTCGAAGGTGGCGCCGTACTTCCGCGCCTCCGTCGCCCACCAGGACGACACTACGTTGATGGAGAGTCGGCCCCCGCTGATGTGGTCGATGTTGGCGGCCTGCTTGGCGAGCAGCGCAGGTGCGTGAAACGTCGGTCGCACCGCCACCATGATCTCGAGCCGCTCGGTGACGGCGGCGAGGGCGGCGGCCGTGCTCCAGGCGTCGAGCGAGGGCGCGTCCATGCCCTTGATGTCGTTGAGGTTGAGCTCCGCGACGAGCGTGAGGTCGAAGCCGATCTCCTCGCTCCTGCGCGCAATGCGGCTCACGTACGCCCACGAGGCGTCCATGCCCTCGTCCTCCACGTTGCGAAGCCACCCGCCGAAGACCGGAAGCCAGTACCCGAATCTCATGCCGCACCTCGCGCCGCGGCGCGCACCCCGCGGGCTTCGCGCTCGAGCCAATCCGCGAGGCGGGCGAAGGCGTCGAACCCGACCACGCTCGGGGCATCGGCCACGAAGTTCGAGAGCGCGTTCACGTCGTAGTAGTACCGCTGCCCGTCGCGCTCGTCGACCACGTACTCGACCCCGCCGATCTCGATGCCGGCGGCCGCCATGATCCCCTCCACGTCCGCCACGACCTCGGCCGGAGGCTGGTAACCCTCCACCCGCATCCCGTTCTTCGGGGCGTCCACCGGGCATGCCGCACGCTCGAGCTCGGCGCCGTCCACGCTCTGGCAGACATCCGCAGGGCAGAGGTTGAAGTCCGATCCGTCGGTGTAGATCCGGATCGCGTAGAGGAAGCGCCCGTCGAGGACCTCCACACGCACGATGCGGCCCGATTCGGCCGGAATGAACTCCTGGACGAGCGCCGTCGAGTCGATGCCGAGGTCGAGCGTCGGGGCGGCGGCCGCGAGACCCTCCGGAGTGTCGAAACGTCGAACGCCGGCACCGCTCCCTCCGATGTTCGGCTTCACCACCACGGGAAAGCGCAGCCCCTCCGCCGCGGCCGGGGCCTGCTCGGGCCGGTGGATCACACGGGCTCGCGGCGCTGCGAGGCCGAGCTCGTGGAGCAGCGAGAGCTGGGAGGCCTTGGAGATCTCGGTGCGCCAGGCCTTCGACCCGTTGATCACGCGGAGCCCAAGATCCTCGAGGTGCTCGAGGTACGACGACGTGAAGAAGATCGAGGAACCGTTGCCGCGCAGGTACGCCGAGGGGCTCATCCGGTTCAGCACCAATGCGCAGTCGGGAGGCTCCGCCGTAGGATCGAAGGTGTGTCGGCTGGCATCGAGCCGAACGTACGGCACGCCGCGGCGGTCGAGCTCGGCGAAGAGCGGGCGAAACCAATCGGGGTGCTCGTGATAGATGGCGATGGGGCCTGATCTACGTGGC